>JADMIO011863443.1_pt1 | contig 27778 bp, 26 predicted proteins | sample 8958161 | NCBI WGS metagenome assembly JADMIO01 (sample SAMN16585339, study PRJNA669376) | soil metagenome | isolation source: Crop rotation soil | place: USA: Cullars Rotation, Alabama | collected 2011
CTTTCCCTATTTCTTCCTCGGTCATTTTGTTATTCTAAATTACTTTTATTGTAGCACTTTTCACTTGGTAAAGAAAAGGTGTCAGGTACTATTATTTCTGTCGTATGCCCCTCGACTTCGCTCGGGACAAACAAAAATACTCCATCGAAGATGGAGTATTTTTGTTTGGTAGCGCTACGGGGAATCGAACCCCGATTTGGTGGATGAGAACCACCTGTCCTAACCATTAGACGATAGCGCCGTTACTATTTTAATCCTTGTATTAATACTTTTTTAAGCTCATGGGTAAGCTTGGTCTTCAGCTCTCTTTTAACAGCTTTGCCCTACTCATGGGACGATAGTACAAATTCTTAACAAGTTTAACAATTTTAGAGATATTTGCCAATTGGGCATTGAGCATGTCCATAAATAAAGAAGCGGCGACCACAGAAAGGCCGCCGCGGGAAAGAGCTTGGATTTTGGGACTGCTAGGGAGTAGGTCCGAAGCGGACCCCGGGTCCGAACCAGGGGTCATTGAAAATAACCAGAAGGCCGGTTTCCAGATAGATCTGTAAGGCCTTCTTCGCCTCACAGACGCATAGAAACCTGTTAAACTCCAATTCGATTTCGCTACGGGTTGCGTTCCTAAGGTCTGGTCTGTTTATACGCTCAATGAGCTGAATGTTCGTGTAAGGCTCAAGCGCACGCCTGAGCTTTTCGGGATCAAGCATAAAACCCTCCTGAATTTTGCTTGTATAATTTTAGCCTAAAAGCGTAATAAATTCAATAATATAAATTATTGGCAATTTTTAAGTTTTTATTGTATAATAAATTAGAGAAAAAGTGAAAGTTTAAGGCGAAAAGCTGAAACAAAAATATAGCAAATGTCAAAACAAACATTAAAATTTCCCAAAGGTTTTTTGTGGGGCGCGGCAGGAAGCGCCTATCAAACCGAAGGTAATAACACCAATTCTGACTGGTGGAATTGGGAGAAAAGCCTGCAAAGGGTAGAACAGCTTAAAAAGGACGGAAAAAACCCAAAAGACTATTTTAGCGGCTTAGCTTGCGACTCCTATAACCGCTACGAGGAAGATTTTACATTGGCTGAACACTTAGGGCATAGCGCTACGCGTTTAGGTATTGAGTGGGCAAGAATTGAGCCAAAAGAAGGGGAGTATAGCGAAAATGAGCTTGACCACTACGAAAAGGTTTTACAGTCTGCAAAGTTTCATGGCCTTAAAACTTTTGTTACTTTGCACCATTACACTCTGCCTATATGGTTTTTTAAAAAAGGCGGATTTGAAAAAAAACAAAACATTGTACATTTTACGGCTTACGCGCAAAAAGTGGTGCAAAGGCTTTCGGAATATGTGGACTTTTGGGTGACTATAAACGAGCCGGAGCTTTATGCTGGCCAAAGTTATATGGTAGGCAGGTTTCCACCCCAGAAAAAAAGTTTGTATTTAACCTGGAAAGTAGTTAATCATCTTATAACTGCGCATAAAGTTGTTGCAGACTATATACATAATAACTACCCCAAGCCAGTTAGCATGGCTTACAATTTGCTCGACCTTCAGCCCAGCGGATTTTTAGGAGAAACCGTGGTTAGATTTTTGCGCTATTTTGCAAACGAGTATATTTTGCAAAGGACCATAGACACTTGCGACTATATTGGGGTTAACTATTATTTCCACCACCATGTAAGTTTTTTAGGGCTTCGTAAGCACAGCGTGCATTCTCATGAGTTAACAGACCGCGGCTGGGGCATACACCCAGAAGGCATAGAACAGGTATTGCTTAGTCTTAAAAAATTTAAAAAGCCTTTATATATTTTGGAAAATGGCCTTGCTGACAAAAAAGACGTGCGCCGAGAAAACTACATAAAGGACCATTTGTATTATGTTCATAAAGCTATAACCCAAGGGGCGGACGTAAAAGCATACCTTTACTGGAGCCTTTTAGATAATTTTGAATGGGAAGAAGGGTTTGGCCCGCGTTTTGGGCTTATAGAAATAGATAGGGAAGATTTTTTGAGAAGAAAGGTCCGTTACAGCGCTTTAGAGTACGCAAAAATATGTAAAAGCAACTCTTTAGAGTATTTAGTTATAAACAAATAATCCTCCCTCGCTAAGCTTCCACCTACGCCAAGGCTTCGGCGGACAGGTCGGAGGACAAGTAATTCATAATTAATGATTGATAACGAAAACCAATGGGCTATTTGCTGATCATTTTCTACTATTTGGTTGCGGCTGGTGTAGATGTAATAGACAAGTTTTTACTCTCGGCTAGAAAAATAAGGCCGCTTTCGTATACTTTTTTTACCGTGGTGACCGGGCTTATTTTGTTGTTTCTGTGGCCTTGGAACTACCAAGCGCTTTCGGCCGGGAATATTACAGTTGACTTGCTTTCAGGCGCGATTTTTTCTGTGGCTTTGTACATATTTTTTAGAGCGCTTTCTTACGGCGAAGTTAGCCGAGTAGTGCCTTTTATTTTTGCCCTTGTGCCGGTTATGGACATTTTTATTGGCCTTATGTTGGGCAGAAATATTTTAACCCTAAAAGAGCTTTCCGCCCTTTCGTTGCTTATACCAGGCGCGGTGCTAATTGTCTACCGGCAAAAAGATTTTATTGGAAAGCATATTGGCCTTAAAGTTTTTAGTGCTTTTTTATGGAGCGCGTATTACGCTATTTGGCAGTTTGGCGCAAGTGAAGGAAATGCACTTAACCACTTAATGTACAACCGAATTGGCGCGGCGATTATACTAATTTTACTTTTAGTTTTACCGCAAGCGCGGAAAAATATATTTGGCTTTAGACAGGTAAAAAATAAAAAGCAAACCTCGGCGCTGTTTTTGCTTAAGCAGTTTTTAGGCGGCATGAACTTTATATTTTTAAGCTTTCTTTTAGTCCTGTATAAAATACCTATTGTTAACGGTCTGCAGGGATTTCGATATATATTTTTAATTATAGCGGCCATAATTCTGGGCCACTATGGCAAGCATGTTTTAGACGAACCGGTGCATAAAAACGTAATTTGGCAAAAAGTTTTTGCCGTAGTTTTAATTTTCGCCGGCACTGCTATTTTGTTTATATGATTTTTTTTAAAAAGCATAAAATATTTTCAGTATTTTTACTGCTTTTTTTAATACTTTTATTTTTGTATTTTTATGGAGACTCTTCAAACAAAAAAATCGAATATGGCGTAACCTTTAGCCAGGACCAAGCAAAGTCCTTGGGACTAAATTGGCAGGAGGTGTATAAGGCCCTGCTAACAGACTTAAAAGTTAAACGTATAAGGCTTTCCGCATACTGGGACAAAACTGAGCCACAAAAAGGCGTATATGACTTTTCGGACCTAGATTTTATGCTGGAAGAAGCAAAAAAACAAAACGCGGAAGTGGTTTTGTCCGTGGGCAGGAGACTGCCAAGGTGGCCGGAATGCCATGACCCTGGGTGGATAAAAGATTTAAGCCCAGAAGCTTTGCAAAATGACTTGCTTTCGTTTATAGAAACCACGGTCAGACGGTATCAGAATAATTCTGCTGTTACTATATGGCAGGTAGAAAATGAACCCTTTTTAGGAAGCTTTGGCATTTGTCCAAAACCGAATGTGAATGTTTTGGATTCAGAAATTGCTATGGTAAAAAAGCTTGATCCGGCTCGGCCCATACTTATTTCAGACAGCGGAGAGCTTTCCTTGTGGCTTTCTGCGGGTAAAAGGGGGGATATGTTTGGTACTACAATGTATAGGTATGTTTATAACGACAGCTTTAATATGTATTGGGTAAGCTATGTTCCTTACTGGACGTATAGGGTTAGGGCTGGTTTTTTAAGGCTTTTGTATGGGAGGACACAAGTTGTTATAATAGAACTACAAAGCGAACCGTGGACAACTAAGGGTATAGTAAATACGTCTTTAGAAGAACAGTTTAAAACCATGAGCTTTGAAAAGTTCGCTAACATGCTGTCTATAGCAAAAGCTACGGGTTTTAGCCCCCAGTACTTGTGGGGGGTTGAGTGGTGGTACTGGATGAAAGGACAAGGGCATGGGGAGTATTGGGACAAGGCAAAAACTTTGTTTAATTGACAAGATCGACATGATTGATAAGAAATAAGATGCATTCCAGTCATGTCAATCATTTAATTCTTTTAATTCATGTCAATCCTTCTATGAACATCATTGGTCTCGACATTGGAGGCTCTAAAATTACCGGTATTGTTTTTGACGGCAAAAGAACACTTAAATCTTTAACAATACCTACGCCTAAAAGTTTAGGTAGTTTTAAAATATCTCTGCAAAAATTAGCCGAAAATCTCTCGGTTGGGCTCAAAATTGACGGCATTGGAATTGGCATGGCCGGGATTGTTAACCAACAAAAGCTTACAGTTACTAATTCGCCAAATTTAAAATTTATACAAAATTTAAATTTTGGCGAATTATTCCGCGGTATAAAGAAAATTAAGCTCGACAACGACGCAAACTGTTTTGCTAGAGCAGAAGCCCGTTTAGGCCAAGGTAAAGACTATAAAACCTTTGCAGCTTTAACTTTAGGTACGGGTATTGGGGGTGGACTAGTTACGGGCAAAGAAGTTTATGTAGGCTCTCACGGCAGTGCGGGGGAAGCTGGGCAAATGATGCTGGATTTAGACCATACCTTTGAGTACTACTTCCAAAAAGCCAGGGACGCTTCTAACTACAAACAAGTGGCAAAAATTGTCGGAGTTTTGTTGGCCAATATTTACAATTTGCTCGACGTTGACACAATTATTTTAGGCGGGGGAGTTAGCATAAAAAACCATGAGCGTTTTTTGCCTTCTGCCCTTGAATATTGCCGCAAGCATTTGCTTAATCAAAATATAAAAATCAATGTTTTGGTTTCAAAGCTCGAAAATGCCGGGGCAATTGGCGCGGCTTTATTATTTAAATAAACATTACTAAAATTGACAGCTGTAAATTTTAGTAATAAATTCTTATGAAGAGATTATTTTTAATCCTATCGGCAATATTTTTATTAGCCGCGGCTTGCCAAAAAATTGAGCTTAAAAAAGAAATTCCAAGCAGTCCGAAGGAGTCGTATGAGCAGCTGCCAAAATAATGCATTTATATGTAAAAAAACCATAGGCCTAAAGCCTATGGTTTTTGTTTAGGAATTTTGTGTTTAGCTTTCCGCAGATTGGCTTTCTGCTTTTGCTTCGTTGTCGGACGGTGATTCTGCCGCAGTTTGGGGAATTTCTGGCAACTTTACTTGGCTTATAAGCTTTTCAAATTCAGGTAAGTCTGTAGTAGATGAAATGCCCAGGTGCTGCAAAAGTTCAGTTGTAGTTTGGTAGAGAAAGCTTCGTTGGTCAGAAGGGTTTGAGGTTTTTTCTATAAGCCCTCGCATAAGAAGATGGCGGAGACTGTATTGGGAATTTACCCCTCTTATAGCCTCAATTTCGGCTTTAGAAATAGGCTGGCGGTAAGCAATAATTGCCAAAACTTCCACCGTGGCATCTGTAAGTTTTTCCCTTAGTTCTGTGTTTAGGAAATTTTTTACATAGCTTGAATTGGCGGCATTGGTAGCCAGCTGGTATTCGCCGTTGTTTTCTAAAACTACCACGCCGCTATTTTTTCTTTCCTCAACCAACTCTATAAGCGCTGCCTTAATATCGTTTTCCGGTTTTTCCATGTATTTTGCCAACTCTTTTGTTTTTAGCGGCTTACTGGAAACAAATAATATGCTCTCGATTGTGGATTTTAGGCTTTCCATAAAATAAATAACCCTATTAATATAAGTATTATACTATATAAATAAATTGTTTCCTTGCGGCCGAGTAAAGATTTTTCCGCTCCCGTTACCACCGGCGGTTTTATCCAGCCGTTTTTTAAAAGCCAGCCTACGGTATGGTCGTTAATTCTGTCGACCGATAAGCTGCCGTAGGCAAACCCAGCGAGTATAAATAGTAGGCCGATAATATTTTTGTCCATATATATAAACACTGATTAACACAGATATTTACAGACTGCCACGGATCTAAGCTACAGCCGCAGTGGCTTCATTCCGTGTTAATCCGTTTTCTTCTCCGTGCCTATCTGTCTTCTTAATAACCACATCCGCAAACAAAGCCTCCTGCTCAGCGCTGAAAATTCGTTGTTTAATTAGTTCAAGCAAAGCTAAAAAAGTAATAATTATTTCCTGTTTGTTTTTAGCTGTCTTTAGTAAGTCGGACAATTTTGTTTCTACCTGGCTCGAAAGATGGTCCCTTAAATGGTCAATTTTTTCCTGAATAGAAATTGCTTCTTTTACCTTAGCCTTAGGAAGGCTATCTAGCTCCTTAAGCTGCATTACAATGCCTAATATAGCATTGTGGAGTTCTTTAGTTGTTGTATTTGAGTCCGGAAAAAAGTTTATTCTTTCTTCAAAAGTTGTAACCCGAGTCCAGGACTGTTTTCTTTTGTTGTCTAAATGCTTTAGGTACTTGGCGACTTCTTTAAATTGTTTATACAAAATTAGCTGCGCCTGCAGGTCTATTATGGAGTCTTCCTCCTCTTTTTCAATTTCCAAAGTCGGAAGTATAGCCTTTGACTTTATAACTAACAGCTTTGCGGCAATGGCTAAATAGTCAGCCAAAATGGTCGGGTCTATTTGCTCAAGGGCTTTTAGGTAAGCTAAAAACTGCTCAGTGACCTCGGCAAGAGATATGGTGGTAATGTCTAACTGCCTTTGCTCAATTAAAGAAAGCAAAAGGTCTAAAGGCCCTTCAAACTGCGCTACTTTTACGCTTTTCATTTATTTTTTTGTCTTACTAAATACGCCCTTAATAGGTTTGACCAATTTTTCAAAATCTTTTATTGCCACTTCTACGCTGTCGGTATAAGTTCCTGCGCTGGCTATCATTTTTTTCGCTCGGGACATGCCTTTGTCCAGCAGGGTTTGCATGTTGTAGGCTGTGCCAAAAGGGTGGAGGAGGCCAACTTTGGTTTTAAGGTATTTGGTTATGTCTTTTTCACTGGCAATATGCACTTTCTTGACTTTAAGCGCCTTTTTAATGCCTTTAAGGTCTATGTATTTGCCGGCCGGCACTACTATAAGAGCCCAAGAGTGGTCAGCCCTTACCAAAACCACCTTCGCAATTTCGGAAAGTTTTTTCTTAGTTGTCGCGCCTACGTCGTGAGCTGTGTAAACGACTTTGTGTTCTAAGACTTTGTATTTTACCTTAGCTTCGTCTAAAAGGTTAGTGACGGAAGTTTTTAGTTGTTTAATTTTTGGTGTTGATTTCTTTTTCATAGATTTATTTTTTAGCTAAGTCTAAACGTATATGTAGCTCCTTAAGCTGCTTTTCTTCCACAGTTCCTGGAGCGCCCATCATTACGTCTTCGGCGCTACCATTTTTGGGGAACGCGATGACTTCTCTTATGTTTGGCTCATTCTCCAGCAACATTAGTAACCTGTCTATTCCTGGAGCAAAGCCGCCGTGTGGGGGAGCGCCGTATTCAAAAGCTCTTATCATCGCACCAAACTTCTCATCCACCACTTCTTTGCTGTAGCCAACAAGCTCAAATGCCTTGTACATTATCTCTGGATTGTAGTTTCTAATTGCTCCAGATGATAACTCTAAACCGTTGGCTATTATGTCGTACTGGTAAGCCCGTATGGTTAGAGGGTCTTGGTTATTTAAAGCATCAAGCCCTCCCTGAGGCATACTAAAAGGGTTATGCATAAAGTCTAACTTGCCTTCTTTGGAAAGTTCATACATAGGAAAGTCTGTAATCCATGCCCAGGCTACAACGCTAGGGTCTTTAAGTCCAAAAACATCGCCAAGTTTGTCCCTAAGTTTTCCTAAGACTTTGTTAACAACATTTTTTTCGTCCGCGCCAAAGAAAATTATGTCCCCGGTTTCAGCTTTGGTTTTGGTTATAATGTTTGTCTTTTCTTCTTCGCTTAAAAATTTAAGTATAGGTGACTTTATGCCGTCTGGATCCAGCACAATATAAGCAAGTCCGCCAGCGCCTTCCTTTTTTACCATTTCAGTTAAATCATCGATCTGGCTTCTTGTGAGTTTCGCGCCGCCCGGACAAGCTATGGCCTTTACAACACCGCCGCCTTTTATAGCATTCCCAAAGACGCTAAACTTAGTTTCTTTTAAGTCTTCCGTTAAATTAACCATTTTCATACCAAAGCGTAAGTCTGGTCTGTCTGAGCCGTATTCATCCATAGCCTGTAAGTAGGGAAGCCGTGGAAAAGGTTTTTGTAAACATTTTTTCCCAGCCCACTTTTCGGTAAGCTCAACAAACAAAGGCTCCATTTGCTGAAAAACGGTTTCGTCTTTGTCCGCAAAACTAATTTCTAAATCGAGCTGATAGAACTCGCCTGGGCTGCGGTCTGCGCGAGGGTCTTCGTCGCGGAAGCATGGAGCAATTTGAAAATATTTTGGCACGCCGCCAACCATAAGCAGTTGTTTAAACTGCTGTGGGGCTTGGGGAAGGGCATAGAATTTTCCTGGGTGTAAGCGAGACGGCACTAAAAAGTCGCGTGCGCCTTCTGGGCTGGACGATGTTAAAATCGGAGTAGTTATTTCTATAAAGCCCTGGCCGTCCATCCAATCCCGTATATACTTAATCATTTTATGCCGCTTAACTAACATTTTTTGCATTTTTTCACGGCGCAGATCTAAAAACCTATATTTCAAGCGAATGTCTTCGCCAATATTGTGTTCTTCCCCGTGTCCGTGGGCTATTTGGAATGGTAGAGGTTTAGATGAGTTTAAAATTGTTAAATGTTCAACAACCAACTCAACTCCGCCAGTTGGAATATTTTTATTGACCAATTCTGGGGCGCGTTCAACTATTTTGCCGGAGGCGCAAATAACAAATTCGTCGCGACATTTGTTGGCAACTTCAAAGGCAGCTTTTTTTTCTGGGTGAATAGTTAGTTGAAGTAGGCCGCTCTGGTCACGAGCGTCAATAAAAATCACGCCGCCATGGTCGCGCCGTGAGTTTACCCAACCAGAAACAGTTACTTCTGTGCCAGTCTTTGTGGGTGTTTCAATGCTAAGTGTTCTTTGCATAGTTTTTTGGCTGTAAGTCCGATAGACAATCGGCACAGCTGATTAAAATTTATTAGGGCTATTATAACAAAAAAAGGGCTTTTTTACAAATAAAGAAGCCGCCAGAATTGAGCCGGCGGCTTCTTGGTGGTTAACGAGAACTTAGAAGTAGTACTCTGAAAGTAGCGCTTCGCACTTCTCGCAATAAATCTGCTCAACAAGATAAAATTCGTAGGGATTGCGGAGCAGATTCTTCTTCCTCCGGTGAAAACCGCCTTTTGGACAGCGGTTTTTTATGGCCCAGTAAACTGCAAGGACCGTACAGATTATCAACAGGCCCATCAGTAACTTCATAGGAAAACCTTAATACATTTTGGTCTTTTTGCCAAGTTTATAATACTGGGTCTTTGTGCTAAAATTAGCTTATCGGGTTCCGCTAGATGAACCCTACCAGTAAAGGAGATGGATTATGTCCATCTACCTAAAAAAAGCCTTTTAGGCACAGGTTGAAAGAGAAAATCCATCGATTCCAGTTCACAGTCCAACCTCTACGCAGCGGAAATGTCAAAGCTGAAGAAAGGAGTGTGTACATGCGAAATGGCCGACTGTGGTAGTCTAGCGCAAATCTTCCTATGGGATTTGATCCTGACCGCACAGCCGCACTAGGCTTACTCGCAAGAGATTGCGGCAAGTTTTTGGCTGAAGGAAGCAGCTAAAAAGAAGTCGTCCCTATAACCTAGATTGGGACCACGAACGTTAGATAAGGAGGCTTCTATAAAACACATGCCCCCAGGCGCTCTAAAGAAGAGCTGGGCAAGAAATAAATTCCCTCGTTCACGTTATGAGTTACCGCTTTTGCCTAGAAGCGGTATTAATTTTGTCTTTTTTTATAAAAATATATATAATCAGTAGGCAGTCAAAATTAAAATATAGAAACCAAAATGCTTAAAAAAATAGTTCTAGATTTAGAGACGCAAAAGTCTTTTCAGGAAGTTGGGGGGCGGGGGAAGAACCATTTGCTTAAAATTTCGGTTTGCGGAATTTATAGTTACGACACGGACAAGTACCAAATATTTCGTGAACATGAACTTACTAAGCTAAGCCCAATTTTACAAACCGCGGACCAGATAATAGGTTTTAATATTAAGGACTTTGACTTCCAGGTACTTCAGCCTTACCTAAACTTTGACGTAAATACTTTGCCGTATTTAGATATTTTAGAGGAAATAGAAAAAGTTTTAGGACATAGAATAAAACTAGAAGACGTGGCCCAAGGCACTTTAGGGAAAGGTAAATCAGGCTCCGGTATGGACGCGCTTTTGTATTTTAAGCAAGGACGCTGGGACAACTTAGAAAAATATTGTTTAGACGACGTAAAAGTCACGAAGCAGGTTTATGACTATGCGCTTAAAAATGGCAAATTGCTTTATAAAGATTTTTTTAAGAGCAAAGAAATGCCAATAAAAATACAAGAAGCAACACAGCGAGTTGGGGTTATGCATCAGCCAGCATTATTTTAAACGACAAGAATGAACAAGAACGACGCGAATGACTTGAGTACAAAATCCAAGAAGCATATTATATTCTTGTCATTTTTGGCCATTCTGTTAGTTCTTGTTATTCGCAAAGTGTTTAACGGTAGTCTTATTCTGCCTCAATCCTTCTCCTTAGGCCCTGTTACCATCCGTTACTACGGCCTTTTTATAGCCCTTGCTGTAGCAAGCGGTTTTTATTTGGCTATAAAGCGTGCGGAAAAATTTGGCTTTACAAAAAAACAGGCGGAAGATGTTTTGTTTTGGGCTATAGTCTCAGGGTTCATTGGCGCGCGTTTATACCATGTTGCTTCATCGTTTGCTTATTACTCACAGCATCCGCTCGACATACTTAAGGTATGGAACGGCGGACTTTCCATTTACGGAGTTTTAATCGGAGGTGTTGTTGCACTATGGGTTTACTGCAGACGTGCCAGGCGTCACGTGTCACCTGTCACTCTCCTAAACTGGCTAACTCCTAGTTTACTTCTTGGTCAAATAATCGGACGTTTTGGCAACTTTTTTAATTATGAGCTTTATGGGTATCCTACCTACTTGCTTTGGAAGATGTTTGTGCCCGAGGGTTTTAGAGCGCCTGGATATGTTAACAACAGTTATTTTCACCCACTATTTTTGTATGAACAGATTGGGTTGTTGATTATTTTAATTTATTTAATCTATAAAGAAAAAAGGACCCTCCGCAGCTATGTGAATCCCGGCTCAGTCGCTACACATGCGCCCAAGACGGACTTGTTCTTTTGGTATGTTTTATTGTATAATATATTGCGTATACCCTTAGAATTTTTAAGGGTAGACAGCATTTTTTTGGGTAATATTAGGCAAAATGCTGTAGCCAGCCTTGTGCTGGCATGCGTTGCCGCAGTACTAATTCTGAAACATGTTGGAAGAAAAGGGCAGGATTATAACTAAATATCATTTTTGGTTCTCCCTCTTAATTGGAGTGGCTTTTTTAGTAGTCCTCCAAACTGGGGTTTCGCCTCGCTTTTCCTTTTCTAAATTCGTGCCATGGCTGCTTTTTTTTGAGGCTATAGTTTTTTTTTACAACAAAACTTACCTGGGGCAAATTGGCCAAAAGGGGAATTGGAAAGCTTTAAGAATCCCGCTTTTAATTTTAGCGGGTTCCGCCGCTTTTTTGGTGGCGCCTACGCCTTTTCTGCGCGCGATGTTTTTGCTTTTGAGCGTGGGAGTAGTGGCTTTTTTTGAAAGCGCAATGGGAGCTTTTTCTGAAAGTTTGCTTTTAAGCGAAGTCGTATTTTCCGCTTTTGCCGCTTTTTTAGGGGGCGGGGGATTTGCTTTTTTGTACGTTCCGCAAAACAGGTTTTATGTAGCTATTGGCATTTTTGTGTATATAGCTTTGCTTAGCCGCTGTTTTTTTGAGTACGCGGCTGTTTCTGCGAAAGTCAAACTCATTTCGAGCTTGGGGGTTTCGTTGTTAATTTCTGAAATGTTTTGGGCGGCAGGATTTTTACCGCAGCATTTTACTCCCGTGGCAATTTTACTCGTCGGACTTTACAATTTGGCACTGGTTATGAATTTTCATTATTTTTTCAACAATCTTGACTTTAGAAAAATACAGTTTCATATTTTATTTTCCGCAGCCTGCATAATTTTAGTGTTTTTGTTTACTCCATGGAGAATAATAAATTAAAAATACTAGACATTGGATATTTACGAAAAAAAGCAGAGAGCAATGTCAGTATTTATAAAAATGGTTTAACTTAGCATTATGATCAAATCCCCATATAAAATAATCTTAACCTCTGTAATACTGGCATTTGTTTTAAACCTATTTTTTGGGCGGTCTTTGCTTGCCAACATTTCTACTTGGCCATTTTTAAATAAATTTAATTTGCTAAGCCCGCAGGCGCCTATTGTTATAAACCATCGGGAAGAAATTAGGCTAACTGACAGTGGCCAGGTAAGCGACGCTGTAAACGCGGCAAAAGCAAAAATTTCTACTTTATTAATAAAAGATGTGTCCGGAATCCGCCCCCTCGGGGCTGTTGTAAATTTGACTTCAGATGGAATTTTTGTCGCCGCTGAGGAAGTTGTTCCCCAAAAAGGCGAGCTATGGCTTGTGTTGTCGGACCAAAGGGCTGCGCAAGTAACTGAAATGGCGCCTGACCCTGCAAGCGGCTTGGTATTTTTAAAAGCTAACATAGCTAATGTACCCCCGGCGCCTTTGGCGGATTCAAAAAGTTTTTTGAGCGGAGAGAAGTTGGTTTACTTTAGTAATAATACTGACCAGACTTGGGAGGCTTGGCCTGATTATTTGGTAAGGCAGGAAAATGACCGGGACGAAGTGCAGGCTTATGCGGGGAAAATAAGCAGGAGCCTTGGAGCGGCAAGTACAAGCTCCCGGGCCAAAGGCAAGGCAGTCTTAAACATAAAAGGCGAAGTGGCTGGCTTGGTTTCTGGAAATTCCATTGTCCCGGCAGATGAAATTAAAGCGGCTTTAAATTTGTACATTTTGGGCCAGGATAAAATTTCTCGTCCGGATTTTGACTTTACTTACCAAGAAAGCCTGTTCGTGCCCGAAAGCATTTCGGCCTTGCCCAAGGGTCAGGTTGTTATTAGTCCGGGTAAAAATTTAGGACTTAAGGCCGGGGACATAATTATTGAAGCGGGAGGGGTCGGCTTGACTAAAGAAACCTTTTTAGAAGAAATTTTAGAAAAATACAAGGTTGGGGACTCGGTTAATTTAAAACTTAAACGAGGCAGTACTATTTTAGAAATAACCATTAAAGCAAAGGAGCTTAAATGAACATTGACGGCGTAAAAATTAAGCAGCTAACAACTCATCTTACTGAAGACGGGTATTTTAGGGAACTTTTGCGTGATGAAGATGGGCTTTTAGAAAAGTTTGGCCAATCTTCTATTTCTTTAGCCCACCCTGGGTTTATAAAGGCGTTTCACTATCATAAAAAACAAGATGATTTGTGGTATATAGTTTCAGGGCAGGTTAGGACTGTTTTGTATGACACAAGGAAAGACAGCAAAACCTATAAACAAACTCAAAGTATAGTAATGGGAGAAAATGATCCTAAGCTTTTGTACATACCAAAAGGCGTAGCGCATGGCTACCAGGTTTTGGGTGCAAAAGACGCTGTTCTTATGTACCATACAACCACTCACTATGACCCTTCTGACGAATTGCGTATTCCTTTTGATGACAAAGAAATAAATTTTGATTGGAGCATAAAGAATGGATAACGACCGAAAAATACTTGTGACCGGCGGGGCGGGATTCATAGGCTCTAACTTTGTTCACTACTGGGTAAAAAAATATCCTGCCGATAAAATTACCGTGCTGGACAAATTAACTTACGCCGGTAACCTAGAGAATTTAGAGCCTGTAAAAGACAAAATTAAGTTTGTTAAAGGTGATATTTGCGACGAACAAACCGTGGACAATGCTTTTCGGGAAGCAGATGTTGTAGTTAATTTTGCCGCAGAAACCCATGTTGACCGTTCCATAACAGGCCCAGACGAATTTGTGCGTACCAATGTTTTAGGCACTCATACGCTTTTAAAGTATGCCAAAAAGTACGAAGTTAAGCGTTTTCACCATGTTTCCACTGACGAAGTGTTTGGCATGCTTTCTGCGGACTCCAAAGAAAAATTTTCAGAAAATACCAAGTACAATCCGCGCAGCCCTTACTCTGCAAGCAAAGCTGGCAGTGACCATTTGGTTATGTCGTATTTTTATACCTACGGCCTCCCTGTAACTATTTCTAACTGCAGCAATAACTTCGGCCCTTACCATTTCCCGGAAAAGTTCATTCCTTTAGCGATTACAAATATATTGGAAGGAAAAAAAATTCCTATTTACACTCCGGGTAACCAAATTAGAGATTGGCTTTATGTAGAAGACCACTGCAAAGCTATAGATTTAATATTGCAAAAAGGCAAAATAGGGGAAACTTATGTGGTGGGCTCTAGCCACAAAGAGTATTCTAATTCAGAAGTGGCAAAAATGATTTTAAAAATAATGGGCAAGGGCGAAGACCAAATAGAACTAGTCAAAGACCGCCCGGGGCACGACGTAAAATACGCCATAGACTCCTCTAAAATAGAAAAAGAGCTGGCCTGGAAGCCGGAGAAAGAGTTTGAGGAGTATTTGAAACTGACCGTCGAATGGTACACGAAAAACCAGGAATGGTGGAAAAAATTAAAAAAATAAATATTCCCTTAGTTCACGGCCGTGAACTAAGGGAATCAAGAAATTAGAATTTGTGATTTTAATTTTAGGCTCCAAAGGTATGCTTGGCGGGGAATTAATGGGGGTTTTTGGCAATGATGCGGTAGGGTGGGATCGCGATGATGTAGACGTAACGCAAGTGCAAGGTTTAAAGTTAAAAGTAGAAAATTTAAATCCATCGGTAATTATTAATTGCGTGGCTTTTAACAATGTAGATAGCGCGGAGGAAAAACAGGAGTTAGCTTTTTTGCTCAATGAAAAAGTTGCTAAAGATTTAAGCGAAATTTGCAATGAATTAAACATCCCCTTAGTCCATATTTCCACAAACTATGTTTTTGACGGGGAAAAAGGGGAGTATAAGGAAGACGACGAGCCAAACCCGCTGTCGGTTTACGCTAAGTCTAAAAGGGCAGGGGAATTGGCGGTAATTGAGACGGCGAAAAAATATTATTTAATCCGCACGTCGGTATTGTTTGGGCAAAAAGGGGAAAGTTCGGCAAGCAAGAAAAGTTTTGTGGAATTAATGTTGGGGCTTAGTGAAAAGTCGGAAATTATAAAGGCAGTTAACGATGAAGTAAATAGCCTAACGTACGTTGCCGATTTAGCCCACGCCATACGCGCGCTTGTTAGCCAAAATTTTCCACATGGCATTTACCACTTTGTAAATTCAGGAGAGGCGAGTTGGTATGATTATGCCAAAGAGGTTTTTAGCGCAACAAAAAAATCAGTAAATCTTTTACCTGTGCCCCGTTCTGAATTCCCGCGAAAGGCCAAAACCCCAAAAAAAGCCGTGTTATTGAACACAAAGTTTATTGAATTTCGTCCATGGCAGGAAGCTCTTAAAGAATATTTAGCTTCTTAGGTGGTAGCTTATTAGCTTTTTAGTAAAAAGCTAATAAGCTAATAAGCTAACAAGCTAATTTATGAAAGGTATTATTTTATCCGGCGGTTCTGGCACAAGGCTTTTTCCGCTCACCAAAGTTATTTCAAAGCAATTGCTTCCTGTTTATAACAAGCCTATGGTTATGTACCCGCTGGAAACTTTGCTTAAAGCCGGGGTAAAAGAAATTTTAATAATAGTAGCGCCTGACCACGCGGAGCAGTACCAAGAGCTGCTGGGCAGTGGACAAGAGTTTGGCGCGCGTTTTGAATTTATTGTCCAGGAAAAGCCCGAAGGACTTGCGCAGGCTTTTGTTATCGGGGAAAAGTTTATTGGAAACGATAGCGTGTGTATGGTGCTCGGCGATAACATTTTTGAGGACGATTTTTCGGAAAATATCCGCAACTTTAAAAGCGGGGGACAGGTGTTTGCAAAAAAGGTCTCAGACCCTGAAAGGTTCGGGGTTGTAAAATTCAACGAGAGCATGCAAGCGGAAGTTATAGAAGAAAAACCAAAAAGTTTTTTATCCGACTATGCAATTACCGGCCTTTATATTTATGACAACCGGGTATGCGAAGCGGCCCATGCGGCAAAACGCTCCCAAAGGGGCGAATATGAAATAACCGAAATTCACAATTGGTACTTAAACAAAAAAGAACTAAAAGTAGACATAGTAAAAGGCGAGTGGATAGACGCGGGAACTTTTGAGTCGCTTTTTAAAGCGGGTGAGCTGGCAAGAAAAAAAGTTCTTTACTAAATACGAAAATACTAAAGTACTAAAAAATGCACTTATTGAGTGCATTTTTTTGTATTTTCATACCTTTAGTAATTAGTAAAGTTGTCTAAAAGCAAGCAGGTAGTATTTGGGCTTTAAAGTTAGTACTTCCTATTGCCATTACCGCTATAAAGATTGAGACAATCACGGTTTCCCAAAAAACCCGCTTGTTTAGAGTGCCTTCTAGGCTGTGGTGGAATATTCCCCAGAGCATATTGTAAAAGGCTGCCAAAAAAATAGACGCGGTTAAGTATTCATAGCCCCAAAAAAGGTATACAAAGTAACCCAAGAGTCCTAGAGTGCTGGAAATAATTAAAGTCCAAAGCACGTTTTTTGTACTGGTGTATGCATGTTGAAACAACGCTTGGTAAATGAGTAAAAAGCTTATGCAAAAAACTATAGTAAAAAACCAAGCAGGGCTTATAAAGTCGCAGTTGTATTTTGCGTATTGTATAGCCGCTCCGTAGGCAACAAGAGCGGTATAAATTTTAACAGCGGACAAAACTGCAAAACTATCCAAAGAAACTTTTTCTTCTTTTGCCGTGTAAATTTCTTTTATATGCCAATAGGCGGCAATTCCGGCAAGGGCAGACAAAACTGCAAAAGCTTGCTGAAGCGCTAAGTGCCCTAAATTCAAATAGAATATTACAACAGTAGCCCAAAATATTATACCTGGCAAAAGCAAATAATTCAGCCACAAAGAAAAGGTTTTCCACTGCCTAAAATGCTTTATCCGGTCCCAAAACGCGCTTAGAAGAATTCTTAAGGTTCTATGCAACCGGTGGGTAATGGGTTCGTGTTTGGTTTTTGCGCGCTTTAGAGCCCCAGGGTTTTTAAAATGCAAGTCGTAAAGCAGGCTGATTTTAAGCCACAAGTATAACCATATAGCCAAAGCTGTCCAAATAAAAATACTGGTTTGGTTTAAATTAATTATATAAATAAGCGCCTCAAAACCGCCCAGTACTGTAAGGAAAATTAATGTCGCAATCACAAATTTTTGGGTTTTGTAGGTCATGGTATTTTAGTTAAGAGGCTAGAACCAATATAGAATTACTGTCAGCAATATTGCTAAAAAAAGCAGTGAAAGGTTGTTGATTTTTTTGTCTACCCCAGGAAACTTTCCTTTTTGCAGTAATTTTAAGTCAGCAAAAAGCAATAAAATTAAAAGACAGGCTAAACCTATGCCCAGTTTTTTGTTCGATGCTTCAAAATTTTTAGAGTGCCCAATAATTCCTGTTTCCGCGCTGTTGGTTTTTGGGTCTATGTTGTTTTCTGCTAAAGGCTGAATGTTGCTTTGTGCAGCTAAATTTTCAAAATTATCGCGGATATTTAAACTAGGCGCGCTGCCAGCGGGTTGTAGGGCCATAGAAGGAGTAAGTTCTGTTATGGAAGGAGAGGGTAAGGAAGTAGGTGTGGGTGTTGGTAAGTTAGACGCAGGCGCGCTTGGGTTTTTTTGGGTAGTAGTTTTGCTTGCGTTGGTTTTTGCCGCAGGGGTGGCGATTGGGGAGGGAGGTTTGTTTGAGAGTAAAGAGCCAAAAGTGTTTGTTATGGCCGAGTGGTATTGACCCACAGAAGTGTCGCCCAAGTTAAGGCCCATGCCCTGGTCTTTGAAGTTTTCGTTTAAAACATTTTCTCTGTGGGTAGGGCTGTTCATCCAGGCTTGAACTAAGCTTTCAGTGCTATAAAATTCTATAGCTAAATTTTCGCCTAAAGCTGAATATGGTGTATAGCCTGCTGCCACAATTTTATCCCATATATAGTTTCCTTCTGGGTCTTTGTGGCTGAAATAATGCCGTTTTTGCATATCGTCGCTTTTTTCTTGCGCGGCAAAAGAGAGCCTAGAGTCGGTGCTTAGGATGGGTATATTGCGCAATGACCTTTGCTCATTTATGCCGCCCAAAATATTCTGCAAAGTTAGGTCCGAAGCCCTCAGGTCTTTTGGGGTTATACTAACAAAGACAGCTAGTTTGAGAATGGAAACCGAGGTAATTAGCAAGGCTACCCACAGAACTTTGTGGGTTATAAGCCAATTGGTTTTTTGTAATTTGTTAAACTCTTCCCGTTCTATTTTTTGAAAAAGGCCCATAAACAAAGGGAATATTCCCGAAAATTAAAACTGCTTTAGCCAAGGGGAAAAAATGGCTTGTTTGTTTAATGTTTTTTTGTTTCAAAATTTTGCTTGTTGTAAATTTTAGACTACCTTAAAAAAGGGGGATTAAGTTTATTTTGTCTAATTTAAGCCAGTATTTTTCTAATCTAGGTTGACAAAACTTCAGTTTTATGATAAGATATTTTGTTAAAAGTATTAACAAAAGCCTTATTTCGTTATTATTAATACATCATAAATATAGCAAATTTTCAAGCTATGAGCGAAATTAAATCAGAAAAACCGACTTTACACGTAAACGCCTCACCTGAAGTAGGTGAGATTTTAGGCTTTAATAAACAAGCAGACGAAGCCCATTCCGGCCACAGCCAGCCTACAAAAAAAGCCCATGAGCCTGCTGGTTTACCTGTTGTAGACTCGCATGCGGTTTCGTCTTCGCATAGCCCTGCTATAAAAGCAGAGGAAAGCAGTCACGATACTCACAAAAAAGAAATCACAGATGAAACAGAAAAAAATAAAGCCGGTTTAAAAAGGTCTTTTAAAATTGCCGCGCCGTATTTGGCAGTATTTTTTGTAGGGCTTTTATTATATTATTTTTTCTTAAGCAAAACTGATTTGTCCACAGTCTTAGACAAAATTAAGCCAAGTAACAAAACAGTTCAAACCCCAAAAGAGACCGCTCTTATGGAGTTAGAAAAACAAAACTTGGAAAACTATAGGACTTGGATAGCGCAGTATTATTTTGATGTTTCCGATGTTGCAATAATTGACCCAAATGGCGACAATTCAGGCAACGGTCTTTCTAATTTTCAAAAATATTTACTAGGTCTAAATCCAAGAAGTTACGATACTTTAGGCCTTGGTATGGCAGACAGCCAGGCTTTAGCCTTAGGGCTTAACCCGCTTACCGGCAGTCCCTTAAACGACAAGCAAAAAGAAATTGTGGACAAGTATTTTGACATGGAAGTTATTATGAACCGCTTGGCCTTGAGTAATTTAAATAATTCCCGCAACAATATTGCCGGTGCGGCTGTGGGTAATAATAACTACAATATTTCAAACTCGCAGGTGCAAAATAACCAGCAAAACAATAATACTGGCAGTTTAGATGTGCGAGGCTATCAGCAAAACAATAATTCTATAAGCAATCAAAATAACGCTGTTTACGTAGCCCCTAAAACCGGTGTTAATTTAACCCCGGTAAGTTCATATAGCGACAACTCGGATATTGACCAAGCAAAACCCGGTCTTTTAGAAGTGCCTTCTTTAAAAATTTCTGTGCCTATAGTGTGGACCCAGGATTCCAAAAATTTTGACAGGGACTTACAGAGCGGAGTTGTTCACTACCCAGGCACAGCTTTGCCCGGCCAAATTGGCACAACCTATATTTCAGGACATAGCAGCAACTACGCTTGGGCTAAAGGTTCTTACAATAAAATATTTTCTAAGCTTGGTGATTTAGCCAACAACGCTTCTTTTATAGTTACGGTTTATACCAAAGAAGGTAAAACAATTAAGTACCACTATGTTGTAACCCACAGGGCAGAATACAAAGCTACAGACCAAGCCCAGTTTGAAAACGCGGGCACCCAAACCGTAGCGCTTTCTACCTGCTGGCCGGTAAATACCACGCAAAAAAGGCTGGTTGTGTTCGGCGAATTAACTCAAACTGAAAGATAATAGCAATTCGTCTTGAGCTTGTCGAAAGGCGAGCTTACACAGACTGAGAGATAATTGATTAGTGGTAATTAATAATTAATAACACAAAAACAAAATCCAAAATAAATTTGTGGATTTTTATTTTGCCCGGCGCTAATTGAGTTGCAGGTTACCTCATAGCTTGAAACTTTTTTAGAGCCCGACGAGAAATCGTTTGGCCGCATCACTGATGTGGCCACGGGCCACGAATTTCACTTGGAGGAAAAATGAAGAATAGTTTTCGTTATAAGATCGCGGTTTTTGCCGCGTTGCTTTTCGTTTCGGCTGGCGTTTTGAGCGCACAGCAAATCAAGATTGCGGACGTCACTATCTTGCCGCCTGCTGCGGACAAGAAGCCTGTCCTCACGACCGGTCAAATGGTCGTGGGTGCGAAAGAAGTTTATAGCACGCCAGTTAACGGTAGTATGGTGACAGCGCTAAAGGCGGCCAGCACCCGAGCTGAACAAGAAGATGCAATCTTGCGCTTTATTACTCCCGAGCTTCGCAAGAAGTTTGAAGATATGAACGCGCAAGAAGGTGCAATGACTCCACCCGAGGAAATAACCCCGCAGACTGATATTGAAGAAGCGCTGAAGCTAGCCACTAACAAGCAGGCTTTCAGTGAGTTCTCACAGTGGGGCAGTTCTCCCTTCGGAAAGCCCGCTACGACTTGGCAAGAGCTCCGTGAACATTTTCTCGAATATATGGACAGCGTCATTGAGCGCACCGCGTATTCTACGGAAATGAAAGCGGATTGGATCGACCAGCTCCACAAGTGCCTCCAAGCTGGTCCAGACGGACGCTTCTGCAAGGAAGTGAATGTCCAGGACTGGCCACTGTGGCAATGGACAACAGGTCGAACTGCAGCTGCGGTTCGACAAGGGCATTTACCGGGGATCAACATTCGGTATGTCGGTCGTTCAGCCAAAGCACTTTGGATAGCGCTTCCGCGATTTGGAATGGCGGTTATGCACGGCTATGAATGTCGTGGTAATCCCATTGTTCCGTATGTTGGAACCACTACTTTCCGACTGACCAAGACGGACAAAACGCCCGAAGAGCCCAAAATTCCGCAGCAATGCAACTGCGTCATGATGACTTCAAACGGCCAGTCGGGGAGAGTTGAAATCTATCCCGACCAGACGGTTGATGTCAAAGTGGCGGTGAGTGGTTTTGCCGATGCTCTACAGGTCCAGTCTGAAGCAATGTTTGTTAACGGCCGTCAGGTGGCCGGCAACGTCAAGGTTTACACCTTAAAGCCCGCGGACTTCGACTTCCGACTTGGGGAGTACAATATTGAATATCGGCTAACCGACCAGTTTGGCCGAACAACAATTTGTACGCTCCTCGTCGTCATCAAACCCAAGCCCGCTCCGCCTGTAATCACCAAGGTGATTCCGCCACCGGTCGTTCCCACGACCAAGCTCGAAGTACCCAAAGAACCCCGTCCGTCCCGCTGCGGTAAGGGCTGCAAGATTCTTATTGTGGCTGCCGTTGCCGGAGGGGGGATTGGAGCCTGTGCTGCTCTTGGTTGCTTCGGCGGCCACAAGCAGACAACACCGGTTCCGCCTGCGCTTACCAAGCCGGGGATCGGAGCAGTGGGGCCGACATCATTCCAGCCCGGGGGAGTTACTATCTCCTGGGGTGGTGGTAATAGGCCCCGCATCTAAGCAATTTAAAACGAAGACTACAATCAGACCTAGGGGCGAGTACATACACTCGCCCCAAGTCTACTCTTTTTTTAAATTATCGTTATAATAAGTAGCGTAACAACTATGCTACTTTGGTAACAATAAGCTATACTAAGCTATAGTTTAAGCGGAGTCATATATTATTTGGCTTAAATAAAGCTTAAAGTTCTAAAAAATATTGACAAAACCTCAAAAAGAGCGTATAATTAGAGGTTAGTATTTCCACCAAAAGCCCGCAAGGCATTTGGTCGGTTTCTGCCTCTGGCGGAAAGTATTCATTAATTTATAATTTAGTAATTAAAACCGCACCAATCATGAGCCAACTCCTTACAAAAATAAAATCCCAAAACCAAATTTTTGTTTTCGCGTCTTTAGCATTAGTTATTGCCGCGGCTTTTATGTTTGTACCAAGGGCCTCACAGCCTGACCTAAGGGCCGATGTAATGAATTGTGATTACGCTCCGCAGGTTGCGACACTAAACCCTTTTTGGCTTACAGAGCCGGGTGAAACTGCCGGTACAAACTGCCATGACTACAGGCTTATTAGCGTTCGCAATGTCAATGCAGGCGACTTTAACTATGTTGGCGACGACAGTGGAAACGTTGGCGACGAGTTCTACGTGCGTATTTATGTTCACAATGGTGCGGTTACCAACCCAGAACTTGCGGCTCAAACTACTGCGCGCAATGTAACGGGTAATTTTTCTTTACATGGCGGAGTTATTTTAGCTTCGGCTTCTGCTTCAAATGCAGCCGGCCTTAGCGGCAGCGCGGCTATACAAATTCCTTCAGGCGCGCATTTAGAAATACAGCAAGGCAGCCAAATAATTACCGACTTAAATGGTAATGGTGTTGGTGGCGCTTATGTCAATTTTTCAGGCGACAGCGGTAATTTTGGTTTTGGCGACATGCCTGCGTGTTTTGAACACGTACGTTTTATTCGCTTTAAAGTTAAAGTTGTCGGTCCTACTGTTATAGCTCCGACTCCGACTCCTACCCCAAGTGTTGTTACCCCGGCTATAAACAGTTTTAATGTAAATTTCCAATCCTGCGTGGCAGGACAGGATGCTGTTAATGCTTTTATATCCTACAGTACCCAAGGCTTTAACGAATACGGTACAGTAGTAAAGGTAAGCGATGATATGGGTTTAACCCAAGACTATTCTTACACTCCGGTTTTAAGCAACGGACAAGTAGATTGGATAGTTCCAGGACACCTTTATACTTTTAGCTTTTACAACAACAACCAGCTTGTTGGTTCGCAGCAGACCAGTACAAACATGAATTGTGCTGGCCCTACTCCTACCCCCTTGCCTACGCCTACCCCGACTCCCAGCTTTAATTTGTTAACCTGTGGCCCAACCCCGCAGTCTGCCTCTATAGGCCAGTCTGTGTCTTTTACAGCAAACGGCGGTAATGGTATTTATAACTGGTATTCCAGCACGAACACAGGTAATGGAAACAATTTTTCCACTTTCTTTAACCAACCGGGTAGCTACAATGTATTTGTTTATGACTCAGTTGGCCACCAAGCTAATTGTGTGGTAAATATTAATGCTCCTGTTGTTATCCCAACTCCGACTCCGGTTGTGCCTACCCCAACCCCTTCTTTAACATGTCCGACAGGTTATATAAACTTGTCTCCGAGCATTTTAAACCAAGGCGAGACAGCTACAGTCTCCGCTCCTTTTGGTTGGTTTGGTGGAAGGTTTGTTTCTAGCAATACTAACTTAGTCAATATTTCTGGTAACACAGTTATAGCTGGCTATTCGTCTATTGGTTCTTCGACTATAACTGGAGAAGGATTCACTGCTCCTAACGGCGCAACCAATTGCCCTTTAATTTACTCTGCGGTTACTGTTCAACGCCCGGCTTCTAACGCGTGCGTACAAAGAACCTTCAGCCAAAACAGCGGTGTTTACGCTAATGGTTCAAAAGTTTCTACTTTAAACCCAAACCAAGACTTTATAATAGCTTGTGACTATGGCGTAGTTTCTGGTTATATAACTTTAGACGGCAATGGTTCTAACTCCTGCAGCTTTAGCGGTTTTGACCGAACAAGCGCAATGTTTAACTGTAAGGCGCCTTCTCAAGCTGGAACTTATAATGTAGCTTGCAGAATGTCTAACAATGCCTCGGCTGACAATAGCTGTAGCAGCTTAGACCAGGCTGGTTCTTACGTTGTAAATGCTCCAGTACAGTCACCTCTAACCTGTGGCCCAACCCCGCAGTCTGCCTCTATAGGCCAGTCTGTGTCTTTTACAGCAAACGGCGGTAATGGCATCTATAATTGGACTTCCAGTACTAAAAACGGAACTGGCGCTAATTTTTTCACTTTCTTTAACCAACCCGGCAGTTACAATGTCTTGGTGCTCGACTCAGTTGGCCACCAGGCAACTTGTGTAGTTAATGTCAGCCAGTCTGTGCCGACCCCAACCCCGACTCCTACTCCATTTCCTCCGGTTTGTCCTAGCGGTTACTTCGTAACTGTTTCACCAGGCATTGTTAATGCTGGCCAAAATGCTTTTGCCACAGCCCCTTCTGGCTGGTTTAATGGAAGTTTTCAAAGCAGTAACTCCGGCATAGCCAGTGTTACAAATGGCGGCACGGTAACTGGCAACACTGCCGGTACTGCAAGTATTTCCGGCATAGGCTTTAGCGTGCAAACTCAAAACGGCGTTGCTTCTGGTTGTAATTTAAACCCAGCACCTGTAACTGTTGTGCAGCAAATTCCTAATTTAGTTTGTCAGACTTTAACTCCTTCGGTTAACGTAAACCAAAGCGCAAGCTTTGTAGTTTCCGGCGGAACAGGCGCTTACTCCTGGAACAATGGCGGCAACCCTACAACTGGCAGTGGTCAAAACTTCAGTACATCTTTTTCCACTTCTGGAACTAAGTTTGTCAGTGTAACAAGCGGCAGCCAAACTGTAACTTGTCCGGTTGTAACTGTTAACCAGCCTCAAACTTCGCAAGTGACTTGTGAAATAATTTCCGGTTCAAGTTTAGTTGACTTAAACCAGGCTGTAACTTTTAGGGCAAATGGCGGTAACGGTACATATGCTTTTAATGCCCCAACAGGTAACCCTTCCACGCAAAGCTCTTCTTCTAACAATACTTTTAGTACGCAGTACTCAACTGCTGGTTCAAAGAACGTAACCGTTATAAGTGACGGACAGATTGCTAACTGCCCGATTATAACTGTTCGCGAACCCCAAGTTGCAACTTTGTCTTGCGCTGCTGTAAATTCTCCTGTTAATGTGGGAAACTATGCTTCTTTTACCGCTACTGGCGGTAATGGCCAATACAACTGGTCTAATGCCGGAAGTCCTTCCACAGGTTTTGGCCAAAACTTTAGTACAGTATATTCTTCTGCTGGTACAAAAATTGTAAGCGTGCAAAGCGGTAACCAAACCGCAACTTGTTCTACTCAGGTTATAGATATAGTCGTTCCTGATGTGGTATGTAATCCTGCTAATCAAACTGCTAACTTAAACCAAACCGTTTACTTCTCTGCAACCGGCGGCAACGGTAACTTTAACTGGTCTGCCTCCGGCTCCACTAATGGTGGTACTACAAATAGCGCTAGCTTTAACACTGCTTATCAAACTTCAGGCGACAAGCTTGTTACTGTAAGCTCAGGCGGCAAGTCGGCAATTTGCCGAGTCAATGTTTTACCCGCGGCTCCGCAAACTTTGTCTTGCAGTCCGGCTTTCCAGAGCGCAAATACAGGAACTGCAGTCTACTTCAATGCAATAGGCGGTAACGCCCCGTATTCTTGGCAGGCATTAGACTCCACAAATGCCAACGGCAGCGGATCTACCTTTAACACATCTTATATTTCTTCTTTTGCTGGCCAAACTAAAACTGTTCGTTTAAGTTCAGGTGACGGTCAGGTTGCAAATTGTCAGGTTGCTATAAATCAGCCAGCACCGACACCTACCCCGACCCCTGTTAGTACAGGCAACTGTAACAATTCTCAGGCCTCTTGCAACAACAACACTAACAACAATAACCAAACTTCTACAGGTAACAACAGCGCAAATCAAAACAACCAAAGCAACATAAACGGCAACAACAACACTGTTACTCAAACAAACAACAACTGCGTAAACAATTCCTGTAACAATACCATTTACTACATACAAGGCGGCAACACTGTAAGTCAAAATGACTACCGCCAGCTTTCTGTGCAGAAAATGGTCAGGAATACCACTAGCGGCGGTTACCAAAATTTCCAAGACTCCGTAAGCGCAAGCCAGAACGACATTGTTGAATTCCAAATTATTGTCCGCAACGTAGGCAACCAGCCTGTTAGCAACGTAAGGCTTAGCGACATTTTGCCTTCTGGCTTAAGTTACGTTTCCGGACAGTTAAATTCTGAACAAAACCTTGGCACGCTTCTTGCTAGCGACTCAAGGACGGTAACTTTCCAGGCAAGGGTAAATACCAACTATGCTTACAACAGCAACTCTAACCAAAGCATTCAAAATATAGCTCGCGTAAGCGGGGACAGCGTAAGCCAAGTCCAAGACGATGCGTGGGTGTTCGTAGCAGCTGTTCCTACTGGCTGCACATACAACTGTAATCCTACAGGTACTGTGAACCTTTCTTACAGCAAAAAAGCTGTAAACGAAACTAAAGCTACTTACGCAGGCCAGCAGGTAGATGCTACCACAGTAAACGCCAGCCGCGAAGACTACATAGTTTACACATTGACTGTTACTAACAGCGGCAGTGTTCCGGCTAACAACTTTATAATAACCGACGACCTTTCCCAGGTTTTGCCTTACGCAGACATGGTGGACAACGGCGGCGGAAGCCTTAGCGGCAATGTTATAAATTTCCCAGGAATTACTGTCCCAGTAGGCGGAAGTGTTTCTAAGAGCTTTAAAGTACGAGTAAAATACGCCCTTGCCTCCAACTTGCGCTACACTATGACGAACGTTTACGGCAACACCGTAACTATAAACATAAACAACCCCCAAGTTTTAGGCACTTTCACAGCTCCTAAAACCGGCGCAGATACTGTAGGCATAACTTTCTCTATGCTTTTAACCTTAGGTTTTGCAGCATACAAAAAGAAAGAATTACTTTCTAAGTTAATACTGAACAACTAATGTTCACTGGCGGGGACTATAAAAAACTTTAAATAAAAACTATAATAAAGGGCGGATACTAAAAGTATCCGCCCTTTTAAAGTGAAAAAGGTTAAAAAAAATGTAATGAGCAAAATTTCTTGTTTTCTTTTTGACCGCAAAACATGGCAAGTGGGCAAAAAGAAGGCAGGTAATAGTTAGAGTGAGAAATGCGCAGCTAAGCCTGTATGCTGCAAATTAAGGAGTGAGCATGCGTTTAAACCCAGCAAAGGAGCAAGATCTTAGTAACATCTTGTTCCAGATTTTCAGTCTCTCGGCTACGAGAGACCTGAAGGCTTTGTCTCTGCATGCGGCAGAGGTATACCCAAAGCTTCTAAAGTCCGATAGGCAGACCATACTTTCTGCCCTAAAGGACTTTGGGCTGATCGAGTCGGTGAACGTGTCGGATGGCGTGGCTATGGACATTCTAAGAGAGATCGGGGGCGGTTACGAAGACCCTTTATTTCTTGGTATCGACTTTGGTATGCCGGTCTGCGACTTCCTGGCATATCCCTCCATGATTACGGCTCCGGACACGGGGGCTTATCGCCTTGAGGAGGTGGATTAGAAATTTCGGTCGACTGGGGGCGGGCGGCAGTTGCTTTCGAGCACTGCCCCCGCCTTTTTATTTGCATTATTTTTTTAAGTTGCTATTATTAAATTAATCCCGTAAAAAGGGATAAATACCAAAATAAAAACAGCCAAAAGCTGTTTTTATTTGTTTTAGGGAAAG
>JADMIO012720312.1_pt1 | contig 27778 bp, 26 predicted proteins | sample 8958161 | NCBI WGS metagenome assembly JADMIO01 (sample SAMN16585339, study PRJNA669376) | soil metagenome | isolation source: Crop rotation soil | place: USA: Cullars Rotation, Alabama | collected 2011
GACTTCAAGTCACGTGAATTCCAAGCTTCGGATCCCACTGTGCTGGAAAGGCTTGCGATCCTTCTGGTTGCAGGGACGCTGTCCATCGCGGCATCCGGCTAAGCCGTCCGCTGCTGCGTTGCGACAATTCCTCCGGGAACGAAATAAACTTTTTGTAATTCCATATTGACCGGCGCGCCGTCGATCTATTCAGATGGGCGAAACGGCCATTTTCGCAAAGATTACAATGCAAAAGCTCATCCGCTGGTGGAAGCGCGATTACTACGGGGGCGCGCTGATGATCCTTCTGGGCCTCATCACGGCCCACCAGGGCACCAACTATCCCATCGGCACCTTGAATCAGATGGGCCCGGGCTACTTCCCGATCGCGCTCGGCATCATCCTCGTCTTTCTCGGCATTTTGATCGCGGCGACCGCGTCGACCGGTACCGACAGCGAAGAAGCGGCGCTTCCGCACGCCGAGTGGCGCGGGTGGGCCTGCATCCTCGGCGGCCCGGCGCTGTTCATCCTGCTCGGCCGCGCGAGCGGCTACGTGCCGGTCACCGGCATGCTGCCCGCGACGTTCGCCTGCGTCTTTGTCGCCGCACTCGGCGATCGTGAAACCACGCTCAAGGGCGCGGTCATTCTCGCCACCGGCGTCACCATCTTCGGCGTCGTGCTGTTTCATTATCTCCTGAAGCTACCGATGCCGGTCCTGACCTGGGGCTTCTCGTGATCGAAACCGCCCTCACCGACCTCTGGTACGGATTTTCCGTCGCGCTCGAGCCGCACAATCTCTTTTATTGCTTCCTCGGCGTGCTGGTCGGCAACATGGTCGGCGTGCTGCCCGGGCTGGGACCCGTGGCCACCATCTCGATCCTGCTGCCGCTGACGTTCGGCATGAAACCGGTGGCGGCGATCCTGATGCTGGCCGGCGTCTATTACGGCGCGCAATATGGCGGGGCCATCTGCTCGATCCTGCTCAATTTGCCATGCCATCCGCCGCATGCGGTGACGTGCCTCGACGGCTACCCGCTGACCAAGCAGGGCAAGGGCGGCACCGCGCTCGGCATCACGGTGATCGGCTCGTTCATCGGCGCGTCGTTCGGCATCACCGAGATGATCTTCCTTGCCCCGGCGCTGGTGAGCATCGCCATGAAGTTCGGCCCAGCCGAAGTGTGCTCGCTGATGCTGCTCGGCTTGCTTGCGGGCTCGACGCTCGCGCGCGGCTCCCCGCTCAAGGGCGTCGCCATGACGGTGCTCGGGCTGATCATCGGCATTATTGGCGCCGACATCGAGACCGGAACGCCGCGGCTCACCTTCGGCATCCTCGAGCTTTATGACGGCGTCGAGATCGTGGCGCTGGCGCTCGGCTTGTTCGGCATCGCCGAATTCATGAAGAGCATCAATCAGAACATCAAGTTCGACACGAAGTATTCCAACGTGAAAGTCCGCGACATGTGGCCGAGCGGCGCGGACATGAAGAAATCGTTCTTCCCGTGGATTCGCGGCACGCTGATCGGAAGCCTGTGCGCGCTCATCCCGGGCACGGGACCCACCATTGCGTCGTTCGTCTCCTACGCCACCGAGAAGAAGATCTCGCGCACGCCCGAGCGCTTCGGCAACGGCGCCATCGAGGGCGTCGCCTGCCCGGAGGCCTCGACGCACTCCTCGGTGCAGGGCGACTTCATCCCCACCATGAGCCTCGGCATTCCCGGCGACACGGTGATGGCGCTGCTGCTCGGCGCGCTGATGATCCAGGGCATCGTGCCCGGCCCGCAACTGATCAAGGAGCACGCCGACATCTTCTGGGGGCTGATCGCCAGCTTCTGGATCGGCAACATCATGCTGGTGGTGCTCAACGTGCCGATGATCGGGCTGTGGGTGAAGCTGCTCGCGGTGCCGTACAAATATCTCTACCCGTCGGCGCTGTTCTTCGTCTGCATCGGCGTCTATGGCGCCAACAACGACATGTTCCAGGTGGGGCTGACGCTCATCATCGGCATCTTCGGCTACATCCTGCTGCTGCTCGGCTTCCATCCGGCGCCGATCCTGCTCGGCTTCGTGCTCGGCCCGCGTTTCGAGGAGAATTTCCGCCGCGCCATGCTGATTTCGCGCGGCGACATCTGGGTCTTCATCAAGCACCCGATCAGCGCCGTCTTCGTCACCCTCTCTGCCATCCTGATCATCCTGCAGATCGTGCTTTGGCTCAGGCGCACGAAGTGGAGCATGAAGGTGCCGCAGATGCCGGCGACGCCTTCGGAAGCCGAGCCCTGACGCGCGCCGCCTAGAGCCAGCCGCTCGTCCCCAGCGCAGCGGCGATGGCGAACACAAACAGCGGATTGATCCGGGTGAAGAAACCGACCGCGGCGGTCGCCGCGGTGATCGCGGCCGCGACCCAGGTATGGTCGGCGGCGCGCGCGACCACGAAGGCGCTCGCTCCGATCAGGCCGAGCGCCACCGGCACCAGGCCGGCCTGCATGGCGATGCGCCAGCGCGCTTCCTTGAAGCGGTCCCACACGCGCGCGGTGAAGAAAGCGAGCACGCAGGTCGGTCCGCACATCGCCACCGTCGCGACCGCAGCGCCGGCGAGCCCGGCGACATGGTAGCCGATCAGCGCAACGATGATGACGTTCGGCCCCGGCGACAATTGCGCGATGGCGAACATGTCGGCGAACTGCCGGTCGTTCATCCAGTGCATGACGTCGACGGAGACGCGGTGGATTTCCGGGATTGCGGCCGTGGCGCCGCCCACCGCGAATAGCGACAGCAGCGCGAAATAACCGGCGAGCGCGACGAGCGGCGAGGCGCTCACGGCTTTACCCAGGCGAGTGCGATGCTGAGCGGAGCCAGCACGAGGAACACCAGCGGCAGCGGCCACGTCATCAGCGCGACGCCGATGAAGGCGAGGATGGCGATGGCCGGAGCCCAATGCAGGCCGCGCCGGAACACCGGCAGCAGCATCTTTGCGACCACCGCGATCAGGAGCCCGGCGGCGGCGGCGGCGATCCCGCCCAGCATGCGCGTGAGCACCGCGAGATCGCCGTAGCGCGCGTAGAGCACGGCAAGCAACGTGATGATGACGAGCGGCGGCCCCAGCAAGCCCGCGACTGCGACCGCCGCCCCCGCGACACCGCCGAAGCGCGAGCCGAACACCACCGAGAAATTGATAGTGTTCGGTCCGGGCAGGAATTGCGACAGCGCGAAGGTTTCATTGAACTCCTCGGCCGTCATCCAGCCGCGCTTGTCGACGATCATCCGCCGCGCCCAGGGCAAAGCGCCGCCGAGGCCGGACAGCGACACGGCGGCGAAGGCGAGGAACAACTCGGCGAGCGTGGGACGGTCGGCGGCGGGAGCGGACGGCGCAACGGAATCGGACATGGCGCAGGATTATCGCGCGCGGCGCGCGCCGACTAGATGGGGTGATGCATGGCGGCCACGCCCGCCTTTCGCCTCGCGAGCGCCGCGAAAATCGGGCAAGCTGCCGTCCTCATCCGAGGATGACCCATGGGCGCCGGCAGTCTGATCCTGAATATCCTCTGGATTCTGCTCGGCGGCTTCTACATGGCGCTGGGGTGGCTCGTTGCCGCGCTCATCATGGTCGTCACCATCATCGGCATCCCCTGGGCACGCGCGGCGCTGACCATCGCGGTCTATACGCTGCTGCCTTTCGGCCAAACGGCGGTCACGCGGCCTTCCGGGATCGGCAGCGGGCCGTTGGGCGTCATCGGCAATATCGTCTGGCTGCTTCTCGCGGGCTTGTGGCTCGCGCTCGCCCATCTGATCACCGCGGTCCTGCTCGCGGTCACGCTCATCGGCATTCCGTTTGCGTGGGCCCACCTGAAGCTCGCGGGGCTTGCCTTATGGCCGATCGGCAAGGACATCGTGCCGGCGGCATAGCACCGGCGCCGACGTCTCCTGTTTTAATCAAACCCGCCGCGAATCTTTACTCAAACCAGCTTCGATTTCTTGAAGGCTTGCAAACAAGCCTCTCCTAAGGATCGGCCACCCGGATACCACCGCCCAAGGGGGGCCCAAGATGGATCAGCTCAAGCCGCCGGCTGCGGACGTTCTGCGGTTCCCGCACATCGCGCGCAGGGACGAAACGCTTCTGCACACCGTTTTGAACAACATGTCCCAGGGCGTGCTGATGTTCGATTCGGAAACGCGCTTAATATTCTGCAATCAGCGATACGTCGAAATGTACGGATTGTCGGCGGATGTCGCGAAGGCCGGATGCAGCCTGCGCGACCTTCTCGAGCACCGGCGCGCGGCGGGCACCTTTTCCGGCGATCCGGATGACTATATCGCGCGGCTCAAGGAGGGCATTGCCGGCGGCACGACGTTCAGTCTCAGCGCCAACCTCGATGACGGACGCGTATTTTCGGTCGTCAGCAAGCCGATTGCGACCGGTGGCTGGCTCGCGACCCATGAAGACATCACCGAGCGCCAGCGCTCCGAGGAGCGCATCGCCCACATGGCGCGCCACGACGGCCTGACCGATCTTCCCAACCGCATGATGCTGCGCGACCGGCTCGACCACGAGCTCAAGCGCGTCAAGCGCGGCGAGTGCCTCGCCGTGCTTTGCCTCGACCTCGATCAGTTCAAGAGCGTCAACGACGCGCTCGGCCACCCGATCGGCGACGCGTTGCTGAAGCTGGTCGCCGACCGGCTGCGAGGCTGCACGCGCGAGCCCGACACCGTCGCCCGTCTCGGCGGCGACGAGTTCGCCATCATCATGACGCAGATGGATCAACCGACGGACGCCGCCGCGCTCGCCAAACGCGTCCGCGATTCCATCGTCAAGCCGTACCAGATCGAAGGACACCAGATCGTCACCGACATCAGCATCGGCATTTCAGTCGCACCGATGGATGCGATCGACGCCGATCCGCTGCTGCGGAACGCCGACATGGCCCTCTACGGCGCCAAGGCCGACGGACGCGGCACCTACCGCTTCTTCGAGCCCGAGATGAACACGCGCATGAAGGCGCGCCGTGAACTGGAGATGGACCTGCGCAAGGCGCTGGTGGGCAAGGAATTCGAATTGCATTACCAGCCGCTGGTCAATCTTCAGAACAATGAAGTGAACGCCTTCGAGGCGCTGCTGCGCTGGAATCATCCGACGCGCGGAACCATCTCGCCGGCCGACTTCATTCCGATCGCGGAGGAGACGGGTCTCATCGTGCCGCTCGGCGAATGGGTGCTGAAGGCCGCCTGCTACGAGGCCGTCAACTGGCCCGAGCACATCAAGGTCGCGGTCAACCTCTCGCCGGCACAATTGAACAACCGCAACCTTCTCAACGTCGTCATTGGCGCGCTCGCGGAGACCGGAATGTCGGCGCGCAAGCTGCAGCTCGAGATCACCGAAACGGTGCTGTTGCAGAACACGTTTGCAACGCTGTCGACGCTGCATGAGCTGCGCAAGCTGGGCGTGCAAGTCGCGCTCGACGATTTCGGAACGGGCTATTCCTCCCTCAGCTATCTGCGCAGCTTCCCCTTCGACAAGATCAAGATCGACCGGTCCTTCATCCAGGACCTCTCCAACGGCGCCGAGCCGGTCGCCATCGTGCAAGCGGTCGCCAACCTCGCGAAGTGCCTGAACATGACCTCGACCGCGGAAGGCGTCGAAACGCAGGAGCAGCTCGAGACGCTGCAATCGATCGGCTGCACCGAAATGCAGGGCTACCTGTTCAGCCGCGCCAAGCCGGCCTCCGAGATCCGGCAGTTCTTCGCCGCCCATCCTGAAAAGCTGACGGGGGCGGCCTGAAGGCCGTCCCCATAGGACCAAAGTCCCCAAATCGCCGTCCGGCGCTCTTCCTTCGGTAACCTTTGGCCCCTATATTCGGGGGTGCCGGAGCAATCCGGCTATGGCGATAAATGGCCGTCGTAATAAACCTTTCGGACCCGGGGGCAGTACCCGGCGGCTCCACCCAAGCCCAGCGCGGCTGGGCTTCGGCGGGGCCGAACTAGGATCGACGAGGGCGTAAAGGGCGTGCTTTTGCTCGGCATGGTTCCGCCGTTATCGGGCCACTCTCATAGTTGCAAACGACAACTATGCTCCGGTTGCTCAAGCCGCGTAAGCGGTTTGGATAACCAAGCCTACAAGCCCTAGCCGTCTTAGCAGCGGTTAGGCGGGGTTCGGAGGCACCTGGCAACAGAAGCCTCCACTTCCTTACGTCCGCGCTCACGCCATGGTGCGTCGTTCTTTGGCAGGGGATGGAATTCGACCCGGCGCGGGTTAGCATCTGACGATTCCGGCAAGTCCGCTGACCATGGCCGATCAGATCCGCTACGACCTCCTGACCCAGCAGGCGCTGCGCGGCGTGGTGCGCAGCGTGCTGGCCGACACCGTCAAGCGCGGCGGCGTTCTGCCCGGCGACCACCATTTCTATATCGCGTTCGACACGACGGCCGAGGGCGTACGGATGCCCGACCGGCTGCGCGCGCAATATCCGGAACAGATCACCATCATCCTCCAACATCAATTCTGGGACTTGAGGGTGACCGATGACCTGTTCGAGGTCGGCCTGTCGTTCGGCGGCGTGCCGTCCAAGCTGACGGTGCCATTCGAGGCGGTGACGGGATTCTTCGATCCGTCCGTGCAGTTCAGCCTGCAGTTCGAGGAGGTCGGCGGCGAGCGTCAACAGGCGACGCCCGCCAATGCGCCCGGCGTGCAGGAAAAGCTGCAGGAAAAATCGCAGGACAAGCCGCAGGAAAAACCGCGGGCAAAGACAGCCGAGCCGAAGAAGCGGCTGCCGGCAGCCCCCGCCCCGGCCGCCGTCACCGCGGCGCCTGCCGCGGATGAGCCTCCCGCGCCACCGGCTGGCGGCGCGGAGGTCGTGCGTCTCGACCGTTTCCGGAAAAAATAAGCGCCTTTCGCCGGGGTGGCGGCGGGCTTACATTTCAGCATGGCTCAAAAGCCCGGCAAAACCCGCAGCGAGAGCGACGCCTTTGGCGCGCTCGATATCCCCGCGGACAGGCTATGGGGCGCGCAGACGCAGCGCTCGCTGCACAATTTCCGCATCGGCAGCGAACGCATGCCGATCGAGCTCATCCACGCGCTCGGCCTGATCAAGCGCGCAGCGGCCGAAGTCAACCGCGATCTCGGCTCGCTCGACCGCAAGCGCGCCAGCGCCATCATCGCCGCCGCGCAGGACATCGCCGACGCCAAGCTCGATGAGCATTTTCCACTGGTGGTCTGGCAGACCGGCTCCGGCACCCAGACCAACATGAACGTCAATGAAGTGATCGCCAACGCCGCCAATGTCGCGCTTGGCAGCGCGCTCGGCGCGAAGAAGCCGGTGCACCCCAACGATCACGTCAACATGAGCCAGTCGTCGAACGATTCGATCCCGACCGCGATGCATATTGCGGCGGCGCTCGGCATCGCCTATCGGCTCGATCCGGCGCTCGCCCACCTCCAGGACGCCCTGCAGAAAAAGAGCAGGCAGTTCGAGCGCATCGTCAAGATCGGCCGCACCCACACCATGGATGCAACGCCGATCACGCTCGGCCAGGAGTTTTCCGGTTACGCTGCCCAGGTCAAATCGAGCATCCATCGCATCCGGTTGGGGCTGAAGGACCTTTATCCGCTGGCGCAGGGCGGCACCGCGGTCGGCACCGGCCTCAACGCCAAACCGAGATTCGCCGGCGCCTTTGCGAAACGGATCGCAGCACTTACCAAATTACCTTTCGTCAGCGCGTCCAACAAGTTCGAGCACATGGCCGGCCACGACGCCTACGTGTTCGCGCATGGCGCCATCACCGCGGCGGCGACGGCCCTGTTCAAGATCGCCAATGATATCCGCCTGCTCGGCTCCGGCCCCCGCTCCGGCCTGGGCGAACTGATCCTGCCGGACAACGAGCCGGGATCGTCCATCATGCCGGGCAAGGTCAATCCGACGCAGACCGAAGCCCTCACGATGGTCTGCTGCCAGGTATTCGGCAACCAGACCGCCATCACGGTCGCCGGCAGCCAGGGCCATTTCGAGCTCAACGTCTACAAGCCGGTCATGGCCTATTGCATGTTGCAGTCCATCAACCTGCTCGCCGACGCGGCGCGTTCGTTCACCGACCACTGCGTCGCCGGCATCAAGGCGAACGAGCCGCGCATCGCGGAACTCATGGAGCGCTCGTTAATGCTGGTGACGGCGCTGTCGCCGCGCATCGGCTACGACAATGCCGCCAAGGTCGCGAAAGCCGCGCATGCCAATGGAACCACGCTGCGCGAGGAAGCGATCCGCCTCGGCTTTGTCACCGGCGCCGAGTTCGACCGTTTGGTGCAGCCGCGACGGATGACGCGGCCGTCCTGACGTAACGGCAGATTTTTTCAGCCGATAAAATCCTCGATCGACGAGGGCGTGTTGCGCAAGGGAGCGCGGCGGCATCCGGTACGATTTTACTGGGCCGCTGTATCGCTCGCTGCAAATTTGGCGGCGTACCGTAAGGTTTCCGGTCGAAGTCTTACGTGTTTTCCCCTGTATGTTTTTCGAGCTGTCTCAATATACAAAGAGCAACCTCGAATTCCCGAAACAAATTGATGCGGATTTGTTAAATGGTATTCGCGTGCAGTGGTCACGTCATCTATTTCATTCAACTAACCGTGTGTTGAATTCTTGCGGTATCTGCGTCCATTCTTGAAAAGCGATCTGCGGTGTCGGTTGCGTTCATTGCACACCAGAGGTGCCCAATGCCCGACCCAATTAACCTCCGCGCGGCGCGCAAGCGCGCAAAACGGCAGCAGGCCGAGCAGCGCGCCGCCGAAAATCGTGTCGTGCACGGCCAACCCAAGCAGGTTCGGGAACTTGCCGACGCGCGCCGGGCCAAAGCCGACGCCGATCTCGAGGCACACAGGATCGAAAAAGGAGACGGCCGATGAAGTCACCGGTTGTCAAACGCTCGATTGTGATTGCCGGCCACAAGACCAGCGTCAGTCTCGAAGATGCGTTCTGGAAAGGCCTCAAGGAGATTGCCAACGGACGCGACCAGACGTTGTCCGAGCTTGTCGCCTCGATCGACACCGATCGCCGGCAGGGCAATCTCTCGTCCGCGATCAGATTGTTCGTGCTCGACCACTATCGCGGGCAATCAAACGGCGAGCGGCGCGAGATGATCCGCGACCGGCTCGGCCCGCGCCTTGGCGCATCAATGCTGCGGGCTGACTGAGGCTTCCGGTTTCGGCTCGCGCGGCGCCGGCAACGGATTGACGTAGATGGGCGCCGGCAAGGCCGGCGCAGCCTGCGGCGGCGCCGCGATAGGCGGCGGGACAAGCGGCGGGCCCCGGCTGGGCCCGGATGGCGCTTTGGTTTCGGCTTTCGCCGCCGCGTCTTCCAGCGCCTTGACGCGCCGGGTTTCGCTCTCGACCGCGCGCAACGTGAGCCAGCCCGTCAACGCCGTGACGTCGATGCTGCGTGCCGGTCGGGCCCACGGGCCTTGCAGGCCCACGAAGAGATCCGGGCCGCCCGCCCCGGCCGACAGCACCAGGCGCGCGTCGAGCGCGCCGTCGATCAGGTCGAGGCTGCCGGTGAGCGCGAGATTGGCATCCGTCGTCGTGAAGTCCGTCAGCCGGATTTGCCCCGCATTGACCGCGAGCGCCGCGCTCACCTGCTTGATCGAAAGCTGCCCGCTGTCGAGGGCGTTGCGCACGGCCTCGGAAATGCGGACTGAATCGAGCGGCAGGCCTTGATCGACCGCGCGGGTGACGGCCGCGAAGACCCGGGGATCGAGCCCGGCGAGTTGCGCGTTGCGCAGCGCCAGGGTGCCGGATCCGTGCAGCGAGCCGATCAGCGCCGCCGGGCTGAAGCCCGCGCCCTCAAGCGCCAGCGACAGGTCGAGGAGGCCGGAGGCCGGAGGCCGCGCCGCCGACGGCAGCAAGGGCGCGACCTCGGCGCCGTTGAGCGTCACCTTGCCGCGCGCATCGAGGCCGCTGTCCTTGCTGCGGAAGGCGAAGGCGCCCGCGAGTTTGCCGCCCGAGACCACGCCCGCCACGTCGTCGAATGAAAGCTCCCGGGCGCCCAGCCGGACGCTGGCGCGGAACTCGCGCACCGTCAGCCGCGGCAGCAGCTCGAGCGACCGCACCTTGACCGCGACCGTGCCGGCAAGGCTGCCGAACAGGCCGCCGGCGAAAGGCGCGCTCGGCCAGGCCAGGCTCGCCTCCTTGGCGGGGACGCCAGCCGGTGCGCCGAGGGCCGCCGCGACCAGCGAGGCGCCATCGGCGGTATCAGCGTCGACCTCCCCGTTCACCGCATGCGGCGGCGCGAGGCCGATGGCGAGATGGGCCCGCACCAGTGAGCCGGCCACCGTGGCACTGACGTCGGACAGCGACAGGTCATTGCCGCGGAGGCTCACCGTGGCCGTCCCCGCGACCGGCAATGGGCCAGCGCCGCGGAGCGGGGCGGCGTCCGCCTGCGCGATGCGCACGTCAAGGGCGGCCTGCGGCGCGTCGGCGAGAAGATTGGCGCTGCCCGAGCTCTCGACGTCGAGGCCGGCGGCAGTGAGCCGGCCCTTCACCTGCAAGGTGCCGTTCGCCGGGCCGCTGGCTCGCAGCGTCAGCGCGGCGGGCCCGGCAGTCACGGCGACGGCGGAGCCAAGCCCGAGCATCGCCACCAGGGCCTTGCCGTCGTCGGCGGAAAGCTTGCCGTCGAGGTTTACCGCGCCGACCTGGAACTGCTGCGGCTCGATGCGCCCGTCGCCGTTGAGCGACACGGCCACCGGGCCGAGCTTGCCGGTGAGCGCAAGCCTTGCCTCGCCCGCCGTGCCTCCCGCTGTGAGTTGCGCGTGCAGCCTGGCCGGCGCCATGGCGGTCACGCTGCGGTCGAGCGCTTGCGCCGTCTTCGGCGCAAAGTGCGCCAGCAGCTTCATCATCGGCTGCATGTCGGGCGCGTCGAAGTCGACGGCGATGTCGCCCTGCGGCGCCGGCCCCGCCAGCACGATACGACCTTTGGCGGCGAACTTGGCGCCGCCGAGGTCGGCAATGGTCAGGCGGTCGATTTCCCAGCTATCGGCATCCACCTTCACACGTGCGCTGAGATTGCGGCCCTCGAGGCCGGCGATCGTCGCGTGGCCGATGTCGGCGGTGATCGCCATGTCACGCGGCCGCTCGAGCTGCGAACCGGCCAGCACGGCGCGCCCGAAGCCGAGCAAGGCGTCGAGATCGAGCTCCGGCGCGTTGAGCGCCGCGTCCACCCGCGAAGGATGTGCGCCGGCGGCAAAAACATAGGCAAAACGCCCCGCGATGGTCCTACCGGCGAACTCGGCGGTGAGGCGATCGAGCGCGATCTGCTCGACGCCGAGGGTGACATCGCCGCGAAGCCGCAGCGACCGCGGCTCGCCCTGCGCCGGGTCGCGGCCTTCCAGCCAGGCGGCCAGCGCGCGCGGATCGGACGAGTCGATCTCGGCGGGCCCGGTGAAGGTGACGCCCTTGTCGCTTACGTCGAGATGTCCGCTGAGCCGTGCCTGCGTGAAGCCCGGCGCGCGGAATTCGAAGCTTTGCAGCTCCCAGCCATTGGCGCCGGCGCTCACGTCGCCGCGCAGGTTCTGCACCACGCCGCCCGCGAGGGTCACCTGATCGATGCCGATGCCGATCTGCAGCGGCATGACCGGGCGGAAGGCGCCGCGCGCAAGATCCGTCAGCTTGCGCACGGCCGCGCCGGGCGACGAACGGCTGCTGTCATCGCCGGTCAGCGCGCGGTCGAGGTCGATCTGATGCCCGGAGAGCACCGCTTCGAATGACGGCTTCTTGCCGAACCTGAGGTTGCCGACGCCGGTGAGCTTGATGCCATGATCCTCGGCGCCGTAGAGGAACTCGATATTTTCCATGAGCGCCGACGACTCGCTGGCCTTGATCTTGCCGCCCAGGCGCCAAGGCGGATTGAGCGACCCGGCGCCGGTCGCGCCGATGCCGGCGGGCCGCAGCAGGCTCCAAACGCCTTCAAAGCGCGGCGCGCCGGCCTCGAAGGCCAGCGTTCCGCTCGCCTCGAAATTCAGCGGCTGGTCGCGCGGATCGACGTTGAGACGGAGCGTGAGCGCGTCGTCGCTGCCGTAGGCGCCGGTGGCGAGGCGGTACGGGTAGTGGTCCCCGCCGACGACAACCTCGCCTTCCCCGCGGAATGGACCGAGCAGCGAGCGCGCCTCGCCGTTGAAATAGACGTTGTCGAGCGTGACGCTGCCGCCGCTCGCCGCGTCGGCGAGCGTGACCTTGCCGTCGGCGATGCTCAGCCGGTCGATAGCGAGAGCTTCCGGCCTGAAGCCCACCGCGCGGCTCGGCACCGCAAGATGCCCCGAAGCGTCGAGGCCGAGGCGCAGCTGCGGGCCGGTAAGACGCAATTCGGTTGCGCGCCATTCGCCGCGCAGCAGCGAACCGAGCGCCAGCTCGACGTCGAGGACGCGCGCACGCATGGTGTCGCCGCCGGCGCCGCCGATCTCGATGTCGTGCAATGTCAGCCGCGGCGTCGGCAGCAACCGCGCGTCGATCTCGCCTTTGACGGCAACCTGGACGCCCGCAAGCCGCGTCGCCTCGGCCTCAAACAGCGAGCGATAGGTGCCCCAGTCGACCAGCAGCGGCCCGACCAGCGCCGTCACCAGCGCCAGGATGAGTGCGATCGCCACCGCGAGCAGGGTCGTTTGCAAAGCCAACTCCAGCGCCGATTCCGCGGTCGGCCCAAACCGCGCTCGACGCTGCGAAATCTACGCCATTGTGGCCGGTCTTTGGCGGCAAATCTATGTCGTGGCGGCGCAGCCGAGCGCGGCCGGCATCACGACAGCGCGACGATCTTGCCCGGATTGAGGATGTTCTGCGGATCGAGCGCGCGCTTGATCGACGCCATGACGGCGAGCGCGGCGGCGCCGTGCTCGGCGACGAGATACTTCATCTTGCCCTGCCCCACGCCGTGCTCGCCGGTGCAGGTGCCGTCCATGGCGAGCGCCCGCTCGACAAGGCGCTCGTTGAGCGCCCTGGCGCGCTTGACTTCGTCGGCATCGTTCATGTCGACCAGCAGCGTCAAATGGAAATTGCCGTCGCCGACGTGACCGACGATGGGCGCCATGATCCCGGTGCGCTCGATGTCGGCTTGCGTCTCGGTGACGCATTCCGCCAGCCGCGAGATCGGCACGCAGACATCGGTCGGCACCATCTGCGCGCCGGGGCGAAGCGCGAAATTGGACATTGCGGCGTGGTGCCGCGCCTCCCAGAGCCGGGTCCGGTCCTCCGGGCGCGTCGCCCAGGCGAACGGCCCGCCGCCGAACTCGGACGCGATCTCGCCGAAGCGCTGCGACTGCTCGGCGACGGAGGCCTCGGTGCCGTGGAATTCCAGCAGCAGCAGCGGCGTCTCCGGCAGGCCGAGCTTGGAATGCATGTTGACGGCGCGCACCTGCAGCGCGTCGAGCAGCTCGATGCGCGCGACCGGAATGCCGGACTGGATGGTTTGGATGGTGGCGTTGCAGCAGGCCTCGATCGAGGGAAAAGGGCAACTGCCGCCGGCGATCGCCTCGGGAATGCCCGACAGCTTGAGCGTCAATTCGGTGATGATGCCGAGCGTGCCCTCCGAGCCGACCATCAGCCGCGTGAGGTCGTATCCCGCGGCGGTCTTCTTTGCCCGCCGCGCGGTGTCGATCACCTCGCCGTTCGCCAGCACGACTTTGAGCGCGAGCACGTTGTCCTTCATGGTGCCGTAGCGCACGGCGTTGGTGCCGGAGCAGCGCGTGGCCGCCATGCCGCCGAGACTGGCATCGGCGCCGGGATCGATGGGGAAGAACAAGCCACTGTCGCGCAGGTGCTCGTTGAGCGCCTTGCGGGTGATGCCGGGCGCGACCACGCAGTCGAGGTCCTCGGCGTGCACCTGGAGCACGCGGCTCATGTCGCGGAAATCGACCGAGACGCCGCCTTGGGGCGCGTTGACGTGGCCTTCGAGCGAGGAGCCGACGCCGAAGGGAATGATCGGCACGCGGTGCGCCGCGCAGATGCGCACCACCTGCTGCACGTCGTCGGTGCCCTGCGGGAACACGACGGCGTCAGGCGGCTGGTTGGGGATCCAGGTCAGCGTGTTGCCGTGCTGCTCGCGCACGGCCTGCGACGTCACCACCCGGTTGCCGAAGGCCGCCGTGAGTTCGGCGACCGCCTTTTGCACGGCGGCCGCATCGCGGCGCGTTTCCGGGGCGTAATCGGCGACAGCCATCGCAAAAAAGTCCTCTGCCAGGTCCGGAAGGACACTAGCAGAGGACGTCGCGGGCGTGAAACGCGGCGAAGGCGGGAGGTATCGCCGGATTCAACGCCTACGACGAGCGCTTGAGGAAGGGCACCACCATCGCCACGCGCTCGCGATAGCGCCGGTACTCGTCGCCGAAGAGCGCGGTCAGGTCACGCTCCTCGAGCGCGATGCCGACGAAGATGTAGGCCGTGGTCACCGCAGCGAACAGCAGGTGCCCGACGCTCATCACCGGCGCCGCCCAGAAGGCGATGATGAAGCCGAGATAGATCGGGTGGCGGACGGCCTTGTAGAACGCCGGCGTCTTGAACGTCGCCGGCGGCATCTCGCGGCCCGTCAGGTTGCTGGCGACCTGGTGCAGGCCGAACAGCTCGAAATGGTTGATAAGGAAGCTCGAGATCAGCACGATGACCCAGCCGATCAGCGACAGGGCCGTGATCGCCATGGCGACCTGCGGATTGGCGACCTGCCAGACGGCGTCCGGGATCGGGCGCCATTGCCAGAACAGCAGCACGAGCGCGAGGCTCGACAGCAGCACGTAGGTGCTGCGCTCGACCGGGGGCGGCACGATCTTCGCCCACCAGCGCTTGAACGCCGGCCGCGCCATCACGCTGTGCTGGATCGCGAACACCGACATCAGCACGAGATTGACGATGATTGCTTCGGCGATCGACACGACGACGCCGGTGTCGATGGATTTCGGCACCCACAGGTTTTCAACGAAACCGATGGCGTAGAGGAACGTGACGAAGAAGATGGCGTACGCAACGAGGCCGTAGAGGAACGCGATGAATTTGGTCATGACGGCACCTCTTTGGTTACGGGCGGAGTCTATTGCCGGGAAGCGGGCGCGGACAACAGGATGGCGATCACATGCGCGCCGCGTTGCGGCAAGGCTTTGAGAGGCGCTTGATTTGTCCTTGAGGAAGTCTTGATTTCTCGATAGGACGCGGCTGAAACACCAGGGCAGCGATGATTGCGGGGCGGCAACGTGCTGTTTTCCTTTGCGAATTATGCGGTCGACACCGACCGCCGTGAGTTGCGGCGTGGGCACGAGCTTGTCGCGCTCGAGCCGCAGGTCTTCGACTTGCTGATTTTCCTCATCGAGAACCGCGAGCGCGTGGTCAGCAAGGATGACCTGATGGCCGCCGTCTGGGGCGGCCGCATCGTGTCGGAATCGACGCTGACGAGCCGCATCAACGCCGTGCGCAAGGCGGTCGGCGACAACGGCACCCGGCAGGCGCTGGTGCGCACCATCGCGCGCAAGGGCTTCCGCTTCGTCGGCGCGCTGAAGGACACCTCCGCCGCCGTGCCGCGCGAGAGCGGCGAGCCGGATCGTCCGCCGCTGCCGCAGCATGACCGGCCGGCGATCGCGGTGCTGCCCTTCACCAACATGAGCGGCGACCCCGAGCAGGAATACTTCTCCGACGGCATCAGCGAGGACATCATCACCGCGCTGTCGAAGCTGCGCTGGTTCCTCGTCATCGCCCGCAACTCGTCCTTCATCTACAAGGACAAGTCCGTGCACTTGAAGCAGGTCGCCGAGGACCTCGGCGTGCGCTATGTCATCGAGGGCAGCGTGCGCAAGGGCGGCGACCGCGTGCGCATCACCGCGCAGCTCAACGACGTCGTCACCGGCAGCCACCTGTGGGCCGAACGCTACGACCGCGACCTCGCGGACGTCTTCGCCGTGCAGGACGAAATCACCGAGGCGATCGTCGCCGCCATCGAGCCGCAGCTTTACGCGGCGGAAAACTTCCACGCCGAGCGCAAGGCGCCGGACAGCATGGATGCCTGGGACCTGGTGATGCGCGCGCTCTCCTATTACTGGCGGGTGACGCGGCAAGACAACGTCGTGGCGCAGGCGCTCCTGGAAAAGGCGATCAGCATTGATCCGAACTACGGACAGGCGCTGGGCGTGCTGGCCACCAGCTATATGTTCAGCGTCCACATGGGCTGGGCCGACAATACGGCGCTGGCGCCGGCGGAGCGCGCGGCGAAGGCCGCGATCCGGGCGGACGGCGCCGATCCGTGGGCACATCAGGCGCTCGGCAGCGTCTATATGCTGGCGCGGCGCTTCGAGGATTCGCGCGCCGCCTACGAGCTCGCGCTCAAGCTCAATCCCAACTTCGCGATGGCGCAGGGTTACTACGGCCTGTCGCTGTCCTATGACGGCCGCTGGCGCGAGGCCGACGAGGCGGCGCAGCGCGCCATCCGCCTCAGCCCGCGCGACCCGTTCTCGGCGGTCTATTACGGCATCGCCTCTTACGCGCAATTCGTCGGCCGCAATTATCGCGAAGCGATCAGGCTGGCGCGGCAGGGCCTGCGCCAGCGCGGCGATTTCGTCGGCGCGCACCGCGTGCTGACCGCGGCCGCGGCGATGGCCGGCGACGGCGAGCTGGCGCAGCAGGCGCTGCAGGATCTGCGGCGGACGCAGCCCAACGTGTCGCTCGCCTGGATCGCGGCGAACATGCCGATCCGCCACGAGGCGGAGCGCCAGCATTATCTGCAAGCATTCCGGAAGGCCGGACTAGACTAGTCGTCGCTCACGAATACAGGCGATCGATCACCGGCTCGCCGTTCGGCTGCGCGCTGTCGCTTTTGCCGACGGAAAGCGCCCAGGCGACGATCATCGCCAAGAGAAAAAGCAAAGCTGTTCCGCGCGCGAGTGTGGCCAGCATTGTGGCCTCCCTGATTTTGAATCGAGGATAGCGCGGCCCATCCGCCGCGTGCAATCGTCGTTAATGTTTGGTTAATCCGGCAAGCCTCGGAAGAACCGCCGCTTTTTCCCGCCGCCGCAGATGGACGGGGAAAATCCGCTATCGTAGTTTCCGCAGCGCTTTCCTCCCGCCCGACGCCTGGAGTCCACGATGGCCGGCCCCGTGATTGCATTCACCGAAAACATTTTCCCGACGCTCGATCCGGCGCTTGGCGAGCTCAAGCGGCTCGACCCCACCATCCGCATGTCCAAGAGCACAGGCGCCGAGGACATCCTGGCGGTGGCGAAAGATGCCGACGCCATCATGGTGACCTACGCCAAGCTCACGGGCGAGCTCATCGCGCAGCTCACCAAATGCAAGGCAATCGGACGCTTCGGGCTGGGCGTCGACAACATCGACCTGCCGGCCTGCAAGGAGAAGGGCATTGCCGTCAATTACGTGCCGGACTACTGCATCCGCGAAGTGTCCGACCACGCGATGGCGCTGCTGCTCGCGCTGATCCGCAAGATTCCGCTGTCGAACAAGCTGGTGCAAGAGGGGCGCTGGGAGATGCCGGCGGTGGTGCCGATCACGCGCATCGAGGGAACGGTGCTCGGCCTCGTCGGCTTCGGCAACATTCCCCGCCTGGTGGCCCCGAAGGCGCAAGCCTTCGGCATGAAGGTCGTCGCCTACGACCCTTACGCCAAGCCGGAGCTGTTCAAGCAGGCCGGCGTCGAGAGCGTCGATTTCGACACGCTGCTCGCGACGTCCGACTACGTCTCGGTGCACGCGCCGCTAATGCCGGCGACGCGCGGGCTGATGAACGCCGCCGCCTTCGCCAAGATGAAGAAAGGCGCCTATCTCGTGAACACGGCGCGCGGCCCGCTGATCGATGAAGCGGCGCTCATCGCCGCGCTCGACGCCGGCCACGTCGGCGGCGCCGCGCTCGACGTCGTCGCCACCGAGCCGCTGGCCAAGGATTCGCCTTTGCTCGGGCGGGACAACGTGATCGTCACGCCGCACACCGCGTTCTACTCCATCGAGGCGCTCAACGAGCTGCAGCGCAAATGCGCGAGCGACGTGGCGCGGGTGCTGAGCGGCGGAAAAGCCGTCTATCCGATCAGCGCATGACCGCCGACGCGCCCGCCGCGCCGTTCGTCTCGTCGCTGATGCGGGTCGAGCCGCAATGGATCGACTACAACGGCCATCTCAACGTCGCCTACTACAACGTCCTGTTCGACCGCGCCGTCGACGAGCTTTACGAGCTGATCGGCCTCGGGCCGGACTACCTCAAGCGCTCCGGGCACTCGACAATGGTCGCGGAAATGCACGTGCGCTATTTGCGCGAGGTCCACGAAACCACCCCGCTCAGGGTCACCGTGCAACTGCTCGATTACGACGCCAAGCGCATGCAGATCTTCGAGCAGCTCATCCATGCCGATGAAGGCTGGGTTTCCGCGACGTCGGAGAACATGACGCTGCACGTCGACATGGCGGCGAAGAAGGTCGCCCCGTTCCCCGACCCGATCATGCGCGCGCTGGCGCGCCTGAAAACGGCGCATGCAAAACTGCCGCGCCCGGAAGCAGCCGGGCGCAGCGTCTCGATGTCGCGGAAGACCTGACCCGCGCTACTGCGGCTTGCAGTCTTTCGCGTAGGGATCGCTGTTATTGGCGAGCACTTTCTCGACGATCGAGGTCCAGTACTTGCCGTCGTCGCGCTTCACGACCTTGGTCAGGTAGAAATCCTCGATCGGATAGCCGTTGACGTTGAACTTGAACGGCCCGCGCAGCGACTTGAAATCCGCCTTGCGCAGCGCCGCGCTCACCGCCTTGACGTCGGACAGGTTGCCTTTGACCGCGCGGACGGCGCTGTCGATCAGCATGGCGGCGTCATAGGCCTGCATCGCATAGGAACCCGGAATCGCGTGGTAGGCCGCCTCGTAGGCCGCGACGAACTTCTTGTTGTCGGCTGTGTCCGTCGCGGGCGCCCAGGTCAGCGCGCCGAGCACGCCGTCGGCGGTATCGCCGAGCGCGGGCAGCGTGCCCTCGTCTGCGGTGAAGGCCGAGAGCACGGGGATCTTGCCCTTGAGGCCCGCCTGGTTGAACTGCTTGATCAGGCCGATGCCGAGGCCGCCCGGCATGAAGGTGAACAGGGCGTCGGGCTTGAGCGAGCTGAGCTTGGACAATTCCGCCTGCCGGTCGAGGCTGTTGAGCGGAACCAGCGCCTCCTCGACGATCTCGCCTTTGTAGGTGCGCTTGAATCCGGTGAGCGCATCCTTGCCGGCCTGGTAGTTCGGCACGATCGCGAAGACGCGCTTGTAGCCTTTGTCGGTCGCCACCTTGCCGAGCGTCTCGTAGATCTGGTCGTTCTGATACGAGGTCACGAAGAAGTTGGCGTTGCAGGCGGCGCCGGCAAACGAGGAGGCGCCGGCATTGGTGCTGATCAGGATCTTGCCGGCGTCCATCACCGGCTTGTGGATTGCCTGCAGCACGTTGGAGAAGATTGGGCCGACGACGAAGTCGACGTGATCGCGGTCGAGCAGGTCCTTGACCTTCTGCACCGCGAGATCGGTCTTGAGCTCATCGTCAACGATGAAAAGCTCGACGGCCTTGCCGCCCATCTTGCCGCCAAGATCCTTGACGGCGAGCTCGAAGGCGTTTTTCGACTGCTGGCCGAGCACGGCGGCCGGCCCCGAAAGCGTGTAGATCAAGCCGATGCGGACCTTGTCCTGTGCCGCGGCGCCACTGACCGCAACAAGGGATGCCGCAACGACAAACAGGCCCCGAATGAACGAACGCATGGCGCACGCCTCCCTGGAAACAGCATTGTTGGCCGATTTGACCGGGTAAGCCGGCCCCAAGTCAACCGGCCGCGGCGATTACCATGCCACCAGACTCCGGTTGCTGCGCCGCAAGCGGGGCGACAATATAGAAAGTTCGCGGCGTCAAGGCGTTTACGATGAAGGTCATCATTGTCGGCGGCGGAATCGGCGGCCTGACCACGGCCCTCATGCTGCATGCCCGCGGCCTGGACTGCGAGATTTTCGAGCAAGCCGACGCCGTCCGCGAGCTTGGCGTCGGCATCAACACCCTGCCGCACGCGATCAAGGAGCTGGCCGACCTCGGCTTGCTGCCGCGGCTCGATCAGGCCGGCATCCGCACCCATGAACTGTTCTACACGAACCGCATCGGCCAGATCATCTGGCGCGAGCCGCGCGGTACCGACGCCGGCTTCGAGTTTCCGCAATTTTCCATCCATCGCGGCCGCCTGCAGTCGGTGATCTATCAGGCGGTGCGCTCGCGTGTCGGCGAATCCCGCATCCACACCGGCCATCGCCTCGGCGCATTCACGCAGGACGAGGCGGGCGTCACCGCCTATTTCTTCGGCCGCGACGGCTCGCATGCCGCGACCGCGCGCGGCGATATCCTCGTCGGCGCCGACGGCATCCATTCGCTGGTGCGCGAAACGCTCTATCCCGACGAGGGGCCAGCGCGCTGGAACGGCTCGATGCTCTGGCGCGGGGCGGTCGACTGGCCGCAATTCCTCACCGGCCGCTCGATGGTGATCGCCGGCGGCATGGCGGCCAAGCTGGTGGTCTATCCGATCGGCGAAGGCGCCCGCGAGGATCGCCCGCTCACCAACTGGGCGGTGCTGGTGAAGGTTGGCGCAGGTGGCGTGCCGCCGCGCAAGGAGGAGTGGTCCCACCCCGGCCGCTTCGAGGACCTGATGCCGCATGTGCAGCGCTTCAACATTCCGTTCGTCGATGCCAAAGCCCTGATCGAGGCCACGCCCGAGTTCTGGGAATATCCGATGTGCGACCGCGACCCGCTGCCGCGCTGGTCGCACGGGCGCGTCACGCTGCTCGGCGACGCGGCGCATCCGATGTATCCGGTCGGCTCCAACGGCGCCTCGCAGGCCATTCTTGATGCGCGCTGCCTGGCGGACCGGCTGCGCGAGGCCGAGCATCCCTGCCAGGCGCTGTGGGCATACGAGCGCGAGCGGCTGCCGATGACGGCGCAGATCGTGCACTCGAACCGTTCCGGCGGGCCGGAGGGCGTGATCGACGCGGTCGAGGCGCGGGCGCCCGACGGCTTCGACAATATCGACAACGTGTTGTCCTACGAGGAGCGCAAGGCGATCGTGCGCGGCTATGCCTCGAAGGCGGGCTTCGCCAAGGAGCAGGTCAACCAGCCCGGCAAGGTCGCCTGACGCGCAACGGCGCGACCACCGCCCCCGGCGGGTTCAGGCGGAACGGCTCAGGCGGGCGGCGGCAGGAAATTGACTTCGTGCTTGGCCGACAGCGCCACCACCTCGGGCGGGCTCTGTTCCTTCATCGAATGAATCGCCCAGAACAGGTCGTATAGCTTTCGTGTTGGTGTCACCCAGAACAGGCACTTGATGGTCTGCTCGGACTTGTTGAACAGGCCGTGCGGTATGTTCATGGGAAGCTTGATGAAATCGCCGGCGGTGGCGACGAATTCCTTGCCGTCGATGACCGCGTCCATGCGGCCTTCCAGCATGTAGACGAATTCGTCCTGCGTCGGATGCACATGCGGCGGCACGAAGGTGCTGGGCGGCAGCGTTGCGTGCCAAGTGAACGACTGCTCGTTCAGTTGTTTCGGAACGTAGGCTTGTCCGAGGATATTCCAGACGATGCCATCGAGGCCGGTATTGGCCTTGGTGATGCCTGGTGTCATGGGCTGCATGGCTTCGAGCTCCCGCGCGCGAGGTGGCTCAAAGTTTAGAGAATGCGCGCCGGGAGTTCCAGCCGCCTCCCCGCGTCATGGTTAGCGCCGCTCACGGGGCGCAATGATCAGAGCATCGGCCGCCGCACTGTGCCGAAGATAATCGAGAGCACGAGCAGGATCAGCGCGATGAAGAAAATGACCTTGGCGATCGCGAAAGACGTCCCCGCGATCCCGCCAAAGCCGAGGACCGCCGCGATCAGTCCGATAATCAGGAACGTAACGACCCAGCCGAACATGGTGAACTCCTTGTCTTGCTGCCGGTAAGAGAAATGTCGGGGTGGAAATTTGTTCCTCGCCACGGCAATGCCGCGGAACCTTCGCGGTGATGCCTTGTTGGGTCGGCGACAACATGCCGGGAGGCAACGCATGACCGATACTGCAATCGTTGGCGAAAACGTCGAAGTCATTCAGACCACAGGCGCGCGCTCAGCCTTCAGTTGGAGCGTCGTGATTGCCGGCGCCCTCGCCGCCTGGGCGGTGGCCTTTATCCTTATCTCGCTCGGCAGTGGCATCGGCCTGGCAGCGGCTTCGCCCTATTCCGGGCCGAGCACCACCACCATGACCATCGGCGGCGCGATCTGGCTCGTCCTGGCGCAGACCATTGCCTACGCGACCGGCGGTTACCTGGCGGGACGCCTGCGCATCCGCGACCACATCCCCGGCCCGGAGACGAAATTCCGCGACGCGGCGCACGGCTTCATGGCGTGGGTGGTCGGCGTCGGCCTCCTGGCGTTGGCAATTCTGGTGACGGCGGCGCTGACCGCGCACACCACCGGCACGCCGGCAGCCCCGGACGCGGTCGAAGCAGCCCGCAAGGCTGCGGCCTACGCCTCGTTCTGGTCCTTCATGGCACTGTTGTTCGGAGCGGTCGCCGCCACGCTAGGCGGCATCCTCGGCGGCGAACTGCGCGACGAGATCTAGCGGCAAAGGCGGCAATGATGGCCGCCGGCTGCAGGATAATGCCAAGGCCCCGGCGCGACGCCGGGGCCTTTGCTTTGCGTGACTGCCCTCGAAATCGGGGGCGCGGAGTGCCATCTTAGTCCCGGTATAGAATCGTTCGGCGGCAGACCAAAAGGCCGCCTTTTCCCGGACAAGATGGCCGAACCCAAGCGTCACGACCCCGCTCACATCCGGCCGCAACCCAGCGGCATTGCCGCGCGCGCGCTCGGCGCCCGCAGCACGCACTATCTCGCCGACCTCAACCCCGAGCAGCGGGAGGCGGTGGAGACACTCGACGGACCCGTGCTGGTGCTGGCAGGCGCGGGAACCGGCAAAACAAGAGTGCTAACCACCCGCATCGCCCATATCCTCAACCTCGCCCGGGCCCGCCCCAACGAGATCCTTGCCGTCACCTTCACCAACAAGGCGGCGCGCGAGATGAAGGACCGCGTCGGGCAGATGGTCGGGCAGATCGTCGAGGGCATGCCCTGGCTCGGCACTTTCCACTCGATCGGCGTCAAGATATTGCGGCGGCACGCCGAACTGGCCGGCCTGAAGAACGACTTCACCATCCTCGACGTCGACGACCAGATCCGCCTCATCAAGCAGATTCTGGAAGCCGAGAAGCTCGACGAGAAGCGCTGGCCCGCCCGCGTCTTCGCCATGATCCTCGACGGCTGGAAGAACCGCGGTCTCACCCCGGAGCAGGTCCCCGCCGGCGAGGCGGCGAGCTTCGCCAACGGCAAGGGCAAGAAGCTTTATCTCGCCTATCAGGAGCGGTTGAAGACGCTCAACGCCGCCGACTTCGGCGACCTGCTGCTCGAATGCATCCGCCTGTTCCGGCAGCACCCGGACGTGCTGCGGCAGTACCAGCGCCGCTTCCGCTACATCCTGGTGGACGAGTACCAGGACACCAATGTCGCGCAATATCTCTGGCTGCGGCTGCTGTCGCAGCCGGCGGCGGCCGGCACGGCCTTGTCGTCACCGGACACCGCGGCCGGTGACGATGACGACGGCGCTGCATCGCCTCAGGGCCCGGACACCCGCGGCGAGGACGCGGCGGTAAGTCTCGAGGACAGCTTCGCGCCGCCGGAGCATGCGCCCCCGCGCTCCGCGATGGCTGGCGCGGCGCCGCCGGCTCCGCGCGAGCCCAAGAACATCTGCTGCGTCGGCGACGACGACCAGTCGATCTACGGCTGGCGCGGCGCCGAGGTCGACAACATCCTGCGCTACGAGCACGACTTCCCCGGCGCCAAGGTCATCCGCCTGGAAAGAAACTACCGCTCGACCGGCCACATCCTCGCCGCCGCCTCGCACCTCATCGCCCACAACGAAGGCCGCCTCGGCAAGACGCTGCGCACCGAGGACGTGCCCGGCGAGAAGGTCACGGTCACCGGCGCCTGGGATTCGGAGCAGGAGGCGCGCGACATCGGCGAACGCATCGAGGACATGCAGCGCCAGGCCCGCGAGCAGGGCCTCGACCATCCGCTCGACGAGATCGCCATTCTGGTGCGCGCCTCGTTCCAGATGCGCGAGTTCGAGGACCGCTTCATCCAGCTCGGCCTGCCTTACCGCGTCATCGGCGGACCGCGCTTCTACGAGCGCATGGAGATCCGCGACGCGCTCGCCTACCTGCGCGTGATCGCGCAGCCGGCCGACGATCTCGCCTTCGAGCGCATCGTCAACGTGCCCAAGCGCGGGCTGGGCGACGCCACGCTGCAGATGCTGCACGACTTCGCGCGCAAGCGCCGCATCCCGCTCACCGAGGCCGCCGCCCTCATCAGCGCGACCGACGAGATGAAGCCGAAGCCGCGGGCGGCGCTGCGCACGTTAATGGATAACTTCGCGCGTTGGCGTGAAATGAGAGACAAGCTGCCGCACACCGAGCTCGCCGAGATCGTGCTCGACGAGGCCGGCTACACCGAGATGTGGCAGAAGGACCGCTCCGCCGACGCCGCCGGCCGCTTGGAGAACCTCAAGGAGCTGGTGCGCTCGATGGAGGAGTTCGAGAATCTTCAGGGATTCCTGGAGCACATCTCGCTGGTGATGGAGCGCGAGAGCGGCGAAGACGAGCAGGCCGTCAACATCATGACGCTGCACTCGGCCAAGGGGCTGGAATTCAACACCGTGTTCCTGCCCGGCTGGGAGGAAGGCGTGTTCCCCAACCAGCGCTCGCTCGACGAGAGCGGCCGCGCCGGGCTTGAGGAGGAGCGCCGCCTGGCGCATGTCGGGCTGACGCGGGCGCGCAAGCGCGCCAAGGTCTATTTCGCCACCAACCGGCGCATCCACGGCATGTGGACCTCGACGGTGCCCTCGCGCTTCCTCGACGAGCTGCCGGCCGAGCATGTCGAGGTGACCGAGGCGCTGGGCGGCGCCGCCGGCTTCGGCATGTCGGGCTACGGCCCCTCGCGCTTCGACGAGATGGGCGCCTTCGGCTCGAACTACACGACGCCCGGCTGGCAGCGCGCGCAGGGGCGCAAGGGGCGCGGCGGCTTCGACGAGAACGGCCAGCCGCGCTATGTGCCGGATGGCATCTACGACGATGCCGGCAGGGACGACGACGAGGCCGCGGCGCGTTTCCCCCCAAGGGGAAGGCATGGCGACGGCGAACCCGGGTCGAGCACCCCCTTACCAAGGGGGCGCTCTGGCAACCGACGCCGCGCGCCGCTGGTGATCGAAGGCGAGCTGATCGCCAAATCGACCGGCACCACCTCGGCTTTTTCAGTGGGCGAGCGCGTCTTTCACCAGAAATTCGGCAACGGCAACGTTGTCGCCGTGGACGGCAACAAGCTCACCATCGCCTTCGACAAGGCGGGCGAGAAGCGCGTGGTGGATAGTTTTGTGGAGAGGGTGTGAGTCGTTGGCATGAAAATCTGAGCGGAGCGCAGTGCAAAAAAGGGCTCGCACGCGCGCTTAGTAGAATCATGCTGAATTGGACTCACTTCTTCTCCAACAACAACTGCCCCCGCTGGCCGACCACCCGCTGGACGGCGCGGGCGAAGCGCGCAAGCAGCCAGGGCAGCGTCACCGTCAGCCGCACCGCGCTGTCGTAGACGTCGATCGTGCCCTGCGCGCGCTGGCCGAGCGCCGAGGCCGCGAAGCTGAAGCGGTCGCCCTCCCAGGTGTCGTTCTCGATGCGCAGCAGATAAGCGAACTCGGTCTTGGCGCGGCCGATGCCGTCGCGGATGCGGCGGGCCGCCTCCGCCTTGCCGAGGCGGTGGGGAATGGTGACGACGAGTGGCTCGGACATCGGTGTCTCCTCGGCCCGTCATATAAGGCCGCCGCACGCCCGCCGCATGCCGCCATGGTTACTGCCGGCCTCGCGCCCGGATGGTTAGCGCCGGCCGCACGCCGCGGGCGCGCCGGGTTCCATCCGCGCGCCCTCGCGTCATGTTTCCGCCATGTTGCCCCGCCCCGGTGCCCGCACATTCACTGCAGGGGAATCACTTGATGAAGATGATCGGTATCGGGATGCTCATCGGCGGCATCGCGTTCGCTGCGGCGGGCGCGGCCGACGCGCGCGGATGGGGATCGGTCCACAGATACGTCAAGCCGTCGGGCAACTGCGCGGGCACGGAAGTGCTGGCGAGCTCGTATTCGTCCGGGCATCACACCGCGAGCGGCGAGCGCTTCGACGCCAACGGCAACACCGGGGCAGCGCGCACCTGGCCGCTCGGCACCACGCTCACGGTGACCAATCCGCAGAACGGGCGCTCGCTCACCATCCGCATCAACGACCGCGGGCCGTGGGGCATCGCCTACCGCATGGGCGCGCGGCTCGACCTCGCGCGCGGCGCCGCGGCGCGGCTCGGCATGCGCGGCTCGCAATACGTGTGCGTTGCCTGACGTAAGGGGTGCACGCCCGGGCGAAGGAACGCTTCGCCCGGGTTCCGCGTTCAGGGGCTCGGGGTTAACGGAGCTTCACTCATGTCGGTCCTGATCCGCCTGGCGCTCGCGCTTGCGGCGGCACTGTGCCTCGCCGCGCCGGCCGCGGCCTTCGACATCAACGCGTTCCGCGCGCAGCACAAGCTGCCGCGGCTGTCGATGAGCTCGACGCTGTCGGGCTACGCCTCCGCCCACGCCTATGACATGGCGGCGCGGCGCCACCTCGACCACAACGGCTTCCTCGCGCGTGCGCGCATGCGCGGCAGCGTGTCGGCGCAGAACGTCGCCTATGGCTGCGCCACCGAGGAGTGCGCCTTCCGCATGTGGTCGCGCTCGGCCGGCCACCGCCGCAACATGCTGCTCAAGGGCATCTCCGCCTACGGCATCGCCTCGGCCGACGCCGGCAACGGCCGGCGCTACTGGGTGCTGGAATTGGGAAACTAGGCCGCATCCAATTGGCGCGCCGCGCGTTGTAAACCGCGGCGCGCGCATTGTGTGCATCCCGGCAATGCGGGCTTAATCACGCCGCGGCGGCGCCTTAATCCCGCCCGCCGCCGTGTTAAGCTTCGCGACCCTTTCGGGCTGGAGGCCGTTCATGCGTTTCCTCGCCGCTATCGCCGCCACCGCGGCGCTCGCTTTTGCCGCGCCCGCGCACGCCGATTTGCTCATCAAGGTGGACAAGTCCATCCAGCAGATGACCGTCTCCGCCGACGGCAAGCTGCTCTACACCTGGCCGGTGTCGACCGGCATCGCCAAGTACGACACCCCCAACGGCGCCTACACGCCCTTCCGCAAGGAAAAGGACCACTTCAGTCAGGAGTGGGACGACGCGCCGATGCCCTATTCGATCTTCTTCACCATGAAGGGCCACGCCATCCACGGCACCAACCACAGCAACCTCGGCCACGCCGCCTCGCACGGCTGCGTGCGGCTGTCGGTCGCGCATGCCGCCGTGCTCTGGGATCTCGTCGCCAAGCACAAGATGGCGCACACCACCGTCATGCTCACCGGCGCGGTTCCCAACGAGCCGCCGGCTGTGGCGCACACCAAGCAGAAGCGCGCCGTCGCCACGGCCACCCGCCCCGACGTGCTGCAGAACGACGCGGAGGTGCTCCAGGGCATGCCGCGCGACCAGCAGCAATACGGCGGCCCGCAACGGGACCAAAACTTCGCGCAACAGCAGTACCAGCAGCGGCAATACCAGCAGTATGACGAGGACGACGACGTCGCCCCGCCGCCGCGCCCGGTCTACCGTCAGCCGCGCTATTACGACGATCGCTACCCGCCGCGCTATTACGGCGGCCCGCCGCCCTACTATCCGTA
>JADMIO010785051.1_pt1 | contig 27768 bp, 22 predicted proteins | sample 8958161 | NCBI WGS metagenome assembly JADMIO01 (sample SAMN16585339, study PRJNA669376) | soil metagenome | isolation source: Crop rotation soil | place: USA: Cullars Rotation, Alabama | collected 2011
CTTTCCCGAGCGCCCGCCGGCGGCCCCGGCCGGCCCGTCCGGCGCGGCGCGCGTGAAGGCGGCCGTGCAGGCCATCGAGCGCGGCAAATCGCAGGTCGACGTCCTCAACGGTCTGTTGGAACAGTGTCTCGATTTCGGCTCCCGCGCCGCGCTGCTGATCCTGCGCGGCGAGACCTTCAGCGGCTGGAAGGGCGTCGGCTTCTCGCGGCACGGCGGCAACGACGAGATGGTCAAGCGCTTCAACGCCGCGCCCGGCCTGATCCCCGAGCTGGACCGCGTGCTGCGCGACGAGCAGGTCGTGGCCTGGGACGGCAACAACGTCGCCACCCGCCTCGGCGTTTCCGGCTCCGACCGCGCGATCCTCGTACCGATGGTCATCAAGGACAAGGTCGCCGCGGCGGTCTACGTCGATGCCGTTGGCGACGACGTGGCCAAGCTCGACCAGCCGGCCATCGAGCTGCTGGTCTTCACCACCGGCTTGCTCGTCGACACCCTGGCCATCCGCAAGAAGATCCCGTCGCCGAGCCTGAGCGACTCTGGTGCGGCGGCCTCCGCGACTCCCGCGGCACCACCGCAACCGGCCCCCCGTCCCGCGGCACCGGCACCAGCGCCCGCACCTGCTCCGGCCGCCGCACCGCCGGCTCCGGCACCCGCTCCCCCCCGTCCGCCTTCGCCGCCGACGTACGAGCAGCCGATCCCGCTGAAGACCGACGCCGGCACGGTGGCGATCAACGCGGCGCAGCTCCGCGAGATGATGGCCAGCCAGCGGCCGAGCTTCAACGTCCCCTCGGCCGAGGACTTCGGCAGCGGCAGCGGAACCTCGCGCCCGGCTCCCGAGCCGCCGAAACCGGCCGCTCCGGCCCCGCCTCCACCCGCACCTCCCGCCCCGGCCGCCGCACCGCCGTCGATGGCCAGCGAGGACCGTCCCTCGACGCAGTACATCCCGCCGGCCAACCTCTCCCGCGGCAACGCCGGCGGCCCGTCGAACGAGGACGCCAAGAAGCACGATGAAGCGCGCCGCTTCGCCCGCCTGCTCGTCTCGGAGATCAAGCTTTACAACGAGTCGAAGGTCGAGCAGGGCCGCAAGAACAACGACCTCTACGAGCGCCTCAAGGAAGACATCGACCGCAGCCGCCAGATGTACGACGAGCGCATCGCCGACGAAGTGCGCAAGGTCTCGAATTACTTTTACGACGAGCTGGTGAGGATTCTGGCGGACGGGCGCGCGGACGCGCTGGGGTTATAGGACTGATACGACGAATGGAAGTCCCATGGGTCCTATAGGTCCTATGAGTCTCAGGCCTGTTTCTCATCCGGCACAATCCACGCACTAGGCTGCTCCGTGTTCCGCCGCCGTAAGTGGCTTCTGGTTGCTGTTTCGCCTCTGCTGATCGTAGGAATTGGCGTGGCGCTGTTCGTTCTGCGCAGGCCGCCCGAGGTCGTCGAAGAGGAAGCGCAGGTCGAGGCGGCGAAGGCCGCCGCCGCCGAGGCGCCGCCCGATCTGCAGAAGCTGCGCGACGTGTACAAGGCCGGCATCGACGCGGTTGCGGCCAAGGACGGGCCTGCGGCGGTGCAACATCTCTCCTCGTTCACCTTCGGCCCGCGCGCGGTGGAGGAGTACCGGCTCTACTACCTCGCCAGGGGCTATCAGCTCGCCCGCAACCCGGTCGCGGCCCGGCAGACGCTGGCGGCGCTCTGGCGCCGCGATCCGAAGCTCGTCCACGCCTACGACGTGGCCACCGATCTCGCCGGTTTCTACGCCGCGAACGGCGACGCGGCGAAGACCGCCGACGTCTACGCGGCGCTGGCGCGGCGCGAGGGAGCGGTGCCGGCCGTCACCGCACCGGCACGCTGGAACGCGGCGCTGCACCGGATGCAGGCCGGCGACGTCGGCGCGGCGATGTACCAGGCTCGCAACATCGTCATCCACAACCCGCGCGCAGAGCAGGCCGATGACGCGGCCGCGCTGCTCCGAGCGCTGCTCGACCTTCCGCAAAACGCGCCCATCCCGCTCACACCGTCCGAGCGCGTCGACCGGGCCATCGCCCTCATGCAGTCCGAGGACTCGCAGACCGCGCTCGAAGAGCTGACCGCGCTCGAGCCGCGCGCACCGCAACTGCGCGACTCCATCCGGCTGCAACGCGGCGTCGCCCTCAGCCGCCTCCGGCGCTACGAGGAGTCGAACAGAGTTCTCGAGCCGCTCACCTCCGGCTACTACAAATACGCCATCCCGGCCCTGCGCCAGGCGGCGCGCAACTACACCACGCTCGCCGCCGCCATCAACCCCACCGTCGAGAAGACGGTCAAGGAACGGAAGAAGGTGGGGACGGTCAAGCAGAAGGTCGGCAAGGGGAAGAAGCGCCGCACCGTCACCAAGCCGAAGTACCAGACCGTCTTCAAGAAGGTGAAGCTCGTCGACCTGGCCAAGAAGAAGAAAAAGGACGAGTACGAACGGCTTTCCAGCGAGCGCCTGAAAGACCTCCTCCAGCTCGAGCAGGTCGAGCCGCCGATGCGTCTCGACGTGCTCAATGCGCTCATCACCCGCGCCGCGGCCAAGAACCAGGACGCCTACGTCCAGGAGCTCGTGCCACAGGCCATCAAGCTCGACTCCCTCGCCGACCCGGCCCTGCAGCACCTCTGGGACAAAGGGTGGGCCGCCTACGTCCGCGGCGATCTCGCCGCGGCGCACAAGCTGTTCCGCTTCATCGCCGACACCTACACCCATCCGAACGTGAAGCGGCAGTCGGAGTACTGGTTCGCACGCACCATCGAGCGGCAGGGGAAGAAGGAGCAGGCCAAGGCGATCTACCAGAAGCTCGCCTCCGCTCCGTACGAGGACATCTACGCGCTGCACTCCATCAACCTGCGCGGCGCGAAACCCGCCGGCGGCAAAGGTCCGAATCCGCTGAAGAAAGAAGGGGACGACTGGCGCGAGATCGCCGAGAAGTCGATGCCGAAGGAGCTGCAGCTCGCCTACGAGCTCACCGCGCTCTTCTCGATGAAGGAGGCCTACGAAGAGCTGCGCGCGAACCAGCGTCCCGGGAACGTCCGCTTCGCCGAGGCGCTCATGGCCGACGTCCACCACGCCGCCGGCAACGCGCTCCCGATGTACACCTCGCTCCGCAAAGCGTGGCCGCAACTGGCGACAGTGGAGCAGGACTCCGTGCCGGTCTACTTCCTCCGGATGTACTACCCGCTCAAGTACGGAGAGGAGATCGAGAAGCACGCCAAGGAACGGAAGCTCGACCCGAACCTCGTGCGCGGCCTGATCCTGCAGGAGAGCTACTACAACCGCAAGGCGAAGTCGCGCGTCGGCGCCACGGGACTGATGCAGCTCATGCCGCCGACCGCGAAGGAGCACGCCCGCCGCATGCGCATCTCCTTTGCCGTCTCCCGCCTCGAAGACCCGGACGTAAACGTCCGCCTCGGCACGTTCCACCTCCGCATGCTCGTCGACATGTTCGGCGGCAACACTTACCTGGCCGTCGCCTCCTACAACGCCGGCCAGGGCAACGTCATGAAATGGCGCAGAGCCGCGCCGCGGAAGCCGATCGACGAGTTCCTGGAGAGCATTCCGTTCCAGGAGACGAGGAACTACGTGAAGCGCGTGACCATGCTGCGCAGCAGCTACTCACGGTTGACGTCGTAGCCCGGTCCCATGGGACCCATAGGACTGATGGGACTCATGGGACAGATGGGACCCCCACCCAAAGGCCCCCTCACCCTTTCCACTTGATCGAGCACCCGAACGCCCGGGTCTCGGCTATTCCCACCTCCCGCCCGCTCATGATGGCTTCCAGGGCGTTGGTGAGGCCGGTGGTCTTGCGCTCGGCCGGCTTGGCGGAGTCGTCGACGTAGCCGCGGTAGCGCACGACACCTTCGCCATCCACGAGGAACACGTGCGGGGTCACCCGGGCGCCATAGGCGCGGGCGATGCTGCTGTCGCCGTCCTTGAGGTACGGGAACGGGTACTCCTGGTCGTCGGCGCGCGCCTTCATGTTCTCCAGCGTTTCCTCGGAGAACTTGTTCTCGTCGTTCGGGTTCACGGCGTAGAACGTCACGCCGCGGTGCTGGTACTTGTTGGCCAGCTCGATGATGCGCGGCTCGAAGGCCTTGGCGTACGGGCACTGGTTGCAGGTGAAGACGACCACCTTCAGCTTCCCGTCGTTCGGCTTCATGGCCACGGTCTTGCCGTCGGCCGCGTTCACCAGCGAGAACGCCGGTGCCTTCGTACCGACCGCCAGCTCGTCGGCGCAGGCCACCACGGCCACCAGCAACGTCATCAGGGTCAGGGCATACAGCTTCTTCATCGGATCCTCCTCAGGCTTTCGCGCAGGTGCGCGCTGAATTTCTCACGGTTGATGCGCCCCTTGTGGCGCCACAGCTCTTTCCCGCTGGCGTCGTAGACGATCGTGACCGGGATCTCGCCGTCGAACCGCAGGTGCTCGCCGAGGGCGTCGGCGTTGCCGGTGTAATAGGCGTTGGGATACCGGATCTTGTGCTTGTCGAGGAACGCCGACGTCGCCTCCGGCTTCGCGTCCGGAATCATGTCGTCGAGCGTCACCCCGGCCAGGCTCACGTCGTCGCCGAAGGCCGCGTCGAGCATCCGCAGGTCGCCGATCTCCTGCACGCAGGGCACGCACCACATCGCCCAGACGTTCAGCACGCGCACCTTCGCCTTCGGGGAGAAGACCCCGGCCAGCTGCGCCGGCTCTTTCAGCGTGCGCAGGTCGGCCGCGAGCAACGGCAGCGCCAGCAGGCTAAGGAATGAAGCCGCGAATCGTACGTACTTTCGCATCGGGGCGATCCACCTTCACTTCCACGGTCCGGTAAGCCTGGTCTTTGGTCGAGCTCTCGGTGTGATAGCTCAGGAGATACTGCGAACGAAGGTCCTTCTCCAGCGCCGCGTAGGTCTCGGCGAGCTGGTTCGTGTTGCGGATCATGTATGCCACGCCGCCGGTCTCCGCCGCCAGCGCGCGCATCTTCCCCGGCCCGCCGAGCATGCCCGGTCCGAACCCGAAGCCGATCCCGATGAAGTAGAGCGGCACCCGCGCCGCGCGGGCGTAACCGAGCATGTCGTCGGCGGAGAGGCGCGAGGTGGTGTCGTCGCCGTCGGTGATGATCACCAGCGCCTTGCGCCCTTGGATGTTGCGGAAGCGATAGAGGCCGGTGACGATGGCGTCGTGCAGCGACGTGCCGCCGCCCGGGGGAGGCACGGCCTTCACCTGGGCCTCGAGCGTGGCGATGTCCGAGACGAACGGCGCACTCTTCGCCGCCTCGGAGGCGAAGCCGGCGATGAAGGCGCGGTCGTTGGTCTTGATGATGCTGCGGAAGAACGCCGAGGCCGCGTTCCGCGCGTCGTCCATCCTCTTCTCCATGCTCCCGGAGTGATCGAGCAGCAGGCCCAGATAGAGCGGCAGGTTCGCCGCGAAATTGAAGCTGGAGATTTTCTGCGGCTTGTTGTTCTCCAGGATCGTGAAGTTGCGCTCCTCCAGGTTCGGCATCGGCACGCCGGCCCGGTCGGTCACCGACACCGGCAGCTCGACGAGGTTCACCTCGATCTGCTCGATGTAGCGGTCGCCGCTGAGGAAGAGCAGGTCGGCGGCCTCGTAGCCCGTTTCGTCGATCGCCGAGGCGCGGACGAACTCGAGACCGGCCAGACGCGACGTCGGGATCGACCAGGCGTAAGGCGGGCCGCTCCACTCGTGCAGCTTTTTGTCGCCGCCATAGAGGATGACCGACTTGATGTTCGTCCCCTTCTGGTTCTGCAGGCTGAGCTTGAAGTGCGTCAGTCCGTCCGGCGTGGTGGTGCGGGTGATCTTCAGCTCCAGCGGCGTCTCGCGCTCGTTCACCACGAACGCGTCGGCGTCGACGTAGCGATTCCGGTCGTCGTAGCCGATGGCGCGCACCTCGACCCGCTTGGGCAGCTTGCCGAGGTCGAGCTCCGCCTCGTACGGCGGGGCGTTGCGGGCCATGACCTTCTTCCCCTCGACCCAGAACTCCACCCGCTTCACCGGCGGGAGGACGTCGACGTTGACGATGAAGAGGTTCGGGGCCACGTCGCGGCGCGGCGGACGGATGCGGACCGCGCCGGTGGTCTCCGGCACGACGCCCTCGGCCAGAAACGCCTCCGCGCCGTCGTCGGCGCTGGCGACGTACGGCTTGTCCGTCTTCGCGATCGGGAACTTCTGGCTGGTCTTGGCGATGATCAGCGGCGGCGCATCCTCGACCGGGAAGAGCAGCCGGACCTCGATCTCCGCCTCGCCGGGTGCGAACGTCTGGATCGCCGTCACCGCGTTGGCCATGTCGGGCGGCACGGCGTAGCGGAAGTTGCGGAGAACCTGGCCGTCCTGCATGAACGAGCCCTGCAGGAAGAATGGCGTCTCGTCCGAGGCCTCGGGCGGCTTGGCGAAACGGAACGAGACCCGCGTCACCACCCCGGAGTCGCTGTCGCCGAGGGACTCGAGCGCGACCGTGATCGGATTGGCCTCGGGCGCCGGCGCCTCCTGCGCCGCCGCAACCATCGATAGCACGAGCAGTAACAGCGCGGAGAGGGCTCTGGTCATCACGTGGAGCATCAGCATACGGCAGTCGTTTTCCGCAATGGTTGCAAAACGTCAAACGCTCCGGTGGGGTAAGAGGGGGGTTCCCATTGGTCCCATGAGTCCCATTCGTCCCATGGGACCTATGGGACCTATGGGACCTATAGGACTGATGGGACCTATGACGGATAGAATCGTCCGCTCAGCCATGAAGCTTCCCCTCCGCTACCGTGCCGTGCTGTTCGATCTCGACGGAACGCTCGTCGACTCGTACGCGGCGCTCACCGATGCCGTGAACCATGCCCGGCGCGGCGAGGGGCTGGGGGAGCTCAGCCCGATGCACATCCGCGAGCTGGTCGGCGAGGGCGTGGAGAAACTGCTGCAGCGCGCGTTCGAGCGGACCGACGTCTCCCGCAAGGTCATCGACTCCTTCGAGGCGCGCTACGACGAGGTCTGCTGCGCCGGTTCGCGCGTGCTGGCCGAGGTCGAGGCCACCCTGCGCGAGCTGGCCGACCTCGGCGTCGAGATGGCCGTCTGTACAAACAAGCCGACCGTCTTTTCCCGGAAGATCCTCGACTTCCTCGAGCTCTCCCACTACTTCCGGGCCATCGTCGGCCCCGACATGGCCGGCGCGCGGAAGCCCGATGCGCAACATCTTGCCTACACCCTGCAGGCCGTGCAGTGCGGCGACGACGAGGCCCTTTTCGTCGGCGATATGCCCATCGACGTCCGGGCCGCGCGCAACAGCGGCATCGACGTCGCCGTCGTGGCCACCGGCTCCTCCACGCGCGAACAGCTCGCCGCCTCCGAGCCCGACCACTTCCTCGACCGCTTCTCCGACCTCCTGAAGATCGTCCGGAGAGAGGCGGCCTGAGGGTGGCGCCGGCGCGGGCGAAGTACCGCTTCGTCTTCTTCGACGTCGATTCCACCCTCGTCACCATCGAGGGAATCGACGTCCTCGCCGGCGGCAATCCGGAAATCGTCCGCCTCACCGACGCGGCGATGAACGGGGACATCGCGCTCGACGAGGTGTATGGCCGCCGGCTGGAGATCATCCGCCCCACGCGCGCGGAGGTGGAGGCTCTCGGTGTGCGCTACACCGAGTCGCTCGTCGACGGCGCCGAAGAGACGATCGCCACGCTCCGGGCGGCCGGCGCCGACGTGCATCTCGTCACCGCCGGCATTGCCCAGGCCATCCTGCCGCTGGCCGCGAAGCTCGGCATCGCCCCTCGCGCCGTGCATGCGGTGATGCTCGAATTCGACGACGAGGGCCACTACCGCGGCTTCGACCGCAACTCCCTGCTCACCCGCAACGGCGGCAAGGAGCTGGTGGTCCGTGCCATCCTCGCCCGCGCCAAGGGAGCCAGTGCCTTCGTCGGCGACGGGGTCAGCGATCTGGAGACCCAACCGGCCGTCGGCCTCTTCGTCGGCTTCGGAGGAGTTCACACGCGGAGCCGCGTGAAGGAGAATGCAGAGGTGTACGTCAGCGAGCCGACGCTGAAGGCCGTACTGCCGTACCTCCTCGAGCCGTAAGCGAATCGACCAACGCACATGACCGAACGATCCAAGCACTTCGTCCCCGGCCCTACCTGGGTCCGTCCCGAGATCCTGCAGGAGCTCACCCGGCCGATGATCGGCCACCGCAGCGCCGAGTTCCGCGATCTCTTCCACCGCATCAACGCCGATCTCAAGACGCTGTTTGATACCCGGCAGACCACGTTCGTGATGACCTGTTCCGGCACCGGCGTGATGCAGGCCGCGCTCGAGAACTGCGTGGCCCGGCGCGTGCTCGTCACCACCTGCGGCGCCTTCTCGGAGCGCTGGTACAACATCGCCGAGTCGCTCGGCTACGAGGTCGACCGCCTCGACGCCGGCTGGGGGAACGCCGTCGACCCCGCCGACCTGGCCGATCACCTGGCCCGCCATCATCGCGCGCACTACGACGCCGTCACCATCACCCACAACGAGACCTCCACCGGCATCACCAACGACGCCGCCGCGCTGGCGGCCGTGGTCCGCGAAGAAGCGCCCGACGCGCTCGTCCTCGTCGATGCCGTCTCGTCCCTCGGCGGGATCCCGGTCGAGTTCGACGCCTGGGGCGCCGACGTCTGCCTCGCCAGCACCCAGAAGTGCATCGCCCTCCCCCCCGGCATCACCGTCGTCGCCGTCTCCGACCAGGCCCTCGCCCGCGCGAAAAAGCACCCCTACCGCGGCACCTACTTCGACTTCATCTCCTACAAGGACAAGGCCGACGAGGACAGCGTCCCCTCGACCCCCTCGGTGCCGCACTTCTACGCCCTGGCCGCGCAGCTCGACCGGATGATCCGCGGCGAAGGCCTCCCCGCCCGTTTCGAGCGCCACCGCCGGATGCGCGAGATCACCCACCAGCGCACCGCCCGCTACGCGAGGCTCGCCTCCGACCGCAACCACGCCTCGGCCACGGTGACGACCCTGGCCCCCATCGCCCCTCCCGAAGCCATCCGCACCGAAATGAAAGCCCTCGGCTACACCCTCGGCGGCGGCTACGGCCAATGGAAAGACACCACCTTCCGCATCGGCCACATGGGAGACATCACCGTGGCGGATCTGGAGGCCATGCTGGATGTGCTGGATCAGGTAGCGCGGGGGTAAAGGCGCGACGCAGGCGCCGCCCCAATTAAGCGCGATAGGCGGTGTTATTTGTCGCGTCACGTGCAGACCATTGAGCGCGCCGCACTCCCCAACCCACCCGGGCCGGTCTGAAGACCGGCGAACCGGCCGACGTGGACGTCGGCGCTCCTCTGTATAGAATCCTTCCCGCATGTTCAAAGTCCTCGTCACCGACACGATCGCCGAGTCCGGCCTCGACATCCTTCGCGCGGCGAGTGACGTCGACCTCGACTACCGCCCCGGGCTCAAGGGTGAAGAGCTTCTGCAGGCGGTGCGGGAATCCGACGCCCTCATGACCCGCAGCGGCACGGCGGTCACTCCCGAGCTCGTGAATGCGGGAGATCGGCTGCGCATCGTCGGCCGGGCCGGCGTCGGACTCGACAACGTCGACGTCGACGCCGCCACGGAGCGGGGCATCCTGGTCATCAACGCGCCGACCGCCAACATCATGTCGGCCACCGAGCACACCATGGCCATGCTGCTGGCGCTCTGCCGCAACATCCCCGAGGCCCATGCCAGCGTGAAGCGGGGCGAGTGGACGCGCTCCAAGTTCATGGGCACGGAGCTCGACGGCAAGACTCTCGGCGTGGTCGGTCTCGGCCGCATCGGCTCGCGCGTCACCCACCGCGCCCGCGGCTTCGGCATGCGGGTCATCGCCTACGATCCGTACATCGCCGACTCCGCCTACGACAAAGTGGGCGCCGCCAAGGTGTCGTTCCAGCAATTGCTCGAACAGTCCGACGTCATCACCGTCCACACCCCGATGACCGACGAGACCCGGGCCATGATCGGCGCGAGCGAGATCGAAAAGATGAAGGACGGCGTCATCGTCCTCAACATCGCCCGCGGAGGCATCTACGACGAGCAGGCCCTCGCCGATGCCCTCAACCGCGGCAAGATCGCCGGCGCCGCGGTCGACGTCTACGTCGAAGAGCCGCCCGGCAAAGACCACCCGCTGCTGAACGCGAAGAACGTGATCCTCTCTCCGCACATCGGCGCGAACACCATCGAGGCCCAGGACCGCGTGGCCGTGCAGACCTCGGAGATGGTGATCGAGGCGCTGCGCGGCTCCATCTTCGTCTCCGCCGTCAACCTCCCGTTCGAGGGCACGGCCGATGCCGATGCCGCGCCGCTCATCCGGCTCGCCGAAAAGCTCGGTCTCTTCGCCGCCCAGGTGATCAACGGCCCCGTCAACCGCGCCGAGATCGAGCTGTGGGGCGTCGAGGAGCGGCTGATCAAGATCCTCTCGGTCGCCTCGCTCAAAGGGCTGCTCACCCCGCACCTCTCCCAGTCCGTCAACTTCGTCAACGCCGAGCAGCTGGCCCAGACCCGCGGCATCGCCATCAGCTCCACGACCCACCCGAGCCCGCGCGACTACGCCAACCTGCTCACCTTCCGCGTCTCCTCGGCGGCCGAGGAGATCTGCGTCTCCGGGACCGTCTTCCACGAGAAGAACCAGCGCATCGTCTCCGCCAACAACTTCCGGGTGGAGTTCAAACCGGAAGGCCACATCCTCTACATCCTCAACCGCGACGTTCCCGGCGTCGTCGGCCGCGTCGGCACGATTCTCGGTGAGCACGAAGTCAACATCGCCGAGTACAACCTCGCCCGCAGCGAAAGCGGCGGCACGGCCATGGCCATCATCACCATCGACACCCCGCTCACCGGGGACGCCCTCACCGCACTGCGGGTCATGCCCGCGATCAAGGAAGTACGGCAACTGCGCCTGTGAGTCCGCCGGTCCTGTTTCCGCATGGATGGGACCGATTCGCCCTTCTTCAGCACGCCTCGGCCGGGCGCGTTCATTGCTGAATTATTTGGCGAATGGAGACGACATGGGCGCAGGCAGAAGAATCACCACCTTCATCCTGACTTCTTTCTTCGTGTGCGGCGCGGCCGTTGCCGCGACCAGGCAGGACATCATCTGGCAGACCACTGCCAGCAAAGCCATTGCGATCTCGCCCGACGCGCAACTGATGCTCACCGGCGTCCAGGTGCGTCATACCTCCAGCGGATCGCTCGTTCGCACCTTCCAGACCGGCTACAGCGGCTCCTCCAGTGTCAACGCGGTGAACTTCTCGCCGGACGGCAAGCTGGCCGCGATCGGCATTCAGGCCTTCAACCGGAATCTCTTTCTGTTCCGCGTCGCCGACGGCGCGAGGCTGGCCGGACCGATCTCGGCCCACAACAACGGCACGACGTGCGTCGCGTTTTCCCCGAACGGAAAACTCCTCGCATCGGGCGGAAGGGACGGCACGGTGAAGCTCTGGCACCTGCCCGACATGACCCTGGTCCGCACGCTCGACGGCGGGGTCGGATACCGCCCGCGCGTCTTCGCCGTGCTGTTCTCGAAAGACGGGCTGCGGCTGGCGGTCGGCGGCCAGGGCGGCGTGCTGCTGTACCGGGTCGCCGATGGAGACCTGCGCGGCCAGCTCACCGCGGTCAGCACGATCTCCCTCGCGCTCTCGCCGGACGGAACGATCCTGGCCTCCGGGAGTAACCGGATCGACCAGTACGGTCAATGCACCGACTGCACGATCAAGCTGTGGCGCATCGCCAACGGCGGGCGGATCCGCACGATTCCGGGAAACAACAACGGCGTGACTTCGCTCGCCTTCTCGCCCGATCAGGGAGAGCTCGCCGCGGGTGCGGGCGACCGCGTCTACAGCGGCAGCGTGCGCTTCTTCAGCGTTTCCACCGGCGCATTGCTCGGGACCTGGCTGCAGGATCCGAACAACGGCTCGTCGTACGTGACCTCGGTGACGTACGCACCGTTCGGGCGCATGTTCGCCTACGCCCGCGCGGACGCCCGGGTGATCGCCGCGTTCGATCCGTTCTGAAAAGAGGTTGTCGGTTGTCCGTTGTCGGTCGTCTGCCATTCCTCGGCTCACGGGCCGCTTTCCTCCAAGTGCTGCCCAGGCGGGAAATGGCGGACAACCGACAACGGACAACGATTAACGGGGACTGGCCACCAACTTCCGGGAGCGGTACGAAGGTGCCGGACGGACTCTGATACTGTGTCTGTCTCATCATCCGTCCCGGCTGTCGCAGTATGCGAACCTTCGCACCGAGGCAGACCCAACCCGCAATGACGACCCGCCCGGCCCGGGCCGCCGGTGCCGTGCGATTGAAACGCGATCCGGCCGTGACGCGGATCCTGCGGGCGCCTGCGTCGGCGGACGCGCAACCCTCCGCGGTACCTCCGGCGGTTCACGACGTGGTGACTTCGGCAGGCCAGCCGCTGGATAAGGCGACCCGCGCGTACATGGAGCCCCGATTCGGCCGCGACTTCAGCCGGGTCCGCACCCACACGGACGAACGGGCGGCCGCATCGGCCCGCGCCGTGGACGCACACGCGTACACGGTCGGCGACCATATCGCGTTCGACAAGGGCCGGTTCAGCCCCGGGACCGCCGAGGGCCGCCGCCTGATCGGCCACGAGCTCGCCCACGTCGTTCAACAGGGCCCGGGCATGTCCCGGCTGCAGCGGTGGGCCAGTTGCTCGCCGGCGAGGCTTTCCCTGGAGGATTGTCCGCCCCGGGAGGCCGGAGAGGTGGCGCGCGCTCGCAGCGGAGCGATGTTCTTCCTCCCCTCCCTGATCGATCCGGCCACGGGCGCCAAAGGAGTGCTGATCGCCAACTTCGACATCGGCAGCGCTCGCATCAAAGACAACCTTCATAGCACCATCTACTGGCAGCGGTTCCTCGATGACGTCGTGGCGAAGGGCTCCCAGTGGAACATCCTCGGGTTCACCGATTGCCAGCCGGCGGTCGGAGGGAATCCGAAAATCCGGGAGGACCGCGCCGCGGCGGTGTACGACATCCTGCCGCCGGCCGTGAAGGCCCTGGTGTTGTCCCGTGCGGGTGCACCGATGTACCAATGCGTGACCGACAACACGTATGCGGCTGACAGAACGTTCAATCGCAGTGTGGCCCTGATCTGGGCGGGAACGAATACGACCGACTTTCCGAGCAAAGAGGTCGTGGCACCGGAGCCGCCGAAGTTCGTGTGCGGACCGGACGTGAGCGCGGAATTCGCGAATGCCATTGCCGGGATCGCCGCCACCTTCGCCGGATGGTCGTCGAGCCAGAAGAATGATGCCTGCGATGCGCTGGACAGCCTCTCCACGGCCAGCTGCGCCTGGGACATCGTGGAACTGCACAACAATGCCTGGATCCATCAGCACTACCGTCCGAACGACAAATGGTGCGCCACGAAAGGAGCGACGCCCGGATGCGGAGACTCGGTGCAGATCGGCAGCGAGTGCTATTACGCGGGGACGGCCAATTACGCGCTCTTCGGGAAAATGTGCCGCCTCTGCGCCCAGTACTACCTGAGCGTTCCGCTGATCAATGAGGGTTACGCCCGGTTCACGAGGAGCTCGATGGAGCGCCTGATCGACCTGTACAAGGGATCGGGTCTGTCCGGGATCAGCACGCCCGCGAAGAACTACCGTGAGTCCGTCCTCCTGGCGAATGCTGGATACGACGGCTGGCCCGCGACCGGCAGCCAGCCGGCAGGCGACCGGTCCCATTGCGTCCCCATGTGTCCGATGCCCTATACGGACGGACCCTTCACCGTGGAATGGGCGCCGCATGCAAATCCATACGACTGTGGCCGGTAACCGCGCGGACAGCGCCGCCGCGACGGCGGGAAAAAAGGCCGACCGGCGCGGCTACAATGCGTTGCGAATGCACTACCGGAAGCTGGGGAATACCGGGATCACCGTCAGCGAGATCGGCTTCGGCGGCTGGGCCATCGGCGGCCCGGCCGGCGCGTCGGGGACGCCGCTCGGCTGGGGCCGGACCAACGACGACGACTCCCTCGCCGCCATCCGCCGCGCGCGCGATACGGGCGTCACCTTCTTCGACACCGCCGACTCCTACGGCTTCGGCCGCAGCGAATCCCTTCTCGGCATCGTCCTCTCCCGCAAGCGGAGCGACGTGGTCATCGCCACCAAAGTCGGCGTCGCCCGCGACACCGACGGCCGGCTGCGCAAAGACTTCAGCCGCAGCCACATCCAGCACGCCGTCGACGGCTCGCTCAAACGCCTGCGCACCGACTACATCGACCTCTACCAGCTCCACAACCCGACCCTCGAAGAGCTGGCCCGCGACGAGATCCACGAAGCCATGGACCGCCTGCAGGAAGTCGGCAAGATCCGCTTCTGGGGCGTCTCCGTCACCACGCCAGAGGAAGGGATCGAGATCATCCGCCGCGGCTGGGGCTACGCCCTGCAGGTCCTCTACAACGTCCTCAACCAGGCGCCGGCCAAAGAGCTCTTCCCGCTGGCCCAGGAAAAAGGCTACGGCATCATCGCCCGGGTCCCCCTCGCCTCCGGCCTCCTCAGCGGGAAATTCCGGCCGGATACGCGCTTCGCCGAAGACGACGTCCGCCAGAACTTCCTCACCCCCAAACGGCTCGAAGAGGTCATCCCCCGCGTCGACGAAGCCAAATCGATCATCGGCGGCACCGCCCGCACCCTCGCCGAAGGAGCTCTCCGCTTCGCCCTGGCCGACGAAGCCATCTCCACCGTCATCCCCGGCATGCGCAACGTCCGCCAGGTCGACATGAACATCGCCGCCGACGAAGTGCGCATCCCGCAGGAGGTGGTGGACAAACTCCGCACCCGCCTCGGCGACTACAACTTCTACCAGCGGCACGGGATCAGGATTTAGGGGACTTTTGAAGAGGCAGGACTGATCATGCATACCGAACCTGCTGAAGCTCTGGTCAACGACGTTCGCCCGTCCCTGATCGTGCGCATGACGCCGGTCGAGCTGGAGCACCTTTTTCCGATCGAGTTCGTCGACCTCGACCCTCTCGCCGCCGCGGAACCCTCGCGCGGCGCGTTGCTTCGTCTGGCGAGTGGCCGCCTCGTGGTCATCGAGTACGGCCTCGTGACGTCGAGGCTCACCGTCTCTGTACCGGCGTATGTAAACATCGCCGAGACCTTGCTCGACCTCATGAACGAGGCGCAGATCGACATGGATGCGGTCGAGTGGATCACCGACGAGATCGAGCTGCCGGTCGGCGCTGACAGTCCCGAGCTGCATGCTCTCGAGCTGCGTCGCACGATTCAGAAGAAGCGCAGCAACGACCTAGGCGAAGCTGGAGACGCTCGGCTGGGTTCATGAACCCGACAGACGTGTCGCACGACACCTGACGCTGGAGAGCGCAAAGATTTCGCCCGTTCCTACGACGAAAGTGATCCGATGAGCACTTGCTCCCGAGGGCGAGCTGGGAATCTCACTTCTCGTCGCCCAGATCCTTTCGCTCCCTCACACCCACCCACCTTCGCTCAGGATGACGGAGGGGGGAGCCTCCGCTTAATTCTGCTCGGTTCAGCCGGATGATCGCGTAGCCGTCCATGCCGCCTGTGTCCACGTCCTCGGATGCTCTCATCAGCATACAGAAAACGATCGACACCGAGTCGTACGGTCCCGGGCGTTCGCGGGACGGCTCGGGGGCCATTCCATCTTTAGCGGTAAGGGAATCGTCTGCCTCATCACTCCTTCAGTAAAGCCTTTCTTCCATCTCATTGTCTCGCATGCGGCGGAGGTGTCCGGACGCGGCGGTGGCTGGAGGAATGCCTTCAGGAGGAGCGGATCATGACAGCTCGGGTGTCGTTTCGAGTCATCCTCATCGTCCAGTTGCTGTTGTTCGCGGTCTCTCCGATCCTCGCGCAGATCAGTCGACCGGACGAGGGCATCGAGCCACGCCCCACCCAGCCGCTCGGGCAGTGGGGCCCGGTCTTCCAGTGGCCGGTGGTGGCCATCCACGCGCACGTGCTGCCGGACGGCCGCGTGCTCACCTGGGAGCGAAAAGACACGGTGCTGACCACGGAGACGTGGCTCTGGAACCCGAAGGCGCCGGCGAACTTCACGAAGGTGATGAATCCGTTCGCGAGCGTCTTCTGCAGCGGCCACACGTATCTCCCGAATGGGAGGCTGCTCGTCGCCGGCGGGCATCATTTCAAGGACGGCGACGGCGAGAAGACGGTCACGTTCTTCAACGGAACGGCCTGGACCAAGGGCCCGGACATGAACGGCGGCCGCTGGTATCCGACGACGCAGATTCTGCGCAACGGCGACGTGGTGGTGGTGGGAGGCTCCCAGCAGGGCGCACAGGAGGCGGTCCCGAACCCGCTGCCGCAGGTCTGGCAGACGGCCACCTCGACGTGGCGCAATCTCACCGGCGCGATCCGCTCGGTGCCGCTCTACCCGATGCTGCTGCTCGCACCCGACGGCCGGGTGGCCATGGTGGGACCGAACCCGGACACGGCCTTTCTCAACCCGGCGGGCGCCGGCAGCTGGGCGCCGGGTCCGAAGGCGGCCGGCGGCTTCCGCGACTACGGCTCTGCGGTGGAGTACGAACCGGGAAAGATCCTGCTCGTCGGCGGTGGAACGCCGACCGCCACGGCGGAGATCCTCGACCTGAATGTCCCGAACCCGAAATGGGTGCCGACCGGGAGCATGAATTTCGCCCGGCGCCAGCTCAATGCGACCATTCTTCCGGACGGGAAGGTCCTCGTCACCGGCGGGACGTCCGCGCCGGGATTCAACAACGCCACCGGCTCCGTCCTGGCCTCGGAGATCTGGAATCCGGCCACCGGCACTTGGACGACGATGGCGTCGCAGGCGGTCCGGCGCCTCTATCACTCGACGGCCGTGCTGCTGCCGGACGGCCGCGTGCTGTCGGCCGGAGGCGGCATGCCGCCGAGCGCCCAGGGCGGGGACACGGACCACCGCAACGCACAGATCTATTCGCCGCCGTATCTCTTCCGCGGCGCGCGCCCGACCATCACCGCCGCTCCCGCCAACGTCACCTTCGGGCAGACATTCTCGATCCAGACGCCGAACGCGTCGACCATCCGCTGGGTCACCCTGGTCCGCCTCTCGTCGGTGACCCATGCGTTCAATCAGAGCCAGAGGTTCAACCGCCTCACCCCCACCCTCGGCACCGGCCAGGTGACGGTGAAAGCACCAACGAACGCTGCCTGTCCGCCGGGGCCGTATCTGCTCTTCCTTCTGAACAACATCGGCGTTCCGTCCGAGGGGAAGGTGGTGTTCATCCGATGATCGCCGCGGCCCTCATGGCGGCCTGGCTCCACGCCGCGGCCGCCACGGAGCCCGCCCCGATCGACGCCCAGCGCATCCACCTGGCCGGGCCGATCCCCGACGTGGAAGTCATCGACCAGGAAGGCCAAAGGCACCGCTTCCACACCGACCTGGTGCAGGGAAAGACCGTCATCGTGAACGCGATCTACACCCGCTGCACCAACGTCTGTCCCCTGCTCGGACACGCCTTCCACGATCTCCAGGCCGCGCTCGGCGACCGGCTCGGCCGTGACGTCCATCTGATCTCCATCTCCCGCGACCCGGAAAACGACACTCCCGAAACCCTCGCCGCCTGGCGCCGCCGCTTCGGCGGAAAACCGGGATGGACCTTCGTCACCGGAGACAGGAAGGCCATCGACCCCATCCTCGAGCTTCTCACCGGAGACCCCGCGTACGTCGGCGGCCACTCCGCCATCGCCCTCCTCGGCGACGACACCACCGGCATCTGGCTCCGCGACTACGGAGCCGCCGAGCCGAGCCGCTATCTGCATCTGCTCCAGTACCTCGCCCGCGAGCGTTGGCGGAAAGCAAGCGTTCTGCTTAGACTTTCAGCAACCAGCGGAGCACGAGAATGAAAACACTGTTCGAGCCATCCGATCGCGAGCCTCTTCTGAGACGTCTCGAGGCGCTTCAGCCGGACAGCCCGCGACAGTGGGGAACCATGAACGCCGCACAGATGCTCTGTCACTGCTCGCTGGCATTGGAAACAGGGACCGGCGACCGGCCGATGAAGCAGAAGCTGATCGGGAAATTACTGATGCCGTTTTTCCGAAACTCGATCCTGGGCGAAAAGCCTTTCAAGAAGAACTCGCCGACCGATCCTTCGTTCGTGGTGACCAACCAACGGGACTTTGCCGCCGAGCGCGGACGGCTCTTCGCCCTCATCCAGCGTTTCGTGGAGCGCGGTCCATCGGCCGCCGGAACGGAAACGCACGCGTTCTTTGGAAGAATGACCGGCAAGGAATGGGGTGAGCTGATGTACAAGCACATCGATCACCATCTGCAGCAGTTCGGCGTGTAGATCGCGGACGCTGCGTCGATCCATCCCCATTGGCCGTTTTCTGCCTCGAGAGGCCGGCGAAGGGAAGTGCATCCCCATCCCGCAACGTTCTCATCTTGCTTATGGCCTCACGTACCATCACGATCCGCGGGGCGCGGACGCACAATCTCAAGAACGTTACGGTCGAGCTGCCTCAGCGGCAGCTGACGGTGGTGACCGGGCCCTCGGGGTCGGGGAAGTCGTCGCTGGCGTTCAATACGCTGTATGCCGAGGGGCAACGGCGGTTCGTCGAGTCGATGTCGACGTACGTGCGGCAGTTCCTGGAGCGGATCGACCGGCCGGACGTGGATGCGATCGACGGAATCCTGCCGGCCATCGCCATCGAACAGAAGAACTCGGTGAAGAACGCGCGGTCGACGGTCTCGACCGCGACCGAGCTGGCGGATCACTTCCGCCTCTTCATGACCTATTGCGGCGAGACGCGCTGTCCGGACTGCGGGGTGGCGGTGCGAAAGGAGAACCCGGAGATGATCACCGACGCGCTCCTTGGGTCGCTGCGCGGGAAGCGGGCGGTGGTGCTGGCGCCGATCTTCTTCGACCCGGCGCATCGCGAGGTGGTGATCGAGCAGCTCGTGAAGGCGGGCTTCTTCCGGGTCTGGATCGGCGGCGAGGTGAAGGACCTGAACGACCTCGACACCTCGCGCTTCACTTCGCTGGAGCTGGTGATCAACCGGCTGCGCATCGAGGACGAGCGCCGCACCCAGATCACCGAGGCCATCGAGCAGGCGTTCGAGCTCTCGAAAGGAAACGTCAATGTGCTCGAGGACTCCGAGGAAGGCTGGCTGAGCCATCGCTTCACCTCGCACTTCGCCTGCAATCAGTGCGGGTCGGAGTTCGTGGAGCCGACGCCGCACCTCTTCTCCTTCAACTCCCCCCTCGGCGCCTGCACGAACTGCCAGGGCTACGGCCGGATCATCGGCATCGACATGGAGAAGGTGATCCCGAACCGCGGCCTCCGGCTCGACGAGATGCCGGTGACACCGTGGAACTCGCCCGGCTACGAGGACTGCTACGACGATCTGGAGAAGGCGGCGGCGAAGTACAGGCTGCGCCTCGACGTGCCGGTGAAGGACCTCTCCGAGACGGAGTGGGACCTGCTCTACAACGGCAAGGGGAAGTGGTACGGCATCAAGGGCTTCTTCGAGTGGCTGGAGACGAAAAAGTACAAGATCCACGTGCGGGTGAAGCTGGCCAAGTACCGCAGCTACGAGCCGTGTCCGGAGTGCCACGGTTCGCGGCTGAAGCACGTGGTGAATCACGTGAAGTTCCGCGGCCTGACCATCGGCGAGCTGTTCGCGATGGACGTGAAGACGGCCCGCCGCTTCTGGGAGTTCCTGCCGATGTCGAAGCAGGAGGAGGCGACGGCCGGCCATCTTCGCCGCGAGATCGTGAACCGGCTGGTCTACCTCGACGAGGTCGGCCTCTCGTACCTGACGCTCGACCGCCAGACGCGCACGCTCTCGGGCGGCGAGTCGCAGCGCATCAACCTGGCGGCGGCCCTCGGCAGCTCGCTCACCGAGACGCTGTACGTCATCGACGAGCCGACGGTGGGGCTGCACGCGCGCGACAGCGAGCGGCTGCTGGCCGTGCTGCGCCGGCTGCGCAATGCCGGGAACACCGTCGTGGTGGTCGAGCACGACCCGACCCTCATCGCCGGCGCCGACTATCACATAGAGCTCGGCCCGGGCGCCGGCGAATTCGGCGGCGAGGTGCTCTACGCGGGATCGAAGCTGCCGCCGTCGGAGGCCAGCCGCGGGTCGTACGAACCGGTGACCAGCGAGAGCACGAACGGCGGCGTGATCCGGATCGTGAACGCGCGCCAGAATAACCTGCGCGGGGTGACGGCGGAGATCCCGCTCGGAAAGCTGGTCGCCGTGACCGGCGTCTCCGGCTCGGGCAAGTCGACGCTCATCCGCAACTGCCTCTACAACCGCTACCAGAGAGACATCCGCGGCACCGCGGGACTGGAGACGGGGAAGGTCGACCGCCTCGAGGGGACGGAGCTGATCTACGACATGGAGCTGGTGGACCAGTCGCCGATCGGGCGCTCGTCGCGCTCGAATCCGGCGACGTACATCAAGGCCTGGGACGAGATCCGGAAGCTGCTCGCGGAGACGACCGGGGCGAAGCTGAACGGCGTGACGCCGGGGATGTTCTCCTTCAACACCGAGGGCGGACGCTGCGAGGTGTGCCAGGGGGCGGGCGTGGTGACCATCGACATGCAGTTCCTGGCGGACGTCGAGGTGATCTGCGACAAGTGCGACGGCCGGCGGTTCGGCGAGCAGGTGATGAAGGTGACGTTCAAAGGAAAGAACGTGAACGACATCCTGCAGATGACGGTCGACGAGGCGGCCCGCTTCTTCGTCGCCAAGCGTACGCTCCTCAAGCGCCTCGACGCGCTGCGCTCGGTGGGACTGGGATACCTGCGGCTCGGGCAGTCGACCGATTCGCTGTCGGGCGGCGAGGCGCAGCGCCTGAAGCTGGCGTCGTTCCTCGCGGAAAGTGCGGCCAAGTCGGACAAGCCGCGTCTCTTTCTCTTCGACGAGCCGACCACCGGCCTGCATCACACGGACGTGCAGGTGCTGATCAAGACCTTCCGCGATCTCATCGACCGCGGGAACTCGGTGCTGGTGATCGAGCACAACACCCAGCTGATCGAGCAGTCGGACTGGGTGATCGACCTGGGCCCCGAAGGCGGCGACCAGGGCGGAGAGATCGTGGCGGTAGGAACGCCCGAGCAGATCGCGCGGAACCCGCGCAGCGTGACGGGCAGGTATCTGGGTGCGGGGGTGGGGGTGGCTTCGTAGAGTTGTCCCATTCCCATGAGTCCTATAGGTCCCATGAGTCCCATCAGTCCCATGAGCGGATGGACTTATGGGACTGATGGGACCAATAGGACAAATGGGAATGGGACAACAAAAGCGCGCGGCTTTCGCCGCGCGCTTTGCCGGAGCCCTTACCTGCGCGTATCCACGCTGTCGATGCGGTAGGCCTCGAAGGTTCGGCCGTTGCGCCACTCGCCTTCGAAACTGACGTAGTCGCCGCGGCGGAGGTCGTTGAAATCGACCGAGCGGGTGTTGCGGCCGTTCCGGCGCATCTCCACGTTGATGGTGCGGCCGGTGCGCTCGTCGCGCAGGAGAAGCTCGCCGCTGCGGCGGTCGACGCTGGTGACGACGCCGGTCACGTAGCCGCGGTCGTTGTCGAGCCAGTCGGCCGACGAGACGTAGATGTAGCCGCGGGGGTCGCGGTAGCCGCCGAGGCGGATGTTGATGCCGACGCGGAGATCGAGACCGCGGCCGTTGAAGCCCCGCCCGTGCAGCGCGGACTGCGGCACGTAGTACCAGTCGTTGCCGCGATCGAGCTGCACGCGGTAACCGCCGTTCTGGCGCTGGACGTTGCGCACGCGGCCCTGGCCGGTGACGGTGACGCGCGATTCGGTATGGCGGCCGCGGTCGCCGTCGCGGCGCGAGTCGTTCTGCCGGCCGCGCGACTGCGCGAAGGTGGATGTGCTGAACGTCGACGCGATGATGAGCGCGCCGGCGACGTGGACTGCGAATTTCCCTGACTTGGTCATTTGTCCCTCCATTGGACGATCACTGCTGGCCGTGCTCATTCGCAACCGGCGCGCCGCACGGGTGCGGTTCGTATCGCCGAAGTGCAGCTGGTGTGTCGTATCCGTTTGTTCACCGCGCCCGCTTACAATCGGGGGCGGTGATCGACGCAGCCGTGCATGAAATCGTCCGCCGACGCGTGGCTCGCTCCCTTCCGGCCGGCGCGCTCTTTCCGGGGCAATCCCTCGGCGGAGACGGGCTCGGTCTCGACTCCATCGCCATCGCCGAGGTGTTGCTGGACTGCGAGCAGCGGTTCGGCGTGCCGATGACCCACCTGCTCGACGGCGGGCCGCTGACGCTCGGCCGGATGATCGAACATCTCGAGCAGGCCGCGAGCCGATGATCCGGCCGATGCGCCGGCGCGCGGCCGATGTCATCGCCGGAGGACTCGGAGTCCTGAGCCGGTGGCGGCGGCTGGCGTTTGCGGTGACCGACGCCGCCGCGGCGGCGGTCTCGCTGATCCCGCGCGGCTCGCACCGAGAGGAGCTACGGGCGCTCTTTCCCGGTCTCTCCGCGTCCGAACGGCGCGCCGCCATCCGCACGATTCGCAGGAACCAGATCCGCCGGCTGCTCCTGCAGGGCTGGGCCGAGCGTGCCGGGGTATCCGCGCTCCGGCCGCTCGTCCGCGGGAACGGCGCCATCGCCGGGCTGCGGCCGCCGCTGATCCTGGCCACGTTTCACGTTGGGCCGCTGCTGGCGCTCACCGCCATCGCCGAACGGCTCGCCGGCGACGTGCTGGCGCTGCGGTCGCGCGTGATCGGGAGCGGCCGGGCGGCGCACGTGAGCATCGGGGCGGCGCTGGAGAGCGAGGAACAGCGCGCGGCGGCGTTTCTCGACGCGCTGGCCCGGCTGCGGCGTGGCAGCTTCGTCTTCATGGCCATCGACCCGCTCCAGGAGAGCGGCCTCGTGGTCCCGTTCCTCGGCCGCACCCTGCGCCTGGCGCGCGGCGCGTTCGCGCTGTCGCGGATCACCGGCGCGCCGATCGTCCCGCTGGCGGCGCGCTGGATCGGCGACGAGGTGGAGATCGAGACCGGCGACGCGCTGTCCGGCGGCGACGAGCAGTCGCTCGCTGCGGATGCCGCGCAATGGCTGGAGCACTATCTCATGAAGGAGCCGGGCGAGCTCAGTCACCAGCTCGTGGCGCTGATGCCGGGGAGGACGGGACCGGATTGAGGATGCAGAATTGAGGATTGAGGATGACGAGGGCCGACTCCCAATCATCAATTCTCAATCCCGCAAAAACACCACCGCGCCGCGGCGCTCGAGGGCGCCGTTGCTCAGCTCTGCGCGCAGTGCGTCGTGCCGGATCTTGCCGTTGTAGGTGCGGGGGATCGAGCGGGGGGCGAGGACGACCACGCGTTCGGGGTTGAAGCCGATCGTGCGCCGCACCGCGTCGGCGACGGCGTCGGCGATCTTTCGCGCGACCTCCGGCTCGGCGCGGTCGATCTCCACCGCCACCACGATTTCCTCGCTGGCCAGGTCGGGCCCGGCGATGCCGACCGCGCTCGCCAAACGGACGCCCTCGACCTCCTGGGCCGCCTCTTCCAGCTCGCGCGGCGCCAGGATCGCGCCACCGCGCTTGAGCATGGCCCGGCGCCGGCCGAGGACGTACAGGCCGCCGCCGTCGAGCCGGCCGATGTCGCCGGTGTGCAGCCAGCCGCCGCGCACCGGATCCGCGCCCGGGTCCGTCTCCTCGAAGTAGCCGTCGAACACGCCCGGGCCGCGGACGAGGATCTCGCCGGTGTCTCCGCCCACACCGGTTCCTCGGGACTCCGCAATCCGCACCTCCACTCCCGGAAACGGTGCGCCGCAGCAGACGTTGCCGTGTTCGTCGGTGCGCAGCGTCTCCCCCGGCAGCGTCGTGGTCACGCCGAGGGTCGCCTCGGCCAGGCCGTACGCGGGGCACAGAACGCCGCGCAGCCCGAAGCGCGACCCGAAGGCTTCGACGGTGCTGCGGCGCACCGGCTCGCCGCCGTTGCTCGCGTAGCGCAGCGAGGAGAGATCGACGCGGGCCGAGTCGGTCATCCGCGCAGCCAGCCGCCAGGCGAAGTCGGGAGCGCCGGTGATGGTGCCGCGCACCTCGCTGACCGTCTCGAGCCAGCGCGGGATCGTCCCGACCGCGGGCGGCACGATGTGACAGGAGGCGCCGCCGTAGACCGTGCCGATGACGAAGCGGACCAGGCCGAGGTCGTGCCACGGCGGGACCCAGCTCACCAAGACGTCGTTCTCGCCGATCCGCAAAGAGTCCTCGGAGGCCTGCAACACGGCCAGCACGTTGCGCTGGCGGATCAGCACGGTCCGCGACTCGCCGATCGTGCCGGACGTCGGCTGCAGGAAGGCCAGCGCCTCCGGGTCGGTGGGAAGGGGCGGGAGCGGCGCGCCGCCCCGCGGGATCTCGGCGATGGTGCTGACGATCGCCCGCGGCCGGACGCGAGCCGCGCGCGAGGCGATGGTCTGGAGCGGCGTCCCCGGATTGAGCGCACAGCTCGCCGCGCCGAGGCGCTGGACGGCCCAGAAACAGCGGATGAAGTCGAGGCCGGCGGGGAGGACGAGCGCGACCCGGTCCCCGGGGCCGGTGCCGAGCCCGGCCAGGCCGGCAGCCAGCGCGTTCGCATCCTCATTCAATTGCGCGTAGGAAAGCCTGCGGTTGCCGTCGGCGAAAGCGAGCTTGTCCGGGTGCGCGGCGGCGCGGCGGGCCAGGATGAAAGAAAGCGTTTCGGTCATCGAAGTTATTTTTGCGAAAACTACCGCTCGTGCCACGATTCGCGCCGAATATGACCGCCGGCGGGCCGAGTTGCACCGGTGGGCTACAATCACGCCACTTTACAAGAGGGAGACCCCTGCATGAGTGCTGTTCCGCAAGGCCACCCGGACCGGGTGGGATTCGAACCTGATGGACCGGCGCCGTTCACGCCGTACATCGCCGCTGAAACGACGGGCCTGGCGGAGCTGACGCCTAGGGCGGTCATCGTCGGCACGATCCTGGGCATGATCTTCGGCGCGTCGTCGCTGTATCTCGTGCTGAAGGTCGGCCTGACGGTGAGCGCTTCCATCCCGGTGGCGGTCATCTCGATCACGCTGTTCCGCATCCTCTCGAAGATGGGTGCCCGGAACGCGACCATCCTCGAGAACAACATCGTGCAGACGGCGGGGTCGGCGGGCGAGTCGATCGCCTTCGGCGTCGGCGTCACGATGCCGGCCATCCTCATCCTCGGCTTCGACCTCGAGATCACCCGGGTGATGCTGGTGGCGGTGCTGGGAGGCTTGATCGGCATCCTGATGATGATCCCGCTGCGGCGCGCGCTCATCGTCGCGCAGCACGGCGTCCTCAAATACCCGGAAGGAACCGCCTGCGCCGAGGTGCTGAAGGCGGGGGCGAGCGATGAATCGCGCGCCGCGGCCTCCGAGGAAGCGAAGCGCGAACAGGAAGCGCTCGGCGGCGCGGGAACGAGCGCCAAGACCATCTTCACCGGCTTCGGCATCGGCTTGGTCTACAAAACGCTCAACATCGCCTTCCGCGGCTGGAAAGACGCCCCGGAGAAGGTCTTCGGCCGTCCGTTCAACGCAGCCTCGGTCTCGGTGGAAGTGTCGCCGGAGCTCCTCGGCGTCGGCTACATCATCGGGCCGCGTATCGCCGCGATCATGTGCGCGGGCGGCGTGCTCGCCTACCTGGTGCTGATCCCGATGATCAAGTTCTTCGGCGAGTCGCTCACGGCGCCGCTCGCGCCGGAGACGACCGCGCTCATCCGGGACATGAGCCCGGGCGCGATCCGCAACGCCTACGTCCTCTACATCGGCGCCGGCGCGGTGGCCGCGGGAGGCATCATCAGCGTCTTCCGCTCGCTGCCGGTGATCTGGCACGGCATGAAGGGCGGCCTGGCCGACATCCGCGGCAGCAAGGCCGGCGAGGACACTCCCGCCGTCCCGCGCACCGACCGCGACCTGTCGATGAAGATCGTCCTCATCGGCATCATCGCCCTGATCGTGGTCATCGCCTTCGCCAGCCCGCTCTACGTCGGCGGCACCGGATTCGGCGCGCGGCTCGCGGCGGCGTTCCTGATCATCCTCTTCGGCTTCCTCTTCGTCACCGTGTCGTCGCGGCTCACCGGCGAAATCGGCTCGTCGTCGAATCCGATCTCCGGCATGACCGTGGCCACGCTGCTGCTCACCTGCCTCTGCTTCGTGGTCCTGGGCTGGACGGGCAGCAACTACTTCGTGACGGCGCTCACGATCGGCGCGGTGGTCTGCATCGCCTCGTCGAACGGCGGCACGACCTCGCAGGATCTCAAGACCGGCTATCTCGTCGGCGGTACGCCGAAATCACAGCAGATCGCCATCCTCGTCGGCGCGCTGGCCTCGGCGCTGATGCTCGGGCCGATCCTTCTCAAGCTCAACGACGCCGGCTCGGTGAACGTTCCGGTCGGCACCGCCCCACAGGGCTACTCCGCCGGCTCGGTGACCCCGGGCGAGATCGCCAGCCGCGACCAGTTCCACGGCCGCGAGACCCCGAAGGGCGCCATCGTCGGCGCACCGGACACGAAGACGTACAACGTCTGGTTCCGCCAGGATCCCTCGGGCGGCAACGCCGAGAAGTACCTGGTCGACGACAGCGGCAAGCCAGTCTACTACGTCGACCCCGGCATCAACGGCACCATCCGCAAGCTGCCGAACGGAAACGACGTACCGAAGTTCGACGCTCCGAAAGCGACGTTGATGTCGTACATCATCAAGGGCATCCTCGGCGGCGAGCTGCCGTGGGGCCTGGTGCTCCTCGGCGTGATGATCGCCATCGTCCTCGAGCTCTCCGGCATCCCCTCGCTGGCCTTCGCGGTCGGCGTCTACCTCCCGCTCTCCTCCTCGTCGCCGATCCTGGTCGGCGGCATGATCCGCTGGGCGGTCGACAAGTGGATCGCCAAGAAACACGCCGGGAAAGACCTGACCGAGGAACAGCTCGTGGCCGAAGGCGACAAGAGCCCCGGCGTGCTGATGGCCTCCGGCTACATCGCCGGCGGCGCCATCGCCGGCATCATCATCGCCTTCCTGGCGGGCGTGCCGTTCATGGCGAGCTTCAACCAGAAGATCGGCTCGTTCGCGGAGCGGAACCCGATGATCGAAGGCGCCTCCGCCGATTTCCTCTCGCTGATCCCATTCGCGATCCTGATCCTCCTGCTGTACCTGACCGGGCGGGAGAAGATCCTCGCGCACCGGGAAGACACAGCGTAACGGGTCGCATCACGCGGCATTCGGAAAGGCCCGCTTCGGCGGGCCTTTTCGTTTCTTGGGATTGAGAATTGAGGATTAGAGACGCGCTCTACGACTCATCATCCTCAATTCTCAATCCTCAATCCCCTCCCTCGGCGTATCCTTTCCCGCACGGTTCCAATGGAAGGTTGCGCTATCTTCATTCTCGCGGCCATCGCCATCACGGCGCTGGCGATCGCGGTCGGCACGCGGAACAAGCTGAAGGAGGCACAGGCCGACATCGATACCCTGCGCCAGCAGGCGGCGTCGCTGTGGCAGGCGATCCGGGAGCTGCGGATGGAGACTCCCGCTGTCCCGCGCGCGGAGCGCGAGACCTGGACGGAAGGGGAGGCGCAGGGTGTCCCCCCCCACCCAGGTCCCTCGCTCGACGCTCGGGATGACATGCAGGTGCCGGAACCGCGGCTGGATACTCTGCCGCCCGAGCCGATCGTCGAGCCGCCCGCGCCCGAACCGTTACCGGAACCGGTCTTCGTACCGGAGCCGCCGCCCGAGCCGATTGCCGAGCCCATCCCCCCCTGGGAAAG
>JADMIO010945810.1_pt1 | contig 27768 bp, 30 predicted proteins | sample 8958161 | NCBI WGS metagenome assembly JADMIO01 (sample SAMN16585339, study PRJNA669376) | soil metagenome | isolation source: Crop rotation soil | place: USA: Cullars Rotation, Alabama | collected 2011
GGGGCTGACCTCCGTCCCGATTATATCGCGTCGGACGCTCCGACGAATCGAGGACGACCACCGACCACGTTTCGTAAATCCGTCGCGGAGATCGCGCGAAAACGGCCCATTTTCCGCGCCGCGCTGTGGCATATGGCTTGCTCGATTCGCCTGGGGGAGTACGGTATAGTGGCCGGTAACCGCCTATGAAAGTGCCTGTGGCTGCTCTCGTCGCGTGCGCCGCGACCGTGACTGCATCGCCGTCGTTTGCCGACAACAAGAGCGAGGCGAAGTCGCAGGTCGAGTTCGGCATCAACGTCGCGCAGCGCGGTCTCTGGCGCGAAGCGATTTACCGCTGGCAGAAGGCCACCGAGCTCGATCCCAACTACGCGGCCGCGTTCAACAACCTCGCGATTGCGTACGAACACGAAGGTCAGCTGGACAAAGCGCGCAAGGCCTACGAGAAGGCGATCGAGCTGGACCCGAACAACACGCAGGTCCGTCAGAACTACGAGCTGTTCAAGGAAATCAATGACCGGACCACTCAGGGCAAAGAGAAATAGGCTCGCCCTTGCCGTCGCCGCCCTGTGCGCGGCGACGTTCGCGCTGGCGTGCGGCCCGGATTACTACGAGATTCCGATCGAGACGCCCATCCAGCCGAAGATGGACGTCACCCCGTTCCAGCGCGTGCTCGTCATTGGCTTCGTCGCCGGCGGCACCGAGGACGTCGACGCCAATCAGGAAACGGTCCGCCTGCTGCGCAGCCAGCTGCGCACCAAATCCTCGCTGCGCGTCATCGACGCCGACATCCTGCAGCTGATCGACGTCGCGAGAGAGCAAAGTCAGGCGGCGCCGGGCAACTCGCCGGACGATGTGACGTCTGGCGCCACGCCGCAGTCGCGACCGACCGTGCAGAGCGCGCAGACGCTCGCGCTGCCGAAAGACATCAAGGACGAAAAGGATCTCGAGCCCTACGAGCGGCTCTTCGCGAACACCGCGTACTGGAAGCGGATCGGCGAAGAGTTCCAGAACCCGCTGATCGTCACCGGCACCGTGCTGTTCTCGAGCCGATCGACGTCCGGGTTCGTGCAGCGCGACCAGGAAACCTACGACAGCCTCGGCCGCCGCATCACCCGCCCGGTTCGGCAGTACATGGAGCGCAAGGGCTTCATCCTGCGGCCGAAGTTCGTGTTCATCGACGGCCGCACCGGCGCGACGATGTACTCGGAGAGCTACCGCGAAGAGATCCTCTACAACGCGCAGCAGAACACCCCGGCGCTGTCGTCATACTTCGAGCTGATGGACCGGCTGGTGCCGAACTTCCTCAGCGCGCTGAGCAGCCAGAAGATCCGAGGGACCCGCGTCCTGCTGAAGTAGCATCCCTCGCGGAGGGATCGCATGAACGAAGCTCCCATCGTCGTCGGATTGTTCGGGCTGGGAATGGTCGCCGTCGAGGCGGCGGCGCTGTTCGGGATCGTCTATCTGGCCGCTAGACTGGCCATCCGCCACGAGCGGGGCGCTCAACCGCTGTAAGTACGGTAACCCTTTACACCTGAGCGACTTCGATAGTAAACTATCCCCTTTGCACAGGTGCCGATTATGTACGCAATCGTTCAGACGGGCGGCCATCAGGTCAAGGTGACCCCGGGTGGCGTGGCGACCCTGTATGGGACCGCCGGCGAACCGGGCGCGGAGATCACCCTGGATCAGGTGCTGGTCGTCGAAAAAGACGGCGGCGAAGTCCTCGCGGGCGCGCCGTTCGTGGCCAACGCGAAGGTCATCGCGGTCGTCGACGGGGAAACCCGCGGGCCGAAGATCCGCGTCTTCAAGAAGAAGCGCCGCAAGGGAATGCGCCGGACCAACGGTCACCGCGCCTTCTACACGCAGGTCAGGATTAAGGACATTCTTCTGTAGGAGCTAGCCGCTAGCATCTAGCAACTAGCCACTACCGAGATACAGAAATGGCTCACAAAAAAGGACAAGGCAGCTCACGCAACGGCCGCGATTCGAACTCGCAGCGGCTCGGCGTGAAGGCACACGACGGCAACGTCGTGACCGGCGGCACGATCATCGTCCGCCAGCGCGGACGGCGCTTCCGCCCCGGCCTCAACGCCGGGCTCGGCAAGGACGACACCGTCTTCGCCAAGACCGATGGTCGCGTGAAGTTCGAGGACCACGGCGCGCGCGGCCGGGTCATCAGCATCCAGCCTCTCGAATAACTTGTTCGTCGACGAAGTCGACATTCACGTTGAAGCGGGCGCGGGCGGACGCGGCTGTCTCGCGTTCCGCCGCGAAAAGTTCGTCCCGCGCGGCGGCCCCAGCGGCGGCGACGGTGGTCACGGCGGTTCGGTGTACATCGTCGCCAGCCCGCACATCAACACCCTGATCAATTTCCGGTTCCATCCGCTGTTCGACGCCGAGCGCGGCGAGCACGGCATGGGATCGAACTGTACCGGCCGCGGTGGCAAGGATCTCGAGCTCGAGGTGCCGATCGGCACGCTGGTCTACGAGAAGATCGCCGTCTCGGACGATCCTGAGCACGCCGACAGCGCCGCGCCGTCCGAGAACGCCGACGCGTCCGGGAATCCCGCGAAACCGGGCTACATACTGCTCGCGGATTTGTCGGAGGAAGGCCAGCGCGTGCTGGTCGCTAAAGGCGGCCGCGGCGGGATGGGCAACGCGCGTTTCGCGACCGCGACCAACCGCGCGCCGCGCAAGGTGCAGCCCGGCGAGCCCGGCGAGATCAAGGATCTGCGGCTCGAGCTGAAGCTGCTCGCCGACGTCGGCCTGGTTGGCTTCCCCAACGCCGGCAAGTCGACGATGATCGCGCGGATCTCGGCCGCGCGGCCGAAGATCGCCGACTACCCGTTCACCACGCTGGTGCCGAATCTCGGCGTCGTCCGCATCAGCGAGGATCGCAGCTTCGTCGTCGCCGACGTGCCCGGATTGATCGAAGGCGCGCACCGCGGCCAGGGCCTCGGCCACCAGTTCCTGCGGCATCTCGAGCGCACCAAGATCCTGGTTCACCTGGTGGACGTTTCGGGCACGACCGGCCGCAATCCGGTCGAGGACCTCGACACCGTGCGCAAGGAGCTCGAGCTGTTCCAGCCGACGCTGGCGGCCAAGCCGCAGATCGTCGTCGCCAACAAGATCGACACGCTCGATCCGGCCAACGACGCCGACATCAAGGCGCTCGAAAAGCGCGCGAAAAAGCTGAAGCTGCCGTTCCTGAAGGTGTCGGGCGTCAGCGGACAGGGCGTCCCGGAGCTGCTGGAAGCGATGTGGAGAGGTCTGGCCGCGTCGCGCCAGCCTGCCGCCTGACGCATGCCGACTGCCGCGCGCCGCATCGGCATCCTCGGCGGCACCTTCGACCCGATTCACTGGGGCCATCTCGATCTTGCCGACGTCGCCGTCAACGAGCTGAAGCTGTCGCGGATGTTCGTGATTACCTCGAACGTCCCGCCGCACCGGCCGCAGCCGCTCGCCTCGTCGTACCACCGCTTCGCGATGGTGGCGCTGGCCATTCTCGATCGCCCCGACTGGCGCGCCGCCGATCTCGAGCTGCGACACGACGCGCCGTCGTACACGTCGCGGACGCTGGATCTCTTTCACGAGCGCGGCTATCTCTCGTCGGAGCTGTTCTTCGTGATCGGCGCCGACGCGTTCGCCGAGATCGCCAACTGGCGCGACTATCCGAAGATCCTCGACGCCGCGCACTTCGCGGTGGTGTCCCGCCCGGGCGCCTCGGTCAAGGAGCTGCCGCGACGGCTGCCGCGCCTGGCCGAACGCATGGCGCGACCACCGATCGACGAGGTCGCGCAAATCGACCCGTTGATAATTTTGATCGATGCGCCGACCGCGGACGTGTCATCCACTGCGATCCGCGAGAAGCGCGCCGCCGGCGAGTCGATCGCCGGCCTGGTGCCGCCGCACGTGCAGCAACACATTGAAAATCACGGACTTTACTCGTCGATGACCCCGGGGCGGCGGCGTTCGGACGCGCCGCGGATTCCCGCGGCAGGCAGGTTGCATGGCAAAGACTGAGGCGAAGACAAAGACGGCACGAGCAGAGAAGAAGAAAAAGGCGAAGCTCCCGGCACAGATCGAGATCGCGATTGCCGCCGCGGAAGACAAGCAGGCGCGCGAGCTCGTGGTGCTCGACCTGCGCAAGACGCACGGCTTCACCGACTATTTCGTGATCTGCTCTGGCGGCAACGCGCGCCAGGTTCGCGCCATCGCCGACGCGGTGCTCGAGGCGCTGGCGGCGAAAGGCGCCAAGCCGGCCTACGTCGAGGGCTACGACAAGTCCGAGTGGATCCTGCTCGACTACTTCGACTTCATCGTCCACATCTTCGGTCAGGAAACGCGCGCGTTCTACGACCTCGAGCGCTTATGGGGCAACGCGGAACGGACGGAAATGACCTAGCCAATGCACATTGCAAAGGGCAAATTGCAAAATTAATCTGCAATCTGCATTTCGCATTTTGCAATTGCACCGACAGTCTTCTCTCTGTTCTGTTAGCGCCTTCCTGTGCGGCGTGCGACGCACCGCTCCTCTCTCCGACCCGCGGTCCGGTCTGCGGCCGCTGCTGGAGCTCGATCCTTCCGCTCACGCCACCGTTGTGCGACCGCTGCGGCGATCCGCTGCCGGCATGGCGAACGCTCAGCGTCCCGCTCGCCTGCTGCCCGCGCTGCCGTCGTTCACCGCGAACCATCGATCGCGCGCGAGCCATCGGTGCGTACGACGGCGCGCTGCGCGCGATCGTCCACGCGCTGAAATACGACGGCCGTCGATCGCTGGCGCGCCCGCTCGGTCAGCTGATGCGCCAACGCGGCGCCGACATGCTCGACGGCGCCGCGGCCGTGATCCCCGTGCCGCTGCATCCTTCACGACGCCGCCATCGCGGGTTCAATCAGGCGATGGATCTGGCGCGCCACCTCGGGCTCCCCGTCGCTCCAGCACTGCGCCGCGTCCGTGCCACCGCCACGCAAACCAGCCTGCCGGCGGCGCAGCGTCATCGCAACTTGCGCGATGCGTTCGCGGCCACTCGTCATGCCGCGCGCCTCAGGAGTGCGGTCGTCGTCGTGATCGATGACGTGAGCACGACCGGAGCGACGCTGGACGCGTGCGCGAGGGCATTGCAGGAGGCGGGGGTGAAAGAAGTACGAGCGCTTACCGCAGCCCGAGTCGTCGGTCGACTGACGACTAAAGACTGAGGACTCGAGCAACCGCCGCGATCACGTCGGTTGCGATGTCGTCCTTGCTGCGCTCGCCGTCGATGACGACCCAGTTCTGCGCCGCCGCCTGACGGCGATAGCTCTCGCGAACGCGACCCTGCAGCGCGAGATCGCGCTCGTAGCGATCGCGGTCAACCGACTTCCGCTTCACCGCGGTCTCCGGCGCGATGTCGAGCAGGATCGTCAGCGACGCCTGCGGCAGGAACTTCTGCATGTCGGTCAGCCACGCGGCGTCGAGGCCGAACGCTTCGCCGTAGGCGATGCTCGAGGCGGTGTAGCGATCGGACACGAGGATCAGCCCGCCCTCGAGCCATCGCAGCAGGTCGTCCTTCTTCTCGTAGCGGTTGGCGACGTAGAGCAGCTGCATCACGTCCGGCCCGTAGTCGCGCTCGTTCGACAACGCTCGCGCGATCTCCTCGCCGATCGACGTGCCGTAGTCCGGAAACGACACCAGCCGCGCCTTGTGCCCGTGCTCCTTGACGGAGTCGCGCAGCCGCTCGGCCTGCGTCTGCTTGCCGCTTTGATCGAGACCTTCGAAGGCGATCAGGTGTCCAGGCACGATGAAAACCTCGATGCAGCGGGACGGCCCTAAGGCCGTCCCCTACGTTTCAAGAGAGAGTTGATCGTCGACCGTCTGACGGCGGCGGATGACGCGCCACGTTCCGTTGTCGACGAGTACTTCGGCCGGCAGCGGGCGGCGGTTGTAGTTCGAGGCCATCACCGAACCGTAAGCGCCGGCATCCCGGATGGCGACGACGTCGCCGATGCGCATCGACGGCAGCATGCGGTCGCGTCCGACGACGTCGCTGCTTTCGCAGACGGGGCCGACGATCTCGTAGTGGTGCTCGCCGGCCGCCGGTCCTTCGACCGGTTCGATGCGATGAAACGCGCCGTAGAGCGCCGGGCGCATCAGCTCGGTCATCCCGGCGTCGATGATGACGAAGTCGCTCGCGGCGGTGCGCGGCTTGAGGTCGATGACGCGGGCGAGCAGCGCGCCGGCTGGCGCAGCAATCGATCGACCCGGCTCGACGACGATCGGCAGCCCCGTCGGCTTGACGGCCTCGACGAGCGCGCCGACGTAATCGGCAGCCGACGGCACCTCGCCGCCGTCGTAGGACACGCCGAGTCCGCCGCCGACGTCCACGTACTCGAGCGGAAATCCCTGCTGCTGCAGCTCGCGGCTGACGCCGGCCACCAGCGCCGCGGCGCGGCGCAACGGATCGATCGACGTGATCTGCGAGCCAACGTGCACGTGTATCGCGACCAGGGTCAGCGCCGGCCGCGTCTTCAGCGTCTGCAGCAGCTCGCGCGCCGCGTCCAGCGGCACGCCGAACTTGTTGATCTTCAGCCCCGTCGAAATATGCGGATGGCTCTTGGCATCGATGTCCGGGTTGACGCGCATCGCGACGCGGACCGACTTCCCCAGCCGCGTCCCAATCGCCTCGAGCCGCGCCAGCTCGCCGGCCGATTCGACGTTGACCGCCTTGACGCCAAGCGCGACCGCCGTCTCGAGCTCCTCCGGCGTCTTGCCGACGCCGGTGAAAACGATCTGCGACGGCGTGAACCCGGCCTTGCGCGCGACCTCGATTTCCCACACCGAGTTGGCGTCGACCGAGCTGCCAAGCTCGCGCAGCAGCCGCGCGATCGCCAGCGTCGAGTTCGCCTTGAGCGCGTAGTGCAGCGCGTGCGGGTAGGCGCCGAACGCCCCGTCGATCGCCCGGTAGCGCTCGCGCAGCGCCGCGGCGCTATAGACGTAGAGCGGCGTGCCTTCGGCGGCCGCGATCGCGGCGAGCGGCACGCCGTCGCAAAACAGCGCGTCGCGGTGTCCGTCGTGGTGCCTGTAGAAGCCGGCGGGGCGGGTCGCTTGAGCCAACGTGGTACGCTATTCTACTCAACCCACATGATGCCGGACACCGGGGACGCGGTCGAAGCGCTGATTCAGCGCTGCCTGCAGGGCGATCAGCTCGCCTGGGAGCAGATCGTCCGCACCTACTGGCGCAAGGTGTTCAACGTCGCCTACAAGTTCGTCGGCAAGCACGACGAGGCCGAGGATCTGACGCAGGACATCTTCCTCAAGATCTTCAAGTCGCTGAACACCTTCGACCGCCGCGCCAACTTCCAGACCTGGCTGATCAGCATCAGCCGCAACCTGTGCATCGATCACTACCGCAGCGTCCGCAAGGAGCGCGAGACGATCGACCGCGACGTCGACGCCAACGAGCTGTCGCCGCTGTCGCACGATCCGGGCCCGGTCGCGGCGCTGGAGCAGCAGGACCGCGTCCAACTGCTCAAAGAGGCGATGGCCTCGCTGCCCGACACGCTGCGCACCGCGGTGCTGATGCGCGACATCCAGGAACTGTCCTACCAGGAAATTGCCGACAAGCTGCGGCTGCCGGAAGGCACCGTGAAGTCGCGGATCAACCGCGGGCGCACCGAGCTGGCGCGCCAGATCCGCAAGCTGCGCGGCGACGATTTCGGCGAACGCGGTACCGCCCTCAAGCGCACGGGAGCCAATTGATGAATGTGAAAACCGATTCCAGCGGCGGCGTCTCGATCGTCCGCGTCGGCGAGACGCGGCTGATGTATCCGATCCTGTCCGACTTCTCCGGCGCGGTCAGCAGCCTGGTCGCCGCCGGCAAGAAGGACATCCTGATCGACATGACGCCGGTGACCTACGTCGACAGCGCGACGATCGGCTGCCTGATGGACCTGTATCGCCAGGTCCACAACGCCGGCGGCCACCTCAAACTGTCCGGCGTCCAGAAGCGCGTCGAGACGATGCTGACGATGACCGGGGCGCAGAACTTCATCGAGATACACGCCGACGAGCCCAGCGCCGTCAAGAGCTTCGGGGCCTAGCCATGCGGACCATCAAGACCACCAGCGGTGAATCGATCGCGCTCGACGGCGACCTGCTCACGGTGATGGAAACGCTCTACAAGGAAGTGACCGCCAAACGCGAGTTCGAGCGGTCGTTCGAGGACATGGTGAAGGAGATTCACCACCTGATCGAGCAGATGGACGACAACGAGCGCCGCACCTACCTTGCCGAGAGCCTGTTTCTCAACACCGTCAAGTACGAGAACGACAAGCTCGAGGCGTACATGAAGAAGCTCGCCAAGAAGTGATTCGGGATTAGGGAGGCTAGTTGGCGAGCCGGGGCGCGGCGCCCTTGACCGGGGCGGCCAGCGGCAGCGCCACGGCGTCCGTCGCCGACTCGACCAGACGCCAGGCGTTGGTCTCTTCGAGAATCTTGGCCGCGAACTCGGTGTGCAGCGCATGCCCGGCACGGTGCGCCACGAGGTGGCCGATCACCGGATAGCCGACCAGCGCGAGGTCGCCGATGGCGTCGAGGATCTTGTGGCGGACGAACTCGTCCTCGAAGCGCAGCGCGTTGTTGAGGACGCCGGTCTCGCCGAGGACGATGGCGTTGTCGAGCGAGCCGCCGAGCGCCAGACCGTTCTGGCGCAGCATCTCGACGTCCTTGAGGAACGTGAAGGTGCGCGCCGGGGCCAGCTCTTCGGCGAACGATTCTTCGGTGATGCGCAGGGTCCGCGACTGATGCCGCAGCAGCGGATGGTCGTAGCTGATGCTGTAGGTGACCTTGAAGTGATCCGACGGATAGAGCGCGATGCGCTTGTCGCCGCGCGACAGCGCGATCGGCCGGACGATCTTCAGATATTTCCGCGGCGTCTGCAGCCGCTTCACCCCCGCCTCGTGAATCAGGTAGATGAACGGCGCGGCGCTGCCGTCCATGATCGGCACTTCCGGCGAGTTCAGCTCGACAATGGCGTTGTCGATGCCGACGCTGACCAGCGCCGCCAGCAGGTGCTCCACAGTTTCGACCGAGACTTCGTTGCTCGCGAGACCGGTCGCGAGCTGGATGCCCGCGAGATTGTTCACCGTGGCGGGCACTTCGTGATTGCCCAGATCGGTGCGCCGGAAACGGATGCCGAAATCCGCGATCGCGGGTTTAAGAGTGAGATTGACCTTGTTGCCGGAGTGAAGACCGATTCCGACGCAAGAAATCTGACGACGAAGCGTACGCTGTGCGTCCATTAGCCTCTCAGGCGACGGGGGACGTGCACAGACAAGCTGAGCAAAGACGATGCCCTCGGAAGACGGGCCGTGACACTTCCGATAATGTCGTTATTTTGCAGCAACTTATGACCGTAGTAGACGCGCTCGCCAAACGTACAGAATTGTTGGTTTGTGGTACTCGAACCACAGGGCTTTTCGCCCAAGTTGTGGCGATTCTACCACAGCCCTAACCGGCGAGAGACCTGGCCGGCCGGCCTCGTTCCTGGTCGAACAGATCGGCCAGGAACCGGCCGGTCGCCGACTGCGGGTGTCCGGCAATCTCTTCAGGCGTGCCGGCCGCGACAATGCGGCCTCCGCCGGCGCCGCCTTCGGGCCCGAGATCGATGACGTAGTCAGCCGACTTGATCACGTCGAGGTTGTGCTCGATGACGACGATCGTGTTGCCCTGGTCGACCAGCTTCATCAGGACGTCGAGCAGCTTCCGCGTGTCCTCGAAGTGCAGGCCGGTCGTCGGCTCGTCGAGGATGTAGAGCGTTCGCCCGGTGCCGCGTTTTGAGAGTTCTTTCGCCAGCTTCACCCGCTGCGCCTCTCCGCCCGACAGCGTCGTCGCCGACTGGCCGAGCGCGACGTAGCCGAGGCCGACGCTCTGCAGCGTGCGCAGCTTGTTGGAGATCGCCGGCAGGTTCTCGAGCAGCGGCAGCGCCTGATCGACGGTCAGCTCGAGGACGTCGGCGATCGACTTGCCGCGATACTTGATCTCGAGCGTCTCGCGGTTGTAGCGGCGCCCCTTGCACGCCTCGCACGTCACGTAGACGTTGGGGAGGAAGTGCATCTCGATGGCGATCACGCCGTCGCCCTGGCAGGCCTCGCAGCGGCCGCCCTTGACGTTGAACGAGAAGCGGCCCGGCTTGAAGCCGCGCGCCTTCGCTTCGGGCATCCACGCGAACAGATCGCGGATGAACGTGAACAGGCCGGTGTAGGTCGCCGGATTCGAACGCGGCGTGCGGCCGATCGGCGACTGATCGATCTCGATCACCTTGTCGATGAGCTCGATGCCTTCGAGCTGGTCGTGCTCGCCTGGCTCGTCGCCGGCGTTGTAGAGCGTCTGCGCCAGCGACTTGTAGAGGATGTCGTTGACCAGCGTCGACTTTCCCGATCCGCTGACGCCGGTGACGGCGGTCAGCAGGCCGAGCGGAATCTTGACGTCGATGTTCTTGAGGTTGTTCTCGCGCGCCCCGCGGATCACGAGCTCGCCCTTCAGCGCGGGCCGCCGCGCCTTCGGCGTGTCGATGGCGCGCGCGCCGGTCAGATACGCGCCGGTCAACGACCCGCCGTCCGCGTCGCCGGCCGTGTCCATCAGCTGCTGCGGCGTGCCCTGAAAAATCACGTGCCCGCCGAGATCGCCGGCGCCGGGACCGAGATCGATCACGTAGTCGGCGACGCGAATCGTCTCTTCGTCGTGCTCGACGACGATGACGGTGTTGCCGAGATCGCGAAGGCGCGACAGCGTACCGAGCAGCTTGCGGTTGTCGCGTTGATGCAGGCCGATCGACGGCTCGTCGAGGACGTAGAGGACGCCGGTGAGGTTGGCGCCGATCTGCGTCGCGAGCCGGATGCGCTGCCCTTCGCCGCCGGACAGCGTGGCCGCGCTGCGCCCGAGACTCAGGTAGCCGACGCCGACGTCGTTGAGGAAGCGCAGCCGCTCCTGGATCTCTTTCAGGATCCGTTCGGCGATGATCGTCTCGCGATCCGTCAGGGTCAGACCGTCGAAGACGTCGAGCGCTTCGGCAATCGGCAGGTTGACGTAATCCGAGATCGTGCGGCCTTTCACTTTCACCGACAGGCTCTGCTGCTTCAGGCGCTGGCCGTGACAGCCGGGGCACGGCCGCAGCGTCCGGAACGCATCGAGCTCCGACTGCTCCGCCCAGCTGCCCTCTTCGAACCGCCGCCGCAGGTTCGGCAGCAGCCCTTCGAACGCCTTGCCGGCGCCGAACATCAGCACCTCGCGCGATTTGCGCGACAGCCGCGAGAACGGCACGTTGAGATCGATCCCGAAGTCGCGCGACAGCGCCTGCAGCGCATCCTTGACCAGCTTGCGATCGCCGCGCGCCCACGGCACGATGGCGCCGTCGGCCAGCGACTTGCTCTCGTCCGGGACGACGCGGTGCGGATCGAAGTCGATCATCGAGCCGAGACCTTGACACTCTGTACAAGCGCCGTGCGGCGAGTTGAACGAGAACGCGCGCGGCGTCATCTCCGGCATGCTCAGGCCGCAGTCGACGCAGGCCAGCCGCCGCGAGAACAGCCGATCGCCGCCCTCGAAGGTGTTGATGACGACGATGTCGTCGGCGAGGTTGAGGGCGACATCGACCGACTCGGTGAGCCGGCGCTCGACGCCGCCGCGCACGATCACGCGGTCGACGACCACTTCGATGGTGTGGTTGCGGCGGCGATCGAGCTTGATCTCCTCCTCGAGCGAGCGGAACTGTCCGTCGATGCGCGCCTTGGTGTAGCCGCGCACGCGCAGGCCGGCGAGCTCCTTCTTGAATTCACCCTTGCGGCCGCGGACGATCGGCGCGAGCACGTTGATGCGCTCGTCCTGGGGATAGAGCATCACCATGTCGACGATCCGCTCGAGCGACTGGCTGGCGATCTCCTTGCCGCAGTTCGGGCAGTGCGGCACGCCGATGTTGGCGAACAGCAGGCGGAGATAGTCGTAGATCTCGGTGACGGTGCCGACCGTGGAGCGCGGATTGGATCCGGTGGTCTTCTGCTCGATCGAAATCGCCGGCGACAAACCTTCGATCAGATCGACGTCGGGCTTTTCCATCTGCTCGAGGAACTGCCGGGCATAGGCCGACAGCGACTCGACGTAGCGGCGCTGTCCCTCGGCGTAGATGGTGTCGAAGGCCAGCGACGATTTTCCCGACCCCGACAGGCCGGTGATCACCACGAGCTTGTGCCGCGGGATATCGACGTCGATGTTCTTGAGGTTGTGTACGCGGGCGCCGCGTACACTGATCCATTCGTGAGCCATACTGTTGGGAATCTTTGGGAAACCTGAAACGACTATCGTAGCATCGATGGCCTCATTCCGCGACTTCGAACAGACGGGCTGGGAGCGCGCCGCCGAGTTTTACGGCGATGCCTTCGGCAGCCTGACGGCACAAACCGCCGAGCCGATTCTCGACGCCGTGAATGCCGCGCCCGGCACCCAGATAATTGACGTCGCCTGCGGTCCTGGCTACATCGCCGCGGCCGCTGCCGCCCGTGGCGCATCGGTGACCGGCCTCGACTTTTCGAGCGCGATGGTCGCCGAAGCCCGCCGCCGGTGGCCGGCGTTGACGTTTCGCGAGGGCGATGCTGAAGCGCTGCCCTTCCAGCCCTCGAGCATCGATGCCGTCGTCATGAACTTCGGACTGCTGCATCTCGCGCGGCCGGACACGGCGCTCGCCGAAGCCTTTCGCGTGCTGAGACCGGGCGGGCGGTACGCGTTCACGGTGTGGGCGGCACCCGAGCGCACGGTCGGCTTCGGCATGACACTGCGGGCGATCGAAGAGTTCGGCAACAAGAACGTGCCGCTGCCGGAAGGACCGCCGTTTTTTCGATTCAGTGATCGCGTCGAGACCCGCAGCACGCTCGCCGCGATCGGGTTCACCGACATCATGATCCAGGAACTGCCGCTGGTGTGGCGCGTCGCGTCTGCGGACCAGGTGTTCGACGCGATGTGCAAAGGCGGCGTGCGCACCGCGGCGGTCCTGCGGGCGCAAACCCCGGAAGCACTCTCGGCGATCGGTGCGGCGGTCCGACGCCAGGTCGAAGGCTATGCCAGGGGCGGCGGATTCGCGCTGCCGATGCCCGCGGTGCTCGCTTCCTGCCGGAAGGGTTGAGACTTCAGATTTCGGATTTCAGATTTCAGATTCTGAATCTGAGACCTGCCTTCTGAATCTCAGATCACCCCCGAGCCGCGGAGACGCGCTCGCGCCGCGGCGCCGATGCCCGCCGCGTCGAGGACCGCGTCGGTGTCCGCGCCGAGCGCGGGCGCGCTGGCCGTGGGCGCGTCGCCGAGCCTCGCGACGAGATGCGGATCGCGCGCCGCTTCTTCCGGCGTGTGGACTTCCGTCAGGCAGACATCAGCGCCTGCGAAGTCCGCGAGCCACTCGTCGCGCGTCCTCGTTCGCAGGCGCGCCTGCACATCCTCAGCGGTGGCGGTCAGCGCGACGCCCAGCCTCTCGCAGAATCCACTCCAGAACTTCGCTTCGAGGGCGCCGAGCGCCAGCCATCGCCCGTCGGCGGTTTCGTAGACGTTGTAGCAGGCCTGCGCGAGATCGCGGGTCGTCGGGAAGATCGCCCACGCGCGCGCCGCTTCGTGAATCGAGATATCGATCGCGCGGCCGACGCCGGTGCGCGATCGCTCGACGAGCGCCGCAACGATGGCCAACGCCGCCTGGTGCGCGGCTCCGATGTCGCCGACCAGCGGCCCGGGCAGCGCCGGCGGCCGCAGCAATCCTGCGAGCGCCTGATAGTTGATGTCGTGCGCGGCGCGCTCGACGTACGGGCCGCTCTGGCCGAACCCGCTGATCGAGGCGTGAATCAGGCGCGGGTGCCGGCCCCGCAACGTCTCGGCATCGACGCCGAGACGCTTCGCGGTCGACGGCCGGAAGCTTTCGATCGCGACGTCGGCGCGCGCGATCAACGCATCGAGGACACCGGCGGCATCCGGCGATCGCAGATCCAGCGTCACGCTCCGCTTGCCGCGATTCAGCGGCTCGAAGTAGCGGCTCGGCCCGCCGCGCAGCGTCCGCATCGTGTCGCCGCCGCGCGGATCTTCAATCTTGGCAACCTCGGCCCCGAGATCGACGAGCAGCAGCGTCGCGTAGGCGCCGGGCAGCAGCCGCGTCAGGTCGAGAACGTGAACACCCTCGAGCGGTCGCATTCAACCTATGTCTTCTTTGCGGCCTTCGCGGTCTTTGCGTTCCACGTCAGGCCCTCTGGCGCAGCTTGCTGTGGCTGAACCCGTACGAGAAGTACAGCACCAGTCCGATCGCGAGCCACCAGCCGAACCGTTCCCACGCCGCGGCGGGCAGGCCGTACATGATGAACACGCATCCGGCGGCCGACAACGCGCACACCGGCCACACGAACGGCACGCGGAACGGCCGCGGACGATCGGGTTCCTTGTAGCGCAGCACCAGAACGCCGATGCTGACCAGCATGAACGCGAACAGCGTCCCGATGTTCGTCAAGTCGTAGGTCTCGCCGGCGTCGCCGATCAACGACCAGATCGCCACGAACAGCCCGGTGATGATCGTCGTCGTCGACGGGACCTTGGTGACCGGATTCAAGTGCGCGGCCCATTTCGGCAGCAGGCCATCGCGACCCATCGCGAAGAAGATGCGCGGCTGGCCGTACTGGAAGACGAGCAGCACCGCCGACATCGAGACGACGGCGCCGAGCGCCACGATCCAGCTGACGGTCGTGAACCCGGAGAGCTCGAGCGCCCGCGCCAGCGGATCGGCGACGGCGAGCTCTTTGTACGGCACCATCCCGGTCAGCACGAACCCGACGATGACGTAGATCAGCGTGCAGATGGCGAGGCCGCCGAGAATTCCGATCGGCAGGTTGCGCTGCGGATCCCGGGTCTCCTCCGCCGCCGTCGAGATTGCGTCGAAGCCGATGTAGGCGAAGAACACGATCGCCGCGCCCTGGTGGATGCCGCGGAATCCGTTCGGTGCAAACGGCGTGTAGTTCTGCGGATGGAGGTGCGTCGCGCCGACCGCGACGAACAGTGCCAGCGCCATCAGTTTGATGATCACCATGATGTTGTTCGCGGTCGCGCTCTCGCGCGCGCCGCGCAGCAGCAGCCAGGTGATCGCCATCACGATCGAAAACGCCGGCAGGTGGATCAGGATCGGAATTCCGGCGACGTGCGGCGCGGTGTTGAGCAGGCCGTGCAGCGCCGGGTCCGAGCTGAGCAACGCAGTGCGATAGCCGGTGGTCAACCACACCGGCAGGACGACGCCAAAGTTGCGCAGCAGCGTGTTGAAGTAATCGCCCCACGAGATCGCAACCGCGACGTTGCCGACCGCGTACTCGAGGATCAGATCCCAGCCGATGATCCACGCGACCAGCTCGCCGAGCGTCGCGTACGAATAGGCGTACGCGCTGCCGGCCTGCGGAATCATCGCCGCCAGTTCCGCATAACAGAGGCCGGCCAGCGCGCAGGCGCCGCCGAGCAGCAGGAACGAGAACACCAGCGCCGGCCCGGCGCCCTGGCGGATCACCTCTCCGTTTGGCCCGAGCTGTCCGGCCGCGGCCGTGCCGATCGCGCCGAAGATGCCGGCGCCGATCACCGCGCCGATCGCCAGCATGATCAAATCGCCGGCGCCGAGCGACCGCTTCAGGCTTTGCTCGCCTTGCGTGTCTTCGACGAGCGCGGCGATCGGCTTCCTCTGAAAGAGTTGCGACATGGAGGCGGATTGTACTCTGAGGTGCGAGGTGCGACGTGCCGGCGCGTCAGCCGAGCCGCGGCAGGCGATACGCGGTTTCGTTCGACGCCACCACCAGACCGCCGGCGTGATCGAAGGCGACGCCGACGAGGCCCGGGCCGGTCAGCATCAACTCCGGCTCGCCTGACGCCGGGACGCGATAGAGGCCGCTCGCCCCGGCAAGCGCTTCGATGACGAACAGCGTGCCTTCGCGATCGAACGCGAGCCCCTGCGGCCGGCCGAACCTCGCATAGCGCGTCGTGACCGTTCCGTCCGGCGCGATGCGATACAGGCCGTCGTACGAGGACAGCGTCGGGCCGGTCACGTAGAGGGCGCCGGCCGGTCCGAACGCGAGGTGAAATGCTGCGACGCTCCCCGGCAACGACGCAAACGTCGTCGCATGCCCGGCGCGATCGACGCGGAAGATCGTGCCGGATCGATCGCCGACGTAGAGCGTGCCGTCGGCCGCAAACGCGAGGCCGCACGCGACGCCCAGATCGGTGGCGAACGGCGACGTCAGACCATCGCTTGATACGCGGTAGACCGTGCCTTCGAACCGGCTCGACACGTACAACTGACCGTCGGGATCGATCGCCATCGACGTCGGGTTGACGATACCGCTGGTGAACGGTTCGCGGCTGCCGTTCGGACGCACGCGGAAGATCGAGACCGGAACCTGCTGCCCGCGCGTGCCGCTGTAGGTCAGATAGAGGTTGTCGTCTCGATCGAACACCGGATTGTCGACCTGATGCAGGCCGGTGGCGAACGGCGCCGCGATCTGAACGGAAGCCGCGTCATCGTCCGGCACCGAGGCCAGACGGACCGCGGCGCGGCCCGCGAGGAGACCCCCGGGCACGATGACGGCGATTTCGCTCGATGATGCGTAGACGACGCGCGCGGGCTGATCGCCGACGCGAACTTCGGGGAGAGATGGACCGTCGACGGGAAACCCGGTACCCTGGACGGCGATGCGCCCGCCTTCAATCGCACACGGCGGATGAATGGCGGTGACGCGCGGCGGCATTACGTATCGTCGTTCCAGTACAGGTAGTCGCGCCAGCTCTCGGGCGCCTGTCTGAGGCCGATGGTGATGCGGACGGCGGGAGCGGATTGCGGGCGCTTGGGAAGTTTTCGCAGGTGCATGCCGGCTTCGACCGGCGTCCGGCCGCCCTTGCGGCGGTTGCACGTGACGCAGCAGGTAACGATGTTCTCCCAGTCCTTACGGCCGCCCTGGGCGACCGGCACCACGTGATCGAAGGTCAACTCGCTGGTCGGGAAGCCTTCGCCGCAGTACTGGCATTGGTGCTCGTCGCGCGCGTAGATGTTGGCGCGCGAGAACGGCACGTAGTCGAAGCGCCTCTTGATCTTGATGTAGCGCAGCAGCCGGATGACCGACGGAAGCCGGAAGCTGAACGAGACCGCGCGGATTTCGCGATCGTAGACGGAGATGACCTCGACCTTCCCCTGGCACCAGAGCGTCACCGCCTTTTGCCAGTGGACGATTTTGAGAGGTTCGTACGACGCGTTCAGGAGAAGCGTCTGTTCCAATCTGTCTTGAATTTTGCCCGACGCCTGTCGGGGTGTCAATCCGGCGCCGATACTCCGACCGTGCGGACTGTCGTCTGGTACCGGCTATCGATCTGCGTGCTCGTGTTGGCGGCCGCCTGGTCCGGGGGGTGCGCGTCCACCGGCTACACACCGCGGCCATTCCCGGCGCCCGGCGGCGCGGCGCCATCGCACCCCGCACCGTCGCACCCCGCACCTGGTGAGCCGGCTGATCCGGCCGCGCCCGTGAAGGCGGAACCCGGAACGCCGAATGCGACGGTGGCTGACACCTCGCATCGCGCACCCCGCACTTCACTGGATCCTTATGCGCTGGTCGGCACCGCGCTCGCGCTTCGCGGGACGCCGTACCGCAACGGCGGCACCGATCCGCAAGGCTTCGACTGCAGCGGGTTCACGCAGTACGTGTTCTCGCAGTATGGGCTGTCGCTGCCGCGGGAAGTGCGTGAACAGTTTCGAGTGGGGAAATCCGTGAAGACCGACGATCTCGCGCCCGGCGACATCCTGTTTTTCACGACGACCGATCCGGGACCGTCGCACGTCGGGATTGCGATCGGCGGCGATCAGTTCGTCCACGCGCCAAGCTCCACGGGCGTGGTCCGCGTCGAACGCCTGACGTCGAGCTACTGGTCGCCACGCTATCTCGGCGCCAGACGAATCGTGAATTAAGCCGCTCTGAACTGACCCTTACGAATCAGACGCCGCGAGCCGGTCTGCTTGAACTCGCGGATGTGGAGATCGTCCTGCGTGTAGCGTGACGGCTGCTGCGGGGCGCGCAGCGGTTCCACCTTGATGCCGGCCGCGTCGGTCTCGCACGGCGGCTGGATCGCCAGCCGCTCGATGTAGCGCTGCGGGAACGACGGGAAGGTGCGGAAGCTGGTGCCGACGACGCCGCCGTAGCGGGCGTTGAGCGCCGTGAAATCGTGGCGCAGGAAGTCGTAGACCTCGGGCGACGGCCTCGATTCGAGATAGGTGTGGACCATGTCGGCGACCTGCTCGAAGAACTGCTGACCGTGGCAGTTGGCCGAGTAGGTCCCGTCTTCTTTCTCGATGCGGCGGATGCCGGTGAGCTCCGGATCGATGTGATACAGCTCGTGAATCACCGTATCGAGCTTCGCCATCCACGGATCCGCGCCGGGATAAAAGCGTTCCTTCCGCGATCGATCGAGCGACTGATCGCAGAAGCGCGGCAGCGCGAACGAGATCATGTACTTCACCTCGGTCGTGCCGACGCTGACCTGCGGCGACTTGGTCACGAACCACTCGGAGCGGCGCGTCAGCGCGTGTGTGGTGCGGTCGCGCCAGAAGTAGTAGCCCGGCTCGCTGGGGGGCAGCGTCAGGCAGTGGCACGTCGCGAACGCGCCCTCGGCGTTCGAGCGCCCGGCGCGCGCAAAGACGAGCACCTCGCGCATGTCGATGAACGACAGCGAAGGCACGCGGGACACGACGTCCTGCATCAACACAGTGAGGCGATCGGTGTAGTTCAGCATGCGACACACGTCGCCGGGGAGCGAGGCGCGGTCCTTCTATTTTTGAGTATGAGCCGGAGCGACCGAGACTATAGCGAACGCGTCTTTGCAGTGTCAAGCTGATGTGCGCGCTAATTCATTGTCAGCGTTCAAGTTGAGCTGACTCCTGGGGCGGGATGACGGCGCCCATCCGGCGCAGAATCAGCTGCTGGCGGCGCAGCAAACGCGCCGATGGACGACCCGGATTGAGCAGGCGCGGGTTGACGATGGCGCCGGCGAGCAAGGCTGCCTGGGCGGGCCCCAAATCCGCCGCGGTGCGCCCGAAATAGGTGCGCGCCGCCGCTTCCACCCCATAGATCCCATCGCCCCATTCGATCACGTTGAGATAAATCTCGAAGATCCGGGCCTTCTTCAGCTCCGCCTCGAGCCGCCGCGCGATCACCCACTCGCGCAGCTTGCGCAGCGGGTTCTTCGACGGCGAGAGGTACAGGTTCTTCGCCAGCTGCTGCGTGATCGTGCTGCCGCCGCGCGAGAAGCGGCCGCGCGCCCAGTCGATCTCGATCGATTCCTGAAGCTGTTCGAAATCCACCCCTTCGTGCCGCCAGAACGCATCGTCTTCCGCGACGAGAACGGCGCGCTTGAGATCGTTGGAGATGTGGCCGTAGCTGACCCAGCGCTGGAGGTGGCGCGGCGTCTTGCCGCGGGCCCGGGCTTCCTGATCGCGCAGCTCGATGAACGCGGTGGTCGTCGGATTCGTGGTGCGGAGCGGGCGGACGTCAGGGAGCGTGAGATAAGCGTAGACGAGCAGCGCGAAACCCGCGGCCGGCACGGCGACCAGCACGCGGCCGAGGGTTCGCAATCCCACGCGCGCCTACGCGTGAACCTGGCGGCCTTGCTTCGCCAGCGCGCTCTCGAGCGCGCCGCGCAGGAGGACGATCAGTTGGGGCGACGAGCTGGCGCCCATCAGGCCGACGCGCCAGATCTTGCCGGCGAGCGGCCCGAGGCCGGCGCCGATCTCGATGTTGAACGTCTCGAGCAGGTGCAGGCGCACGGCCGCTTCGTCGACACCGTCCGGCACGCGCACCGCGTTCAGCGTCCACAGGCGCTCGCCTTCTTTCGGCAGCACGGTCAGGCCAAGCCCGGCCAGCGAGTCGAGCAGCGCGCGGTGGTTGCGCTCGTGCCGCGCCCAGCGCGCGTCGAGCCCTTCTTCCTCGACGATCGACAGCGCCTCGTAGAGCGCGTAGACCATCGTCGAGGACATCGTGTGGTGATACTTGCGGCGCAGCCAGTAGTCCTCGAGCAGCGAGAGATCGAAGTAGAAGCTGCGGCACTTGACACGCTGGGCGAGCGCGCGCGGGCCGAAGACGACCGGCGCCAGCCCGGACGGTCCGCCGAGGCACTTCTGCGTGCACGAGTAGGCGGCGTCGATGCCCCACACGCCGACGTCGAGCGGCATCCCGCCGAGCGACGTGACGGTGTCGACGATCGTCAGCGCGCCGGCGTCGCGCGCGATCGCGGCGAGCTCGCGGACCGAGTTGACGACGCCGGTCGAGGTCTCGGCGTGGACCATCGCGACGACATCGGCGGGAACCGCCTTGAGCTGGCGGCGCAGCGCGTCGGGGTCGCACGCGGTGCCCCACTCGACGTTGAGGCGGGTGACGACCGCTCCGTAGCGCTCGCACATCTGCGCGAGGCGATCGCCGAAATAGCCGCTGACGATCACGGTGGCGCGGGTGCCCTCCTTGACCAGGTTCGCGACCGCTGTCTCCATGCCTGACGTGCCGGTGCCGGACACGGCAAAGGCGAAGGATCCTTCCGCGGCGCGGAACACGCGTCCCAGCCGGGCACGGACGTCATCGAGCAGCGCCATCATCTGCGGATCGAGATGGCTCAGCGTGGGCGCCGCCATCGCGCGCATCACGCGCGGCGAGGTCAGGCTCGGTCCGGGGCCAAGGAGAATGCGATCGACATCAGGCAGCAGGCTCATGCGGGGATTTCCTCGAATTGCGCCAGCGCATCACGCAGCGCGGGAATGATCGACTCGGGCAGCGGCAACAGCGGCGGGCGCGGCACGCCGACGTCGTAGCCGAGCAGGTTCAGGGCCGCCTTCAGTCCGGGCACGCCATGCTGCGCGCCGAGCAGACGGGCCACCGGAACCAGCCGGCGCTGCAGCGCAATCGCCTCGTCGTGACGGCCGGCCCGGGTCAGCTCGAACAGACGCACGCACGGCTCCGGGAGTGCGTTGGCGAGCGCGAGGATGCCGCCGGCCGCGCCGACGCACATCATCGGATACAGGGTGGCCGCGGCGCCGGCGAGGACGATGAAATCGTCCGGCGTCAGCGACACGAGATCGGCCACCTGCGACACATCGCCGCCGGATTCCTTCATGCCGACGATGTTCGGATGTGTCGCCAGGCGCGCCACCGCCGCCGGCTGCAGATTCACGCCGGTCACCGCGGTGAAGTTGTACAGCAGCACCGGCACCGGCGACGCATCGGCCACGGCCGTGTAGTGACGCACGAACACGTCGTTCGTCATCTGGCTCTTGAAGAATCCCGGGGTGCGCACCAGCACGGCGTCGGCGCCATGTTCGGCGGCGCGCTTCGACGCTTTGATCGCCGCGTTGGTCGACTCGCGGCCGGTGCCGACGATGAAACCTTTTTCGCGCGGGATCGCCTCGCGCGCGGCGACGATCGCCTGATCGCATTCGAAGTCGTCCATCAGCGCCGCTTCGCCGTTCGATCCGAGGACGACGAAGCCGGCCAGCGGCTTCTCGATCCACCGGGCGAGCGCGGCCTTGAGGCGCGCGGTGTCGACGCGATCGCGATCGTCGAACGGCGTTGGGATCGGAGAAAACACACCGGCGAGATTCATGGCCACGATTTTATCCCACCCGCCTCAGAGGCGGGTGTCGTAGCGCAGCCCGTCACGCCTGCCGTCCTGCACCGCGAGGTTGACGGCGAGGACGACGACGAACATCGCCGCCGCGGGGCTCAGCAGCCACGGGAAATCCGCGAAGACGCGGATATTGGTCGACGCCTCATGCAGCATCGTCCCCCAGCTGGCCACGGAGTCGGGGAAGCCGAGGCCGACGTAGGACAGCGTCGCTTCCGCGATGATGAACGCCGGCACCAGCAGCGTCATCTGCACGAGGATGAAGCCGCGCGCCGCCGGCAACAAGTGACGGATGAGCACGCGCGCGTGACCGGCGCCGAGGGCGCGGGCCGCCGCCGCGTAGTCGAGCCGGCGCTCGGAGCGGACGATCGCACGCACGCCGCGCGCGACGAAGGGCGCGCCGACGACCGCGAAGATGCCGGCGAGCAGCACAAAGACCTGGCCTCCCGACAGGACGAGCGGCAGCACGGCGCGCAGCGCGAGCGCCACGTAAATCGCCGGCAGCACCATCACGAAATCGACGGCGCGCATCAGCAGTTCGTCGACGGCGCCACCGGCGTAGCCGGCGATGCCGCCGAGCGCGGCGCCGGCGAGCATCGCGCCGAGCGCGGCGGCCAGCGCGAGCGCGAGCGACGTGCGCGCGCCGAAGACGAGCCGCGAGAACACATCGCGCCCGAAGCTGTCGGCGCCGAGCAGCAGCAAGGGCGCGGCGGCCTCGTTCGAGGATCGAACCACATGCCCTTCTGTGAACCAGGACAGCGGAATCCGCGAGCCGCGATCCTCTTCGTAGCGCTGCTCCAGCTGATTGACGAGTTGCCAGCGATAGATGAACGGCGCGTGCCACGCGCCGTCGGTGCCGGCGATCCGGATCACGGTGGGCGGCGCGTTGAGCAGGCCGTCGAGGTGCGCGTCACTCGCGCGCGGCGCCAGCGCCGGCGCGGCGAGCGCCGCGATCAACGCCAGCGCGATCGCGGTCAACCCGGCGGCGCGGGTCATGCGTGCTCCGCCCGCGTCTCGCTGGCGCGCGGATCAATGGCGGCGAGCGCGAGATCCGAAATCAGCATGCCGGCCGACAGAAACAGTGCGCCGGCGCCGGCGCAGCCGGCGACGAGAAAGACGTCGCGGGTGCGCAGCGCCTGCAGCATCAGGTTGCCGAGGCCGGGCCAGGCGGTGATCACTTCGACCGCGAACGATCCGCTGAGCAGCGAGCCGATGATCAGGCCGTAGATGCCGGCGATCGGCCGCAGCGACGCCTTCAGCGCGCCGCGCCAGATGATGCGCGATCGCGGCACGCCGCGGGCCAGCGCGGCGATGACGAACGGCTCGCCGATCACGTCGCTCATCGCCTGCGCCTGCAGCCGCTCGAGCGTGGCCGCCAGCGGCAGGCCGATCGCGGCGGCGGGAAGAATCAGGTGCCGGAGCAGATCGAGCGCCGCGCCGTCATCGGGCACGCTCGCCGAGCGCATGCCGGCGATCGGCAACCATCCGGTCCGCGCCGCGATGAACACCAGGAGCAGCGAGGTCAGCAGCGGCGGCATCGACAGCAGCACGATCGAGGCGGCGCGGATCGCATTTGGAATCACGCCGCCGCGACGGCTGCCGCTGACCACGCCGAGCGGTAAGCCGACGAGGGTGGCAAAGGCGAGCGCGGCAGCGGCGAGAATCGCGGTGTTGGCGGCACGCTCCGGGACGAGATCCCGCACCGGCCGGCCGTACTGCATCGAGTAGCCGAAATCGAGCCGCGCCGCCGCGGCGAGCCAGCCGACGTACTGGCCGGCGATCGGTTTGTCGAGACCGAGCCGCGCCCGCTCGCGCTCGATCGTTTCGTGGTTCGCCTTGCCGCCGGACGAGAGGTCGACGAAATCGCCCGGGGCCAGGCGCGCCAGCACCAGCGACGCCGACGACACCGCGAGAATCAGGAACAGCGCAAAGGCGAGACGGCGGACGAGAAAGCGCGTCAATGGATGACGGCCACCGTCTCGGGCCGCCACAACAGCTGCGGGCGATATTCCGCGGGCATCAGGTTGATGACACGCGCCGCATGCGCGACGTAGATGCGCGGCGCGACGAAATAGATCATCGGCTCGTGCGCGGCGAAGATTTTCTGGATGTCGTTGTAGAGGGCCTTGCGCTCGGCCATGTCGTACGCGGCAATCTGCCGTGCCATCAGATCGTCAATCTGCTTCTCCCATGCGGTCGCCGGCGTCTTCTCTTCCAGGTTCCACATGTGGGCGCTACCGGAGCTGAACCAGAAGTCGGGGTTGGTGCCGGGATCGAGATCGCTCTTGTCGGCGTTGAAATAGATCGCCTCGTAGCGCGCGTGCAGGAACTGATCGATGACCGCGCCGCCGTCGAGCGCGACGACGTCGACCGCCAGACCGACTTTCTTCAGCTCGTCGCGGATCACCGCCGCGCCGCGCTCGAGACTTGGCCGGCCTTTCTGCGTCAACAACGTAAACCGCGCCGGCCGGTTCTGCGCATCCTCGAGCATGCCGTCGCCGTTGCGATCGGTGAGGCCGATCGAGGCGAGCAGCTGTTTCGCCGCCGCGGGATCATGCGGCGTCTGCGGCAGGCCAGGCCAGTACCAGATCTTGTTGGCAGGCGTTTCCGGTCCGTAGACGGGCACGCCGGCGCCGAAGAACACGGTGTCGGCGAACCGCTTGCGATCGACCGCGGTCGAGATCGCGCGGCGCAGCTCGTCGCGCTGCAGCCAGGCAGCGCGCGCATCCTGACCGAGCGCGCCCGGCTTGAGGTTGAACCACAGCCCGTCGGCGTTGCGCGAGACGCCGAGATCGAGCAGCTTGACGCGTCCCTGATCCGCGGCGCGCTTTAGCGGCGCGTACGCCTCCGGCGCGATCTCGCTCGTCATCATGTCGAGCTGGCCGGATTCGAGCCGCAGCAATTCGGCGCTCTGGTCCGGAATGATTTCGACGACGAGGCGATCGAGGTAGGGCAACGGCAGCCCATCGGGCGCCTTCGCGAAATAGCGCGGGTTGCGCGAGAAGATCAGGCGCTGGCCCGGCACGTACTCGGAGAGGATGAACGGGCCGAGGCCGACGATCTGCGACGGCGGCGTATCGAGGCCCCACGCTTTCGCGATCGTCCCGGCCTTCAAGTCCGCGTCGAGCACGTGGCGGGGAAAGATCGGCAGGTTGTCGAGGATGCGGATGCCCGGCGCGAACGGCGTCGGAAAGGTGACGACGATCGTGTGCGGATCGGTCGCCGCCACTTCCAGCTTCTTGCCGCCGACCAGCAAGGTGTCGCCCAGGGCGCTGCCGCCCTTCTCGTCGTACGCCGCCGCAAACGAAAACACCACATCGTCGGCCGTGAATGGGTGGCCGTCCGAGAACTGGACGCCCTGCCGGAGCGTGAGCGTGACGCGGCGGCCGGTGGCGTCGGCCGTCCAGCGTTCGGCGAGCTGCGGCTCCAGTTCCTGCGTGGCCTGGTTGACGCGCACCAGGCGCGACTGGGTCAGCATCGAGACGAGATTGGTCGAACTGTCGCGGCGCGCGTGACGGTTGAAGCTGTGAGGCTCGGAACGAACCGAAACCAGCAGCTCCCCGCCGCGCCGCACCTCGCGACTGCCGGCGCCGTTTGTCGCGGCGTCCGACGACGTGTTCGATCGACAGCCGGTCGCGGCGGCAAGCCCGATCGCGATGACCGCAACGGAGAGCGCCAGTCGGCGTGTATGTCTGGTCAAAATCTGACCCACCGGCCAAAAAACTGTCCGGCCGAAATTGTGTGCAGCAAAGCAGCCGTGCTTCGATTTTGCGTGCAAATCTGCGTGTTGCCGAACATCTTTCGCTCGTTGGCTAGCTTTTTGGCCGGGTTCGGTGCCGCCAAGCTTACCTCAAGCTCGCGCCATTCCAGCAACAACTGCTGACTCGGCAACGAGTTACGGCCCATACCCACGATCAGGCGACTTTCTGGCACCCGGCGTGCGCTTACTGAGTGCAACCGGAGGGTAGACATGACGATGCCAGAAGGCGTTTCTGAAGTGGGCTTCGAGCCTCGTATCGGCCGCAGCGTTTCGTTGGACCATGCCGCCGAGCTGCTGGGTGTGTCGCGCCGCACGATCTACAACCGCATCCGCGACGGCCGGCTTCAAACGATTCGCACGCTGGGCGGATCGCAGCGCGTGCTCCTCGATTCCGTGCAGGAAGACCGCGGCCACGCCGACTTCATGTCTCGCGGCCGGGCGAGCTAACTCAGTCTCTCGTTGGAGCGATCCATGGCCTCCCCCTTCGTTTCCCGCTCGATTGGCGCCGCGCTGGTGTGCGCCATGGTCGCGATGGCGCCGCAGCCGGCGGCCGCGGCGGGTCCGCACGCGGCTCGCCTGAGCGCCGACCTTGCCGATCATCTGTCGGCCGGTTCGCAGGCGATCCGGGTCATCGTGCATGGGACCCGCGCGGACGTCGACGCGCTGGCGGCGCGATACAACCTGCGAATTGCGAAGTACCTGAGCAGCGGTGCGGTGTTCCAGGTCAACGCCGGCCAGCTGGCGGCGATGCAGCAGGACGAGAACGAAGACCATCTGTCGGGCGACATCCGGATCAAGTCGTCGGTGGATGCGGCGGACGTCGAGAGCGTCGGCGCCGACCAGGTGTGGAGCGGTTCGCGCGAGGTCAAGGCGCAGACCGGCGGCGGGATCTCGGTCGCGGTGATCGACTCGGGGATCAACACGAGGCACAAGGCGTTTGCCAACGGCCGCGTGCTGGTGACGAAGGATTTCACCGGCGGCGACGGCCAGGATCATTACGGGCACGGCACGCACGTCGCGGCGATCATCGCCGGCCAGGCGGGCAGGACGATCGAGCAGAAGGACTACCGCGGCATCGCGCCCGGCGCCTATCTCCTGAACCTGCGCGTGCTCGGCGACGACGGGTCGGGCGAGGTCAGCGACGTCATCGAAGCGATCGACTGGACCATCGAGCACCGCCACGAATACAACGTCCGGATCATCAACCTGTCGCTGGGCGCGCCGGTGTTGCAGCCGTACCGCGACGATCCGTTGTGCGAAGCGGTCGAGCGCGCGGTGCGAGCCGGGCTGGTGGTGGTGGCGGCGGCCGGGAACTACGGCAGGACGGCGGACGGGAAGAACGTCATCGGCGGCATCACGTCGCCGGCCAACAGTCCGTATGCGATTGCGGTCGGGGCGATCGACACGCATGACACCGCGGAGCGGTCGGACGACACGCTGGCGACGTACAGCTCGAAGGGGCCGACGCGCTACGACCTGATCGTGAAGCCGGATCTGTCGGCGCCGGGCAGCCACATCAAGTCGGCGGAGGCGGCGGACTCGTACCTGTCGAAGACGTATCCGGCGCGGCACGTTTCGGGGACCGGCGCGAACGCGGTGATTCAGCTCTCGGGGACGAGCATGTCGGCGGCGTTCGTGAGCGGCGCGGCGGCGCTGGTGCTGGACGCGCGAGGGTCGCTGAAGCCGGCGGACACGAAGGCGGCGCTGCAGCTCACGAGCACGTTCATGCCGAACGCCGGCCTGATCGGAGCCGGCGCGGGGATGCTCAATGCGCTGGCGGCGGTGGAGCTGGCGGAGACGAATCAGATCCCGAGCGAGACAACGATTGCCGGTGAGCGAACTGTCTCGAGCCATCTGTTTTCGGCGCAAGTATCTTCCCGGGTAGTCGGGTTCTTCGTTGAACAGACGCGGCGCGGGCGTGTGAAAAATGTCGCGCTGCGATCCGGTGGATCAACACTTCGTGACAACAGCATCGTCTGGGGCGTCGACGGCAACAGCATCGTCTGGGGTGTCGACGGCAACAGCATTGTCTGGGGCGTCGACGGCAACAGCATTGTCTGGGGCGTCGACGGCAACAGCATTGTCTGGGGTGTCGACGGCAACAGCATTGTCTGGGGTGTCGACGGCAACAGCATTGTCTGGGGTGTCGACGGCAACAGCATTGTCTGGGGTGTCGACGGCAACAGCATTGTCTGGGGTGTCGACGGCAACAGCATTGTCTGGGGTGTCGACGGCAACAGCATTGTCTGGGGTGTCGACGGCAACAGCATTGTCTGGGGTGTCGACGGCAACAGCATTGTCTGGGGTGTCGACGGCAACAGCATTGTCTGGGGCG
>JADMIO011280067.1_pt1 | contig 27768 bp, 30 predicted proteins | sample 8958161 | NCBI WGS metagenome assembly JADMIO01 (sample SAMN16585339, study PRJNA669376) | soil metagenome | isolation source: Crop rotation soil | place: USA: Cullars Rotation, Alabama | collected 2011
AAGGTGAGCCAGTGTGATTACATTTGCGGCCTAACTGTGGCCAGTCCAGTTACGCTGGAGTCACTAGTATTTAGGTGACACTATAGAAGCGGCCGCGACAACTTGTCCACGTGGAATTCTAAGCTTAGGATCCCAATGTGCTGGAAAGTGGGCCTGCCGCAATGGGGCAGCCTGCTGCTGCTCTCGCAGTTCGTCTTCGGCATCGCCGCCGGGCCGATCTGGATGCAGGTCGCCAAGCGTTTCGGCAAGCACCGCACGGCCATCGCCGGCGAGCTCGTCCAGGTGGCGATCAACCTCGGCCTGCTAGCGGTCGCGCCGGGCAGCCTGGCGCTGCTGATCGGCCTGACCATCGCCCAGGGCCTGGCCCAGGGCTCGGGCAACCTCATGCTGCGCTCGATGGTCGCCGACATCGCCGACCACCATCGCCTCGAGACCGGGCAGGATCGCACCGCCCTGTTCTTTTCCGCCTTCAGCATCTCGATGAAGGCCGGGATGGCCCTCGCGGTCGGCGTGGCGCTGCCGCTGGTCGGTTATGCCGGCTTCGATCCCACCGCCGGCGCGCACAACACGCCGCAGGCGCTGCACGCGCTGGTGCTGGTCTTCGCGCTCGGCCCGGCCCTCTCGCATCTCGTTTCCGCCGCTCTGCTGCGCGGCTTTCCGCTCGACGAGGCGGCGCACGCCGCCGTCCGCAGCGAGCTCGACCGGCGCGCCGCCGCCGCTTCCTGACCCCCTCCCAACCCCCCGAAGGAGAATGCCCATGAATGCCCAGACCGCCATCAAGGCCGCCGAGACGCGGACCACCGACGCAATCGAGATACACCGCGTCGAGGCCAATCTCGGCGCCGAAGTGCGGGGTCTCGACCTCACCGCGCCGATTACCGACGAGGTCGCCGACCTGCTGCGCCGCCTGCTCTGGGAGCACCAGGTGCTGCTGTTCCGCGACACCGGCATCGACAACGAGCAGCAGGCCGAAATCGGCCGCGTCTTCGGCCCGCCGGTCGCCGACTCCATCTCGAAGCGCCGCGGCGTCAAGGACGGCGACATCCTGCCGATGAATACCGGGCCTTACGCGAACGCCTATTACGGCACGCCCTGGCACGCCGACGCGACCTATCTCGAGAAGCCCTACCTCGTCTCGATCCTGCGCAGCGTGATCGCGCCCGAGCTCGGCGGCGACACCGTCTGGTCGAGCGGAGTCTCGGCCTACGAGGCGCTGGCGCCAGACGTGAAAGAGCGGATCGACGGGCTCACCGCGATCCATCGGCCGAACAGCAAGGCCTACAAGCTGATCGAGGACAAGGCCGAGCTCGACGACTACCTTGCCGAGTACAGCGGCGTGCAGCACCCGGTGGTGATCACCCACCCCTACAGCGGCCGCAAGGTGCTCTACGTCAACGAGGGCTTCACCGAGGAACTCGTCGGGCTGCCCGCCGAGGAAGGACGCGAGCTGCTCGCCCACCTGAAGCAGCAGTTCTCGCGGCCCGAGAACCAGCTCCGCTTCAAGTGGCGCCCGGGCTCGCTGGCGATCTGGGACAACCGCGCCGTGCAGCACAAGGGCGTGGCCGACTATGGCAACGCGCAACGCCAGCTCGTGCGCGTCGTCGCCGCCGGCGAGCGGCCGACCCGCTAGCCGCTTCCACCTCGATCCGGCGCGCGGCCCGACGCCGCGCGCCGCCTACCCACGCAGCCGCCCGTCGCGGAGCGATGGCGCGCGCCTGCGCAAGACAGGGAATTCAACGACATGAAGATCACAGCACTGCACGGGGGCGTCGCCGTGCTGGCGCTGGTCGCCGCGACGCCGGCGCTCGCCGCCGATGATGCCGCCTCGTCCACTACCAGCGCCGCCGCTTCCGCCGCGGATGAAGCAGCAGCCGACGCCGACTATGGCGAGCCGATCGTCGTCACCGCGCGCCACCGCGAGGAGAAATCGCAGGACGTGCCGGTGGCGATCAGCGTAGTCAGCGCCGACACGCTCGACCGGACGGGCAATTTCACGCTCAACCAGGTGCAGCAGCTGGTTCCGACGCTGCAGATCACCGCGTTCAATCCGCGCAACAGCAACATCAACATCCGCGGCCTCGGCGCCAATTCCACGATCGCCGTCGATGGTCTGGAGTACGGCGTCGGCTTCTACGTCGACGGGGTCTACTACGGGCGGCCGGGCCAGTCGCAGTTCGACCTGATCGACCTCGCCCAGATCGAGGTGCTGCGCGGGCCGCAAGGCACGCTGTTCGGCAAGAACACCACCGCGGGCGCGCTCAACATCACCACCCGGGAGCCGAGCTTCGATCCCGAGCTGACCGCCGAGGCCTCGCTCGGCAACTACGGCTATCACCAGATCCGCGCCTCGGGATCGCTGCCTATCATCGCCGACACGGTGGCGATCCGGCTGAGCGTCGCCGACACCCATCGCGATGGTTTCGTGACCAACCTGTTCGACGGCAGCGACGCCCAGAACTACGACAATTTCACCGTCCGCGGGCAGCTGCTGATCAAGCCGAGCGAGGACGTCAAGATCCGCATCATCGGCGACTATTCGAAGCAGAAGCAGCACTTCTCGCTGTCGCTGGTCGATGGCTATTTCACCACCTTCGCCAACGGCACGCCGATCGCCAACAACTTCATCGACCGCGCCGCGCGCCTCAACTACCCGCTGCCCCCGGCCAACGCCTACCTGCGCGTCGGCAACGCCGATGCGCCGTTCCAGGCGAACATGGAAAGCTACGGCGTCTCGGGCGAACTCGCTTGGGACTTCGGCCCGGCGACTCTGACCGCGATCACCGCCTATCGCTGGTGGGACTGGTATCCGGCCAACGACGTCGACGGCACCTCGCTGTCGATCAACACGCTGGGCCAGCAGCAGAATTTCCAGCGCCAGTTTACCCAGGAGTTGCGCGTCGCGTCGAACGGCCGGCACACGATCGACTACCAGTTCGGCCTGTTCTATTTCTGGCAGATCATCCGCGGCTACGGCCGCACCGCCTACGGCAGGGACTTCGCCGCCTGGAACCTCAACCCGGCGACCACCACGGCCGCCGCCATCGCCACCCAGGCGCAGGCGCTCACCGGCCTCGAGGCGGACAGCTTCTCGGACCCGCGGACCAAGAGCTATGCGGCGTTCGGCCAGGTCGACTGGCACATCACCGACGCCCTGACGCTGACCGCGGGCCTGCGCTTCACGCATGAGGACAAGAAGGGCTCGTTCAGCCGCTTTCTCGCTCCGAACAGCGGCGGCAACCGGACGCTGCTCTCGCCGGCGCTGCAGGCCGCATACCAGGTTTCCGACCTGTCCTTCTCGGCATCGGACAAGTCGAATGCGCTCTCGGGCCTGGCGACGCTCGGCTACAAGGTGACGCCCGACGTGCTCGTCTACGGCACCTATTCGCGCGGCAGCAAGTCGGGCGGGCTCAACGTCACCGCCGGCGGCCTGACCCAGCCGGTGGTCGATCCGGAAAAGGTCACCAACTTCGAGCTCGGTGTAAAGTCGCAGTTCCTCGACGGCAAGGCGACGCTCAACGTCGCGGCCTTCCTGACCGAGATCAAGGACTACCAGGCGACGGTCTCCGAGGCCTCCGCGCCCGGCAGCACTGCGACGATCCAGTACATCACCAACATCCCCAAGGTGCGTTCCAAGGGCATCGAGGCCGATTTCTCTTACGCCCCGAGCGACTGGATCAACGTCACCGCTTCCGCCGCCTACACTGACGCCAAGTTCGTCAGCTTCACCAACTCGCCGCAAAGGCCGGAACTGGCGATCCCCGGCACGCTCCAGCAGCAGGACCTGTCGGGCCGGCGGCTGCCCGGCGTGCCGAAGTTCGCCTACGCGATCGGCCTGAACGTCGCGCAGCCGCTTTCGGAAAATATCGAGATCTACGGGCGGGGCGACTGGCTGCACCGCTCGACCTTCAACGTCTCGCCGGTCCTGAGCTCGTACAGCGTGATCCGCGGCTATGGCCTGCTCAACGGCCGGATCGGCCTGCGCACCGCGGACGGGCGCTACGATCTGTCGGTCTGGGCGCGCAACCTGCTCGGCAAGAAGTACTTCGTGAACCGCACCGCCGGAACCTTCGGCCTGATCACCGCGCTGCCCGGCGATCCGCGCACGATCGGCGCGACGTTGCGGGTCAAGTTGTGATTGCTACGACGCGGCCGACAACAGCCTGGACAACATCGGCGCCGTCACGTCCTACGAGAGCATCGGGCCCGGCTGGGCCGAGGCGGCGACCGCGCCGTCGTGGCGCTACAAGGCCTTCCAGACCGAGGGCGGCACACGGGTGTCGAGGGCAGCATCGACGGCAGCAAGGCCGAAACCGTCGAGACGAGAGGCGTGGAATTGATCCCGGGTATTCAAATCGGCCTGACGACCCGTGCCAAGACGCGCCGCGATGTTTCCGGTGTCGTCCGCATCGGCGCGCGAGTGGGCACGCGGGCGAGGGTCTATGTTCTTGGCGGTTACACTAACGCTCGGGTAAAATTCACGGGCGAAAGTTCCATAATCCCGCAAGCGCCGTTGGTCGCGTCGCTTACAAAGAACCTGGACGGTGTGCGTCTCGGTGCCGGTCTCGAGCGTGATTTCGGGCCGAACTTCTATGGCCGGCTCGAATACCGCTATTCCAACTACCAGCGCGATGTGACCCGCCACAATGGGCCTGTCGCGCTGGGCCTCAGGTTCTGAGGAGAGCGGCAACCGGACGCGACCAGCCATGACGAAGGCGCGAACCCGCTTCTGTCGACAAGTTCGGCGGCCGGTTCCCTTCGTCGCGGCGCCAGCCTAGGGTCCGCCGCCAGTACGGAGGGTCTATGGCGCAGAAGCGCAAGGGTTTCGGCTTGCTGCTCGCGGCGTTCTCGAACCGCAAGACGGGGATCATGCTGGTCTACGGCATGGCCGCCGGTCTGCCCTACGCGCTGCTGCTCGGCACGCTCTATGCCTGGCTGGGCGAGACCGGCGTCGATCTCGAGACGATGGGCGTCTTCTCGCTGATCGGCCTCGCCTATGCCTTCAAGTTCCTGTGGTCGCCGCTGGTCGACCGCGGGCGGATTCCGCTGCTCTGGCGGCTCGGCCGGCGGCGCAGCTGGCTGGTGCCGATCCAGGCGCTCGTCGGGCTGTCGCTGATCGTGCTTTCGGCGCTCGATCCCAAGAGCTCGATCGGGATGTTCTCGCTGATCGCCGGCATCGCCGCCTTCGCCAGCGCGACGCAGGACATCGTCATCGACGCCTGGCGGGTCGAGGTCGCCGACGAGACCGCGCCGATCGAGCTGCTCTCGGCGGTCTACCAGCTCGGCTACCGCATCGCCGCGCTGGCCGGCGGCGCCCTGGCGCTGGTCGTCGCGGCGCGGATCGGCTGGCCGGCGGTCTACATGTGGTTCGGCGTGTTCATGCTGCTGGTCACCGTGGTGAGCTGGTTCGCGCCCGACACGAGCTGGGATCAGCCGCTCGACGGCGAGGCGGCGATGCACGTCCATCCGTTCAGCGACCGCGTGCAGGGCCTGACCCTGGCCGTCGTCGGCGCGCTCTGGACCTGGGCGCTGGTGACGGTGCTGTACTTCATGGTCCGCTCGCTGAGTTCGGTGCCGGCGGACCGCCCCAACGCCACCGACTTCATCAAGTACTCGGGCCCGCTGATCGTCATCGCCACCGTCGTCGTGCCGGCGATCGTCGCTGCGGTGCTGCACGCCTGGCGGCGGAAGGGCCGCTATCTCGCCAGCCATGCGGAACGGCGCAGCCCGACCTTTCTCGACCATGCCTACGAAGCGCTGATCGAGCCGTTGATCGAGCTGGTCGGCCGGCTGCGCTGGGCGGCCGTGCTCGTGCTGGCGATCGTCCTCTCATACCGGCTGACCGATTCGATCTGGGGGCCGTTCGCGCTGCCGTTCTACATCCAGGAGCTGGGCTATTCGAACGACGAGGTCGCCTTCGCCTCGAAGTTCTTCGGCGTCGGCATGACCATGGCGGGCATCGCGCTCGGCGCGGTGATGTTCACGCTGATCGGGCGCATGCCGACGGTCGTGCTGGGCGCGCTGACCGCGGCGCTCACCAACCTGCTCTACGCCGACCTTGCCGAGGGCGGGGCCGGGCTCGACGCCTTCGGCGGGGCGAGCGGGTTCTATGCGCTGGCCGACGCGTTCGGCGCCGACGCGCGGCTGGCGCGGCTGCTGCTGGCGATCACCGGCGAGAACCTGGCGGGCGGCCTCGCCGGCGCGGCCTTCGTCGCCTATCTGTCCTCGATCACCGCCAAGAGCCATGCGGCCGTGCAGTATGCGCTGCTGTCGTCGCTGACCGTGCTGGTCGGCTCGCTCGGCCGCGCGGCGCTGGGCGAGCAGATCGACAAGGGCGGCTATGCGCCGGTGTTCTACGTCACGGCGGGGATCGGCATGATCGCCGTCGTCCTGTGCCTGTTCGAATGGCTGCGCCAGGCCCGCGAGGCCCGCCTTCAGTCGGGCGCCTCGCCGTTGGCCGACAGCACGACGCCGGCGAGGTAGAGCGAACCCGCGATCAGCACGTCGCCGGCCGAGGGCAGCGCGCGCAGGGCATCGGCTGTATCGGCGAAGCTGCGCACCGGCAGCTTGGTGAAGGGCGCGAAATCCTCGGGCCGATGCGCGTCATGGCCGGGCGCCGGAACCACCGAAAGGCTCAGAAGCTGGTCCGCGAGCGGGGCGACGATCGCCGCGGGGTCCTTGTTGGCAAGCATGCCGATGATCAGGTGCAATCGTCGTCCCGGGCTTGCTCCAGGACCGCTGGCCTTATCAACGCTAGGTCCGGCGACCACGCCAGCGGTCCCGGGTCGAGCCCGGGACGACGCGAAGAAGCGAGCGATCGCCTGCCCGGCATCGGGATTGTGCCCGCCGTCGAGCCAGATGCTCCGCCCCGGCGCCAGCGCCGTCAGCGGGCCTTCGCCGAGCAGCTGCAGCCGCGCCGGCCAGTGGGCCGTGCGGATGCCCTCGGCCATCGCCTCGGGCGAGACCCCGACCCGGTCCTGATGCCGCAGCATCGCCATGGCGAGCGCGGCGTTGTCCGCCTGGTGCGCGCCGGCGAGGCGCGGCAGCGGCAGGGTCAGCGGGCCGAAGGCGTCGGCGTATTCGATCGTTTCGCCCGCATCCGCTCGCCAGGCCTGGCCGCGCATGAACAGCTCGGCGCCGTGCCGCGCCGCGGTGACCGCGACCGAGCGCGCCACCGGCGCCGGATAGGCCTGCGTCACCAGCGCCACGCCGGGCCGGGCGATGCTCGCCTTCTCGAAGGCGATGCGCGCGAGCGGGTCGCTCGGCGTGCCTTCCTCGGGGCGCAGCAGGAAAGCCTCGTGGTCGATGCCGAGCGTGGCGACGCCGCAGGCGGCCGGGCGTTCGAGCACGTTGGTCGCGTCGAACCGCCCGCCGAGCCCGACCTCGATCACGCAGGCGTCGGCGGGGTGCTCGGCGAAGGCGAGGAAGGCGGCCGCCGCGGTAACCTCGAAGAAGCTCGGGCCGAGGTCCTCCGAGGCGTCGAGCACCTGCTTCAGCCGCGCAGCCAGCTCCGCGTCCGATATCAGTGTGCCGGCGATGCGGATGCGCTCGTTGTAGCGCACGAGGTGCGGCTTGGTCGCGGCATGGACGGTCAGGCCCTCGGCTTCCAGCATCGCGCGCAGGTAGGCGCAGGTCGATCCCTTGCCGTTGGTGCCCGCGACGTGGAAGGTCGGCGGCAGCCGTTTCTGCGGATCGCCGAGCCGGGCGAGCATCGCGCGGATCGTCTCGAGCCCGAACCGCCCCTGCGGCAGCGACAGCGCGGCGAGGCGGTCGAGCTGGGCCTGGACGGCGGGATCGTCGGAGGTCGCGAAATCGCGCACTAAGAGCCCCTCCCGTTCAGCGGAGGGGTTGGGTTGGGGGCTGTCAAGAAAGGCCGAGCTATCCCTGCAAGCCCCACCCCCGGCCCCTCCCCTGAAGGGGAGGAGAGCATCACGCCCGCGCCCCGTGCACCGCATCCGCCAGCGCGCGCGTCGCTTCGCGCACCGGACCGGCGGCGTTCGCGCCGTGTTTCGCCACGACCTCGACCAGCGCCGAACCGACGACCACGCCGTCGGCGTGCCGGGCGATCGCCGCCGCCTGCTCGGGCGTGCGCACACCGAAGCCCACAGCGACGGGCAGCGCGGTCGCCGCCTTGAGCCGCGCCACCGCCTGCTCGATCGAGCCGAGCGCCGCCTGCTGCTTGCCGGTGATGCCCGCGACCGAGACGTAGTAGAGGAAGCCGGAGGTGTCCTTGAGGATCGTCGGCAGCCGCGCTTCGTCCGAGGTCGGCGTGGCGAGGCGGATCAGCGAGACGCCGGCTGCGCGCAGCGCCGGGCCGAGCTCGCGGTCTTCCTCGGGCGGGATGTCGACGCAGATGACGCCGTCGACGCCGGCCTTGGCGGCCGCGTTGGCGAACCATTCGGGGCCGCGGATCGTCATCGGGTTGGCGTAGCCCATCAGCACCAGCGGCACTTGCGGGTGGCGTGCGCGGAAGTCGGCGGCGATGCGCAGGATGTCGGCGGTGCGCGTGCCCGCGCCCAGCGAGCGCAGGTTGGCTTGCTGGATCGAGGGCCCGTCGGCCATCGGATCGGTGAAGGGCATGCCGAGCTCGATCACGTCGGCGCCGCCTTCGACGAGGGCGTCGAGGATCGCGGGCGTGGCTTCGGGGGTCGGATCGCCCGCGGTGATGAAGGTGACGAGGGCGGGGCCTTTGCCGAACGCGGCGGTGAGGCGAACGCTCAAAGCTCCACCCCCAGGTGCTCCGCCACCGTGAAGATGTCCTTGTCGCCGCGGCCCGAGACGTTGACCACGACGATCTTGTCCGCGTCCATCTTCGCCGTCAGCTCGGGCAGCGCGGCCAGCGCGTGTGCGCTCTCCAACGCCGGGATGATGCCCTCGAGCTTGCAGCACAGCTGGAATGCCTCCAGCGCCTGATCATCCGTGATCGGCACGTAGCTCACCCGGCCGCTCTCGTGCAGCCACGAGTGCTCGGGGCCGATGCCGGGGTAGTCGAGGCCGGCGCTGATCGAGTGCGCCTCGGTGATCTGGCCGTCCTCGTCCTGTAGCAGGTAGGTGCGGTTGCCGTGGAGCACGCCCGGCGCGCCGCCGGTCAGGCTAGCGGCGTGCTGGCCACTGGCCACGCCGTGGCCCGCCGCCTCGACGCCGGTCATCGCCACTTCGGGATCGTCGAGGAACGGGTGGAACAGCCCGATCGCGTTCGAGCCGCCGCCGACCGCGGCAACCAGCATGTCGGGCAGGCGCCCCTCGGCCTTGAGAATCTGCGCGCGCGTCTCGGTGCCGATGACCGACTGGAAATCGCGCACCAGCTCAGGGTAGGGGTGCGGGCCTGCCGCGGTGCCGATGATGTAGAAGGTGTCGTGGACGTTCGCGACCCAGTCGCGCAGCGCCTCGTTCATCGCGTCCTTCAGGGTCTGCGCGCCGCTGACCACCGGCTGCACCTCGGCCCCCAGCAGGCGCATGCGGAAGACGTTGGGCTTCTGCCGCTCGACGTCCTTGGCGCCCATGAAGATGACGCAGGGCAGGCCGAAGCGCGCGGCGACCGTGGCGGTGGCGACGCCGTGCTGGCCGGCGCCGGTCTCGGCGATGATCCGGGTCTTGCCCATGCGGCGGGCGAGCAGGATCTGGCCGATGCAATTGTTGATCTTGTGCGCGCCGGTGTGGTTCAGCTCCTCGCGCTTGAAGTAGACTTTCGGTCCTTTTCCAGCCGAGGCAAGCCCGCGGAAATGCTCGGTCAGCCGCTCGGCGTAATAGAGCGGGCTGGGCCGCCCGACGTAGTGCTCCAACAGGTCGTCGAATTCCGCGCGGAAGGCGGGATCGCTCTTCGCCGCGCGGTATTCCCTCTCGAGGTCGAGGATCAGCGGCATCAGCGTCTCGGCGACGTAGCGGCCCCCGAACCGGCCGAAATGGCCCTCCTCGTCGGGCAGGTTACGCAGGGAATTGGCTGGGCTCATGACCGCCGGCGCTTGGCAGAGGCCGCCTGCGAAGTCCAGCGTTTCGGCCCGGTGGCCGGATCATGGCCGTTTTGTAATGATAAACTCAAATTCTGATACAAAATGTGTCTTTATCGTAACACCTGCACAGCCTGACGATATTTCTGAACAACAGGTTCACCCCCGCGCAAGTTTGAGACTTCTAGCTAGCGAGCCGCCCCTGTCATCGGGGTGAATTCAAAGGAGTTTCTCATGCGTAAGGTTCTTCTCTCGCTCGCAGCGTCGCTGGTCATCGCGACGCCCGCGCTCGCCAACGAGGGACGTATCGAGGGTCGCGGCGGCGTGATCTGGGACCGGGGCAGCACCAAGGCCATCGCCGGCGTCGCGGCCGGCTATGACTTCGACCTCGGGACGAGCGTCTTCGCCGGGCCCGAGGTGTCGGCGGACAAGGTCCTGACCGACAACACGCGGGTCAGCTTCGGCGCCGGCGGCCGCGCCGGCGTCAAGACCTCGGCGGCCGGCAAGCTCTATGCGGTCGGCAGCTACCAGACCAAGCCTTGCGCCGGCTGCGAGCATTCGTGGACCGCAGGCGCGGGCTACCAGCAGGGCTTCGGCAATCGCCTCTACGGCAAGGTCGAATACCGCCACTTCTTCGTCGGCAACGGCTTCTCCGATCCCGACGCGGTGACCGCCGGTCTCGGCGTCAAGTTCTGATCGCACGCACCGAGTGATCAGCGGGGCGGTCCGGAAACGGGCCGCCCCTTTTCATGTCCCGGACCGCGCGGCGGCGCAGAACGCGGCGATCCTGCCGGTGTCCTTCACGCCCGGCGCGCTTTCGACGCCCGAGGAGGTGTCGACCAGCGGCGCCCCGGTCAGCCGCACCGCCTCGGCGACGTTCTCGGGCGTGAGGCCGCCGGCGAGGCCCCAGGCGAGCGGGCCTTTCCAGCGCGCGACGAGGCTCCAGTCGAAGGCGAGGCCCATGCCGCCGGGCAGCGCGCCCTTCGGCGTCTTGGCGTCGAACAGCACGAGGTCGGCGGCGCCGGCGTAGGCGCCGGCGCGGGCGACGTCGGCGGCGGTGGCGACGGGCAGCGCCTTCCACACCGGCAGGCCGAAGCGCGCCTTCACTTGCGCTGCGCGCTCGGGCGGCTCGGCCCCGTGGAGCTGCAGCGCGTCGAGCCGGGCGGCGGCGAGAGCCGCGCCGATCGCCTCGTCGCCGGCGTCGACGAACAGGCCGACCCGCCCGATCCGCCCCTCGGCGCGCGCCGCAAGCTCGGCCGCGGCGGGCAGCGGCAGGTAGCGCGGCGAGGGCGGGAAGAAGTTGAACCCGACATGGTCGGCGCGCGCCTCGATCGCCGCATCGAGCGTATCGGGCGTGGTCAATCCGCAAATCTTGATGGCGAGGCCCGACACGGGTTAGCTTGGCTCCTGTTGGCTGGCCGGCCTTTGGCACAGCTTGGCGGGAGACGACAGATGCGGATTGCAGCATTGATGCCAGGAGCGATGGTTGCGGCGGCGCTGCTGGCGGTCGCCGGCTGCAACGGCCCGGCCACCTACGCGACCAAGCAGGTCGACGTCTTCCACCAGCGGCTCAACGCCGCGGACTACGAGGCGATCTGGAGCGAAACCGGGCCAGACATCCGCACCACCACCAGCAAGGAAGGCTTCATCAAGATGCTGGCCATGGTGCACGAGCGGCTCGGCAACGTGCGCGAGACCAGGCAGACCGGCTGGAACTCGAAGATGGACACCGCCGGCAGCCTCGCCGAGCTGACCCACACGACCACCTTCGAGCGCGGCACCGGCGTCGAGACCTTCGTCTACAAGGGCAGCGGCGAGGGGCAGAAGCTGGCGGGCTATCACGTCCAGTCGAACGCGTTGAATTGATGGTTGCGGCCTTTTCGACGTTGATTGAAACACCGCTATCCTCCCCCTCGATGGGGGAGGGATACGCATGCTTGGTGGTGAAGCCGCCTAGCCGAAGTTGGGTGGGGGTGTGCTCTCCGGCGGACGCAGTGCGTGCAGGATAGCTCACCCCCATCCAGCTTCGACTAGGCAGCAAGGCGCAAGTCTCCGCATCCTTCCCCCATCGAGGGGGAAGGATGCGGCGCCTCAATTGCTGTCCAAGAACATTTTACGGCGCCAGCTCGAACTGCACGGTCACGCTGACGTTGAGCGAAACCTCGCCGGCGGCGACGGGGGCGGCGGCGTTCTGGGCTTCCATGCGGTACATCACCGGCATCGGCGGCGGCGGCGCGTAGCCGCTTTCGCTGATCGTGACGATCCGCACCACGCGCAGGCCCGCGGCGCGGGCGTAGAGGTCGGCGCGGGCGCGCGCCTTGGCGACCGCCTCGGTCCGCGCGGCGTCGAGCGCGCCGTCCGGCTTGTCGAGCATGAAGCTCGGCCCGTTGACCTGGTTGGCGCCCGCGGTGACGAGCGTGTCGATCACCTTGCCGTAGTCGCCGAGCTGGCGCTGGCGGACCGTAACGCTGTTGCTCACCTGGTAGCCGACGATCTCGGGCGCCCGGGGCTCGATCATGCCGTCGGGGCGGGGGCGCTGTTCGGCATAGACCGGATTGATCGAGAGGTTGCTCGTCTGGATGTCGCGGTCGGCCACGCCTCTCTGCTTGAGCGCAGCGATCACGCGGGTCATCGCTGCGGAATTGGCGGCAAGCGCCTCGCCCGCGGTCTTGCCCTGGGTGGTGACGCCGGCGTTGAACACGGCGAGGTCGGGTTGGCGCTCGGAGCGGCCCTCGGCGGCGACGGTGAGCAGCGTGTGGCCCTGCTCGATCGCCGGCGCCGGGCTGATCTGCTGCGCCAGCGCGGGTGTGGCGAGCGCGGTCGCCAGCGCAAGCATGGCGGGCAGGGCAAGACGCTTCATCGACGGTTCTCCAACAGGTCGTTGCGGGCCGGATTGGCGGAAGCAGGGTTGCACGGTGCTGAACCCGGATGACGCCTTTCGTTCAGCTTTCAACGCCTGAACCTGAATTTCGTTGCGTCAAAGCGTCGCCTCGATCGCCCTCGCCGCCGCCAGCGGATCCTCCGCGCGGCTGATCGGGCGGCCGATCACCAGCACGCTGGCGCCGGCGTCGCGCGCCTCGCGCGGGGTGACGGTGCGCTTCTGGTCGCCGTTGCGCCCGTTCGCCGGCCTTAGCCCGGGCACGACGAGGAAGCCGTCCTTCCACTGGCGGTGGATCGGGCCGACCTCGTGCCCCGAGCAGACGATGCCGTCGAGCCCGGCGGCGTGCGCCAGCTCGGCCAGCCGCAGCGCCTGGTCGTGCGCGCTGCCGCTGACGCCGGTGCGCTCGAGGTCGCGCTCGTCGAGGCTGGTGAGCACGGTCACGCCGACCACCTTGCAGCGCTCGCCCGCGGCCGCCTTGGCGTCCTCCATCATCGCGCGGCCGCCAGAGGCGTGGACGGTGACGATCGCCGGCTCGAGCACGTGGATCGACTGCATCGCCGCCGCGACGGTGTTGGGGATGTCGTGCAGCTTGAGGTCGAGGAAGATCGGCAGGCCGACCTTGGCGATCTCGTGCACCCCGTGATGGCCGTGCGCGCAGAAGAACTCGAGCCCGAGCTTGAGCCCGCCGACGTGGCCCGCGACCCTGCGGGCCAGGGCCTCAGCAGCTTCGAGACGCGGGAGATCGAGCGCGAGGTAGACCGGATTGTGCGACATGTCAGGCGGGAGGATCCTCTGAGGCGGCCTGCTTCTGCGCCTCGAGCTGGGTCGAGGTGGCGAGCGGTGGCGCGGTGCTGGCGCGGACGCTGTGCTCGAGCGCGCTCACCCGCCGCTGCCAGCGCCAGCGGCCGGCGCGGTGCAGCAGCCACATCGGCAGGAAGCCCAGCAGGAAGAACACCAGCGCGATGAAGCCGACCGGCCAGTCGAACTGGAGATAGCTGTTCTCCAGCGGCCAGATGATCACCTGCGCCCGCTCGCCCCAGTTCAGCACCATGAAGGCGACCGTCACCGCGGTTATCGCGATCCAGATCACGGTGCGGATGATCCCCACGGCCTGTCTCCTCCTCCGCCCGGGCTATCGCGCGATGCTAGCAAGATTGTCCGGTAAGGGAAGGGATTGGCTATTCGCCGAAAACCCGCGCGAAGATGCGGTCGACTTCGGCGAAGTGGTAGTCGAGGCCGAAGCTGGCGTCCAACGCCGTGGCCGAAAGTTTCGCCGCGACTTCGGGATCGGCCTTGAGCAGGTCGAGCAGCGACAGCGCGCCGTCGCTTTCCCAGACCTTCATCGCGTTCCTCTGCACCAGCCGATAGGCGTCCTCGCGGCTGACGCCGGCCTGGGTCAGCGCCAGCAGCACGCGCTGCGAATGGACCAGGCCGCCCATGCGGTCGAGGTTCTTCTGCATGCGCTCGGGATAGATCAGCAGCTTGTCGACGACCCCGGTCAGCCGCGCCAGCGCGAAGTCGAGCGTGATCGTCGCATCGGGGCCGATGAAGCGCTCGACCGAGGAGTGCGAGATGTCGCGCTCGTGCCACAGCGCGACGTTCTCGAGCGCCGGCGCCGCCGCCGAGCGGACCATGCGGGCGAGGCCGGTGAGGTTCTCGGTCAGCACCGGGTTGCGCTTGTGCGGCATCGCCGAGCTGCCCTTCTGGCCGGGCGAGAAGTATTCCTCGGCTTCGAGCACCTCGGTGCGCTGGAGGTGGCGGATCTCGGTGGCGAGCCGCTCGATCGAGCTGGCGATCACCGCAAGCGTCGCGAAGAACATCGCGTGCCGGTCGCGCGGGATCACCTGGGTCGAGACCGGCTCGACCGCGAGGCCGAGCTTTTCGGCCACGTATTCCTCGACGGCGGGATCGATGTTGGCGAACGTCCCGACCGCGCCCGAGATCGCGCAGGTCGCGATCTCGGCCCGCGCGGCGACGAGGCGCGCGCGGTTGCGCGCGAACTCCGCATGGGCCTGCGCCAGCTTGAGCCCGAAGGTGGTCGGCTCGGCGTGGATGCCGTGGCTGCGGCCGATCGTCGGGGTGTGCTTGTGCTCGAGCGCGCGCTTCTTCAGCGCGGCGAGCAGGGCATCGATGTCGGCGATCAAGATGTCGGAAGCGCGCGCGAGCTGCACCGCCAGCGTCGTGTCGAGCACGTCCGAGCTGGTCATGCCCTGGTGCATGAAGCGCGCCTCGCGGCCGACCTGCTGCGCCACCCAGTCGAGGAAGGCGATGACGTCGTGCTTGGTCACGGCCTCGATCGCGTCGATCGCGGCGACGTCGATCGTCGGCTCGGTCGCCCACCAGTCCCACAGCGCCTTGCCCGCGCTTTTGGGCACCACGCCCAGTTCGCCCATCTTGTCGGTGGCGTGCGCCTCGATCTCGAACCAGATGCGATAGCGCGCCTCGGGCTCCCAGATCGCGGTCATCGCGGGGCGGGCGTAGCGGGGGACCATGGGACGAAACTCCGGGTTACGAATGCCGCAGCCGCTAGGGGGAGGGGCCCGCGAAGGCAAGGGCCGGGCGGCGATTGCCCGCGCAGCGGTCGCTTGGTAGGCTGGCCGGCGAGGATGCGTGCGGGAAGGGAAGGCCATGGCGACCTTGATCGAGCCGAAAGTCGAGCCGCTGACCGAGGCGGTCGGGGCGGTGATCGAGGGGATCGACATCGGCGCGCCGATCGCTGCCGAGACGATCGCCTTCATCCGCGCCACGCTGGTCGAGCGCGGCGTCGTCTTCTTCCGCCGCCAGGACGTGACGATCGAGCAGATGTGGGATTTCATCGCGCACTTCGGCACGCCGTGGAAGGACGATTCCTTCGGCGCCGACGACAACCGGCCCGAGGACGTCCAGATCATGGACTCGGTGTCGACGCGCTACGGCACCTCGATCTGGCACACCGATTCCTCGTTCCTCGCCGAGCCGCCGAAATTCACGATCCTGCGCGCGGTCGAACTGCCGCGCGTCGGCGGCGACACCTGCTGGGCGAGCATGACCGCCGCCTACGATGCGCTGCCCGAGCCGGTCAAAGCCATGCTCGAAGGGTTGTCGGCGGTCCATACGATCGACGTGCCGATGGAGCGGCTCGACGACTATGGCGAGGAATTCGGCGCCGCGTTCAGGGCCATTCACGCCCCGCACCAGGTGCACCCGGTCATCTCGATCAATCCCGAGACCGGCCGGAAGACGATCTATGTCACCGAGAGCTGCACCAGCCGCATCATCGGACTGCCCGCCCTGATCAGCCGCCACATCCTCGCGATGCTGTTCGAACACATCAAGGCGCCGGACTTCAACCTGCGCTGGCGCTGGTCGCCCGGCGATGTCGCCGTGTGGGACAACCGCACGGTGCAGCACTACGCCGTGCCCGACTACGCCACCTCGCGGGTGATGCAGCGGATCGTCGTCAAGGGCGAGCGGCCGCGCAGACCGTGAGGCGCGGCGAAATCCGGACTATGGTCGCTGCGACGATTCGCTGAAGGAGACTACGCATGTTCATCGCCATGAACCGCTTCCAGGTGATCCGGGGAGAGGAGGCCGCCTTCGAGAACGTCTGGCTGTCGCGCGACACCTATCTCGACGGCGTGCCCGGCTTCGTCGAGTTCCACCTGCTGCGCGGGGCGACCGAGGAGGACCACACCCTGTTCTCCTCGCACACGATCTGGCGCTCGCGCGAGGATTTCGAGGCGTGGACCCGGTCGGAGAACTTCCGCCTGGCGCACCGCAACGCCGGCGACAACAAGCCGCTCTACCTCGGCCACCCGCGCTTCGAGGGGTTCGAGGTGATCCAGACGGTCGCGGCGCATGGCGCGGCCGTAGACACTTGACCGATCCTCGCCGATCCGGGCTCAGCGGAACGCCGGCAGCACCTCGTTCTCGAACAGCTTGAGGCTGTCCCAGGCGAGGTCGATCGGCATGCCGCCGCACAGCGGGTGAAGCATCGCCACCGGCGCCGGCATCGACTTGAGCTCGGCGATCATCTGCTCGGGCGTCAGCACGCTGTAGCGGCCGGTCGCCTTGAGCGCGTCGTAGTCCGACACCGAGGAATAGGGGCCCGCCTCGTCGGCCGCCTCGCGCCAGACTCCATAAGCGTTCGTTTCGTGGAAGAAATAGGGGACCATCGCGTCCCAGCCGGCCTCGGGATCGCGCGCCAGCACGGTCACCTCGGTGCTGCGGCCGGCGTGCGGGCCGGGATCGGGCTTGCCGAGCTTGACCATCTCGTCGCGGTAGAACTCCCAGCAGTCGCCCGACGAGGGGACGAAGCCGTCGGCGATTCGCGCCGCGCGCCGGGCCGCGCCTTCGCTGGTGCCGCCCATGATCACCGCCGGGCCGCCCGGGCGGTAGGGCTCGGGCGTGATGTGGACCGTGCGGCCGCGGTACTCGAACGGCTTGCCGGCGAAGGCGGCCTTGAGCGTCTGGACCATCTCGGTGACGCGCTTCGGGCGTTCCCTGACCGGCACGCCGAACATCTCGAACTCGCTCGGCGCATAGCCGCCGGCGACGATCAGGTCCGCGCGACCCTTGCTGATGTGGTCGAGCACGCACCAGTCTTCGGCGATCCGCAGCGGATCGTGGAACGGCGCGATCAGCGCGGTGATGGCGAGGCGCAGGTTCCTGGTGCGCGCCGCCATCGCCGCCAGCATCACCGTCGGGCTCGGGATGTAGCCGTCCTCCGAGCCGTGGTGCTCGGCGATGCCGATGCTTGCCGGGATGCCGAGGTTGTCGGCCCACTCGGCGATGTCGAGCGCGGCGGCATAGCGGTCGGCCATGGAGGTGCCGGCGAAGGCCGGGTTGCGGAAGTCGAAGCGCATGGACAGGTGCATTGGTCTCTCCCCAAGAGGTATTCGTAAGCTAGGGCCAGGCGAAGGTCAGCGTCGTTTCTCCGTCGGTGCGGCCGTCCGCCGTGAAGCGCCGCTCGATGATCGTGCCGATGCCGGCGCGATCGATCGCCACGACCGTGCTGCAGCGCGTGCCATAGACTTGGTCGCGGATGAACACCGGCGTCTCGGGCGCTTCGAGCGGCACGTCGGACGGCTCGCGCGGCGGCACGCCACGGTCGGACAGCGTCTCGTTGTGCAGCGCGAGAAACAGCGGGACGAAGTCCTCGCCGTCCGTGTTCAGCCAGTCGAGCAGTGCGGCCTTGAGCTGCAGAGTCTTGGGCCAGGGTTCGTCGAGCGTGCCGTTCGACAGACCGTAGATGCCGTTCGCCAGCGTCGTGCGGATGTCGTCGGGGCGGTTGGTCAGAAACCGCGCGTCGTCGCGATCGGCCAGGATCAGGTTGAATGGGTTGAAGTCCTGCAGCGGCGCCGCCTCCGGATCGCCGTAGCGGCCGGAGGCCGTGAGCAGGTCGGTGACCAGCGCGCCGCGCGACGCGCGGTCGGGATCGGCCAGCTCGAAGCCGCGCAGGTTGGTCACCAGCGCGAAGCGGCCAGCCGGCGATACGCCGAGCCAGGTCCCGCCCGACCTGAGGTCGCGCCCGGCGAGGATGCCGCCAGGCTCGTCCCACGCCGCGAGCGGCGCAGCGGGCCGCTCGTGGAACTCGTCGCGGTTGCCGATCGCGACCAGCAGCCAGCGCGGATGCGCCCGCCAGGCGAAGGCGGCTACGCACATTTTTCGGGATTCACACGGTGGCGCGGAGGCGCGGAGAGAACGAAGGAAGGAAGTTCCTCACGCGAAGACGCCAAGGCTCGAAGACGTCGTGTCGAGCCGAAGGCTCTCTCGTTCCCGCAACCTTTCGACAAACGAAAGGCACGAACCGGCAAGCGGCTTCGCCGCAACCCCAACCTCTTCGCGCCTTCGCGTCTTCGCGCGAGAAGTTCTTCCTCTTCTCCGCGCCTCCGCGCCTCCGCGTGAACCATCAGATCAGCCCCTTCGCCTTGAGCGAGACATGCCCCTCGCGGCCGATGATGACGTGGTCGTGGACCGTGATGCCGAGCAGGCGGCCGGCCTCGGCGATGCGGTTGGTGATCTGGATGTCGGCGCGGCTCGGCTGCGGCGAGCCCGAGGGGTGGTTGTGCACCAGGATCAGCGCGGTCGCGCCGAGCTCGAGCGCGCGGCGGATCACCTCGCGCGGATGGATCGCCGCCTCGTCGACCGAGCCGTCGCCGACGTGCTCGTCGTGGATCAGCATGTTCTGGTGGTTCATGTAGAGCACGCGCACGCGCTCGACTGTCAGGTGCGCCATGTCGATCGTCAGATAGTCGATCAGCGCCTGCCAGCTGGCGAGCACGGGCTGCTCGCGCACCTGCTGACGCGCGAGCCGGCGCGCCGCGAGCGCGACGATCTTGAGCGCCGCGGCGCTGGTCTCGCCCATGCCGGGGTGCTTGGCGAGCGCGCCGGCATCGGCGTTGAGCACGCCCGCCAGCGAGCCGAATCGCTGGATCAGCGCGCGCGCCAGCGGCTTGACGTCGCGGCGCGGGATCGCGGTCATCAGCAGGTATTCGACGATCTCGTGATCGGCCAGCGCTTCGGCGCCGCCTTCGAGCAGACGTTTCCTGAGGCGCGCGCGATGGCCCTCGGCGCCGTGGCCGGGCGCGGCCGGCTCCTGCTCCGGAAACAGTTGGCTCGGCTGGGGCATCAGACCCCTTGCATTGCCTGTCCCGGCGACGCGCGCAAGGTGCGGCGTGGGGCCCCGCCGGGTTCCGCGTCAGCGCTGGTTCGCGCGGTTCAGCGCGGGCCCGGAGGCGGCAGCAGCGCCGCCGACGACGGGAGTCGCTCCTCGATGCCGGCCGAGGCGAGCTCGATCGCGGCGATATCGCCCGTGGCCCAGCGCACTACGCCGCGTTCCTCGCAGTTGGGACCGACCATGACGGTTACCGCGAGGCCCGGCTGGAAGCTCGCGCCGGGCCGGCGCGGGAGGGGCCGTCGAGCTGCGTTGAAACGCGGTTGCGCTTGCCTGCCGTCGAGCACGTCGGCGGTTGCCGGCGTCGCCGGCTCGTCCTGCGCAGGTTCCGCGGTTTCGAGCAGCGCGGCGCTGTCCAGCGGGTCGTCGAAGACGATGCCGCATTCGAGACCCTTGATCCATGCCACCGTCCCGCACAGCACCAGCGCGGGGGTGAGCGCGATCGTCACGGTGTCGTTGAGCTCCAGCGGGGACGTAAGGTCCAGCTTCATGCCGGTGTCGGAAAAGTCGCGGCAGCGCGCGTAGGCGGCGTCGCCGTCGTGCGCGACTTCGACCAGCCGCGCGCCCCGCAGGCGCGCGTCACGGCGGCGGTCGCGCATGCGGGCGGCCAGCGTGAAGCCGTCTCGGCACCAAAGTCTCGATGAACCCATCGAGTATGTCCTCGTCCCATCGCACCGGCGAAATTGCCGACGCGATCTTCCCCTGTACGTCCCGCGGCGAAAAGCTTATTCCTCGCCGCTTAACCGATGGTCGAGCAAGACTCCTAACGGCAGGTAAAACCGGCTTGGCCGCCTCGGCTTATCGTGGGTTTTTCGGGTTAACCTGCCTAGGAGCGCGCGCACTGCCTGGGCTTGTCGCAGTTTGGTCATTGTGCAGTCCACGCCGCGCAGCATTCCCTTGGTTGACTCGGCCGACCCCCCCGCCTAAGGGGGCGGCGCCCTCGGCGGGCACCCGTTGAGCGTGTCATACGTTCCCCTGCAGAGAGGAGCCGGACATGAGCGACGAGCCGCCCGCACGAGACCCTATCGGCGAGGATGCGCGGATCGGCGCGCTCGAGACGCGGCTCCAGGCCGCACGCGAGCGTGAAGAGGAGCGCAACCGGGCGGTCGCTGGCGGGGAAGCCGATGCGAACTATCGCATGGGCAACCGCGTACTGGCCGAACTGATCGGGGGGATCGGCGGCGGAGCGTTCATCGGCTGGGTCATCGACTACTTCGCCGGAACCTCGCCCTGGGGCCTGTTGGGGGTGATGTTCCTCGGAATCATCGTCGCCTTCAGAAACATCATCCGGATTTCGAACCGGCGTCCCGATTGATCCCGAGGCCCGAACCAGGGCAAGGGCGGCATGAGGGGCGCTGTCGCGCATGTGAAGAGGCGTAGAACGTGGCCGAACCAGGCAAAGTCGATCCCATGCACCAGTTCAAGATCGAGCCGATGTTCGGCACCGATCACTGGCAGATCGCAGGCTACCACATCCCCTTCACCAACTCGGCGCTGTGGATGGCGATCGCGACGGTGGCGCTGTTCGTCTTCGTCTGGGGCGGGATGAAGCGCCAGCTGGTCCCCGGCCGCTGGCAGATGGCGGTCGAATCCATGACCGGCTTCGTCGACAGCCTGCTCGCCGCCAACATCGGCCCGGCGGGCAAGAAGTACGTGCCCTACATCTTCTCGCTGTTCATGTTCATCCTGTTCGCCAACGTCCTCGGCCTGCTGCCGCTGGGCCTCTTCGGCATCCATCCGTTCACCTTCACCAGCCATTTCAGCGCGACCGGCGTGCTCGCGATCATGTCGTTCTCGATCGTGCTGATCGTCGGGTTCTGGCGTCACGGCTTCCACTTCTTCTCGCTGTTCGTGCCGCACGGCACGCCTCTGTGGCTGATCTGGCTGATCCCGGCGATCGAGCTGGTCTCCTTTCTGGTGCGTCCCTTCAGCCTGGCGCTGCGACTGTTCGTCGCGATGATGGCCGGCCACGTGCTGCTCGAAGTGCTGTCGAGCTTCGTCATCGACAGCACAAATTCGGGCGCGCTGTGGGGCGGCATCGTCGGCCTGCCCAGCTTCCTGCTGATGATCGCGATCTGCGCGCTCGAGATCCTGGTCGCCGGCATCCAGGCCTACGTCTTCGCGCTGCTGACGTCGCTCTACCTGAACGACGCCGAGAACCTTCACTAAGACCATAAATCAACCCATAGAATTTCAAGGAAAAGGAGTTTCAACATGGATCCTCAGGCCGCCAAGCTCGTCGGTGCTGGTCTCGCTGCCATCGGTGCCGGAATGGCCGCCATCGGCGTCGGCAACGTCTTCGGCTCGTTCCTCGAGAGCGCGCTGCGCAACCCCGGCGCGGCCGACGGCCAGCAGGGCCGCCTGTTCATCGGCTTCGCCGCCGCCGAGCTTCTGGGCCTGCTGTCGTTCGTCGTGGCGATGATCCTGATCTTCGTCGCCTGACCGATCGACCTGATACCTGCCGGCCGGGGATGCCCTCGGCCGGATAGCGCACGGATTCCGCCATGCCTCAAATCGCGCAGCTGTCCGAGACCTACGCCAGCCAGATATTCTGGATGCTGGTGTTCTTCGGCATCATCTTCTTCGTCATCGGCCGTGGCATGGTGCCCAAGGTGATGCAGACGGTCGAGGCGCGCGATCGGCAAATTGCCGACGACCTCGTCGCCGCGGAAGCGGCGCGCAAGGCGGCGGACGCCGAGGAGGAGGCCTGGCGGGTGCAGGCGAACAGGCAGCGCGCCGAAGCGCAGGCGCTGATCGCCTCGGCCAAGGCCGAGGCGGCCAAGGCCACCGAGACGCGCCTCGGCGGCGCCAACGCGGTGATCGACAAGCGCCTCGCCGAAGCCGACGAGCGCATCGCCCACGCGCGAACCGCCGCGCTCGCCGAGATCGAGACCGTGGCGACCGAGGCGGCCGGCGACATCGTCGCGCGGCTCGCCGGCGTCACCGTCGACGCAGCGGCGGCGCGCGCTGCGGTGAAGGAGGCGCTCCATGGCTGATCTCATGTCCCTGCTCGCCGCCGCGGCCGAGCATGCCGCGGAGCATGGCGCGCACGCCGAGCCGCTGGCGCTGGGTTTCGCGCCCGCGTCGTGGATCGTCGCTGCGGCGATGACCGTGCTGATCCTCGTCGGGCTGTGGCTCGGCGTGCCGAAGATCCTGACCTCGGGGCTCGACGCGAGCATCGCCGAGATCAGGAAGCAGCTCGACGAGGCCAAGGCGCTGCGCGCCGAAGCCGAGGCGCTGCGCAAGGAATACGCCGACAAGATCGCCAACGCCGAAAGGGACGCGGCGGCGATGCTCGAGCACGCCCGTCACGAGGCCGAGGCGATCGTCGCCAAGGCCGAGACCGACGCCACTGCGGTGATCTCCCGCCGCGAGAAGATGGCCGAGGACAAGATCGCCGCGGCCGAACGCGGCGCGGTCGCCGAGCTGCGCGCCAAGGCGGCGGAGGCCGCCGCCACCGCCGCACGCGGGCTAATTGCCCAGAACCATGGCGCTGCGGCCGACAAGGCGCTCGTCGACCAGGCGATCGGCTCGATCTGATCTGCTCCCGGCCGCGCCGGTTCCGGCGTCAACAGGCTTCCCGATAATCAGCGCGGCGACGCCGCTCACTTGCTCCCGAGCAGGAGCTCGTCGCCGTCGTCGAAGCGCACGGAGATGCCGGCGGCGCGCAGTTCGTTGAAGGTCATGTAGTCGTCGGCGGCCTGCGAAGTGCTGAGCCGCTCGTAGAGCGCAGGCTCGATCGCGGGCCTAAGCGCGCCGAGGAGATCGGCCAGCCGCACCGATATGTTCGCGCCGTCGCGGATCAGCAGCGAGACCGCGCCGACATCGGCGCCGTTGAGCCGGGCGGTGACCGCGAACGTCAGGCCGCGCGGCGTGCGCTGGTATTGCCGGATCGCTCCGCCGGCTAGCTTCGTCGCGGCGCTCATGATCGAGGGCTTCTGCGCGTCTGGCGGAAGCGTCGCGATGCGCGCCAGGATTTCCTGCTTGAGCGCGTGACGGGCGTCGCTGTCGGGCGCCGCGGCGGATGCGGCCGCGCGCGGTGCGACGCTGCCGGCGAGCGGATGCGCGACCGGCTCGACGGGGGCGAGCGCGGTCACCCGCTCGACCGCGCCAGGGGCGGGCCCGGCCATGCCGGACAGGCCCAGCGAGGCGCGCGTTGCATCGTCGACCATCGGGATCGGACGCTTGAGCGGAGCGACGCTGCTGGCTGCGAGCGAAAGATCGGGCGAAGAGGACGGTTCGACCGGGCCCCTGGCTGCCGCCAGAGCCGCTGCCGGCGGTCGGCTCGCCAGGGTGGCGGGCGAGGTCGCCGCCGGCCCAATCGCAATGCGCACGGTGGCTGGAGCCGCGCGCGCGATCGCCGCCTCCGAAGGCTCGGGCAGTGGGGCGGGAGCGATGGCTGCCGCGGGCGCCGCGAGCCGCGAGGCCTTCGCCGTGCCCGTGATGTCGCGGTGCGCAGCCGGCGCGAACGCGGGTGTCGGCAAGGTGATCCTGGTGGTGGGGCGCTGAACGGCGGCGAAGTGCCTGGCGGTCGCCGGTGTCGCCGGCCGGGGCAGCGGATCGAGCGGCTGGGCCAGCGCCGCCATGCCGGCGCCGGTGAGGAGCACTGCGACGAGGGCGGCGGGAGGAGGCGTCTGCAGTCTTGCCATGTGCCAGCTCATCTCGACGCGCTCGACTCGGTATTGTCTGTCTCGAAGCGGTTTTCGTTTATCGCCATCGCCGCAAATCCGGCAATAGCGCGGCGAGCAACGTCCCCCATTGCAATCAGAAGCTGTCCTTCGCCGCACGCAGCGCCGCGAAGGTCGCGACGGCGTCGCCGCCGCCCCAGCGCGCCTGCATGTCGGGGTCGTCGGCGCGCAGGAACGGGTTGGAGGCGAGCTCGCGCGCGAGGCTGGTCGGCACCGTCGGCACGCCCTTGGCGCGGCAGGCGTCGACGCGTTCGGAATAGCTGCGCAGCGCCGCATTGTCCGGGTCGGCGTGGAGCGCGAAGCGCGCGTTCGACTGGGTGTATTCGTGCGCGCAGTAGAGCAGCGTGTCGGGCGGCAGCGCCTTGAGCCGCGACAGGCTCGTCCAGAACTGCGGCGGGGTTCCCTCGAACATCCGGCCGCAGCCGAGCGCGAACAGCGAGTCGCCGACGAAGGCCATGTGCGCGCCCGGCAAGTGGTAGGCGACGTGGCCGTTGGTATGGCCTCCGACGTCGATGACCTTTGCCTCCCACTCGCCGAGGCGGACAATGTCGCCGCCCTTCACCGCCTGGTCGACGCTTTCGATCCTGTCGAGCTCGGCGGCCGGGGCCACGACCTTGCAGCCCGTCGCCGCCTTGATCACGGCGTTGCCGCCGGCGTGGTCCGGGTGCCAGTGGGTGTTCCAGATCTGGGTGATCTGCCAGCCCTTCCTAGCCGCCTCGCGGAGGTAGGCGTCGCCGTCGGGCGTGTCGATGCAGGTGGTCTGCTCGCTCTCCGGATCGTGCAGCAGGTAGCCGTAGTTGTCGGACAGGCAGGGGAACTGGTGGACTTCGGGCGGCATGGCGGTGGTCCCTATGGAAGATTGAGTTGCCAGCTGACCCCGAAGCGGTCGGCGATCCAGGTGAACAGCGCGCTGAAGCCGTAGTTGTCGAGCGGCATCATCACCGCGCCGCCTCCGCCCAGCACTTCAGCGAGGCGGCGCAGCTGCGCTTCGTCGTCGCAGTCGATGAAGATCGAGGTCGCGGGGGTGAAAGTGAAGGAATGGACGGGCGGGCTGTCGAACAGCCGCCATTCGCTGCCGCCCAGGCGCATCCGCGCGGCGGCGACCTGGCCGGCCTGCGGGCCTTCCTTGTGCTCCTCCAGATCGACGATCTCGAGCTCGGGAAAGGCCTCGCGCCACAAGGCGAGCGCGGCCTTCGCTTCGCCCTGGAACATGAGAAAGGGTGTCGCCTTCATGCTGGCTCCTCGTGGGCCGATATAGGCAGCCGGGTGGCAAAGCAAAAGCCCGCCCGGCACTGCTGCGCCGGACGGGCTTTTTGGTCTTCGCGTCTTCGGAAACGCGGGTTTAGCCCCTGTTCTTCAGCGCCTCGCCGAGGATGTCGCCGAGCGACGCGCCCGAATCGGACGAGCCGTACTGCTCGACCGCTTCCTTCTCCTCCGCCAGCTGGCGGGCCTTGATCGAGAAGTTGGGCTTCTTCGAGCGGTCAAAGCCAGTGACCATGGCGTCGACCTTCTGGCCGACCTGGAAGCGGTCCGAGCGCTGCTCGTCGCGGTCGCGGCCGAGGTCCGAGCGCTTGATGAAGCCGGTCGCGCCGTCCTCGCCCGCCTGCACCTCGAGCCCGCCGTCGCGAACTTCGAGCACGGTGACGGTGACGACCTCGCCCCGGCGCAGCGAGCCGGAGCCCGAGGCGACGCCGCCCGCCGCGGGGGCGCCGCGCTCGAGCTGCTTCATGCCGAGGCTGATACGCTCCTTCTCGACATCGACGTCGAGCACGACAGCCTTGACCTGCTCGCCCTTGCGGTGGAGCGCCAGCGCGTCCTCGCCCGAGATGCCCCAGGCGATGTCCGACATGTGGACCATGCCGTCGACGTCGCCGTCGAGGCCGATGAACAGGCCGAACTCGGTGGCGTTCTTGACCTCGCCCTCGACCTGCGAGCCGACCGGATGCTTCTCGGCGAAGGCTTCCCAGGGGTTCTGCTGCGCCTGCTTGAGGCCCAGGCTGATGCGACGCTTGTCGCTGTCGACCTCGAGCACCATGACGTCGACTTCCTGGCTGGTCGAGACGATCTTGCCGGGGTGGACGTTCTTCTTGGTCCAGGACATTTCCGAAACGTGGACCAGGCCCTCGATGCCGGGCTCCAGCTCGACGAAGGCGCCGTATTCGGTGATGTTGGTCACCACGCCGCGCAGCTTGGCGCCGACCGGGTACTTGGCGGCGACGCCTTCCCACGGATCGCTCTCGAGCTGCTTCATGCCGAGCGAGATGCGCTGCGTGTCCTGGTTGATGCGGACGATCTGCACGCGCACGGTGTCACCGATGTTGATGACCTCGCTCGGGTGGTTGACCCGCTTGTAGCTCATGTCGGTGACATGGAGCAGGCCGTCGATGCCGCCGAGGTCGACGAAGGCGCCGTAGTCGGTGATGTTCTTGACCACGCCGTCGATGATCTGGCCCTCGGCGAGGTTCTGGATCAGGCCCGAGCGCTGCTCTGCGCGGGTTTCCTCGAGCACGGCGCGGCGCGACACGACGATGTTGCCGCGGCGGCGGTCCATCTTGAGGATCTGGAAGGGCTGGGGGACGTCCATCAGCGGCTGCACGTCGCGCACCGGGCGGATGTCGACCTGGCTGCCGGGAAGGAAGGCGACGGCGCCGTCGAGGTCGACGGTGAAGCCGCCCTTGACCCGGCCGAAGATCACGCCCTCGACCCGCTTGCCTTCGCCGAACTCGCTCTCGAGCTTGTCCCAGGCGGCTTCGCGACGGGCGCGGTCGCGGCTGAGCATCGCTTCGCCGTCGGCGTTCTCGACGCGGTCGACGTAGACCTCGACCTCGTCGCCGACCTTGAGGCCGTGCGGCTGGCCGGGCATGGCGAATTCGCGCAGGGCGACGCGGCCTTCGCTCTTGAGGCCGACGTCGATGACGGCCTTGTCGTTCTCGATCGCGGTGACGGTGCCCTTGACGACGCGGCCTTCGAAGCCGCCGCTGCTGGCGCCGCCGAGCGATTCATCGAGGAGCGCGGCGAAATCGTCGCGGGTGGGGTTTGCCATAGAGGCCATTCAGTGTGTTCCTGTTAACCGATGTTTCCGGCCAGGCGGTTGTCTCCGCCGGTCTTTCTCCGCGCCGGCACCATGCCGACCCGGGCCAAAAGGGCCGATGTGCCCGCCGAGCCGGATGCGCGACGGACATTCGCGGAACCGAGGCTCGTTGAACCGCGCGCGCTTAGGCGACGGTCGGGCCGAAAGCAAGCTTTTCCACAGACGGCGAGGCTCAGTCCAGGCGAATGCGGACAAGCGCTATGGCCGCCGCGATCGCGGCGTCGGGATCGAGGTCCGAGGTGTCGAGCAGCAGCGCGTCCTCCGCCTGGCGCAGCGGCGCTTCCTTGCGGTCGCGGTCGCGCGCGTCGCGCTTGGCGAGGTCGGCGGCGATCGCGGCGAGATCGGCGGGGCGGCCGCCCTGCTGCATTTCGAGGCAGCGCCGCCGCGCGCGCGCCTCGACGCTGGCGGTGACGAACAGCTTCACATCGGCTTCAGGCGCGATCACCGTGCCGATGTCGCGCCCGTCGAGCACGGCGCCGCCCGGCTGCAGCGCGAAGCCGCGCTGGCGG
>JADMIO012965841.1_pt1 | contig 27766 bp, 26 predicted proteins | sample 8958161 | NCBI WGS metagenome assembly JADMIO01 (sample SAMN16585339, study PRJNA669376) | soil metagenome | isolation source: Crop rotation soil | place: USA: Cullars Rotation, Alabama | collected 2011
CGCTCGGCACGCCGGGCGTGAACGCGCTCATCTCGCTCAGCGCGAGCGGGACGTACCCCGACAACAGCACCCACGACAAGGAGCGCTTCCGCGTCGATAACGACGGCTCGATTCTGTCCGTCGCCGATTACACCGGCGGCATCAACACTACAGCCCCGATTGAGGGTGCGGGCACGCGCTTCATGTGGTACGCGACCAAGGCGGCGCTGCGCGCCGGTCAAATCAACGGCACGCAGTGGGATGACGCCAACATCGGCCTGTACTCGACGGCCTTCGGCGAGAACGTGCGTGCGCTCGGCGACAACGCCATCGTAGTGGGCAAGAACTCGGTCGCGGCCAACACAGGCACGGTCGCCCTCGGCGAGGGACACACGGCGACCGGCGCTAACTCGGTCGCGCTCGGCTATGGCGCTTCCACTTCGACCATCGCGGGGTCGCCGCGAACCGGCACGTTCGTCTTCTCCGACCGCTCCGTCCCCCTCACCTACTCGTTCAACAGCACCACCCCCGACATCGGGTCGCAGTTCCACCCCACGGTCACGAACTCCTTCAACGTGCGCGCAGTGAACGGCTCCTTCTTCTACACGAACACGGCCCTGACCACCGGCTTCATCTTCAACAGCACGACCGCGACGATGACGCTCACGAACAGCAAGCTCTCGATGAACAGCGACGGTTCGACGACTCTCACCTCGAACTCCGGCGGGTCTGCGGGCGTGACGCTCGCGGCGGGCGGCGGCTCCTGGAGCAGCCTCTCCGACCGCAACATGAAGGCCAACTTCGCGGCGGTCAACACGCGCGAAATCCTGCGCGGCGTTCTCAATCTTCCGATTTCGACGTGGAACTACAAGTCGCAGGACGCTTCAGTCAGGCACATCGGGCCGATGGCTCAGGACTTCTTCAGCACCTTCAAAGTCGGTGAAGGCGACAGGACAATCGCGACGATAGACCCGGACGGCGTGGCGTTGGCGGCCATACAGGGCTTGAATGAAGAGCTTAAAGACCGCGACGCGCGGATCGAAGAACAGCAACGGCAGTTAGACAAGCTTCAGCGGCAGGTCACAGAGCAGCAGGCGTTGCTGGATGGTCTGCGTCAAATGCTCTGCCAGCAGAACCCGCAATCTGACGTTTGCAAAACCAAGTGACACTTTGAAGGAAGGGAAAGAGCAATGAACTTCTCGCCACGCAAGTGTCGCAACGATTTCGGCCTCGCGCTCATACTGCTCTGCCTGCTCGCCGCGAGCGCGCACGGGCAATCGGGTGGCGGCTATGAGGTCAAGAGTTCTGCGGTGGCCGCTGGCGGTGCGACGAGCGCCGCAGGCCCCTACGCTATTAGCGGCACAATCGGTCAAACAATCGCGGGTGGGCCTCTGACCGGCGGCTCACTGGTCGTCAAGGTGGGCTTCTGGCACACCACGGAGGCCACAGTCCTTCCGCAGTTCGACTACGACGGGGACAAGCGCGCGGACATCGCTGTCTTTCGCCCGTCAGACGGCTACTGGCACATCATCAGGAGTTCCGACAGTTCCATGATTCAGGAGCAGTGGGGGGCGTTGGGCGACGTTCCGGTTCCTGCGGATTACGACGGCGATAAGAGGACTGACATCGCCGTCTGGCGCGGGTCAGACGGCAACTGGTATATCATCAAAAGCTCCGGCGGCCAGATGCTCTACGGCTGGGGCGCGAGTAGTCTCGGAGACATTCCCGTGCCCGGAGACTACGACGGAGACGGGAAAGCGGACGCTGCCGTTTGGCGCGCGCCGGAAGGCAACTGGTACATCAAGAGCAGCAGAGATGGCTCGGCCATTGTCAAAAAGTGGGGGATGGCGGGCGACCAGTTAGTGCCCGCGGATTATGATGGCGACGGCAAAACAGACATCGCTATCTATCGCCCATCCGAAAGCAACTGGTACATCGTCAATAGCTCTACGGGAGCAGTGACGCTCAAGCAGTGGGGCCTCAGCACGGATATGGTTGTGCCCGCAGACTATGACGCTGATGGCCGTGCGGACATCGCCGTCTGGCGACCTGCTTCGGGCAACTGGTTAATCATCAACAGCTCAACCAATGCGGTGAGCGTCAAGGCTTGGGGGGCAGAAGGTCTGAGCGACGTGCCTGTGCCCGCCGACTACGACGCAGATGGCAGAGCGGACATCGCCGTCTGGCGCGAAGCGGAAGGCAACTGGTACATCATCCAGAGCGAGACAAACACAGGCCGCAGGGACAACCTCGGACTGCCCGCCGATAAACCCGTGCCCTCAGCACGCATCCCGCAATAGCGAACCGTTAGCCCAAGCTCAAGAAGAAGCGGCGAGTCAGTAAGGCTCGCCGCTTCTTCTTTAAGGCAGACTGAAATTTTTGTGCAGACCACTTAATTTTTGTGCAGGATGTTAATTTTGTGCAAAGCCAAGAAAGGCTTTGATGAATAAGGGAAAGAATGACACAACTATTTCATCAGAATAGGTAGTTGATGAAAAGTCCGGCGGGCAAAGTAAAAGGCGGCGAGACACTCAAACTCGCCGCCCCCTGTCTTAACCGTATCAAGCACGCCGGATGTTCTCACCTCATCCAGCGCCAGACGGACACATTCAGCATCCGTCCAAGTAGCGCGCATTCTACGCCGCTCCAAAGTCCACGTCAATACCTAACTCATACATGCTTTGAACGAGACAGCAAGGATTATGGCAGAGGAGGTCTTGCTCTTAAGGCGTTCACCAAAAGCTCTTGCCCGACGATTGGGCGACCTCCTAAACTGGTGGTGAAGAGGGAGGTGGGAGGCGTTATGATTCGATATGTGTATGTGGTGTTGTGTGTGGTGGGGACGGTGTTGCCGGGGTGGCAGTTGGTGGGGTTTTTGCGAGAGCATGGGTTGGATGTGGGGTTGATGGTGGAGCAGTTGTTTGTGAACCGTGTGTCGGGGTTTTTCGGGTTGGATGTGATTGTGTCGTCGGTGGTGTTGTGGGTGTTTGTGTTGGCGGAGGGGCGGCGGTTGGGGATGCGGCGGTTGTGGGTCTATTTTTTGTGTAGCCTGACGGTGGGGGCGTCGCTGGCGTTGCCGTTGTTTCTGTTTGTGCGGGAGCGAGAGTTGGCGCGGCGTGGGGATGTTGGGCGGGCGGTGGCTTGAGGGATTGGTCATTGGGGTGGGGTGAGTAGGTGTGTGATGGTGCGGGCCAGTGTTTGAAACTCGTCGGAGCTTTTGATGATGATGATGGGCGTTTGTTGTCTGTGTGGGAAGTCGCGTGTGAAGCAGGCGAGCAGGAGGCCGGTGGTGTCGGGTAGTTGTTCGTCGAAGAGGAGGATGGAGTAGGGAATGTCCAGTTCGATGAGGAGGCGTGCGAAGAGGCCGCTGGCCGAGCGGACGGTCCAGCAGGCTTTGAGGCTCTCTTGGAGGAAGTCTAAGAGGGCGAGGTCATGGCCGACGTAGAGAATGCGGTGTGAGTAAGGAGGGTGAAGAACGCGCCTGCGGTCTGGTATGATGCACACGGTCTAGTCTTTGAAAACGAGGCAACGGTTAATGCGTAGCTCAATCCCAAGAGTGGAGTAAATGAGCATCGCCGTTGAGTATGAAAGGTTCATTCTCACGGCGAACAAGTTACGCAGATACATTCTATTGGAATCTTCCAATAGAAGCAACAGGCTTGTGCTGTCCCTGTCAGGAGGTAACTCCTAATGGCAAGGGGGCCGCGCGAGAAGCCGGAGCGTTTGGCTGAAAAACTCTTTACTATTCGGCAAATGCTTGGGTTGTCTCAGACCGAAATGCTCAAGCGTCTAGGGGCTGAGGAGCGGATGGCTTATCACAGGATTTCGGAGTTTGAATCAGGAAAGGGAGAGCCGTCGTTAATCATCCTCTTGCAATATGCGCGCGTGGCTGGCGTCTGTGTTGACCTGCTGATTGATGACGAGTTGGACTTACCCGCGAAGCTGCCAGCCAAAGCTAAACACGGCAGGGCGTAGATGCTGGATGAATCCCGGCTACTAGATGTCTAGTATGGTGTCATCTTCCAGAAAGAAGTCCGTGTATTTTTCGAAGTGCTCTTCGTAGCCTTCCATTACCTTGTTCCACTGGGCGAGGGCTTCTGGATTGTTAAACTCGCGGACTATCGTGTCCATCCGCATGATTATTTTGTTAGCAAAGACGCAAAGCATGTCGATGGCCGGGTGTTCTTTGCCCTCGGCGCGTTCAGCTTGCATCGTATCGATTTTTTCGATGACATACTCCAGCGCCTGATTGAGTTCGCCGAAGTTCATCTGGTCCAGTATTTTTTCGTCAATCATCTCTCTCTCCTTCGGGGGCGGATGCGCTTGAGAAAGTGCCGGTCAAAGTATCGCTGCAAGCCAGCGTGCCCGCAGCCACGCTAAAGGAGTAACGCCCGGCACTACAAACGAGAATCAGAAGTGTGAGTGCTCTTCGCTTCATCATCCTTAGACCAACCTGTCTGGAAATTCAACAGAAGCCTAATGCCAAGGTTCACCGGCGCGGCGCGACGGCGCTCGAAGGAACGGAACAGAGTGGAGGCGCGGCGTCCGTTGCAACCGCTGGTTGGGCGGCATCTCGCCGCGCCTGCGGTTACGACGCGTCCGGCGCTGCCGTGGGCGGCCAAGCGCCTATCCGCTGCCGCAACGCAACGATCTTGCCGAGGTGATACGCGTTATGTACCGCCACGCTGTTCAGCTCGTCGGCCATTGTCACGCCCGGCTCTACCTCAAGCGCCAACCGCTCAGGCGACTGCCCCAACGCTGCCGCAGCGCGAGCGCCGTCCATGAACACTCGCACAAGGTCGTGCCATTGGCGCTCGTCGTCCGGCGCTGCGTTCGGGTAGAAGTCGCTGGCCGGGTCGCCCGGCTCGATGATACTCTGCTGGTACGACACAACGTGCCACAGCTCTTCGTAGATAGAGTGTGAAGCGCCTTCCGGGCGTAGCGTGACTTGCTCCAGCGTTAGCCCGGACAGCAGGCGGGCGCGCTCTGGGAACTCTCCGGCCAGAAACAGATGTTCCAAGATATGCATCGCATCGCTCCTCTTCTCCCTCTTTTCGTCACTGCAACATGGTAGCCGCTGAGCGCCCGGCAGCACCAGCCCGCACACGACTACGCCACGAGCAAGTTAACGATGAGAGCCGCGCTGATTCGGGTCGGGAGCCTGCCGGACGTTAGGCTGTCGGGCGTGTCCATCCAACTCACATTAATCGCAATCCCCACCGCTGAACATCATGCAAAGACTGCCAACGCGCGAACGATATTCCCGTTGGAAGGTCAATGTCAATAGTGTTCGCTGTGCAAAGCTGTCGTTCGTGGCGGGCGGTGTCCTGTTTTGATGGATGTGTAGGATTTTCAGGGGTTTAGAGGTTTAAGGCGGACTCGCGCGGGAGTAATTCGCCCTCGTTTGAGAGCAAAACGCCCTCTTCCAGCTCCTAAACGCCCTCGGCTAGGAGCTGGAAGAGGGCGTTTAGGAGCTGGAAGAGGGCAACTGAAAGCTAGAAGAGGGCATTTAGGAGCCAGAAGAGGGCGTTTAAGAGCTAGACGGGGGCGTTTAGAAGCTGGACGGGGGCGTTTTGGTGCTGGAAGAGGGCGTTTTGGAGTTAGAAGAGGGCGTTTTAGAACTGGACAAGGGCGTTTAGAAGCTAGAAGAGGGCATTTAGGAGTTGAAAGAGGGCGTTTAGGAGTTGTGTTTGGCTGCCTGAAGGCTGTGTGCGGGGGATGAAGGCGGCGGCCTCTCTAACAAAAGGCTTGCGCGGCGGGACGGGAAAATGTATGCTGCGCGCATTCCTTACGTCTCAGAGAGACTCGCCCAGAGGCTCTTTTTATAACAGGCCGCCACCGGTTTTACCTTAAATTTTATCTCAAAGGAGAAACGGACATGGCGAAAGTCAAACTAAAATTTGCTAACCTCCCGATGACCGAAAAGATCGCACGCGCGCGGCTGATTGTCGAGAAGATGACGGCCAACGCGGCGAGCTTTCCTCATCCGATACCTGCGCTCGCAGATGTGACGGCGGCTGTCACGGCGGCAGAGACTGCTTACAATAACGCGCTCGATGCACGCGCCCTCTCCAAGCAACGCACGGCGGAGTTGAGCGAGATGGAAGACATCATGGACGAGATGGTGTCGCGCCTCGCCAGCTTTGTCGATACGGCCAGCGCGGGCAAGGAGGAAATTATCCTCAGCGCGGGCATGGACGTGCGCGCGCCCGCCATCGCCAGCAACACGCCGCCGGGTGCCCCCTCCTTAAGCGTCACGTTGGGCGACCACGAAGGCGCGGTGGATACGTCATGGAATGCAGACTCGCTGGCTCAGAGCTACATCTTGCAGATTAGCCCGAACCCGCCGACCGATGCTTCATGGACACAGGTAGCCGTCATCACTACGTCGAGCTACACGGTGACGGGCTTGACGAGCGGCGTCAAATACTGGTTCCGTGTCGCGGCAGTCGGCGCTGGCGGCCAGAGCGGTTGGTCAGACCCCGCAGTCAAGATGGCACCGTAAGAAACGATGAAGGCGGAACGATGAACGATGAATGAAAGAACAAGCTCTTTTTACTTCATCGTTCATCGTTCATACTTCATCGTTTTCTCTCTGGCGCTTTCGCGCGCGATGGCTTAGGCTCAGGGGAAACGTACGCGAAGAATTTTAGCCGGAGGTCGCTTTGAACATGATAGAGAAGCCTGCTGAGAATCAGTATCCGATTCACGAGTTGATTAGAGAGCGCTGGAGTCCTAGAGCCTTTGCCCCGAAGATGGTCGAGCCGGAGAAACTGCACAGCCTCTTCGAAGCCGCACGCTGGGCCGCCTCCTGCTTTAACGAGCAGCCTTGGAACTTTATCGTCGCCACGAAGGAGAACGAGGAAGAGTTTGCGCGCGTGCTCGGCTGCCTCGTCGAAGGCAACGTCCTCTGGGCGCAGCACGCTCCCGTCCTGATGCTGTCGGTCGCCAGCCTCAACTTCGCGCGCAACGGCAAGCCCAACCGCCACGCCTTTCACGACGTAGGGTTGGCGGCCGCCACCCTCACGCTTCAGGCGACGGCGCTCGGCCTCGTCGTACATCAGATGGCCGGATTCAGCACCGCGAAGGCGCGCGAAGAGTTTGCTATCCCAGATGGCTATGAGGCGGTCGCCGCCATTGCCCTCGGCTATCAGGGCGACCCCGAAAGCCTGCCCGATGATCTGCGACAAAAGGAACTCGCCCCACGCACGCGCCGCGCCGCCGATAGCTTCGTCTTCACAGGCAAGTGGGGGCATACGGAAGGATGAAGGAGGAACGCGGAACGCGGAACTGTAAGAAGCTCGTCTTATACTTCATCGTTCATCGTTCTGCGTTTCGCGTTTCTTCTCCGGCGGTCCCTTCGGTCCCCAGTAATGTTTCTGAATCAGTAGTTGGTAGAGGCCGACTACGACCACTGTAGCTATAATCAGTACGATGATGATGGGCAGCATTCGTGTTTGCTCCTGTGCTGAGAGTATCCATCTGCCGTGCTGAGGGCGTCAATGATGAGTGCGTTCGGATAGTGGGTTGGTTGGGAATCGAGTTTGTGGAGAATTGAGATTCACCACCGCAGACACAGAGGACACGGAGGACGCACGGAGGCTTGAATCATTCTCAACTCTCTGTGCAACCTCTGTGTTCCTCCGTGTCTCTGTGGTGAAATCCAACTAGCCTCACACTCAACTCCAAACTAACCCATTACCCACGCTCAGTCGGCGCGCAAGGCTCTTTGCAGAGAGCGGGCGAAGGCTTTCGGAGTGGACTGGCGGACGACGACTTCCGGCGTTTGATGCCAGAGGGCACACTCGCGCAGAGAGCGCGCAAGGCCAGCCGTCAACTCATCCGTCACTTTCACATGGGGTTCGAGGTGCAGCGCTTTGATTTCGAAGAGACCCTCTTTGCGGTGGGCCTTCGGGTCTAGGCGTCCGACGATTTGCCCGCGATGGAGAATGGGCAGCGTGAAGTAGCCGTAGCGCCGCTTCGGCGCGGGCGTGTAGCATTCGATGCGATAGTCGAAGCCGAACATCGCTCGCGCACGCGCTCTATCCCAGACCAGCGGGTCAAAGGGCGAGAGCAGCGTCGTCAACTCCGGCACCCCACGCGCGCCCGCCGCCTGCCGGACGAGACCGCGATTGGACGGATGCACGTAGGCCGTCTCCGCCCATCCTTCAACCTCCATCGACAGCAACTCTCCCCCGGCGGCGAGGGCTTCCACGAGCTTGCGCGTCGGCGCTTTGGCTGTGCGGAAATAATCGCTGACCCACGCGGCGGTCGTGATGCCGAGCGCGCGCACGGCTTTGAGGACGAGTTGCCTTTGCGCGTCCAACGGCGCGGGCAGTTGCGCGTCGCTCCATGACGGCAAGACGCGCTCGCGCAGGTCGTAGATGCGTTGAAAGTTGTGGCGGCGCGCGATCATTAGCTCTCCGGCGGTGAAGAGCATCTCCAGCGCGCGCTTCTCCGGCTTCCACTCCCACCAGCCGCCGCTCTTGCCGTCGTCGCGCGTAAAATCGCTTGAGCGCACAGGACCGCGCTCGCGTATCAGGGCCAGCATTTTTTCGACCCGCTCGCGGTGCGCCTCAATCCACTCGTGCGAGTACTTCCAACCCATCGAAGCGGCGTCGAGCATCCGGTGACGATAGAGCGCGTAATCCTCTACGGGCAGAAAGCAGGCTTCGTGCGCCCAGTATTCGAAGATTGCCCCCTCGGCCAAAAGCTCTTCGAGCCAGCGCGGCTCGTAAGCGCCAAGCCTGCTCCACAAGACAAGGTACGGGCTGCGGGCGACGACGTGAATCGTGTCTATCTGCAAGACCTCCATCCGCCTGATAGCGCCGAGCACATCCCGTTTCGTGGCTGCGCGGTTGGGACGGCGCAGCAACCCTTGCGCCGCCAGCATCACCGACTGTGCTTCCTCGTGTGTAATCCGCATCTTCAGAAAGCTGCTCCCTTAAGCTTGGTCTGTTGTCGCAAAGAACGCGGCGCTCATGATAAGGTGCGGCTGCGTAAAAGTTCTACCGTCGAACTATGAGCAAGAGCAACGAAGAGGAAGCAAGATGCAGACGTGGAGGCTGGACGTAGAGTATGAGGGCACGCGTTACGGCGGGTGGCAGAAGCAGCCCGATAAGCGAACCGTGCAGGGCGAGCTGATTCGAGCGGCGGAAGAGTTTCTCAACACGAAGGTGGAAATCGGCGGCTCAGGCCGGACGGACGCGGGCGTCCACGCGCTCCATCAAGTCGCGCACATGAGAATCAGGACGACGCTCAAGTCGTCTGCGCTCAAGCAGCTTCAGAAAGGCATCAACGGCCTGCTGCCGCACGATATAAATATCCTTGAAATTCAAAGAGCGCCCGCCCGCTTTCACGCGCGCCATGATGCGCTCGCCCGCTATTATCTCTATCAAATCTCGACGCGGCGCACGGCCTTCGGCAAGTCTTTCGTCTGGTGGGTGCGTGACCGTCTCGACGCGGCGGCGATGGCCGAAGCCTGCCGCCTGCTCACGGGTCGCCACGACTTCCGCTCTTTTTGTGAAAGCCCTGAGGGTCAAAGCTCTACGCTCGTGCACGTCGCCGAGGCGCAGGTGCAGGCGCACGACCATCTCATCCTGTTTCGCCTCGGCGCGAGCCACTTTCTCTGGAAGATGGTTCGTAGATTGACGGGCGCGCTCGTCGAAGTGGGCCGCCGGAATCTGACGCTTGCTGGCTTACAGCATCTGCTTGAAAATTATTCCAACGAGCCTGCCGCGTGGACCGCGCCGCCTTCGGGACTCTTCCTTGAGCGCGTGCTCTACGCGGGCGACCGCGCACCCATAACACTCGGTCCCGCGTTTCATCAGATGTGAGGAAGCCGAAGACACGAAGGCCGAATTTCAATCAAGCTCTGGCCGGACAAGCGTCAATGGAAAAATCTTTCGCGACACGGATGAAGAGGAATGAAGCTGGAAAATAGCGACAGCAGCGAGCGGGCGGAAAATCTTCAGCCTGAGTCCGCTGACCGCGCGCTGATGCTGGCCTTCGCTTTAAGGCGCGGGGCAACATTGGGCGAAGACGGTTCGGCACAGGCAGGCCAGCTTAATGAGGCTGGCAATCAAAGCTCTCGCGGCGAGCTGATTGACGCTGCCAGCAGAGAAGAGTTTGTCGGCCATGCTTTGGGCGCGTTCGCGCGCTTCGAGCAGAGGGACGTGCTGCGCCGCGCTATCAGCTACACGAACGCCGCCAGCGGGGAGACGATTGAAGTCGCTTTTATCAGTTTGTACGCGGCGCTGGAATCAACGCTGACGTTCTTTCGCCGCAAGGGTGATTATAAAATTCTGCCAAGGGACGATTTCGCGCGGCTGGAGCGCGAGTTGAAAAAGTGGCTCAGGCAGCATCCGTTGCTCAAAGACGACAGCGCGCGGCGGGCCTTGCTTTACGAGAAGGTTAAAGAGTTGAACCGCTTTCCTTTCTCTTATGTCTTCAATCGATTCTGTCAACAGTATGGCGTGGAACTGGCGGACCTGTGGCCTGTGCCGGGAAGACCGGAAGAGTGGCCGCTGGCGGAAATACGCCATCGCCTCGTTCACGGCGACCCGTTTGTACGCCGCCCGCCCGAGGCCATGGCCTGCGCCGCGGAGCATCTGCAATGGACCGTCGAGCGGATGATTCTCTCGGTGCTGGGCTGGCCCCTGTCCCGCTCTCAGGTCAGCCCGGAATACCTTTCAAGCATTTCCGCGAGCCATCGCGACTGGCACGACGAGCGCGCCAAGTTTGCCTGAGCATCAGCCGTAAACTAAAGCAGCGAAGCTTGAGACGGAAAGCGCCTTGGCCGGGCCGGAAAATGGTTAGCCCGCGCTCGCGGCTGACAGGACGAAACACCGCATTCCCTGTACGGTGTTTTTGTCCCTTCGCCAGAGTGGCGCGGGCTTATAGCACGTGTTCTCCATTTCCACCGGACCCCTCCGGTGGCCCCGAGGAGGTTCCATGCTGCGGGAACAGTCCGGCGAAGCGGGCTAAAAATACAGGCTGAAAGAGATTTTGTTTTGCCCGGGCTTAAGCCTTAAGCGCTGGCGCTCAAGGCGTGGCGTTCGAGTTTGAGATAGAGGCCGCGCCTCGTGAGTCCGAGCTCGCGTGCGGCGCGTGAGATGTTGCCGCCGTGCTTGCGCAACGCTTCGGCAATCATGCGGCGTTCGAGTTCGGCCATCGCGTCGGCCAGCGTCACGTGTTGGCCGGGAGCGGCGGCGACGGCGCTGATGGGTGTGATGGCGTCGGGGGCGGTCACGTTGGCGGCGGCGCGCTTGAGTTCGGGCGAGAGATGCTCCGGCGCAAGGACAGCGCCGTCTTCGGCACGGGCGACGATGCGCTGGATTTCGTTGCAGAGCTGGCGGACGTTGCCGGGCCACTCGCAGACCATCAGTAGGTCAACGGCCTGCGGCGTTATCTCTATGTCGCGGCGTCCAAACTTCGCAGAGTAGTGGTTGATGTAATAGTTAACGATGGTCGGAATTTCAGAGCGGCGCTCGCGCAAAGGCGGCACGCGCAGCCGGATGACGTTGAGGCGATAGTAGAGGTCTTCGCGGAAGCGGCCCTGCGCGACCATCTCTTCGAGGTCCGTGTTGGTGGCGGCGATGATGCGCACGTCAACCTTGATGGGACGCTGCTCGCCCAAGGGCTGAATCTCGCCCTCCTGCAAAAAGCGCAGCAGCTTGGGCTGCACGTCGAGCGGGAGGTCGCCAATCTCGTCTAGAAAGAGCGTGCCGCCCGCGGCCGAACGAATCACGCCGCTCGAATCGTTGACCGCGCCCGTAAAAGCGCCGCGACGATACCCGAAGAGATAACCTTCCGATAGTTCCTTCGGGACAGCCGTGCAGTTGAACGGCACGAAGACTTTCGAGCGCCGCGAAGAGATGGCGTGGATGGCGCGCGCGACCAGTTCCTTGCCCGTGCCGGATTCTCCTGTGACCAACACCGTCACGTCCGACGAGCGGATTTTGTGGACCTCTTCGACGAGGCGCGTCATCGCCGGGCTGGAATGAATAAAGCCGGACATCATGCTCGTGCCCGCGAGTTGGTCCTGCTCGGGTGTCGTCTTGCCCGCACGCGTTCGCGCGCGCAAAGCGCAGACATCCATGCCGAGCTCGACCACTCGCAAGAGCGGCTCAAGCGACATATTGCCGGGAAGCTGTGCGGTGCGCGGCGAGATAAAGAGCGTGGCGGGTTGAGCGTTCGGCGCGTGCAGCAGGAAGATTGAAGCATCCTGTTTAAGCGCCATTTGCTCGCGCTCCGCATCGCTCTTCGCCGTGCAAAGCTCGGCTGCCATGCTCGCGCTTTCGTCGCTGGTATAGCCGTGCGCGACGACCGCCTTCGGGCGATTGTCGTCCGTCTCTTCGACAATAAGGACGCGGCGCGCGTTGGTCTCCTGATGCACCACCGCCGCCAACTCGCGCAGCAGCAACTCGCGTGAAGCGACCGCTTCGGCGAGCCGCAGCGTGAGTAGTTGGGTCAGCGCGGAGCGTTCGTTCTGCTGCTCAGGCGCGTTGCGGTCGAGCGCGCCCAGCGCTTCTTCGGCGCGTTGCAAATCGAGGCGCGCGCCGACCTCTCGGAAAGTGTGGACGGCGCGGCCCAAATGTTCGGCGGCGCGTTCGGGTTGCGTGTGCGCGTAGGTGCGCCCGAGTTGATAGTGAGCGCGGGCGCTGCGATAGCGGTCGCCGAGTAAATCGAAGATGGAAACGCTGCGCGCGAAATGCTGCGCGGCCAGTCCAGTATCCTGCTGCGCGACCGCCAGCATCCCCGACAGGCGCTGCGCTTCACCGGCAAAAGCCATGTCCGTAGACGAATCCGTGACCTCGCTCATCACCTTCTGTAGCTCGGCGGCACATTCCGTGAGCTTGCCGCAGGCGAGGTTGGCTTCCGCCAGCAGCAGGTGCGATTCGATGACGGCGTGGCGGTCCCCAATCTGTTCCGCGTAAAGGAGCGCCTGCTGGCCGGACTCAAGCGCGTTCGCCCCGTCGTTCATCTGTAGATGACAACGACCAAGCGTGCGCAGGGCTTGGCCCGCGTACCACTTGTTGCCGTTTTCGGTGGCTAGCTGGACGGCGCGTTCGAGAATCTGCTGCGCCTCCGAGAGGTCGCCGCGCAGGGTTCGCAGCTCGCCGAGCGAATCGAGAATGGTCGGCACTTTCGCGCCCCGCTCGTCAATCTCGGAAGCGAGCGCAAGGGCGCGCTCTAAGGCATCCTGCGCGCGATTCCACTCGCCGACGAGCATCAGGTTGATGCCCAGATTGTTGTAGCCGAGCGCGGCGTTGGCCTTGTGGTCTGTGCGCTCGTAATAGCTGATCGCCTTTTCGAGATAGCGGATGCCTTCCTGCGGGCGCTTGAGAAACCAGCAAGCCCCGGCCATATTCGCGTAAATCCTGCCCTGTAGGTAAGGCGCCGGACGGTCGCCGACGAGTTTCAAAGCCTGCTCGAAATTTTCGAGCGCCGTTTCGCATTGTCCCTCGTGGACATCGGCGACGGCGACGCCGAAATAAGCTTCGGCCAAGCCACGCCAGTCGCCCGTGGTGCGGTAATGCTCCAAAGCCTTGTGCGAGTGGTCGCGGGCGATGGTGTATTCGTTGATGCTGCGGTAAACGCGGGCCAGCGCCGCATAGATTGCGCCGGTCTGGGTGGAAGCTGTGGCGGCTTCCGTCGTTTCGCGCAGGGCGGCGTTGAGAAGCGCGATGGCTTTCGGGTGGTCGCCTGTGTAGTTGTAAGCCAGCCCGATTTGAACGCGCAGGCGCGAGAGCGCGTCCGCGTTCAGCTTGGTGCGCGACTCCGGGGCTTCGTACATCTGCACGGCTTCGAGCGCCTGCGCATACTGCCCTTCCATCTCCAGCGCCGCCGAGAGCGCGCAACGCGTCTGCGCCAGCAGCGAGGCATCACCCCGCGCCGCCGACATCAACGGCGTGAGCCGCGCTTTGGCTTCCGACGTGAGACCCTGATCGAGCAGCAGCCGGACGGCTTCGAGTTCGACTTCTAACGATTCACGCGACATGTTCGAGCGCGAGCCGCGCGAATGAAGACGCGCGCGCGCATCGGCCAGATTGACAACACCCGATTCGGTTGTAGGTTTTTCTTTATTCACTTTCCCACGATACAGCGAGGACGTTACTGAGCGAGCTTAGTAATCCAGAGTAAACTGCGAATTGCCTCGCCGTTTCAGATTAACCTGTCGGGTATAAAGACTGAAGGGATTTACGGGCCACCATCCTTTGCTCCCACACAACGAACGGCCCCGTTAATCAATGCGAATGTACGCCGCAGAATTTAGCACAAGCGCTCGTACAAGTCCAAAGTCTAAAGTTCAAGGTCCAAAGTCAAAACCTCAGCATTTGACTTTGGACATCGGACTTCAGACTTTGGACTGCTTTCCTTTATCCGCTTGCCTTGACACTCTTTAGAGGCGTCGGTATCATCTTCGTTTCCGTCTCAGGCGCGGATTCTGTCTATAAGTGTATGTTCGAATCTTTATCCGACAAGCTAAAGCGCACGCTGAAGAATCTGCGCGGCGAGGGTGTACTGACGCCAGCGCACGTCGATGCGGCGCTGCGCGAAATCCGGCTGGCGCTGCTCGAAGCAGACGTTAATTACAAGGTCGCGAAGGATTTCATCGCGGCGGTCAAGGAGAAGGCCGAAGGCCAGCAGGTCTGGCAGGAGTTGAAGCCTTCGGAGCAGGTCGTCAAGATCGTCTTCGACGAACTGGTCGAACTCCTCGGTGGACAGTCTTCGCGACTCGTCTTCACGAAGGCGATTCCGAACGTCGTGATGATCGTCGGCCTGCAAGGTTCGGGCAAGACGACTTCGACGGGCAAGATCGCGCGTTGGCTGGCACAGAATCAGGAACGCAAGCCGCTCCTCGTCTCGGTTGACGTTTATCGCCCGGCGGCGCGCGAGCAGTTGAAAGTTATCGCGAAGGCTACGGGGCAGTCGATCTTTGAATTACCGGAGACGAACGATCCGCTGACGCTCGTGCGCGAAGCGCACAAGCACGCGCAGCAGACAGGCTATGACACTCTGCTGATTGACACGGCCGGGCGTCTGCACATCGACGACGAGTTGATGGATGAGTTGGTGCGCATCAAAAACGAGACGCACCCGGTCGAGACGCTCTTCGTCGCGGACGCGATGACAGGGCAGGATGCCGTGCGCTCGGCTGAAGAATTTCACGCCAAAGTCGGCATCACTGGCGTCATCCTGACGAAGATGGACGGCGACGCTCGCGGCGGCGCGGCCCTGTCTATCAAGCAGGTGATAGGCCAACCCGTCAAGTTTGTCGGCGTCGGCGAAAAGTACGATGCGTTGGAGCCTTTTTACCCTGACCGCATCGCGCAGCGCATCCTCGGCATGGGCGATGTGCTCTCGCTGATTGAAGAAGTACAGTCGAAGGTTGACCAGTCGGAAGCCGAAGAGCAACTGAAGAAGCTACAGAAGAATCAGTTTACGCTCGACGATTTTCGCGGCCAGCTTCGTCAGGTCAAGCGGCTCGGCTCTTTCTCCAAGATTATGAAGCTGCTGCCCGACCAACTGCTCGGCGGCATCGGGATGCCCGACCTCTCCGAAGAGCAGACGAAGCAGATGGAGAAGGAACTCAAGCGCACGGAAGCGATTATTGATTCGATGACCGCCGCGGAGCGCAACGACCATCGCATCTTAAACGCGAATCGTCGCCGTCGCATCGCGCGCGGCGCGGGCGCGTCAGTTGCGGAAGTCAACGCCCTGATTAAGCAGTACACGGAGATGCGGCAGATGATGCGGCAAATCTCCGGCTCTGGAATGTTCGGCGGCGGCGGCGCGGGCGGCGGCTTGAAAGGCAAGATGATGCGCCGCATGGCCGGAATGATGGGAATGCCGGACATGAGCGGCATGATGGGCAATGGCGGCGGCGATGAAGAGGGCGGCCTACCCGCTCTGCCCGCCGGGCCGTCGCGCAAGCGAATAGGCAAAAAGAAACGCTGGAAGAAACGATAAAAGCAGTGACGAGTGACGAGTGACGAGTGACAAGCAAAGGTCTTTAACTCGTCACTCGCCACTCGTCACTCGTCACTGGAGGAAAGAAAGTTGTTAGCCATTAGATTGATGCGCATGGGCGCGAAGAAGAGACCTTCTTACCGCATTGTGGTGAAGGAAAAATTGTCGAAGCGCGACGGCGCGTATCTCGAAAACCTTGGGACGTATAACCCGACGCAGCAGCCCGCCGAGATCAAGCTTAACGCGGAGCGCGTCGAGTACTGGCTGTCGAAGGGCGCACAGCCGACCGAAACCGTGAACCGCCTGATTAAGGCCAACGCGAAGGCGCAGGCTGCGACCGCAACCGAGACTGTCTAGCGCGCAAAGTCCGCGGTCCAAGGCTGTTGACTTTGGACCCCGGACTTTGCGCCTGGACTTTGGACTTATCATGAAAGAAACCGTCGAAATGATCGTCAAGGCGCTGGTGGACGAGCGTGAGGCGGTGGACGTGCGCGAAATCGAGCGGAACCCGACGACCGTTATCATCGAGGTGCGCGTCGCGGAATCTGACATGGGCAAGTTGATCGGGCGACAGGGCCGCACGGTGCGCGCTCTGCGCACGCTCTTGCACGCGGCGAGCATCAAGGCGAACCGGCGCTTCATTCTCGAAATTGTGGAATGAGCGAGCAGGAAGAGAGCGGCCCGAAGGCTGCGGCTGAGGGAGAGTTGGTGGCGGTGGCGCAGGCCGTCAGGACGCGTGGCCTGCGCGGCGAGATAGTCGCCACCCTGTTGACCGATTTTCCAGAGCGCTTCGACCACCTTGAAAGCTTGATTGCGGTCGGCAAAGACGGCAGCCGCCGGACGCTCACGCTCGAAGAGCACTGGCTTCAATCTGGGCGCATCGTCCTGAAGTTTGCCGGTTACGATTCGGTCGAAGAGGCGAGCGCGCTCGTCGGCTACGAATTCGCTGTGCCGGAAGCCGAGCGCGTCGAACTCCCCGAAGACGAGTTTTACGACTGGGAGCTTGAGGGCTGCCGCGTCGAATCAATCGCGGGCGAAGAGATCGGCAGGGTGCGCGAAGTCTTGCGCACGGGCGGCGTCGAGGTGCTGGCCATTGATAACAAGCTGACCGGGCGCGAACATTTGATTCCGCTGGCTGAAGACATCTGCGTCGAAATCGACATCGAGCGGAAACTGATTCGCGTTGACGCGCCCGAAGGGCTGTTGGAAATGTGAGGATTGATTCATTTACTCATTGATTCATGTAGTCATTTAATGAATCAATGAGTAAATGAATCAATGAATCAATTGACTCGTTTTGACATCATCACCATCTTCCCTGACTTCTTTCGCGAGGTCTTCGATTACGGGATTATCCGGCGGGCGCGTGCTGCCGGGTTGGTGGACATCAAAGCGCACGACCTGCGCGGGTGGACGAGCGATAAGCCTTTCCAGCACATTGGGATCCTAAGCTTAGAATTCCACGTGGACAAGTTGTCGCGGCCGCTTCTATAGTGTCACCTAAATACTAGTGACTCCAGCGTAACTGGACTGGCCACAGTTAGGCCGCAAATGTAATCACACTGGCTCACCTTCGGGTGGGCCTTTCTGCGTTCGCGAGTGGACCCGATAAGCTCATGGAGCGGCGTAACCGTCGCACAGGAAGGACAGAGAAAGCGCGGATCTGGGAAGTGACGGACAGAACGGTCAGGACCTGGATTGGGGAGGCGGTTGCCGCCGCTGCTGCTGACGGTGTGACGTTCTCTGTTCCGGTCACACCACATACGTTCCGCCATTCCTATGCGATGCACATGCTGTATGCCGGTATACCGCTGAAAGTTCTGCAAAGCCTGATGGGACATAAGTCCATCAGTTCAACGGAAGTCTACACGAAGGTTTTTGCGCTGGATGTGGCTGCCCGGCACCGGGTGCAGTTTGCGATGCCGGAGTCTGATGCGGTTGCGATGCTGAAACAATTATCCTGAGAATAAATGCCTTGGCCTTTATATGGAAATGTGGAACTGAGTGGATATGCTGTTTTTGTCTGTTAAACAGAGAAGCTGGCTGTTATCCACTGAGAAGCGAACGAAACAGTCGGGAAAATCTCCCATTATCGTAGAGATCCGCATTATTAATCTCAGGAGCCTGTGTAGCGTTTATAGGAAGTAGTGTTCTGTCATGATGCCTGCAAGCGGTAACGAAAACGATTTGAATATGCCTTCAGGAACAATAGAAATCTTCGTGCGGTGTTACGTTGAAGTGGAGCGGATTATGTCAGCAATGGACAGAACAACCTAATGAACACAGAACCATGATGTGGTCTGTCCTTTTACAGCCAGTAGTGCTCGCCGCAGTCGAGCGACAGGGCGAAGCCCTCGGCTGGTTGCCCTCGCCGCTGGGCTGGCGGCCGTCTATGGCCCTGCAAACGCGCCAGAAACGCCGTCGAAGCCGTGTGCGAGACACCGCGGCCGGCCGCCGGCGTTGTGGATACCTCGCGGAAAACTTGGCCCTCACTGACAGATGAGGGGCGGACGTTGACACTTGAGGGGCCGACTCACCCGGCGCGGCGTTGACAGATGAGGGGCAGGCTCGATTTCGGCCGGCGACGTGGAGCTGGCCAGCCTCGCAAATCGGCGAAAACGCCTGATTTTACGCGAGTTTCCCACAGATGATGTGGACAAGCCTGGGGATAAGTGCCCTGCGGTATTGACACTTGAGGGGCGCGACTACTGACAGATGAGGGGCGCGATCCTTGACACTTGAGGGGCAGAGTGCTGACAGATGAGGGGCGCACCTATTGACATTTGAGGGGCTGTCCACAGGCAGAAAATCCAGCATTTGCAAGGGTTTCCGCCCGTTTTTCGGCCACCGCTAACCTGTCTTTTAACCTGCTTTTAAACCAATATTTATAAACCTTGTTTTTAACCAGGGCTGCGCCCTGTGCGCGTGACCGCGCACGCCGAAGGGGGGTGCCCCCCCTTCTCGAACCCTCCCGGTCGAGTGAGCGAGGAAGCACCAGGGAACAGCACTTATATATTCTGCTTACACACGATGCCTGAAAAAACTTCCCTTGGGGTTATCCACTTATCCACGGGGATATTTTTATAATTATTTTTTTTATAGTTTTTAGATCTTCTTTTTTAGAGCGCCTTGTAGGCCTTTATCCATGCTGGTTCTAGAGAAGGTGTTGTGACAAATTGCCCTTTCAGTGTGACAAATCACCCTCAAATGACAGTCCTGTCTGTGACAAATTGCCCTTAACCCTGTGACAAATTGCCCTCAGAAGAAGCTGTTTTTTCACAAAGTTATCCCTGCTTATTGACTCTTTTTTATTTAGTGTGACAATCTAAAAACTTGTCACACTTCACATGGATCTGTCATGGCGGAAACAGCGGTTATCAATCACAAGAAACGTAAAAATAGCCCGCGAATCGTCCAGTCAAACGACCTCACTGAGGCGGCATATAGTCTCTCCCGGGATCAAAAACGTATGCTGTATCTGTTCGTTGACCAGATCAGAAAATCTGATGGCACCCTACAGGAACATGACGGTATCTGCGAGATCCATGTTGCTAAATATGCTGAAATATTCGGATTGACCTCTGCGGAAGCCAGTAAGGATATACGGCAGGCATTGAAGAGTTTCGCGGGGAAGGAAGTGGTTTTTTATCGCCCTGAAGAGGATGCCGGCGATGAAAAAGGCTATGAATCTTTTCCTTGGTTTATCAAACGTGCGCACAGTCCATCCAGAGGGCTTTACAGTGTACATATCAACCCATATCTCATTCCCTTCTTTATCGGGTTACAGAACCGGTTTACGCAGTTTCGGCTTAGTGAAACAAAAGAAATCACCAATCCGTATGCCATGCGTTTATACGAATCCCTGTGTCAGTATCGTAAGCCGGATGGCTCAGGCATCGTCTCTCTGAAAATCGACTGGATCATAGAGCGTTACCAGCTGCCTCAAAGTTACCAGCGTATGCCTGACTTCCGCCGCCGCTTCCTGCAGGTCTGTGTTAATGAGATCAACAGCAGAACTCCAATGCGCCTCTCATACATTGAGAAAAAGAAAGGCCGCCAGACGACTCATATCGTATTTTCCTTCCGCGATATCACTTCCATGACGACAGGATAGTCTGAGGGTTATCTGTCACAGATTTGAGGGTGGTTCGTCACATTTGTTCTGACCTACTGAGGGTAATTTGTCACAGTTTTGCTGTTTCCTTCAGCCTGCATGGATTTTCTCATACTTTTTGAACTGTAATTTTTAAGGAAGCCAAATTTGAGGGCAGTTTGTCACAGTTGATTTCCTTCTCTTTCCCTTCGTCATGTGACTTGATATCGGGGGTTAGTTCGTCATCATTGATGAGGGTTGATTATCACAGTTTATTACTCTGAATTGGCTATCCGCGTGTGTACCTCTACCTGGAGTTTTTCCCACGGTGGATATTTCTTCTTGCGCTGAGCGTAAGAGCTATCTGACAGAACAGTTCTTCTTTGCTTCCTCGCCAGTTCGCTCGCTATGCTCGGTTACACGGCTGCGGCGAGCGCTAGTGATAATAAGTGACTGAGGTATGTGCTCTTCTTATCTCCTTTTGTAGTGTTGCTCTTATTTTAAACAACTTTGCGGTTTTTTGATGACTTTGCGATTTTGTTGTTGCTTTGCAGTAAATTGCAAGATTTAATAAAAAAACGCAAAGCAATGATTAAAGGATGTTCAGAATGAAACTCATGGAAACACTTAACCAGTGCATAAACGCTGGTCATGAAATGACGAAGGCTATCGCCATTGCACAGTTTAATGATGACAGCCCGGAAGCGAGGAAAATAACCCGGCGCTGGAGAATAGGTGAAGCAGCGGATTTAGTTGGGGTTTCTTCTCAGGCTATCAGAGATGCCGAGAAAGCAGGGCGACTACCGCACCCGGATATGGAAATTCGAGGACGGGTTGAGCAACGTGTTGGTTATACAATTGAACAAATTAATCATATGCGTGATGTGTTTGGTACGCGATTGCGACGTGCTGAAGACGTATTTCCACCGGTGATCGGGGTTGCTGCCCATAAAGGAGGCGTTTACAAAACCTCAGTTTCTGTTCATCTTGCTCAGGATCTGGCTCTGAAGGGGCTACGTGTTTTGCTCGTGGAAGGTAACGACCCCCAGGGAACAGCCTCAATGTATCACGGATGGGTACCAGATCTTCATATTCATGCAGAAGACACTCTCCTGCCTTTCTATCTTGGGGAAAAGGACGATGTCACTTATGCAATAAAGCCCACTTGCTGGCCGGGGCTTGACATTATTCCTTCCTGTCTGGCTCTGCACCGTATTGAAACTGAGTTAATGGGCAAATTTGATGAAGGTAAACTGCCCACCGATCCACACCTGATGCTCCGACTGGCCATTGAAACTGTTGCTCATGACTATGATGTCATAGTTATTGACAGCGCGCCTAACCTGGGTATCGGCACGATTAATGTCGTATGTGCTGCTGATGTGCTGATTGTTCCCACGCCTGCTGAGTTGTTTGACTACACCTCCGCACTGCAGTTTTTCGATATGCTTCGTGATCTGCTCAAGAACGTTGATCTTAAAGGGTTCGAGCCTGATGTACGTATTTTGCTTACCAAATACAGCAATAGTAATGGCTCTCAGTCCCCGTGGATGGAGGAGCAAATTCGGGATGCCTGGGGAAGCATGGTTCTAAAAAATGTTGTACGTGAAACGGATGAAGTTGGTAAAGGTCAGATCCGGATGAGAACTGTTTTTGAACAGGCCATTGATCAACGCTCTTCAACTGGTGCCTGGAGAAATGCTCTTTCTATTTGGGAACCTGTCTGCAATGAAATTTTCGATCGTCTGATTAAACCACGCTGGGAGATTAGATAATGAAGCGTGCGCCTGTTATTCCAAAACATACGCTCAATACTCAACCGGTTGAAGATACTTCGTTATCGACACCAGCTGCCCCGATGGTGGATTCGTTAATTGCGCGCGTAGGAGTAATGGCTCGCGGTAATGCCATTACTTTGCCTGTATGTGGTCGGGATGTGAAGTTTACTCTTGAAGTGCTCCGGGGTGATAGTGTTGAGAAGACCTCTCGGGTATGGTCAGGTAATGAACGTGACCAGGAGCTGCTTACTGAGGACGCACTGGATGATCTCATCCCTTCTTTTCTACTGACTGGTCAACAGACACCGGCGTTCGGTCGAAGAGTATCTGGTGTCATAGAAATTGCCGATGGGAGTCGCCGTCGTAAAGCTGCTGCACTTACCGAAAGTGATTATCGTGTTCTGGTTGGCGAGCTGGATGATGAGCAGATGGCTGCATTATCCAGATTGGGTAACGATTATCGCCCAACAAGTGCTTATGAACGTGGTCAGCGTTATGCAAGCCGATTGCAGAATGAATTTGCTGGAAATATTTCTGCGCTGGCTGATGCGGAAAATATTTCACGTAAGATTATTACCCGCTGTATCAACACCGCCAAATTGCCTAAATCAGTTGTTGCTCTTTTTTCTCACCCCGGTGAACTATCTGCCCGGTCAGGTGATGCACTTCAAAAAGCCTTTACAGATAAAGAGGAATTACTTAAGCAGCAGGCATCTAACCTTCATGAGCAGAAAAAAGCTGGGGTGATATTTGAAGCTGAAGAAGTTATCACTCTTTTAACTTCTGTGCTTAAAACGTCATCTGCATCAAGAACTAGTTTAAGCTCACGACATCAGTTTGCTCCTGGAGCGACAGTATTGTATAAGGGCGATAAAATGGTGCTTAACCTGGACAGGTCTCGTGTTCCAACTGAGTGTATAGAGAAAATTGAGGCCATTCTTAAGGAACTTGAAAAGCCAGCACCCTGATGCGACCACGTTTTAGTCTACGTTTATCTGTCTTTACTTAATGTCCTTTGTTACAGGCCAGAAAGCATAACTGGCCTGAATATTCTCTCTCGGCCGCCGCCGCCTTTTCCTCAATCGCTCTTCGTTCGTCTGGAAGGCAGTACACCTTGATAGGTGGGCTGCCCTTCCTGGTTGGCTTGGTTTCATCAGCCATCCGCTTGCCCTCATCTGTTACGCCGGCGGTAGCCGGCCAGCCTCGCAGAGCAGGATTCCCGTTGAGCACCGCCAGGTGCGAATAAGGGACAGTGAAGAAGGAACACCCGCTCGCGGGTGGGCCTACTTCACCTATCCTGCCCGGCTGACGCCGTTGGATACACCAAGGAAAGTCTACACGAACCCTTTGGCAAAATCCTGTATATCGTGCGAAAAAGGATGGATATACCGAAAAAATCGCTATAATGACCCCGAAGCAGGGTTATGCAGCGGAAAAGATCCGTCGACCTGCAGCTCACGGTAACTGATGCCGTATTTGCAGTACCAGCGTACGGCCCACAGAATGATGTCACGCTGAAAATGCCGGCCTTTGAATGGGTTCATGTGCAGCTCCATCAGCAAAAGGGGATGATAAGTTTATCACCACCGACTATTTGCAACAGTGCCGTTGATCGTGCTATGATCGACTGATGTCATCAGCGGTGGAGTGCAATGTCGTGCAATACGAATGGCGAAAAGCCGAGCTCATCGGTCAGCTTCTCAACCTTGGGGTTACCCCCGGCGGTGTGCTGCTGGTCCACAGCTCCTTCCGTAGCGTCCGGCCCCTCGAAGATGGGCCACTTGGACTGATCGAGGCCCTGCGTGCTGCGCTGGGTCCGGGAGGGACGCTCGTCATGCCCTCGTGGTCAGGTCTGGACGACGAGCCGTTCGATCCTGCCACGTCGCCCGTTACACCGGACCTTGGAGTTGTCTCTGACACATTCTGGCGCCTGCCAAATGTAAAGCGCAGCGCCCATCCATTTGCCTTTGCGGCAGCGGGGCCACAGGCAGAGCAGATCATCTCTGATCCATTGCCCCTGCCACCTCACTCGCCTGCAAGCCCGGTCGCCCGTGTCCATGAACTCGATGGGCAGGTACTTCTCCTCGGCGTGGGACACGATGCCAACACGACGCTGCATCTTGCCGAGTTGATGGCAAAGGTTCCCTATGGGGTGCCGAGACACTGCACCATTCTTCAGGATGGCAAGTTGGTACGCGTCGATTATCTCGAGAATGACCACTGCTGTGAGCGCTTTGCCTTGGCGGACAGGTGGCTCAAGGAGAAGAGCCTTCAGAAGGAAGGTCCAGTCGGTCATGCCTTTGCTCGGTTGATCCGCTCCCGCGACATTGTGGCGACAGCCCTGGGTCAACTGGGCCGAGATCCGTTGATCTTCCTGCATCCGCCAGAGGCGGGATGCGAAGAATGCGATGCCGCTCGCCAGTGGCTGAGCTCATGAGCGGAGAACGAGATGACGTTGGAGGGGCAAGGTCGCGCTGATTGCTGGGGCAACACGTGGAGCGGATCGGGGATTGTCTTTCTTCAGCTCGCTGATGATATGCTGACGCTCAATGCCGTTTGGCCTCCGACTAACGAAAATCCCGCATTTGGACGGCTGATCCGATTGGCACGGCGGACGGCGAATGGCGGAGCAGACGCTCGTCCGGGGGCAATGAGATATGAAAAAGCCTGAACTCACCGCGACGTCCCGAAGGCGTGGCGCGGCTTCCCCGTGCCGGAGCAATCGCCCTGGGTGGGTTACACGACGCCCCTCTATGGCCCGTACTGACGGACACACCGAAGCCCCGGCGGCAACCCTCAGCGGATGCCCCGGGGCTTCACGTTTTCCCAGGTCAGAAGCGGTTTTCGGGAGTAGTGCCCCAACTGGGGTAACCTTTGAGTTCTCTCAGTTGGGGGCGTAGGGTCGCCGACATGACACAAGGGGTTGTGACCGGGGTGGACACGTACGCGGGTGCTTACGACCGTCAGTCGCGCGAGCGCGAGAATTCGAGCGCAGCAAGCCCAGCGACACAGCGTAGCGCCAACGAAGACAAGGCGGCCGACCTTCAGCGCGAAGTCGAGCGCGACGGGGGCCGGTTCAGGTTCGTCGGGCATTTCAGCGAAGCGCCGGGCACGTCGGCGTTCGGGACGGCGGAGCGCCCGGAGTTCGAACGCATCCTGAACGAATGCCGCGCCGGGCGGCTCAACATGATCATTGTCTATGACGTGTCGCGCTTCTCGCGCCTGAAGGTCATGGACGCGATTCCGATTGTCTCGGAATTGCTCGCCCTGGGCGTGACGATTGTTTCCACTCAGGAAGGCGTCTTCCGGCAGGGAAACGTCATGGACCTGATTCACCTGATTATGCGGCTCGACGCGTCGCACAAAGAATCTTCGCTGAAGTCGGCGAAGATTCTCGACACGAAGAACCTTCAGCGCGAATTGGGCGGGTACGTCGGCGGGAAGGCGCCTTACGGCTTCGAGCTTGTTTCGGAGACGAAGGAGATCACGCGCAACGGCCGAATGGTCAATGTCGTCATCAACAAGCTTGCGCACTCGACCACTCCCCTTACCGGACCCTTCGAGTTCGAGCCCGACGTAATCCGGTGGTGGTGGCGTGAGATCAAGACGCACAAACACCTTCCCTTCAAGCCGGGCAGTCAAGCCGCCATTCACCCGGGCAGCATCACGGGGCTTTGTAAGCGCATGGACGCTGACGCCGTGCCGACCCGGGGCGAGACGATTGGGAAGAAGACCGCTTCAAGCGCCTGGGACCCGGCAACCGTTATGCGAATCCTTCGGGACCCGCGTATTGCGGGCTTCGCCGCTGAGGTGATCTACAAGAAGAAGCCGGACGGCACGCCGACCACGAAGATTGAGGGTTACCGCATTCAGCGCGACCCGATCACGCTCCGGCCGGTCGAGCTTGATTGCGGACCGATCATCGAGCCCGCTGAGTGGTATGAGCTTCAGGCGTGGTTGGACGGCAGGGGGCGCGGCAAGGGGCTTTCCCGGGGGCAAGCCATTCTGTCCGCCATGGACAAGCTGTACTGCGAGTGTGGCGCCGTCATGACTTCGAAGCGCGGGGAAGAATCGATCAAGGACTCTTACCGCTGCCGTCGCCGGAAGGTGGTCGACCCGTCCGCACCTGGGCAGCACGAAGGCACGTGCAACGTCAGCATGGCGGCACTCGACAAGTTCGTTGCGGAACGCATCTTCAACAAGATCAGGCACGCCGAAGGCGACGAAGAGACGTTGGCGCTTCTGTGGGAAGCCGCCCGACGCTTCGGCAAGCTCACTGAGGCGCCTGAGAAGAGCGGCGAACGGGCGAACCTTGTTGCGGAGCGCGCCGACGCCCTGAACGCCCTTGAAGAGCTGTACGAAGACCGCGCGGCAGGCGCGTACGACGGACCCGTTGGCAGGAAGCACTTCCGGAAGCAACAGGCAGCGCTGACGCTCCGGCAGCAAGGGGCGGAAGAGCGGCTTGCCGAACTTGAAGCCGCCGAAGCCCCGAAGCTTCCCCTTGACCAATGGTTCCCCGAAGACGCCGACGCTGACCCGACCGGCCCTAAGTCGTGGTGGGGGCGCGCGTCAGTAGACGACAAGCGCGTGTTCGTCGGGCTCTTCGTAGACAAGATCGTTGTCACGAAGTCGACTACGGGCAGGGGGCAGGGAACGCCCATCGAGAAGCGCGCTTCGATCACGTGGGCGAAGCCGCCGACCGACGACGACGAAGACGACGCCCAGGACGGCACGGAAGACGTAGCGGCGTAGCGAGACACCCGGGAAGCCTGTTAGGCGCTGAGACGGGCGCACAGCGGGCTTCCTGGGGCAGCGGGAAGGGTCGGCCGGTCCCCCGGTCGGCCCATTTCTCTTGTCTCGGTTTAGTTAGTTAGCCTAAGTAACAGTGACTCCGTCACCACAGCACAGCGGGGCGAGCCGTTGACCTGGGGGAAGTGATGCTGTGACGGAATGACTCGAAACACACATTCCTAATGACTTCTCATTGGGTAATCCAGACTTCACGCCACTTCATCACAGCGTCACCCGGGCGCCCTTCGCTGTGACCCCGAATCAGGTTGCCGACAACCTTCATATAGGTAGAGGGGTTTACGCGCCACGCATCAAGCACCGCTAAGGAACGGCGTCGAGCGCTACCCACTCAGGCCGGTCACTCCCCTGATCTCTCCCAGGGTTGAGCGACCGGCGTTGCCTCCCTAGCTCAGTTCGGTTAGAGCGCCTGTTTCGTAATCAGGGGGTCGGCGGTTCGAATCCGTCGGGGGGCTCAATGAGCGGATACACAATCGCTTGGCTCGCATGGCTTGCCGCGTTCGGCGTCATTGAGGGTCGAGCGCTCTTCAATAAGAAGCCGGGCGACACGCTGAGCGAACACGTCTGGTCATGGTTCGCCACGCAAAGCGGCAGTACAGGCAAGCCTTCGGGTTGGGTGCGTGCTCGACGCTTTGCGCTACTGGCCTTCATGGGTTGGCTCACTGCCCACTTCATGACGGGCGGTCGCTTCTAGCGCTGCCGCGCCCAGCCTACTCACGTGAGTAGGTAGGGGGGTGTCGACGGATAGGGGGGTGTCCCCGGAAGGGGGGGGGGGGTGCCCTATGCGTACCCGGTGTCTCGACTGTAGGGACTGGGCTACTCATGGTGGGCGCTGTGCTCAGCACCACGCCACCTATCAGGCACAGCGCAGTGTGAAGAGCCATGCGAAGCGGCGTGCTGCTATCGCCCGTGGGAACAACGCTGCGGCGAAGATGCGTCGTGCTATCCGTAAGGCAGTGGGCGCGCACTGTGCTACCTGCCTGGGTTGGTACCACTAGAAAGCTTCTCGAGCGGATCGATCCTGCAGGAATTCCCGGGCATAACTGTTCCACTTGTATCGTCGGTCTGATAATCAGACTGGGACCACGGTCCCACTCGTATCGTCGGTCTGATTATTAGTCTGGGACCACGG
>JADMIO010796571.1_pt1 | contig 27765 bp, 25 predicted proteins | sample 8958161 | NCBI WGS metagenome assembly JADMIO01 (sample SAMN16585339, study PRJNA669376) | soil metagenome | isolation source: Crop rotation soil | place: USA: Cullars Rotation, Alabama | collected 2011
CTTTCCCGTAAACTTCACATCCCGACCACATACAGGCAAAGTAATGGCATTACCGCGAGCCATTACTCCTACGCGCGCAATTAACGAATCCACCATCGGGGCAGCTGGTGTCGATAACGAAGTATCTTCAACCGGTTGAGTATTGAGCGTATGTTTTGGAATAACAGGCGCACGCTTCATTATCTAATCTCCCAGCGTGGTTTAATCAGACGATCGAAAATTTCATTGCAGACAGGTTCCCAAATAGAAAGAGCATTTCTCCAGGCACCAGTTGAAGAGCGTTGATCAATGGCCTGTTCAAAAACAGTTCTCATCCGGATCTGACCTTTACCAACTTCATCCGTTTCACGTACAACATTTTTTAGAACCATGCTTCCCCAGGCATCCCGAATTTGCTCCTCCATCCACGGGGACTGAGAGCCATTACTATTGCTGTATTTGGTAAGCAAAATACGTACATCAGGCTCGAACCCTTTAAGATCAACGTTCTTGAGCAGATCACGAAGCATATCGAAAAACTGCAGTGCGGAGGTGTAGTCAAACAACTCAGCAGGCGTGGGAACAATCAGCACATCAGCAGCACATACGACATTAATCGTGCCGATACCCAGGTTAGGCGCGCTGTCAATAACTATGACATCATAGTCATGAGCAACAGTTTCAATGGCCAGTCGGAGCATCAGGTGTGGATCGGTGGGCAGTTTACCTTCATCAAATTTGCCCATTAACTCAGTTTCAATACGGTGCAGAGCCAGACAGGAAGGAATAATGTCAAGCCCCGGCCAGCAAGTGGGCTTTATTGCATAAGTGACATCGTCCTTTTCCCCAAGATAGAAAGGCAGGAGAGTGTCTTCTGCATGAATATGAAGATCTGGTACCCATCCGTGATACATTGAGGCTGTTCCCTGGGGGTCGTTACCTTCCACGAGCAAAACACGTAGCCCCTTCAGAGCCAGATCCTGAGCAAGATGAACAGAAACTGAGGTTTTGTAAACGCCTCCTTTATGGGCAGCAACCCCGATCACCGGTGGAAATACGTCTTCAGCACGTCGCAATCGCGTACCAAACACATCACGCATATGATTAATTTGTTCAATTGTATAACCAACACGTTGCTCAACCCGTCCTCGAATTTCCATATCCGGGTGCGGTAGTCGCCCTGCTTTCTCGGCATCTCTGATAGCCTGAGAAGAAACCCCAACTAAATCCGCTGCTTCACCTATTCTCCAGCGCCGGGTTATTTTCCTCGCTTCCGGGCTGTCATCATTAAACTGTGCAATGGCGATAGCCTTCGTCATTTCATGACCAGCGTTTATGCACTGGTTAAGTGTTTCCATGAGTTTCATTCTGAACATCCTTTAATCATTGCTTTGCGTTTTTTTATTAAATCTTGCAATTTACTGCAAAGCAACAACAAAATCGCAAAGTCATCAAAAAACCGCAAAGTTGTTTAAAATAAGAGCAACACTACAAAAGGAGATAAGAAGAGCACATACCTCAGTCACTTATTATCACTAGCGCTCGCCGCAGCCGTGTAACCGAGCATAGCGAGCGAACTGGCGAGGAAGCAAAGAAGAACTGTTCTGTCAGATAGCTCTTACGCTCAGCGCAAGAAGAAATATCCACCGTGGGAAAAACTCCAGGTAGAGGTACACACGCGGATAGCCAATTCAGAGTAATAAACTGTGATAATCAACCCTCATCAATGATGACGAACTAACCCCCGATATCAAGTCACATGACGAAGGGAAAGAGAAGGAAATCAACTGTGACAAACTGCCCTCAAATTTGGCTTCCTTAAAAATTACAGTTCAAAAAGTATGAGAAAATCCATGCAGGCTGAAGGAAACAGCAAAACTGTGACAAATTACCCTCAGTAGGTCAGAACAAATGTGACGAACCACCCTCAAATCTGTGACAGATAACCCTCAGACTATCCTGTCGTCATGGAAGTGATATCGCGGAAGGAAAATACGATATGAGTCGTCTGGCGGCCTTTCTTTTTCTCAATGTATGAGAGGCGCATTGGAGTTCTGCTGTTGATCTCATTAACACAGACCTGCAGGAAGCGGCGGCGGAAGTCAGGCATACGCTGGTAACTTTGAGGCAGCTGGTAACGCTCTATGATCCAGTCGATTTTCAGAGAGACGATGCCTGAGCCATCCGGCTTACGATACTGACACAGGGATTCGTATAAACGCATGGCATACGGATTGGTGATTTCTTTTGTTTCACTAAGCCGAAACTGCGTAAACCGGTTCTGTAACCCGATAAAGAAGGGAATGAGATATGGGTTGATATGTACACTGTAAAGCCCTCTGGATGGACTGTGCGCACGTTTGATAAACCAAGGAAAAGATTCATAGCCTTTTTCATCGCCGGCATCCTCTTCAGGGCGATAAAAAACCACTTCCTTCCCCGCGAAACTCTTCAATGCCTGCCGTATATCCTTACTGGCTTCCGCAGAGGTCAATCCGAATATTTCAGCATATTTAGCAACATGGATCTCGCAGATACCGTCATGTTCCTGTAGGGTGCCATCAGATTTTCTGATCTGGTCAACGAACAGATACAGCATACGTTTTTGATCCCGGGAGAGACTATATGCCGCCTCAGTGAGGTCGTTTGACTGGACGATTCGCGGGCTATTTTTACGTTTCTTGTGATTGATAACCGCTGTTTCCGCCATGACAGATCCATGTGAAGTGTGACAAGTTTTTAGATTGTCACACTAAATAAAAAAGAGTCAATAAGCAGGGATAACTTTGTGAAAAAACAGCTTCTTCTGAGGGCAATTTGTCACAGGGTTAAGGGCAATTTGTCACAGACAGGACTGTCATTTGAGGGTGATTTGTCACACTGAAAGGGCAATTTGTCACAACACCTTCTCTAGAACCAGCATGGATAAAGGCCTACAAGGCGCTCTAAAAAAGAAGATCTAAAAACTATAAAAAAAATAATTATAAAAATATCCCCGTGGATAAGTGGATAACCCCAAGGGAAGTTTTTTCAGGCATCGTGTGTAAGCAGAATATATAAGTGCTGTTCCCTGGTGCTTCCTCGCTCACTCGACCGGGAGGGTTCGAGAAGGGGGGGCACCCCCCTTCGGCGTGCGCGGTCACGCGCACAGGGCGCAGCCCTGGTTAAAAACAAGGTTTATAAATATTGGTTTAAAAGCAGGTTAAAAGACAGGTTAGCGGTGGCCGAAAAACGGGCGGAAACCCTTGCAAATGCTGGATTTTCTGCCTGTGGACAGCCCCTCAAATGTCAATAGGTGCGCCCCTCATCTGTCAGCACTCTGCCCCTCAAGTGTCAAGGATCGCGCCCCTCATCTGTCAGTAGTCGCGCCCCTCAAGTGTCAATACCGCAGGGCACTTATCCCCAGGCTTGTCCACATCATCTGTGGGAAACTCGCGTAAAATCAGGCGTTTTCGCCGATTTGCGAGGCTGGCCAGCTCCACGTCGCCGGCCGAAATCGAGCCTGCCCCTCATCTGTCAACGCCGCGCCGGGTGAGTCGGCCCCTCAAGTGTCAACGTCCGCCCCTCATCTGTCAGTGAGGGCCAAGTTTTCCGCGAGGTATCCACAACGCCGGCGGCCGGCCGCGGTGTCTCGCACACGGCTTCGACGGCGTTTCTGGCGCGTTTGCAGGGCCATAGACGGCCGCCAGCCCAGCGGCGAGGGCAACCAGCCGAGGGCTTCGCCCTGTCGCTCGACTGCGGCGAGCACTACTGGCTGTAAAAGGACAGACCACATCATGGTTCTGTGTTCATTAGGTTGTTCTGTCCATTGCTGACATAATCCGCTCCACTTCAACGTAACACCGCACGAAGATTTCTATTGTTCCTGAAGGCATATTCAAATCGTTTTCGTTACCGCTTGCAGGCATCATGACAGAACACTACTTCCTATAAACGCTACACAGGCTCCTGAGATTAATAATGCGGATCTCTACGATAATGGGAGATTTTCCCGACTGTTTCGTTCGCTTCTCAGTGGATAACAGCCAGCTTCTCTGTTTAACAGACAAAAACAGCATATCCACTCAGTTCCACATTTCCATATAAAGGCCAAGGCATTTATTCTCAGGATAATTGTTTCAGCATCGCAACCGCATCAGACTCCGGCATCGCAAACTGCACCCGGTGCCGGGCAGCCACATCCAGCGCAAAAACCTTCGTGTAGACTTCCGTTGAACTGATGGACTTATGTCCCATCAGGCTTTGCAGAACTTTCAGCGGTATACCGGCATACAGCATGTGCATCGCATAGGAATGGCGGAACGTATGTGGTGTGACCGGAACAGAGAACGTCACACCGTCAGCAGCAGCGGCGGCAACCGCCTCCCCAATCCAGGTCCTGACCGTTCTGTCCGTCACTTCCCAGATCCGCGCTTTCTCTGTCCTTCCTGTGCGACGGTTACGCCGCTCCATGAGCTTATCGGGTCCACTCGCGAACGCAGAAAGGCCCACCCGAAGGTGAGCCAGTGTGATTACATTTGCGGCCTAACTGTGGCCAGTCCAGTTACGCTGGAGTCACTAGTATTTAGGTGACACTATAGAAGCGGCCGCGACAACTTGTCCACGTGGAATTCTAAGCTTAGGATCCCAATGTGCTGGAAAGCGGTGGCGGCGTGATGGGTCTCATCGCGTCGTTCTTCGCCACGGGCATCGTCACCATCGCCGGCCACTCGCTGCCGTTCGGACCGACGATCGCCGGCTTCGCTCGATTCGCCCTGGACGGCGAACGCAACGTCGTCATCCCCACCGGCGGCCAGATGAAGGACGGCCCGATCGTCGATGAACTGCACGGCGAACGATTCGAAGAGAAGGATCGCACGTCGATGCTGATTCCCGTCGATGACGTCGTCATCGGCATGGTCGCGCATCTAAGCGACGGCGGGGCGCTGGCCGGCGATCAGCCGTTCCGCGCGATTCACCCGAGCTACAACGACGAACTGTTCAACAATCGCCTCGGTCTCCAGGTCGGCGCGAAGCGAACGGCCGTCAACAACGCCCACACGGATCTCGTGAAATCGCCCGCGGGCGAATCGGTTTTCTGGATGGGATCGATCCCGCAGAAAGATCCGGAATTTGCAACCTATCGCGAGCGGCAAATCGGGCCGAATCTCAAGCCGGAAGGCGATCAGATCATCGTCGTCGTGCGCGTCGCCGTGAACATCGACGCCACCGACGACGATCGCCTGTTCCGCTTCGGCCTGGGAACGGTGCGGCTGGTCGCGAATGCGAAGAATCATTTCCCCGAAGGCACGATGGAAGCCGGCACGCTGATGAACGGCAAGCCGGATGATTACCTGTTCCTTAATTTCGGCGGCACGGGGACCGCGGACGAACTGGTGGATTTCGTCTTCCTCGTCGACCGGACCGACATCACCGACGAAACGCCGGGCCCCAAGCAGTCGGCGAAGATCAAATCGGGCACGTTCATTGAAGTGAAAAAGCTGGCCCGCGTTGATCTGTCGGGCAAGGATATCAGCCCGGTATTCAACCCGATCGAGAAGTCGGCGCTCCTCCGTCACCCCGATAAGCTGATCGCACAGGCGTACGCCCACATGCATCGCGGTGCGGTTGCGCCCACACCGGTGGCCGCGCCGGCGCCGGGCAACAAGGGGCCGGAAACGCCTGCGATCATCGTGAAGGAGAACGACCACGTCGAATATCTGTCGGCGGCGGTGTCGCCGAAGATCTTCAGCACGATCTCGCTCACCATTCCCGACGAAAACGCCAACGGCATCGAATTCGCCGGCGTGAAGGGCAACATCCGCGCCAGGAAGTGGGAGAGCCTTGAAGTCGATCCGAAGGAAAATCTCGCCAAGCTCGCCGACGCCGACTATCCCATCGAGGAACTGTCGGTGCCGGACGGCAAGAAGATCGTCCAGGTGAAGATGTCGCCCTCGAGCAAGGCCAACGATCCGTGGTCGTGGGCGGCGAAGGTCGCCGACTTCGAGGTCGTCGATGAAGGCGGCGTCAACTACAAGCCAAACGGCGCGATGGCGAAAGTGAAAGTCGGCGGGCAGGATACGATGGCCGCCAAGTTCTCCATCGACACGAAGCTCAAAGAGCTCAAGCGATCCGAAGGCCGGCCGACAGAGATCTACCTCATCTTCATTGTCCCGCAGGGCGTGAACCTCCGCTCGCTGAACTTTGAAGGCAAGTCATTCGTGCCGATCAACGTGAAGTAGATCGAACGAGGCTGAAGAAAAAAGAAACGCGGAGAAGAATCGGATTTCTTCTCCGCGTCTTTTATTTGATCGATTCAAAACTACGGCATCCGCGTGCCCTGAATCACATCGAGCTGCCCCTGGATCGGATCTCGGCTCGATTTCCCGCCCGTGCCGCTGTTGCCGGAATTCGCCGGCGCGGCCGTGTTCGCCGCGGGGGCCGGCTGATTCGGCTCGGGCAGGACGATGTTCTTGCCGTCGCGGATCACGGTAATTGTCTGGCTCTTCTGATACGCCTCGATGATCAGATCACGCGCGAGATCGCCGTCGCCGTTGGCGATATCTTTCACGCCGATGCCGTTCACCTGGATGATCGTGTCGAATTTCTTCAGGCCGTAGCGGACTTCCATCGGCGAGCCGGGATCGAGCTTCGTGACCAGCACGTTGGCGAGCTTGCCGCCCTCGATCTGCGGCTCGAGCGTAAGCGTGTCCGAAACTTTCAGCCCGCTGGGCGCGATGCCGGCGATCGTGCGCACCTGTGCGTCCGCCTTGCGTCCCGAATCCAAAACCTGCTTCGTGTGATCGAGCGTGCCGCCCGGGCTGGCCATGATCCAGATGATGACGCCGAGGACGACCAGGATGCCGACAAGTCCGAAGGCCGCGCGCATAGTTTTCTCCGTTGATTGAACCGTTGATTATACGGCGTGTCCGCTCGCAAACCGAATCCGATTTTCAGGATTCTTCCGCCGCCATCGGCTGAAGCTCGGGATCGGATTCGATTCTCTCGATCAGTGCGGTGTACTGCTTCCGACCATGAGTTTTCACCTGCAGCCGGATGTCGATCCAGTCGCCGTCGGCGGGGCGGGAAAAACTGTTCACTTCGACGTTCGCTTGCGCGTTCGCTTTGAACCATTCCACCGTCGCCGAGAGGGCCTGCGCGTTCCACTTGCGGCGGACGGTGATCGTCTGATATCGCGCCTTGGGAAGAAATCGTTCGACGTGATCGAGCAGCCACAGTGCGACCAGGACCATCGCGCACGCAGCGAAGCAAAGCGTGTAAAGTCCAAACCCCGCCGCCAGTCCCATCGCCGCGACGCACCAGATTCCCGCCGCGGTGGTGAGGCCACGCACGGAGCCCTTGTGCTGAATGATCGTGCCCGCGCATAGGAAGCCGATGCCCGTCATCACGCCGTACGCGATGCGTGCCGGATCGACGTTGACGTTGACGTTCTGCGCGTGCGGCCAATCGCGCAGCGCGAACTGGATCGACACGATCATCACCAGTGCGCTACCGAAACAAACCAGCAGATTGGTCCTGAAACCGGCTTGCCGCCCCCGGAACTCGCGCTCCAGCCCGATCAATCCCCCCGCGATCCCCGCGAACGTCAGCCGCAGCAGCGCTTCACCGGGAAACCCCAAGCCCGCCGCCCAGGTGGCGAATCGGGCGTCGAAGTTGTCGATCATCTGAACCAGTGCGAGCATGCAGAGAGGATATCACGAGATCGTGAGAATCGCCTAGAAGTGACCCGCCGATCAACTACCGCCGATTCGTTTTGTGAAGATCGGTCTCTTTGTGCTTGCCGCCGGCATCTTTCAGAACGTGTTGGGCCTTCTTCGGATCGGCGACTTTGAAAATGCCGGTCGTGCGGCCGCCGGGGGCGCCGCTGGTGCAGTAGGCATAGTTGATGTTGATGTGGCTTTGGCCCAGCAGCGTCGCGATCTCGGCCAGTGCGCCGGGGCGATTGGAAAGATCGAGGCAGAGAACTTCCGTCTCGGTCATCGGCAGATTCAGATTACCGAGGACCTTTCGCGCCGCAGCGGGATCTTCGGCGACGATGCGCAGCACGCCGTGCTCCTGCGAATCCACCAGCGTCATCGCGACGAGATTCACCTTCTCCGACGCGAGGGCGCCGGTGACTTGTGCGAGAACGCCTGGTTTGTTGACGAGGAAAACGCTGAATTGAACTTCGCTTCGAACTTCGGACATCTTATCCTCCGTTCGTGGGACGTGTGTGATCAGTAGGGAGTGACTTTTATCGCTTCCTTCTGAGTCGGTTTTACTTTCAATATTTTATCCAGCCGGGTGATTTTTAGCAGTTCCATTAATTTCGGGCCGACGCCGCACAGAACCAGGCTGCTGTTCTTCAGGGCCCCGAGCTTTTTGTTCATCGTCAGCACGATGCCGATCGCCTGGCTGGAGAGATACTGTACGCGCTCGAAGTCGAGGATGATCCACCGCTTGTCCTGCTCGTCGACGAGCGGATAGAGGCTCTTGCCGATGTTTTCCAGCTCGATGGGATCCATCAGTGACGGCGTGCGGAATTCCACTACCGTATATTTTTCAATCTGTTGAATCGTGAAATGTGGGTTGGTCATGAGGTCTGTTTCTCAGCGGCTGGCGGTGGTCTTCCTTTTCCTGGACGGCTTCTTCATCTTAAGGATCGACTCGCCGAGCGCATATTTCAAGACCTCGTCGATATTACTCACGAAATGGAATTGCAGATTGTCCTTCACTTCCTGCGGAATGTCCGGCATGTCTTTTTCGTTACGGGCCGGGACGATCACCGTTTTAATGCCCGCCCGCCGGGCGGCGAGGGTTTTTTCCTTCAGACCGCCGATCGGAAGCACAAGGCCGCGCAGGGTGATTTCGCCAGTCATCGCCACGTCATGTCGAACCGGTCGATCGAGCAGCAGCGACGACAACGCCGTGAACATCGCCACGCCGGCGGACGGTCCGTCCTTCGGAATCGCGCCGGCCGGCACGTGTATGTGGATGTCGCTCTCGGCGAGGATCTTCGGGTCGATGCCGAGCTCCTTCGATCGCGAGCGCACGAGACTGAACGCCGCTGTGGCAGACTCTTTCATCACGTCACCGATCTGGCCGGTGAGCGTGATCGCGCCTTTGCCCGGCATGCGCGTCGCTTCGATGAATAAAATCTCGCCACCGACGGGTGTGTACGCCATGCCCGTCGCGACGCCCGGCACGGAAGTGCGGGATGCCAGTTCCGGATCGAACCGCCGCGGGCCGAGCGTCTTGCTGATGAAATCCTTATCGACCGTGACTTTGTCCTTGTTACCGCCGACATAATCCGCGGCGATCGCGCGGGCGACCGATCCGATGTTCCGCTCGAGATTGCGCACGCCTGCCTCGCGCGTGTAGCCTTCGATCAGCCACCGCAGCGCATCGTCCTTGAACTTCGCGTTCTTCGATGTCAGGCCGTTCGCCTCCAGCTGCCGCGGCACGAGATAGCGTTTGGAGATGTTGAGTTTGTCGGATTCGGTGTAGCCCGGGATTTCGATCACTTCCATGCGATCGCGCAACGGGCCCGGCACGGGATCCATCGTGTTGGCCGTCGCGATGAACAAAACTTTCGAAAGATCGAACGGCACATCGAGATAGTGATCGGTGAACGTGTGATTCTGATTCGGGTCGAGCACTTCGAGAAGTGCGGAGCCCGGATCGCCGCGGAAATCGCTCGATAGTTTGTCGATTTCGTCGAGCATCATCACCGGATTCCGCGTGCCGGCCTTTCGCAGCTCCGCGATGATCCGGCCCGGCATCGATCCGATGTAAGTGCGACGATGGCCGCGGATGTCGGCTTCATCGCGCACGCCGCCGAGCGCGACGCGAATGAACTGCCGGCCCGTCGCTTCAGCGATCGATTTTCCAAGTGATGTCTTGCCGACGCCCGGCGGGCCGACGAAGCACAAGATCGCGCCGCCGCCCTCGGGTTTCAATTTTCGCACGGCGAGATATTCGAGGATTCGTCGTTTGACCTTGTCGAGACCGTGATGATCGCGGTCGAGAATATTCTTGGCTTCTTTCAGATCGAGCTTGTCTTCGCTGAGCACCGACCACGGCAACTCGGAAAGAATCTGAAGATACGTGCGGATCACGCCGTACTCGGGCGAGGCGCTGGGAATCGCTTCGAGACGATTCAGCTCGCGATCCGCTTCCTTCATCACATTTTCAGGCAGCTTGGCCGCCTCGAGTTTAGCGCGGAGCTGATCCGTTTCGCTGCCGCCGACGTCGCCGCCTTCGCCGAGCTCCTTGCGGATCGCCTTCATCTGCTCCTGCAGGTAGTAGCGGCGTTGCGATTTATCGATGTTTTCCTTGACCTGCGATTGAATCTTCGATTGCAGCTCCAGCACGTCGAGCTGCGTCGCCAATCGGGCGGCGATCATCCGCATGCGTTTTTCGACGTCGAGCTCCTCGAGCATCTTCTGTTTTTCAACCGTGTCGGCCTGCAGATTCGCTGCGAGAAAGTCGGCCAGCGCGGATGGATTCTGGATGCTGTTGAGAACCTGCGCCGCTTCGTCGGGCGTGTTCGGCGAAAGCTCGATCACGCGATTCGCCTGCTGCCGCACGGACGCGAGCAGGGCATCGGCACTGGCGCCGGGCGTGAAACTGTCTTCGATCACTTCGATCGTGCCCATGGCAAACGGGTCGGTCTGATTCAGAGATTTCAGACGGAATCGCGTGAGGCCGTGAACGATGATCGACTGATTTCCGTCCGGCAGCTTGAAGAGTTTGAGGATCATGCATGCCACACCGACGGGATGCAGATCGTCCGCCTGCGGGTCTTCGACGTCGGCGTTCTTCTGCGTGATCACGCCGATGACTTTTTCCCCCGGCATGACTTCGTCGAGGAGATTCTTGCTCTTCTGCCGGCCGACATTCAGCGGCATGACGGTGCCGGGAAAGACGACAATGTTTCGGATCGGCAGGATCGGCAGTTCGTTGGGAATGACCATCCGCTGGCCGTTGCCGCCAGTTTTGATGGTGGTTGCGGTGTCCGATCGCTCGACTATTTGTGTCTCAGCCATCGACTATTTCTTCGGTAATTCGATCCAGAGCAGCCCGTTATTGTAGGCCGCCGAGATCTTTTCCTGATCGACGTTGTGCGGCAGATCGACGTCGCGCGCGAACGCGCCGTGATCGATCTCCATCAAATGCACGCGAATCCGCTTGTTCGGATCATTCGAATTGTTCGCCGGCGTCGGCACGATGCGATGTCCCTTGATCTTCACCTTGCCGTTGTTGATTTCGATGTCGATCTTCTCCTTCTCCACGCCGGAGAGATCGACACAAACCAGGTACGAGCCTTCCGTTTCGTAGAGATTGACGGAGGGCGACCAGGTTTCGGAGGGATAGAAATTCGAATACCCCTTCTGCAGATGCTCGGTAAGCTTATTGAGCTGCCGGGCGATATTGCCGAATGGGGCGTCGGAGGCCATCTCGAGAGGCATAAAAATCTCCCGTAACGTACAGCGCACATCATAGACTTGCGCTCCACGGACGGGTAGGGGCCCAATCATGAAAATCGAGTGCCGAAAATCAATTCGACGGGTTGTCCTTAGACTCATCGACAGGACGCACGGTGAAGTTGCGGAAATAAAATTCCGCGTTGTCGCCGCGGATGCCGGTCTGGCCGGCGCTGCGGATGGCGGGGCCGTGGGAATTCTTATCCGTCGTTTTCAGCAGCGGCTTGCCGTCGATCTCGAGTGAAATTGTAACGGTTTTTTCGAGATCGTTGTTCGTGACGATTGTTGCTTTGATGTGCTGCCACTCTTCTTTCTTCCATTCGTGTTTGCCGGACGCGAGCACGTAGTACTTGCCGCCGTTCTCGTCGCCGGGCGGAAGTTTCTTCTTGATGTAAATCGTATTGTCCCGGCGGGCGACGCTCACGTAATAGAGTGTCTGTTGGTTCTGATATCTCAGGAAAACGTGGATGCCGTCCCAATCGACCGGCTTGTGGCGATCGTCCAGCCGATCGAGCTTCAGATCGAATTCGACGGCGACGTCTTTGAAATCGGCTCGCTTCGTCGTCAGTCGAAAGTTGCCGGAATTATTGCCGCCGACAGAACCTGGCGACACCGTCTCCACCCAGTCCGGCACGCCGCTGAAACCGCAGCGATCTTTCGCGAACAGCGAGCCGCTGGTCATCTCCCAGTCGGGCGATCTGCGCGCGTCCGGATCGTTCGGATTCCAGTACGCGTATTCGTTGGTGACCAGCCCGTCCGGCCGATCGAACGAAGCATCGAACGCGCCCGGCTGCGTCGTCGGCCCAGCCACAACCGTGATCGCCGTGGCAAATATTACCGCCAGATAAGGTATCGTCAGGAATTGTCGCATAACGTAGGGCCGATCAGTGGCCGAGCCGGCGCGCGCGACGTTCGGCCGCAAGTGAAGTATACCGCCGCCGCGGTCCGCTCCAGCGGCGGGTGATGGAGCACGCCGGGCGGCGTAAGCTAGTGACCGCGCACGAACGGGTAGACATTTCCCGCAATGAATACCAATCCGATCAAAATGCAGATCACACCGACGATCTTTGCAGGAGTCCCCGTGATTCGTTTAGTGCTCGTGAAAGGAAGCCCCTCGCGCTTGAAGCCTTTCGCGCCCAGAACGATGGCTCCGATTCCGATCGCGATGCCGATGATTGCGCCGATCATTCGTGCTCCATAACATAAATGCATTCAACGGCCGGCCGGGCACCGAGCCGCGTTGGAATCACACGGACCGTTCCGCCCGGCCGGTCCGTTGCAGTGCGGGGTTATACACCGGCCGGATCGCCGTCACTTCCAGAACTGCCACCACTTCTTCGACGCACGCGGCGCAACTTCTTCCTCCGCGGCACCGGCGCCGGCGAGTTCCACGACTTGAACTCCGCCGCACGAACCACAAAAGGCCGTGAACGTTTCCATCATTGATCCCGGCGGAAGGTTCGGAAACACCTTTGCCATGAGATCGGAAGGCGCATCAAATAACTCGGACAGACCGCACTTGTCGCATGGGTGAATGATCCACGCCATGCGCTCCTTCAAATACTTTGGCCGCACCATCAACGCGTGCTCGCCGGAGTCAGGGACGATGAACTGAATGCGATCGCCCTGTTTAACCGAGGTCAGTTGTTGCGGCTGGTTCAAAACTTCGCCCGTGAAGATGTCCAACTCGCTCGCGACGATCCTCACCCAAACCGCTTCGGGCCGTCGATCGGTCATGCGGGGGGCCGCCGTCGTGCAGGATCACCTGAACATCGTCCGGATGTTGCGGATGCAGGCGGCCTTGAAGCTTCGGATGTTCGCGCCATTTGTAGGGCAAGTGCGGCTCTCCCCGCTGTATAACCATCCATTAACCTGACCGGCCCTGCAATTTAACATGCCGGCTGAAGACGAGATTTTCGCTCGCACGTTGGCGAGCGTCAATCGGTTGCCGGAAAACGTGGCGGGAATGATATCCCGCACGCGGGCGGGCGAGGGATGGTTTTCTGGAGGTGGGAAGAGCGATCGTCGTGATCACGTCACGCGTACGAGGCATCATCCGAGTTCGACACTCACCGCGACGGTTTTGCCGCCGAGATCGAAGGGGATCGAATTGCCGGCGACGGGCTTGCCGTCCACGATCAGTTTCTTCACGCCCTTGGAAACGCCGGCGGGATTTTTCACGTCAATCTGATACGTCTTGCCGCGGAACTTTCGCGTGACGCTGTAGCCCTTCCAGGATTTCGGCACGCAGGGATCGACGATCAGACCTTTGGGCCCCGGCCGCACGCCGAGGATGAATTGCGTGATCGAAACGAGCGACCAGCTCGCCGTTCCGGTGAGCCATGAATTCTTCGCTTCGCCGGGTGTCGGGGCGTCACGTCCGGCCGTCATCTGAGAATACACGTACGGCTCGGCGCGGTACGTGTCGATCTGCTGCTCCTTGCCGCTGGGGCAGATCGACATGTAGTACTCGAACGCGCGGTCGCCGTTGCCGAGCATCGTCTCGGCGATCTGAATCCACGTGTTGTTGTGCGTGAAGATGCCGGCGTTCTCCTTGTAGCCGGGCGGATAGCTGCTGATCTCGCCGAGCTCGAGGTGGTACGTCGCGTACGGCGGTTGTTGCAGGATGATCCCGTTGCTCGTCGCGAGAAGTTTGTTCGTCGAATCGAGCGCCTTCTGCGCCTTGCCGTCGGTCAGACCGATGCCGCCGAGCACGCCCCAGCCCTGGCTTTCGATGAAGATTTTCCCCTCGGCGTTTTCGTGCGATCCGATCTTCTTGCCCTTCGCGTCGTACGCGCGGAGGAACCACTCGCCGTCCCAGCCGTGCTGGTTGACGACGAGACGCATCGACTCGCCGTTCTTCAGGACCGCGGCGGCGTCAGCTTCGCGGCCGACCTGGTGATAGATCTCCGCCATCTTCTCGCACGCGGCGCAGAAGAGGCCGGCGATCATCACGCTCTCGGCGATCCGCGCCTGCGGTCCATCGACATCGCCCGCGAGCTGAAAACTCTCGCCGGGCGTGCTGCTGAAACAGTTGAGATTAAGACAGTCGTTCCAGTCGGCATGACCGATCAGCGGCAGGCCGTGTGGACCCCGATGTTTCAGCGTGTACGCGATCGAGAGCTCGAGATGATCCATCAACGTCGCGCCGTCTTTGTTGTCCTTGTCGGCGTAGCCGATTTTCTCGTTGAGGATTTTCGCGTCGCCCGTCTCGTTGATATACGCCGCGACCGCCAGCGGCAGCCAGAGCGGATCGTCATTGAAGTTCGAACCCGCGGCCGTGTTGCCCTTTTTCGTGAGTGGCTGGTATTGGTGATAACAGATGCCGTCGGAAAGCTGTGTCGCCGCGAGATCGAGAATCCGCTGACGCGATCTTTCCGGCTGCAGATGCACGACGCCGAGCAGATCCTGGTTGCTGTCGCGATATCCCATGCCGCGGCCGATGCCGGATTCGTATCCCGACGCGCTGCGCGACATATTCAATGTCGTCATGCACTGGTACTGATTCCAGATGTTCACCATCCGCGAAACATGCGGGTCGTCGATCTTCACGCTGTAGACCGACAGCAGATCCGTCCAGTGATCTTTCAGTTTCGCGAATTCCGCATCCACCGCCTTCGACGATTCGAACTGCTTGGCAACCTTGTGGTACGGCGATTTGTTCACCACGCCCGCTTTCGCACTGCCTGCGTCGGCAGACTTCGCGAACTTCGACTTCTCATCGTTCTCGGCGTAGCCGAGCAGGAAATGGAATCGCTTCTCTTCGCCGGGCGCAAGATTCAGATCGATCTGATGCACGCCCACCGGTTGCCAGCCGAACGCGACACTGTTCGTGCACTTGCCGTTGACGACGACTGCCGGCGCGTCGAGCCCGCCGTGCACGCTGCCGACGAATTTATCACGGCTGGTGTCGAAGCCGGCCGGCTTCTCGCCGATCACGGAGAAATATCCGAAGTGATTCCGCCGCTCGCGGTATTCGGTCACGTGGAAAATCGCGCCGTCTTCGATTTCGACCTGGCCGATCGAATAGTTCCGCTGGAAATTCGTCTGATCGTCCATCGCATCCCACAAACACCATTCGAGAAAACCGAATAGTGAAATGTTCTTCTTCGTCTTGCCGGTGTTTCGGACGCGAACGTCCCACACTTCGGTGGTTTGGCCGATCGGGACGAAATATCGAATCGACACCTCGACGCCGTCCTTCGCGCCGGTAATTGTGGAGTACCCCATTCCGTGCCGGCATTCGTAACTGTCGAGCTTGGTTCGCGTCGGCTTCCACGTTTGATTCCAGATCGAGTTCCCGTCTTTTACGTAGAGGTATCGGCCGTTGCTGTCGAGCGGGCAGTTGTTGTAACGATAGCGCATCAGCCGGCGCATCTTGGCATCGCGATAGAAGCAGTAGCCGCCGCCCGTGTTGGAGATGATGCCGAAGAATTCCTCGCAGCCGAGGTAGTTGAACCACGGCAGGGGCGTGTCGGGGCGGGTGATGACGTATTCGCGATTCGCGTCGTCGAAGCGACCGTACGGATTCATGTAGATCCCTTAATGTGAATTTAACAATGACCACCCGGGCGGGCGCCAGCGCCGGGATGGAAAGATGTACTGGCGTGGCCGCGCTCGGTCAATCCTTTTTGCAAAATGTGTGAATCAGTGAAACTTTCATTGTGACGGTATCAGAAATGTGCTAACACGGGTCGCGCGGGGTGAGGGGTGGACTGTCTGTTGGCCTTTCGGGAATTGAAGGCATCATGCCAATTTTGGGGACGCCGCGGCCCGACGACAATCGTTCGGCCGCGGGAAAAAAGGGGCTGCGACTCTCCTGTTGCGCGTTCGGTTTGTGCGTCGTCGGCGCTGTAATGTGGTGGTGCGCGCCCGCGATCACGCACATCGTCTCGGGAGACTCGAGCGAATCGAGGGATGAGATTTCCATCGCTGCTGGCGAGCTTCTCGGCGCCTACGAACTTCAGGAATTCGACGCCAACGCCAAGTATCGCAACCACGTGTTGCGCGTGAGCGGCGTCGTGAAGCGAGTCGGCCGCGACAATCGCAACCATCCGTACGTCGTTCTCGACTGCAGCGCGCCGCTGGGCGTTCAGTGCTTCTTCGACAACGACCTCGCCGACGCCGTGAACAGCCTCAAGCCCGCCGAAAAGACGACGATTTCCGGCAAGTGCATGGGCCTGAAAGGGCATGTCGTGCTCCAGGATTGCCAATTCGTTGTGCCGTAGCGGATTATCGATCGTTATTGGACGCCAAAAACGCTCGTCGCGAGCCTGTCCTTTGTTTGACAGCCCCAGCGAAATTCGTGAAAATCGCCCTATCAGGCGGGGAGAGAGCTACACCCGGAACGAGGCCAAGCCGACTTGTCCTTCTTTCGTCAGGAGACACCTTCGATGCACGCACCCAGGAAACAACTGGCTGGAGTTCTGTTCGCCTCGCTGGCCGTTTCAGGCCTGATCCTGAACACCGGCTGCGACAGCAAGAGTGGCGAGGCCGACAAAGCAATCAAAGCCGGGATCGACGCCAGCGCCGCCGCCGTCGCCAACGGCGGAGACGGGCTCGCGGAACTCGAAAAGGCCGCGGGCATCCAGGAAGCGTCGCCCGCCACTCGCGCGCACGCGAAAGCGCTCCTCGCCCAAGCCGAGCTCGACGCCGCCAATCGCATCCTGCGTCAAAAGTTCGATCAGACCGGCGCGGTGAACGTCGACGCGAACGAAGTGAAAATCGCGGGACTGGTCGGCGAGATCACGCACACCTCGCAGCAGATCGCTGCGGGCAACGTGCTCGTCGCCGGATACCAGAAGCGCGATCCCAAGGCCGAGCGCGACGCCGTGCAGGCCAAGATCGAAGAAGCCAAAGGCGGCGCCGGCAAGGACGCGTGGTTCAAGCAGGACAAAGAGCCGTCGACGATTCCTACGCTCGAAGCCGCCAAGGCAAAAGTCGCGCAGCTGCAGGGCGAAATCTCCAAGAACGAATCGCAGCTCAAAGATCTGACTGATCAGCGCAACGCCGCGCTCCAGCAGGCCGACAAACTCACGCAGGACTCCGAAGGCCTCCGCGGTACCGACGCCGTGAAGATGTACAAGGATGGCGCCGCCGCCCGTAAGAACGCCGGCGAGCTCGCCGTGCAGATCGACAACACCAACGCCATTCTCGACCCGCTGCGTGCCGACTTGAAAGTCGCGGAAGGCCAGCAAAAAGCGATCGAAACTGCGCTCGCCGGCTTCGAAGCGCAGATCAAGCAGATCGACGATTCGTGGGCCGAAGTTCAGAAGCAGGCCGACGCGCAGAACACCACCGCCAAGGCGCTGCTCTCGGGCGGCGAAGGTTCGGTCACCACGAAGGGCACCGAGATGATGGCTCTCGTCGATGCCACCAAGAAGCTGCGTGCCGAGGCGGTCGATAAGCTGAACAACGCAGCGACGCACTTCGAAGAGGCCGCCAAGGCCGCGGAAGAAATCAAGCAGCTCGTCTCGGCCGCCAATTCGGGCCGCGACCAGTCGGTCGCCAAGGCGCTCAAGACGCTTCAGGAGATTCTCAATCCAGCGTCGTACAAGCTGCAGGCCGCAAACGCGCATCTGCAACTGGCCAACCTGCACGCCAGTGCCGCCTCGAGCCTCGCGGCCCGCGGCAAGATGGTCGCGTCCCTGAAGAGCGCGCTTTCGCCCGGCGGAATGTCCGTGCCGAGCGGACTCGATGATTCATCGATCGATTCGGAACTGAAGAGCGAGCGCGGTCTGGCCGAAACATCGTTCAAGACGGCGGAAGATATGTATCTCGCCGCGCAGGATGCGACGTCGGCGAACGACGACATTCGCGTCGCCTCTTACATCGGCCGCATGACAGTGTTGTATGGGTGGTCGCAACTCGACGCCGGTGCGGGCAACACTGAGGCAGCCGCGACGCATCTGAAAAGTGCGCGGGACGCGCGCGACCAGGCGAAGAACCTCGCCGCGTCGTTCCCCGTGCTGCCCGAAGATCTCGAACTGCAACAAGCCAAAGCGCCCACCGCGCCGACGACCGAGCCCGCGGCCGCTCCGACAACGCAACCGGAACCTGCGGCTCCGACCACTCCGCCGGCGCCCGCAACTTAGATTGTTTCAGAAATCCATCGACCATCCCCAAGCCCACGGTCATGCCGTGGGTTTTTTATTTGGTGCGAAACCTGTTGCTTTATTTCGAAGTAACGCTACGATCCTCCGCGAACAAACCCACGGGCGGCATCCATGCCCGTCGAATCGAATCTCTTCAACGAGACCAGATCCGACGAACGGGAAGGCGGTGAAAATCCGCCGCGGACGCGCCGCTGTAAAGGACATTTGTTCTTCGGATCAATCAATGACCACTGTCTCGAAACATCGGGGCGGGAAGGTCGATCCGAAGCTGTCCTGAGCCAGAAGACCGGCCCGCAGGGTTCGTGCGTCGCACGCGTGTGCGATGCGCTCTTTCGGTTTCGTCCTCGCGGTTCGGGACGGCCGGGACAAGCTACCCTGCATCGCGCGATTCTCGCGGCGGCCTGATATCACCGCCCGCCGAATCACGCGCCCTGCATCGGACTGACGCTTATCCCTCGCCTGCCCGTCGTCTCGATTTTTCGAGATCGCGCGCGGACGAGGGTTTTCTTTTGTGCCGCGCGAACCGGCACATGGAGTGTGCGTCATGTTCCGATGTTTCAGATTCTCTCTAGTTCTACCTTCCATTTTCTCCTTCGCCGCCGCGGCGAAGGCGGGAGTCTTTGCCGATTCATCGATCAGCTACGACCAAGGCGCGATCAGTGCGCTCTACTCGTCGTACAACAACCCCGCGACGGCGCTGGGCAAGCCGAACGACGATGTGAACGCCGGCCAGCCGTTCGGATACGGCGCGCTCACGCCGTTCAACGCGACGTGGCAGCCGACGGAGATGGTCGGCATCGGCACAGGTGGTCATCTCACGATGCATCTCGGGCAGACTGCATGGGCCGTCGGCGTGCACGCGGGGGTGGGTTTGATCGACATCGCGTATCCGAACGGAAAGAATTCCGATCCGGCGACGCCGTACGTCGAGCCGCGATCGGCGACTGTCAGTGTCAGCGGTGACGGCACCACGTTTGTTCCTATCGGGCTTGTCAATTTCGATCGGCCCAGCAACTTCTACGACCAGGGCGTGACGATGCCGGGCAGTCAGGTTTCGCCCGGCACGCACGAGGCGGATTTCAGCAGGCCGTTTTTTGGATCGTTGTCCGATTTCAACGACAAGGACTGGACCGCGACGCTCGCGCTGCTCGACGGATCGGCTGCGGGAAACTGGATCAATGTCCTTAACGTCCTGCCCACTGGGGCGAATTTCATTCGCTTTGATGTGGGCTCGGATCAAGTGATGTTCGTCGATGCCGTCGCGACGGCGGTGATCCCCGAGCCGGCGGCAATCGGTCTGCTGATTCCGGTCGCGATGTTTCTGAAGCGGAATCGTCGTCGATGAGATGTTGATCGGCGGCCGCGGGATAGGAGATCTACCCCGCGGCCGTCCTTCGTTCATGGAGGATGCCATGAAAGATCGCAAAGCTTTTACTCTTGTCGAACTGCTCGTGGTGATTGGAATCATCGCGTTGCTGATCGGCATGCTCCTGCCGGCGCTGAACGTCGCGCGTGAGCAGGCGAAGACAACAACGTGCCTGAGCAATCTCCGTCAGCTCGGTCTCGCGGTGCAGACGTATATCGCATCGAGCGGCGGTGTTTATCCGCCCGCGAAGGACGGCACCAGCGACTGGGATTTCCGCGTCACGCCCACCGGCGTCGAGCCGGGAATTCTCTGGATGGGAAAATCGAATCCGCAGATCCAGCAGTGCCCCAGCTGTGATCTGAAATCGCCGACCGTGACCGATCCGTACACGGGCTACAACTACAACATCAGTTACATCGGCCACGGATGGGGCGAATATCGTGTCGCGCCGGCGCGGGCGGGGCAGATTCGACGATCCTCCGAAACCGCGCTCTTCGGCGACGGGCAATATTACGGCGGGACGAACAAGTTCATGCGTTCACCGGGAACCGACAATCCGATTGTCAACGGCGATGCCGCCACGCCGATGACCCGCGCCGCCGGCACGCAAGGCTACCGCCATCGCGGCAAGACCAATGTGCTCTTCTGCGACGGTCACGGCGAGAGCGTGCGCGGTCGTTTCACCACGACCAGTCCCACGCCCACGTTCATCGGCAAAGGCACGGGATTCCTGTCGGCGAACAATCGAATGTACGACCCGTCGTGAATTAGACGTTAATGAGGCGCATGAGTTTCCGAGATATCAATCTGCGTAGTTGTTTTGGACCGCGTGATTCAGTGTGCTAAAATGAATCGCGATGCACCTTCCCGTAGAGCGACTTCGCAGCAACATCCGAACCGTGTTCCTTGGTCACGCGAGCGCGGTTGACCTTCTCATCGTAGGCTTGCTCGCGCGCGGCCACGTCTTGATCGAAGACGTGCCGGGCGTCGGCAAAACCGTTCTCGCGAAATCACTCGCGAAAAGCATCGACTGCCGGTTCAGTCGAATCCAGCTCACGCCGGATCTTCTGCCCAGCGATGTGCTCGGTGTCTCCGTCTTCAACAACCAGACGCAGCAGTTCGATTTCAAGCGCGGGCCGATTTTTACCAACATCGTTCTCGCCGACGAGATCAACCGCACGACGCCGCGAACCCAGTCGGCGCTTCTCGAAGCGATGAGCGAAGAGCAGGTCAGCATCGAAAATCAAACGCTGCAGCTGCAACGGCCGTTCATGGTCGTCGCGACGCAGAACCCGTTCGAATTCGAAGGCACGTATCACCTGCCGGAAAATCAGCTCGACCGGTTCCTGCTGAAGATCGCGCTCGGCTATCCCGAACGCCGCAGCGAACACAAGATTCTCACCACGCAGCCGGGGCGAAACGCGCTCGATCAGCTGCGGCCCGTGCTCAGCGCGCAGGACGTGATCGAACTCCAGGACAAAGTGCCGGCCATTCGGATGGACACCGCCATCGTCGATTACATCCTCGACCTGGTCGAAGGATCTCGACAGAACGATGATCTTCACCTGGGCGTGTCGCCGCGCGGCGCGCTGGCCTTGACTCAAGCGTCGCAGGCGCACGCGCTGCTCAACGGCCGCGATTACGTGACGCCGGACGACATCAAGACGCTGTTCATCCCCGTGTGCGCGCATCGCGTGGTGAGCAAAACGTATTTGCACAACGGCGATGCGAATTCCGCCGGGCGATTGCTTCAGATGATTCTCGACAAGACGCCGACGCGACGATAATTCTATTCGCACGAGCGGCGCGGGAGCGAAGTCTCGATGTTCTCCCGGATAACCACAACCACGCAGAGTCCGTTCGCCACGCCCGTGCGCCGCCGGCTCTCGCCGGACGCTTCGATCACCGGTCTCGTCTACTTCTTCATGATGCTCTTCATGGGTCTCGCCGCGGCCAACAGCCAGGCTAATCTGCTGTTCGGCGTGTTCGGTTTGATGATCGGCATCCTCTTCGTCAGCTGGCGAATTGGAAAATGGGTGCTGAAGAAGATCGTCGTTACGCGCCTGCTGCCCGATCACGGCGTCGTCGGCCAGCCGATGACGATCATCTACGAATTCCACAACGAAAAACGCTACTGGCCGAGTCTGTCGGTCACACTTGCCGAGCTCGATGGAGCCGAGGGATTCACCAAGCAGCCGCACAGTTATTTGCTGCACGTCGCGGCGAAAAACAGCGCATCGGTGCCGACCGAAGTGATCCCCAAACGCCGCGGCCTGCACGAGCTCAACCATTTCCAGATTTCCACGAGCTTCCCGTTCGGATTCATCAAACTGGCGATCGACGGCAGCCGGAACGATTCGCTGCTGATCTACCCGCCGCTTGGACGTGTCGATTCGCGCCTGCTGCAGATGGCGCGATCGGCAGAAAAAATCGGGCCGACCATGCGCCCCCGTCGCGGCGGCATGGACGAGTTCTACGGTCTCAAGGAATTCCGCACCGGCGAAAATCCGCGCTGGATCTACTGGCGGCGCAGCGCCCGCACCGGCGCGCTCGTCGCGAAAGAGATGACGCAAGTTTCGCCGCCGCGATTGATGCTGCTCGTCGACACGTTTTTGCAGGAGCGATCTCGCCCCGAGCACGCGGCGGTGGAGCGGACGATCGCGATGGCGGCGTCGCTCGCGAACGACGCGCTCGATGCCGGGCTGTCGGTCGGATTGTGCGCGTGGTCGGGATCTCATTGGCTGGGCCTGCCGCCCAACCAGGGCAAGCGACAGTGCCGCGACATTCTCGCCGCGCTGGCGCGGCTGCCGATCAATCTGAGGTCCGACACGCAATCGCTGCTGGATAACTGCACGGAATATTTGCGATCCGGAACGACGGCGATTCTCTTCACGCCCCGCATGGTGCAGATCGGACTCACCGAGCGACTGCGCGGTTCGATGCTCGTCGTTTCCGCCAACTCGCCGGCGGCGGATCGATGGTTCCGATTCGATGATGGTGTGGATTTCGCGCGCTGCATGCCGGTCGATCAGGAGCCGGCGTAGGTTCGATTTATGTACGACATCAGGCAATTCAAACCCGCGTTGTACGTGCTGCTCGTGCTGGGCCTGACGGGCTTTGCGCTGGCAGCGCAGTGGCCGGGGGTTTGGATGTTGTCGGTGACGTCGATCGCCTTCAACGCGTGGCTGGTGAAGCGCGGCAAATTCCGGCCGATGCCGCGACTGCTGGCGAATCTTGTCACGATTCTCGCCACGCTGTACATCGTGCTGCAGGTGCGCACGCAGTTCTCGTCGCCGATTCTCCACATCGGTCTGTTCCTCGTGCTGCTGCAGATCATCAAGGTGTACGAGCAGCGCGCCAACCGCGACTACGCGCAGCTGCTGGTGCTGAGTCTCCTGCTGATCGTTGCCGCGGCGATCAGCACGCCAAGCCTGATCTTCGGCATCATCTTCATCTTCTATCTGTTCCTGTCGCTCTACTGCTGCCTGCTGTTCCATCTGAAAGTGGAGACGGACCAGGCGAAGAGTGCGATGGCGCTGCCGGACGATCGTGTCGATCCGATCACGCTGCGGCAGGATCAGAAATTTCTCGCCCGTTCGATGCGGCGACTCACCGGGCTGATTTCCACCGTGTCGATCTGCTCGGCGGTGTTCGCGTTTCTGTTCATCCCGCGCGGGCCGGGGGCGGGAATCCTCGGGCAGCTGCAGTTCAAGCCGAGTCAGACGCTCACCGGTTTCCGCGACAACGTCACGTTCGAAAGCCTCGCGCGCATCACGCAGAGCGAGGAGATCGCCGCGTACGCACAGGTGTGGAAGAACGAGAAGCCGGTCGACGGTTCGATGACGCTCATGCTGCGCGGCATCACGCTCGACGTGTATCACGGCGCCAATTCTTCCGGCCAGCGGTGGCGGTGGACGCGCTCGCCGAGCGTTTCTTCCGATGACGGCGTCCGCCAGATCGGGCCCGACATGCCCGAACAACTCGTCGCCGTTAAGGGTGACGAGCCGCGCTGGCGGCAGAAGATCAAGCTCTTTCCAACGGGCACGAAAGTGCTGTTCGCGATGGAAGGGCCGAACACGATCATGTCGAGACGGGACATGCGACTTCAGTTTTCCCCGCGCGATCGCGTGATCCAGACGGACGATCGCATCATCACGCCGATCGAATATGAAGTGATCAGCACGAATCAGCCGGTGCAGGAATCGACGCGCGGCTTCTTCGACACCCTTCGCGGCGGGCGCTTCGGCACGCCGACGGAACAGATCGACCCGCAGGTGACGGCGTACGCGAAACGCGACGACGTAAGCGGCGGTTTCGCCTCCCAACGCACGGCACAGCGCGGGCAGGCGGACAAAGTCGACGAGCAGATCGCCCACGCGATCGAACATCATCTGCGCACGACGTTCCGCTACACGCTCGATCTGAAGGATTCAGAAAAACTTGGCCGCGACGAGGATCCGATGGTCGCGTTCCTGTACCGGTTCAAGCAGGGCCACTGCGAATATTTCGCCGGCGCGATGACACTGATGTGCCAGAGCCTGGGGATGACGGCGCGGATGGTCGTCGGCTTCAAGTGCGACGAGTTCAATAACGTCGGCGGATATTATCTCGTCAAGCAATCGCACGCGCACGCGTGGGTGGAAGTGCTGACCACCGACGGCTGGAAGACGTTCGATCCCACCAGCGGCCGCGACGGTGATTCGCCCGCCAAGCCAAGCATGTGGCGGCGTATCAGCCATTTCTTCGACTTCCTCGAGTACACATGGGCGAATTCGGTCATCGCGTACGACAACGAGAACCGGAAGAATCTGCTCGAGAATCTCGAGACGTCGCTGACGAACACGGCAATCAATACATCCGTCCCGATCAGCGGCATGAAGAAGAACGTGATGGACACGGTAAGCAACATCGGGAATTTCGTCGTTTCGCCGTCGCTCCTGACGTGGTTGTTGAAGGTGATGGTGGCGCTACTGCTGGGCGTGATCGTGTATTTCGTTATTGAACGATGGCGGCTGCGACGTCGGGCGTTTCGCATCGGATTGGATGCACTGCCGGTTTCCGATCAGCATCGATTGGCGCGGCAACTGATTTTCTACGACGACATGCTGCTGCTGCTGGAGAAGCACAACATTCGTCCGCCGCGGCACCAGACGCCGAAGGAATTCTCCAATTCGCTCACGTTCCTGCCGGCGGAGGTTTACGACACGATCCGGCGGCTGACGGAAGTCTTCTACAAGATCAGATTCGGCACGGCGGAGTTGAGCGGTGCCCAGCAGCGGCGGCTGGTGAATGTCATCAATCGAATGGCCGCGGCGATGTCGAACGGCCACGGCAAGGCGGACGTCTTCCGCATCGAGTAGATTTCCCTTTCCATCGAGTAAGATTCCTCTCCGAATGAACGCGATCATCATTTCCATCGGCGACGAGCTGGTTCTCGGGCAGACGATCGACACGAATTCCGCGTGGCTGAGCGCGCAGCTGGCGGCGATCGGTGTGGGCGTCGGCGCGCACATCACTGTCGGCGACGACCAGCGCGGCATCGAGCATGCGATCTCCGGCTCGGTGGGGCAGTGCGATCTCCTGCTCATCAGCGGCGGTCTCGGGCCGACGGACGACGATCTCACGCGGCAAGCGCTGGCGGTGGTGATCAACCAGCCGCTGGAACTGAATGCGAAATGGCTTGAGCAGATCGAAGCGTTCTTCAAAGCGCGCGGCCGGAACATGCCGGAGACGAACAAGATCCAGGCGATGATCCCGCGCGGCGCGACGATGATCGAAAACACCTGCGGCACGGCTGCCGGTGTCGCGGCGGAGTTTTACGCGAAGATTTTCGTGATGCCCGGCGTGCCCAAGGAGATGAAGGCAATGTTCGAGCGCGACGTGCTGCCCGCCATCCGCGAAAAAGCGGGTGGGGCGTTAATCTTGTCGCGAACGCTGCACACGTTCGGCCGCGGCGAATCTTCCGTCGCAGAGAGCCTCGGTGATCTGATGAAGCGCGATCGGAACCCGTCTGTCGGCACGACCGTGTCGGACAATTACGTGTCGCTCCGAGTCAACGCGCGCTTCGCGACGAGGGACGAGGCGAAGAAGCAGCTCGACATCACGGAGTTCGAGTGCCGCGAGAGACTCGGCGAGCTCGTTCTTGGGGTCGACGATGAGTATCTCCCGGAAGTCATCGCGAAGATGCTCATCGAACAAAAGAAGAAGGTCGCGACGGCGGAATCGTGCACGGGCGGATTGCTGGCGAAATATCTGACGGACATTTCGGGATCGAGCGCGTATTTCCAGAACGGCTGGATAACTTATTCGAACGATGCGAAGTACGATCGGCTCGGTGTCGATCGGAATCAGATCGGACTGTACGGGGCTGTGAGTGAGCCGGTTGTGATTGGCATGGCGACCGGCGCGCGACGACTCGCGAAATCGGACTTCGCGCTGGCGATCTCCGGCGTCGCAGGTCCGACCGGCGGAACGCCCGCGAAACCTGTCGGGATGGTCTGTATCGCGCTCGTTCACAAGGACGGCCAACTCGCGCGCACGTACAATTTCCCGGGCGATCGCGAAATGATCCGCGACCGCGCCGCGAAGATGGCACTTTCGATGCTTCGATATCGGCTCTTGGGGAAGGACCAGCCCTTCTGAGTCTCACTGTCACAACGGCAGTCGAATTCACGATCCTGCAGGGTTTGGCAGAATCGGGGGCGAAACGATCGATCCGCTAGTATCGTAAACATCTGTTAAATATCGTTTTAAGTATTCATTTCCGATCCGTTTCCCGGCACGTCACTTGTTATTGTCCGGCAGAGCGCCACCGCGCCTTCGGTCTATGGTCCAGACATCGTCACACAATCGTCTGACTGTTCTTCTGGCCAACGACCACGAAGGCTGGAACGAGACCGCCCGGCTCATGCTCGAGCCGTTCGGCGTGCAGACGATTTACGCCCATAGCGGGCGCGAAGCGTTGAGTCTGATCGAGAGCCAGCCCATTCACGTGGCCGTGCTCGACACCCAGATGCCGCAACTCGGCGGGATGCAGGTCATCCGCCTGATGCGCGAGATGCAGTCGTCGCCGCCAACGATTTTACTGGCGGATCGGATGAACAATCACCTGCTGCAGGAAGCGCTCGGCATGCAGGTGTTCAGCGTCCTGAGCAAGCCGGTGGATGTGAATTTACTATTGGATGCCCTGGCAAGAGTCATGCGGCGATTTTACGAAAGCCGCTGGCCCGGGCAGGGTTAAAGAGACACTTTTTTCTGGCAACTTTTTCTTTGAAGGAGAAAACGATCATGGCCAAGCTTCGTCCCCTCGGAGACAAGATCCTCGTCAAGCGTGTCGAGGCCGAGAGCAAGACCAAATCGGGAATCGTTCTGCCCGACAGCGCGAAGGAAAAACCCAAGCGCGGCACCATCCTCGCCCTGGGCGACGGCAAGCGCCTGGAAAACGGCGAACGCGCCCCCTGGAACGTCAAGAAGGGCGACGAAGTCATCTTCACCAGTTACGCCGGCACAGAAATCAAACTCGACGGCGAAGAACTGATGATCATGAGCGAGGAAGACATCCTCGCGGTCGTCGAAGGCAAGTAAGAATTTGAACCACGAAGTCACGAAGATCACGAAGCGGTCACTGAACTGCGACGACATCTTCGTGTGCTTCGTGGCTTCGTGGTTAAATCTGATTTGAAAGACAGGAGAAAACGATCATGGCAGCTAAACGAATCGCTTACGATCAAGAGGCCCGTGAGGCCATCCGCCGCGGCGTTGCGAAGCTCGCACGCGCGGTGAAGGCTTTCCAGCACAGTGGGATCCGAAGCTTGGAATTCACGTGACTTGAAGTCGCGGC
>JADMIO011419542.1_pt1 | contig 27760 bp, 29 predicted proteins | sample 8958161 | NCBI WGS metagenome assembly JADMIO01 (sample SAMN16585339, study PRJNA669376) | soil metagenome | isolation source: Crop rotation soil | place: USA: Cullars Rotation, Alabama | collected 2011
GCCGCGACTTCAAGTCACGTGAATTCCAAGCTTCGGATCCCACTGTGCTGGAAAGATCCCCTGCCGTGGTGTGAATGGTGAATCGATCGATGCGTATTTTATTCCGCGTCAGGCGACTTTTACGACAAAGTCAATTACCCTTGATTCGCTTAGCGGAGACCTGGTATGGGATGCGCCCCGCAAGATGGGAGAATACAACTATGCGATCGAGATCAGTGAATGGCGTAAGATAAACGGTAAAGTTTACCGCATCGGTTATATCGTAAGGGATATGCAGGTAGATATTGGTGCCTGCAATAATACCCCGCCGGTAATTGCACCACTGTTCGATTATTGCGTTGTAGCCGGTGATAAGCTGGAATTAACTATTTCGGCTAGTGATCCTGATGGCGATAAAGTATTACTTACCGCAAAAGGCGGTCCGCTTGATGTAGTGCAGAACCCCGCTACGTTTTCCAGTCCAGGCTTTCCTATCGAGAATCCGAGCGGTATTTTTACCTGGAATACTGTATGCAGCCATATTCGTAAACAGCCTTACCAGGTGGCTATAAAAGCAGAAGACGACGGTACAGGCCCTCCTAACAATAGTTATCCTCCGGTTACACTCACCGATATTCAAAGTTTTCGTATTAATGTAATTCCACCTAAGCCGCCAGCGCCGATTCTACAGGCACAAAACAAGGCTGTTCAGGTGAATTGGGGCAAGAATCCTTGTCCACAGGCAACAGGCTATCTGCTATACCGTAGAGTTGGCTCTTACGCCTATAGTCCTAATCCTTGTGTTACAGGGCTGCCTGGGTATACAGGCTATAAACTTATCGCTACAATTAAGGATCCTAACACTACTTCTTATTTCGATAATGACAAGGGTGCCGGGTTACCGGGCGGTGTGTCGTATTGTTACCGTATTGTAAGTACATTTCCTGAAGATCTTGAAAGTTATCCTTCTGAGGAGAACTGCGTGGAACTGAAGCGTAGCGAACCTTTGCTCACACAAGCAAGTATTCTGACGACCGATTCGATGCATGGAGAAGTTAGAGTTCGCTGGCAAAAGCCGCTTGCCGCAGACTTCGACACCATAGTACATTCAGGTCCTTATCAGGTAGTGCTTTCACGCACAGAGGGGTATTTACCGGCCGGACTCACGACATCTATATTTTCGGCTAACTACACATACTTTAAGTCTATCCCTGATTCTACTATTGTTCTGGATAAGGTAGATACATTAAATACCAGGGATAAGGTGTATAACTACGAAGTGCATCTTATGTACAGTGGGGGGAATGAAGCGGTATCACGATCTGCCTCTACAACGAGACTCTTTTTAAAGTCAGAAGACAAACGACTGCGCCTAAGCTGGAAGGTAGACGCACTATGGGTTAGCGATACTGTTTATGTGTATAGAGAAAGTTCAACTGTAGCAGGTGTGTTTAATCTTATTGGAAGCACAAGTTCCGGAAGCTATCTTGACCAGGGATTGCAGAACGGTTTAAATTATTGCTATTTCATTTCAGATCAGGCTACATTAAGTGGGACAGGTATTCCAAGGCCTATTTTTAACCGCTCCCAGATCATCTGTGAGAGTCCATTAGACCTTACACCGCCTTGCGCCCCAAGCTTTACACTAACAGGTAAATGTAAAAGCAGTGAATTGACATTTGAATGGGAACTTACTGATGACAGCTGTAAATCAGATGTTGCTCAATACCGTATTTATTACCGACCTTCTCAATCCCTGGCCTGGTCTACTAGTCCACTTGCATCTGTGGTTTATCCTACATCAGAATATATTATAACCAACGATGGCTCGAAAGAGCTTGGTGGCTGTTATGCTGTGGCTGCGGTAGATGTTGCCGGAAATGAAAGCACGAAAAGTAATGAGCATTGTATTGATTACTGCTCTGATTTTGCTTTCCCGAATGTCTTCTCTCCCAATGGTGACGATGTGAACGATTACTTTGAACCGTTTAACAGCAGTAAAGCACTTTCTGCAAAAACAAAGATATTTAACCGCTGGGGACAACTTATGTACGAGACCTCAGACAAGCGTGTACGCTGGGATGGCAGGAACAGCAGAAACGGAAAAGACTGTGCAGAAAGCGTGTATTATTACATTTGCGAGGTAGAATTATATACTGTAATGGGGATTGAAAAGCGTAACCTGACCGGCTTTATACAGTTGATACGCGGTAATTCCACAAATCCTCCTTCTGAACACTAATAGAATTTATGTTTACCGGAATTATTGAAACCTTTGCTCGCGTAGTGAAAGTAGAGCAACAGGGAACAAATAAACTTTTTACACTGGAATGCTCACTCGCTCCTGAATTAAGGATCGATCAAAGCCTTGCCCATAACGGTGTTTGCCTTACTGTAGTTGCGATTGATAATTTACAGTACCAGGTAGTAGCGATAGATGAAACTTTGCAAAAAACAAATCTTGGACACTGGCAGGAGGGAACAAAAGTAAATGTGGAAAGATGTATGCCTGCAAATGGCCGCTTCGACGGACATATAGTGCAAGGGCATGTTGACCAGACTGCAATTTGCAGATCGGTAGAAGATCAAAACGGGAGCTGGATATTTGCATTTAATTACGATGTAAGTGCCGGAAACCTTACAGTAGAGAAAGGTTCCGTTTGCATTAACGGAGTGAGTTTAACCGTTGTAAATTCAAAAGAAGGAGAATTTTCAGTTGCAATAATTCCATACACATTTGAACACACTAATTTTCATGCGTTGAAATCCGGCGATAGTGTGAACCTGGAATTTGATATAGTGGGGAAGTATGTGAAAGCGTTGATGGGGAAGTAATTGTTAATTGTTAGTGGTTAATGATTAATACCAGGATACCACTTGCTTCGATGCCTCTTCGCAGCGATTTCGATTGAGCACTTCCAATCTGCATTACTTCTTAAACCACCCCGAATAAAACACATAATTCCTCGCTATCCTTTCGTTCTGGTCTTTCAGTGTTTCAGGGTCGGCCATCTTCACTTTTTTTGCAGGAACTCCCGCATAAATACTACCGGCTTCCACACGTGTATTTTCTAAAACTACAGCACCCGCGGCAATTATTGCATTTTTTTCTACATACACATTATCCATCACAATAGCGCCCATACCTACCAGTACTCCGTCTTCGAGGGTACAGCCATGTACTAAAGCATTGTGTCCGATGGATACATCATTGCCGATGTTCAATTTTGTTTTTTCGTACGTGCAGTGTAATACCGCTCCATCCTGTATGTTCACACGATCGCCCATGCGTATCGAGTTTACATCTGCACGCACCACAGCATTAAACCAGACACTGCATTGATTGCCCATTACTACATCACCAATTACATGTGCGCTTACTGCCAGGAAGCAATCTTCACCAATAGCAGGACTGAAGCCCCTTACGTCAATTATATGTGCCATAATTTTATTAAAAAGAAAGTGCTATTCGTATTCCGTTCTCTACTGTTTTTTCTGCTATAAAACTTCGATATACTAATAAGCGGATGGGTACCACACCACGTTCCAGGCCTATTGCAAATTCAGTATAAGGTCGTGCTTTATCGATCGCTAACATATTAAATGCAGCTAATTCCCGCAAGCGTAACTTCTTTAATAGTGGCACTTTGCTTGTAAAGTAACCTCCAAAGTTTTGCAAAATATGTCCTTCGAAATAATTAGAAGCAGTGCTGTAATTATAATAACTAAGTCCGTAAAAATGATTCAATCTGAAGTCACTGATGATAGTTCTGTTGCCCAGGAAGTGCTGGTAGTCGGGGAAGTAAATACGTTTGCTATTTATAAATCCTCCAATACCAAAATCATAAGTCATTGAACCAAATACACCCAGTTTCATGTCATCGTTCACATTAAATTGCAGTTTGTCGTAAACAGGTGCATTGTTACTTATGCCGTATGCCTTAGTGTAACGCAGGTTTAGCTTCGGATATTCTGAACCAAGTCGAACCTTGCGGTCAGGATAAGTAATGTAGCGCTGTCCGATTACGTAGCGTAAATGGAGAGTGCTGATAAATGCAGAATGGTTCGGGAATAGCTCTTCGTCAGCAAGTGAATACACCGGGTTATTCGGCAGATATTCTTTGGAGTCTTTTGTCCAGGCCTGCTTCGTCGTGTTATAGAGTTGCTTTCTTTGCTGATATTCAAGCTCTGCATTCAGTCGCAGGCCATTTATTGCTTCACAATTGAAGCCCACTTTCACAAAATCTTTCTGATAGATCTTCAGGTAATTTTCTTTCAATAACAAACTATAGAAGGTATTAACCAAAGGACTTATAGGTGCAGCCTGGTTAAATTGTACAGCCATTGATCCTAGTCCTCCGCTGATCGTAGTAAGGCGCTTCTTTCCTAAAAGATAATTTCCATCGATAGCAGCATAAAAGCGTTGCAATGAAAAGCCATACCGCAGTTGAGAATTGATGGAATAAAGACGACGATCATCTTTTTGCTTGGTAAATGTGAGCCCCAGGTTAGCTACCCATCCTTCCACTGTATTAAATTGTATGCTCGACAAGGGAGAACGAAACGTAAAACTCTTGCCCGCGTAGCTTCTGTTGTAGGTATAGCCAAAGACCAGGTTAATCGGTTTTACTTTATTATTCACCCTGTCCGTAGAGTCCATATAAGGTTTCGACTCATGAATAACCTGGATACTATCTCTCTTTTTGTAATCCTTGCTTTCATCTGCAGTTAATGGCACAGGACGATTATTGTTCCAGTAAGCGGAGTCGCGTTTATTTGCGCTCTCGTTCACTTTCATTACTTCGCCATTAAAGAAATTCTTCGGAAATGTTTTTCCTATTTCATAATTTGAATAAACACTAATAAAATCACCATTTCCATTAATGCCCATGAATTTGAAATCGAAATCAAAGCGACCGGAAAGGCGCATCCACTGGTCATTTTTTACAGGAGCATATACCTGCTTTACTTTCAGAGTGTCGATAAATTGCAGACCATTGTCTTTGGTAATGTACAACTCAGTACTGTGTATACGCCAGGTACCTTCGACAATGTAAATATTGCCTGCAAACACAGGTCCGGAGCGACTTATAGGAATTACCTGGATCTTGTTGATCACATTGTCGCCCTCTCTGAAAATACCTACAAGGTGATATTTATAATAGGCAAGTGCCGTGGGAGCAATGGGTGAAACAAACGAACGCGTACTAAGGCCTCCCATTTCGATCGTTGCTTCATAAAAATTGAACATCTGATCGAAAGCTCTGTTAAAACTATAGGATTTGTTACTGCCACTTACGCGGCTACTTACCATTTCTTCCCGTGAGTCGCTACCACTTAAATGAAACTTAGACACCGCCTCGGAAAGATAGATGATACCAGTGCTGCTATCCAGTATTCCCATATTTTCACGGGTGAGCTTAATGCCGAAGATCTTGTCAGGGAACTTCTTTATACGCTGCACCATCTTGGTATAGCTATCGCAGCTGTAGCTCTTTACTTCATTGAGGTAGTGCTTTCTTTTACTGATAGCCTTCCGGATCACAGCATAGGCAGGATCCTCGGCATCGGCGTTAATGCTTACTTCTTTTAGCTCTACCTTTTCGCTTTCCAGGCTTACGTTTAAGCTTTGGTTCTGTACGCCGATAGTAACTTTAACGATCTTAAGCTGATAGCCGATATAGCGGAAGGCGATCTCATAGTCGCCAGGCTGCAGGTTTAGGGAATAGAAACCATCACTGTTAGCCGTAGTTCCGACGGAGCTTCCTTTAAGATATACATTGGCAAAGGAGAGCGGAGAGCCCTCACTGTCTTTTACTATTCCCGAAAGTATAGTGGCAAATGAGTACTGCGAAAGACCAATGAAAAAGCAAAGGATAAGAAGCTTAGGGTAAAATGTAAATTTCATATGGGCTTAAGACGGCGATATAGCCTACAATGTTACTTCTTTTAATGCAAATGAAGAGGGCTGTGTTTAAACGCTTTACTAACGCAAACACAGCCCTCTTGTTATAGTTTAATTGTCTTTATTCAGCACCCGACCCGTGACAGTTTTTGTATTTTTTGCCACTGCCGCAAGGACAAGGATCATTACGACCGACCTTTACTTCAGCCCTTACAGGCTGAACTTTTGGTGGTGCAGTAGCTACCTCTTCTCCGCCCGGAGCGGTATTCGAACTAACATAACCTCCGTCAAATTCAGAATGCGAAGCTTTAAGTTTTGCAGGGTCTTCACGACGCGGAGGTGGTGCCGGCTGAGGTGCAGCAGCAGCTTGTTCAGGAATAAAGCCTTTGATCAGGAAGGAAACAGCATCTCTGTTGATCTCTTCGAGCATTTTTTTGAACAGCTCAAATGACTCGAATTTATAGATCAACAGCGGATCTTTCTGTTCGTACACAGCATTTTGAACGCTGGTCTTCAGGTCATCCATCTCACGAAGGTGTTCCTTCCAGGCATCATCGATGAAGCCGAGGATCACACTTCTTTCGAAGGCGGTATATACTTCTTTTCCTTTTGTTTCAATAGCTTTTTTAAGGTTCACTGCTACCTGAAGTCCGCGGATACCATCGCTAAACGGTACCAGGATGTCTTCAATACGGTCCCCATTCTGGTGATGCACATCAGTTAGTACCGGTAAGGTCTTCTCTGCAATGTTCTGTGCCTTAGTACGATAGCGGTTTATTGCTTCGTCAAATATTTGCTGGGTAATATCTTCCTGCTTGCCCTTACGGAAAGTCTCTTCGTCGATCGGGCTCTCAATTCCGAACTGCTTGATAAGGTCCAGCTTGAAGTTCTCGAAATCACTTATGCCAAGGTTCTCTGCTACCAAAGCATCAGCAACATCATAGATCATATTGTTAATATCGATGCTAAGCATGTCGCCGAACAAAGCATGGTTACGGCGCTTGTAGATCACCTCACGTTGCTGGTTCATTACGTCATCATACTCCAGTAGGCGCTTACGGATACCAAAGTTGTTCTCTTCCACTTTACGCTGTGCTCTTTCAATAGAACGTGTGATCATGGAATGCTCGATCATATCGCCTTCTTCGTGACCCATACGGTCCATAAGTCGTGCAATACGGTCGGAACCGAAGAGACGCATAAGGTCATCCTCCAGTGATACAAAGAAACGGCTGCTACCCGGATCACCCTGACGTCCTGAACGACCACGCAACTGGCGGTCAACACGACGGCTTTCATGGCGCTCGGTACCGATAATGGCAAGACCACCGGCTTCTTTCACGCCCGGGCCTAGTTTAATATCCGTACCTCTACCTGCCATGTTGGTGGCAATGGTTACCGTACCCGGAAGACCTGCATTGGCAACAATATCAGCTTCTTTCTGGTGTAGCTTGGCATTAAGAACCTGGTGCTTAATACCTCTCAGCTTCAGCATACGGCTCAGGAGCTCTGATATTTCTACAGAAGTAGTACCTACCAATACCGGCCGGCCCGCCTCTGTAAGTTTTACGATCTCCTCGATCGCGGCATTATATTTTTCACGCTTGGTTTTGTAAACCTGGTCCTGGCTATCCTTACGTGAGATGTTTCTGTTGGTAGGGATAACAACAACATCAAGTTTGTAGATCTCCCAAAGTTCGCCCGCTTCTGTTTCAGCTGTACCGGTCATACCGGCAAGCTTGTGATACATACGGAAGTAGTTCTGTAGCGTAACGGTAGCGTAGGTCTGCGTGGCAGCTTCGACTTTCACGTTCTCTTTTGCTTCAATAGCCTGGTGCAAGCCATCCGAGTAACGGCGGCCTTCAAGCACACGACCGGTCTGCTCATCCACGATCTTTACTTTACCTTCAGCAGAAAGGATATATTCAGTATCACGCTCATAAAGCGTGTATGCACGTAAAAGCTGATTCACAGTATGGATACGCTCCGACTTAACGCCGTAATCACGCATCAACACTTCTTTCTTCTCTAATTTTTCAGCCTCAGGCAAAGAAGAGCGCTCGATGTCGGCCATATTTGACCCAACATCCGGTAGTACGAAGAAGTTTGCATCTTCGTAATTCTTCGAAAGCAGCTCTATACCTCTGTCGGTAAGTTCGATCTGATTATTCTTTTCATCAATTACGAAGTAGAGGTCGGCATCTATCTTGTGCATTTCCTTTTGCTGGTCCTGCATGTAGTAGCTTTCCGTTTTATGTAAGATAGAACGGATACCGGTTTCACTTAGGTACTTGATGAGGTTGCTGCTCTTTGGAAGGCCGCGGTGTACCTGAAGAAGCTTGAAACCTCCATCTTTCTCATTTCCTGAAGCAATAAGTTTCTTAGCATCAAGCAAAACAGTATTAAGAAAGGTACGCTGTGCGTTAACAAGCTGGTCGATCTTCGGCTTCAGTGCGAAGAACTCATGACTGTCGCCGCGTGGCGTAGGTCCTGAGATGATAAGCGGTGTACGGGCGTCGTCGATAAGTACTGAATCCACCTCATCCACAATGGCGAAGTGATGTTCACGCTGTACAAGGTCTTCGGTACCGCGGGTCATATTATCACGCAGGTAGTCGAAGCCAAATTCGTTATTGGTTCCGTAAGTAACGTCGGCCAGGTAAGCCTGACGGCGCTGCGGTGTATTCGGTTCGTGTTTGTCGATGCAGTCTATGGTAAGGCCAAGGAATTCGAAAAGTGGTGCATTCCACTCGGCATCACGTCGTGCAAGGTAATCGTTAACGGTAACTACGTGAACACCTCTGCCGGCAAGGGCATTGAGGTAGATCGGTAATGTAGCTACCAAGGTTTTACCTTCACCTGTAGCCATTTCCGCTATTTTACCCTGGTGAAGTACAGTACCACCAATAAGCTGCACATCGTAATGGATCATGTTCCAGGTAACAGAGCCACCTGCAGCAAGCCATGTATTTTGATAGACTGCTTTATCGCCTTTTATTTCAACGTTTGCCTTCTTTGTTGCCAGCTCACGATCGTTGTCGTTTGCAGTAGCTTCAAGCGAAGTGTTTTCGGTAAAGCGGCGTGCGGTTTCCTTGACTACGGCGAAAGCTTCCGGAAGAAGTTCCTTTAAGATTACTTCCAGTTCTTTCTTTTCGTCTTTCTTAAGTTTTTCCAGCTCACGAAAGATTTCCTCCTGGCGAGTAATATTGTTTTCTGCTTCTCCGCTTAGTTCAGCGTTCAATGCAGCAATTTCATCACTTATTTCACTAAGATGCGCTTTGATACGCTCTCTGAATTCGACTGTTTTATGACGAAGTGCGTCGTTTGAAATAGCATCCAGCTTAGCGTATTCAGCATTTATCAGATCTACGATCGGCAAAAGCTCTTTCAGGTCACGATCTGCCTTACTCCCAAATAGTGAAGTAAGCGTCTTATTGATTATTTGAAGCATTGTAGTGTACTACAGATTATTTAAAGGACTGCAAAGGTAGCAAAAAGCGGGCTAGGCTCTAATAATAAGACAAAATGGCCGAAGGTGATCATGTAGTTAGAAAGTTGAAAGTTAGAAAGTTCAAAGTTGTGGCTTCGTTGATGGTCTTGCCCCGTCTCTAATCCCTATTCTCTACTCCCTTTTCTCCAATTCTTTCTTTTCGAAGACTGAACATTCGTGTAGTAATACATCAAAAAGCAGGGCTTAAAAAGAACTCTGTCAGCTTGTCTGAAAATTCTTTTAAGCCCTGCCAGATTATTGTTCGGGGTGAACGGAAGGAAGCGCTAATTTATATTTTGCTGATGCAAGACGAATTACAATGATAAGCGCTATAGAAATGCTCATGCTTATAAACTCGCTTACATTCTTGCTTTGATGCAGAACAACGTAAACAAGTCCACCGGTACCGGCCGCTATAGCACTCATTTCTTTACGGAATATAATAGGGACTTCATTACACAATACATCCCGCAGTATGCCGCCAGCTATGGTCGACATTACGCCGAAGAGCACGGAGACTCCCGGTGTCAGGTGCCAGGTAAGGCAGCTATTGATGCTGATGATCGTGAAAATACCAATACCGATCGTATCCAGGATGAACAGAACTTTAGAGACACGTTGTAAATGTTTACGCAATGCCAGCGTAAAAGCGACCGCAAGTAATACCATAATTACCAGGCGGCTGTCTTCCACCCAGGCGAGTGGGTAATGCCCTACAAGGATGTCGCGGATCGTACCGCCACCCAGGGAGCTAACGCATGCAATGGCAGCAATGCCAAAAAGGTCGAAGCGGCGCTGACTTGCTGCCAGGGTACCACTTACACCGAAACTAAAGGTTCCGGCAAGAGTCACTAAACTTATCAAATCCATGATCGGATGTACATTAAATCAGAAGGCCCGATGCGTGGGTGTTTGCATCGGGCCTTCTGATTAAGATTGTATTGATAGTTATCGTTGTCCCTTATCAGTTGTTTGCTAACACCTCTATAGCTATTCGTGTGCACATAATAGCCGTAACGGATGAAATATTCACCGTTTGCTGCTGTTTTGATATGTGTTTATTGAATAACATGTGGCGTTGCGCCGCAAAGATACAGATAGGAAAATCGGATATGCAAATTATTTTACTATTTTAGCCTTTGAAATTCGCAGCATTACTATGAAAAAACTACAAAGCACCCATTATTTCTGGATCTGCCTGTTGAGCCTTTGCACCGTTGCCAGCTTACTTGGAGCATGCAAGAAAGACGACGAAGAAGAGGAAGAGTTTGGAGCAATGAGCGCCGTGGTCGACAATATTCCGTGGAGATCAAAAGCAGATAGCGCCATTATTTATAATGGGAATATATACATCCGTGGTATTGCCGGAAATGGTGAAAAGCTGGAGTTCTTCTTAAAAGCTGATGTGGAGGATAATTACATTCTCGACGACTCGATGAATTATGCGCAGTTCACTAAGCCGCAATTCAAAAAGTATCCTTACACAACATTAATTAAAGGTAAGGAGGGACGCGGGTTCTTCACGGTTACTGATATTGATACAGCGCACAAAGTTATTTCAGGTGTTTTTGAAATGAGTGCCTACACACTGCGTGACGGTTCAATGATCAATATCACGAATGGTGTTTTCACCAATATGCGTTACCTGGGCAGCCCGGAAGTAAACAAAAACAATAAGCTGAACTGTAAGATCGGTGATACACTTAACTATACCGGCTTCGCTGTTGCCGGAACCAAAGGAGCAGGGCAGCTGCTTATTGGGGGTATTGACAAGAACGGACATGCTGTTCAGATCTATATTCCCGATACCTTATCTGCCGGAGTCACCAGCCCGATCAGTCTGACAGGCCCGTCACGAGCTTCCTTTACCTATTATCAGTCGACAGATGCCTGGAGAGGGAAGTCAGGCCAGGTAAAAGTTATCTCGCATAATAAGAGCACAAAGATCATTGAAGGCAACTTCAACTTTACGGCACAAAGTACCAATACAAGCGACACAACACTGGTAACAGGGGGCTTCTTCCATATAGAATACTAGTTCTAAAAGCACAATGCATAATTGCGCTGCGATGAGTTGAATTGAATACTGGAAGACTATATACAGTTAAGTTTGCTCAAATAGTGGCCCGAAGTAGGGCACTGAGCGTAGTCGAAGTGTCATTGCAGAAGGAGACAGCTTTTGAATGTTTCACGCTTTCCTGATAGCTGCTAGGAGCTAAATGTCTTTGGCTATAGTGAGAACAGTGCTTTTCGCTAATCTCTATTCCCTGGCATCTGCAATCCACGTGGCGCAATAACTTACCTCTGGTAATAATAATTGCACATTGTGAATTGCATTAAAAGTTTCGGCCCCTCCCAAACACCCCCAGTGGCAACATATTCCCGCTCTTTGCATGCAGCAGCGTCTCGCCGATTTGCATTTGCTTGTGTGATGAGATCGAGTCCTGGAGCAGGTTTTGGATGATCAATGCGGAAAACCCTAGTGAGTAAGTATTCAGGACTAAAAAATGCTCTTTTTCATCGAGCAGTTGTCCTACCATTTTCATCATTTCGTTAATGTTGTCTTCCAATTTCCAGCGCTCTCCGTTGGCACCCTGACCAAAAGCAGGCGGGTCAAGGATAATACCATTATATTTTTTACCACGCTTAACTTCACGTTTGGCGTAGGTTAGTGCATCTTCAATTACCCAACGTATATCTTTAAGGCCTGACAGTTCCATATTCTCCCGCGACCAGTTCACCACCTGCTTAATAGAATCGAGGTGTGTAGTGTCGGCACCGGCTGCTTTGGCTGCCAGTGAGGCTCCTCCGGTATAGGCAAAGAGATTCAATACCTTTGGATCCTGCGTTTTCATTTTCTTCACCGATTCGTAAATGAACTCCCAGTTCTCGCTTTGTTCCGGGAAAATGCCCACATGCTTGAAAGACGTAAGCCCTAAGCGGAAGTTTATTTCAGTGCCTTTGGCCGCCTGGATTTTATAGCCAATGTTCCAGCGATCCGGCATTTTCTTCAGGAAATTCCAGGTGCCGGAAGAACTGCTTTTTGCCACAAACTTAACATGCGCCTGCTTCTCCCACTCCTTATAGCTCCAGCGGCGGTCCCACACAGCCTGTGGTTCAGGGCGTATAGTAATGTAGGGTCCAAAGCGTTCCAGTTTTTCAAACTCACCACTGTCAAGCAGTTCGTAATCTTTCCAGTGCTGGGGACTTATTAGTTGGATCGTTTCGGCGGACATAGTAAAATTGGCTATGAATACAAACGTACAAACATAAGTTGATATGTCCTTTGGAATACCTCTTTCAGGGCATGTATAAGATATTATCTTTGACGCAACACATCCTCATTATGGCTCTTAATTACGTCTGGTACTTTCTCCTGCTTATTTCTACAGTAGTGGCACTTTTAAAATGGCTGATTCTTGGCGATAGCCAGATATTCAGTCAGCTGCTTACTGCTATGTTCGATAATACGAAGACAGGCTTTGAAATTGCACTGGGTCTGGCGGGAGTAATGAGCCTCTGGCTGGGTATTATGAAAGTAGGCGAAGTGTCAGGCGCTATCACTAAATTCTCCAGACTGATTTCTCCTTTCTTCCGCAGTCTCTTTCCGGGTGTGCCCAAAGAGCACCCTGCCATGGGTTCGGTAATGATGAACTACTCGGCCAATATGCTGGGCCTTGATAACGCTGCCACACCTCTCGGACTAAAGGCCATGGACGAGTTGCAGGAAATTAATCCACAGAAAGATACCGCCAGCAATGACCAGATCATGTTCCTGGTGCTAAATACCGCAGGGCTTACGCTGATACCAACCTCTGTAATTGCCATTCGCCAGACCATGGCAGTCGATAAGGGTTTAACGAACTTCAACCCGGCAGATATTTTCCTTCCCACACTGGTCGCTACTTTCGTAGGACTGATTTCTGGTATTCTTATCGTAGCTGCCTTTCAGCGCCAGAATATATTTAAGCTTCCGGTGCTCTTATTCGCAGGGGGATTCACCGCATTAATTGCACTGCTTTGTTTTTGGATGAAAAGCCTGCCTGCAGAGCAAATGGCGAGTTACATCGGTCTGCTTGGCAGTCTTATTATTTTCTCCATCATTATGCTTTTCCTTACTATGGGCGTACTTCGCAAAATAAATGTATACGATACTTTTATCGAAGGTGCGAAAGAAGGCTTCGGCGTAGCGGTAAAAATTATCCCGTACGTAATTGCCATGCTTGTGGCTATTGGTCTATTTCGTGCTTCCGGCTGTATGGATTTCCTTACCAATGGCCTCGCCAGCGGACTTGCTTTAATTGGCGTTAACGGAGATTTCGTAGCTGTACTACCGATCGGCATTATGAAAAGCCTTAGTGGAAGCGGGGCTCGTGCAATCATGATCGAAACCATGAACACTTACGGTGTCGATTCATTCCAGGGCAAACTCGCCTGCGTAGTGCAGGGCAGTACCGAAACTACATTTTATGTCCTTGCCGTTTATTTCGGTAGTGTGGGAATTAAGAAAACACGCCATGCGCTGGCTTGTGGACTACTGGCGGATTTAGCGGGATTAATCGGGGCGATACTGGTTGGGTATTTATTCTTTAAATAATACAGAATTGAAGAGGAACATTCGAAGCCGTCATAGCAAAGAGGTATGATGATTTATTTGTTGTTTTTAAATAAAGAATCTCTTTTCGGCTCTATTTCCCACTCTATTTTGGGTCAAATTCCACCATCCATTCAATTCCATATTTGTCTCTAAACATACCAAAGTATGAACCCCAGGGGCTGTCAGAAATAGGCATTTCAATTTGCCCACCCACTGAGAGCCCATTGAATAATTTGTCTGCCTCTTCTTTACTTTCTGCACGTATTACAATTTTACTTCTGTTTTCATTTTCGTTTGTTTTTCCCAGAATTTCCGGAACATCATTTCCCATCAACATACTACCCTTACCAATCGGCAAAGCAATATGCATAATTTTATTTTCTTCTTTTTCCGCCACCGGGAATTCAGTGCCTGCCAGGTCTTTGAAACGAATGATCTTTGCAAACTCTCCGCCAAATACTGATTTGTAAAAGGTAAATGCCTCTTCGGCATTTCCGTTGAAGTTAATGTGAGGATTGATAAGTGCCATAATTTTATTTTTTTAAGTTCTTAAATTCGTTACTTTCTTATTTGTTTGGGTTGAAGTCCCGATGGTTATCGGGATGCCAGCAGGTTTTCCAAATTGTTCATTGATGCTTTGAATCCTTCCGTGAAGCCCATTTCAATCATCTTCTCCATGCGTTCAAGCGACTCATTGTAAATAGTAATATGCACGGTTGTTTTTCCATCCTGTTCGCTGAACGTATAATCCCAATCAGAACCCGGTAATTGGGGGTTTTCATCTTCATCTGCAAAAACACTGAACATTTTGAAATTGGTCTTCGGGCTAATGGACGTGTATTTCTGAATTGCCCAACGCTCCTGTCCTTCCGGACTTACCATCGCATAAAATCTTCGTCCGCCAACTTTGAAATCCTGAAATTTTGTTTTTGATATAAAGGGTTTAGGTGCGACCCATTGGTCAAGGATCTCTGCTTTTGTAAATGCATCCCATACCAGCGAAAGGTCAGCATCAAATTCTCTTGTTATGAGTACTGTTTTCGCTGCTTTGTCAACTGTAAAATCATTCCGATGGCTATCGGAGTGCAAATTGCTGTTCATTTTTTATTGATTAATAGTTAATTATTTTATTGGTATCAATTCTACTTCGTGGTCTGTTTTTTTAGTGTTAATAGTACGTTGTCGAGTTGATTGAACTGAGTTTCCCACATTTCCCTTAGTTTGGACAACCAACTGTCAATCTCTAGTGTTTTTTTGGGGTTAAAGTGATAATAAATTTCTCTGCCCGATTGTTCCGGTTTAATCAATTCGCACTCTTGTAGTACCTTAATGTGTTTTGATACAGCTTGCCGGCTCATATCAAACTTTTCTGCCATTGCATTTGGTGTTAATGCCTGCATAGCAAGTAAAGTTAAGATAGCCCTGCGTGTAGGATCGGCTATGGCCTGGAATACGTCTTGTTTCATTTTCAGAAGTTTAATTACGCAACTTTCTGGTTGCAAATATATGTGCAACTTTTGAGTTGCGCAAATTTATTTGCATGCCGATAGCTATCGGGATTTTCGAGGTAAGTCCGGATAGCTATCGGGTGCCGGAAGTTTTAGTTGTTGGGAGGGTTTGGTACAATGACGCCTAATGGTTCGGGGTTTGGCGAGGTGGCGGCATTACAGCTCTACCGTTGATACGAAGCACTTCACCCGCCATTACGCCAGGCCTTGTTAGCGGGTAGTTGTTTTTTGGTCGTCGTTAACATATTCTAAAATGTCACCTGGTTGGCATTCTAATACATTACAAATTGTATCCAAGGTGCTAAATCTAATTGCCTTTGCTTTTCCGGTCTTTAATATGGAAAGGTTCGATAAAGTCAAGCCAACTTTGTCAGAAAGTTCATTAAGTGACATCTTTCGCTTTGCCATCATTACATCTAAATTTACAATGATTGGCATAGTTAAACAGTTAAATCGTTTTCGTTTTGGATATCTACTCCTTTTTTGAAAATAGTCGCAATAATATAGATTACAGCTCCCATTAAAATAAATGCCTGACTGTCTGCCCAAAATTGGTTCAGGTTGTCGGTAATAAAACCGTGGTGCATTAAATTCTTAGCTAACTGCCTGGCAATGTAACTTAACAGTCCAATTGAAAGGGTGTAATAACTGATGTGTGAAATTTGTCTCGCAACAAAAGTGTTGAAAGGTTTTGACAGATCCATTTTGTGCATTAGACTGATCACTATATAAAACAGGCAGGCTTTTAAAATTGAAATGAGTAGAATAAAGCTATAGATGCCGAAAAAAGCTAATCTACTGTTGTTATACATTTCAGTTAAGTCCAGCTTTTGATAAAGATTTTGGACAAATTCAGGCTTATACAGACTGAAAAAGAAATTTACCAGTAAGCCTCCTGCTTCAATAGACAAGCCGACAAAAATAAGCCAGGCCACAATGTATAATCCCCAAAATATGAAGTTGTTTGTTTTTGACATAATCGTTGAAATTATAGTTGATGCGCCAAAGATAATAAATAATTATTGATAAACAATAAATTATAGTTTTTTTGCAATAAATAGTTAGTTGCTTTCTCAACGTTGTAATTGATGTCTCTGAAAATTAGCGAATTAACATAGCCGTGTTGCCCGAGACGAACGCCGATACAGGTGACTTGGCCACAGGTCCCACCGCCGCCCCACCTGACGCCTGTTAGCGGTAGTAATTTTATCCGTCAATTAATACTTCCTTTGCGTTAAAGTCCGACATTGCTAATGTAAAAGTATGATTTCTGTCATGGTCACTTTCAAAAGCAATTTCCCAAACTATCGGTTTGTTTTCACATCTTGGAAGTCGAAGGTAAACCGGTTCAAATTCTTTTAGAAAGTCATTTATTTTAAAACCCTCTTTCCAATTCCCAAATTCGTCTTCGATTAAAGGTGAAATAGCTTTCGCTATTATCGAATAATTCTCCTCAACACTTTTGAAAAAGTCAATTTGTTTTTGTGTCGGACCTGTTACGTCTCCATCAATGCCAATTTCTATAGCTTTGTCTGAAGGAATAAAATGTCGTCTGCACTCATAATAACTTTTAAGGGCGTCTTTTTTGTCTTCGAGAAAAAGCATTGTCCCAAAGAATTCATTTTCAAGTTTTGTCGGCTTTCCGAAGATAAAGTCTAAAAATCCCATTGTTTTGTGCCTGTTTCATTATTGGTGTTAACGTTTTGGGGGGTTGCGTTCGGGCGGGAGACGAGGCGTAGCCGTGTCACCCGAGACGAACGTTGATGCAGGTGACTTGGCTTCAGGTCCCACCGACGCCCCGCCTGACGTAAAGGCCCTGTTATAGGCTAGTTGCTTCAATTCAAGTATTCAGGATAATTGTTTGCCCGTTGGTCTGTCAAATTATTTCCGATTAATGAAATAAATTTGTCTAAAGCGTTTCCAGAGCTTGTCGGGTTTAGTTTAATTGTTTTTATAGTGTCCTTGTCCAAACGATACGTTAGCTTATAGATATTGAAACTGCCTCCGCCTCTTATAAAGACTGAAAATAGTTTTGTGTTAAATGATACTACTTGGTCGTATGTAATTCTCTCAACTTGTCTGCCAAAGAGTGGCATAATGTAAATAAAGGCTGTGTCAAAGCGTACCCGTCGTAAAAATCTAAAGTTAACTAAATACGTTATCGTAAAAATAGCAGCAAAACTACCGCATACAATAGAGTTGTCAATAATGTTTTCTTGACTAGTTGTCAAGAAGAACCCTAAACATGAAAATGTCAATACAAGTACTCCTAGAGAATAAGGAATATATTGAGTCTTGCTATGTAGTCTGATGCTCTCCATACAATTGCCAAGCCGATGTTATAGACAGTTTTCATATCTCTAATATTTCTCCAAAACCTAAAGTCCGTGCTGCTTCATTAATAAACCACTTTTGTCCAACGTTAATGAATTTCTCAACTTGTGGCACTTTCAAAAATCTAATTGTCACAACTTTGGTTTCTCCAGGTTCTATTAATTCTTGGTCGTCAAACTGTATGTCTCCAATATATGTTTTTAAATTTCTTAAGTCGTCTGGAAGTTCAAAGACGTGATTTGGTCTGTAGCCGGATTTAAAGCCGGACTTTCGTCCACCTTTTTCTGTTGTCTTCATTGTGATTTTTGCTTTCACTATAATCAAGTCATCCGTCCGCATTAGATTTTTTCAGTTTTTAGTTCAGCATAAAGTTTACTTAATTCCGTACTGCCTTTCCATCCTTCACTTTCTGTCATTGCAATAATTAAATACTTTCTTGCTTCATCGATAGTATTTGCTTGTCCTTTAACTACAGCATATTTCCACGGGCTTTTAGTTTCAGTCATTTTGTATTCAAACTGAAATTTCTTATCTCCAATACTGTAAACTGTAACAAACCAATCATCATCCCATTTGTCTGTCGCTTGAATTACAAGTGCATAATGAGAGGTCAAACCATAAAGTGTTGTGTCAATAAAAGTCTTATTTGTCATTGAAATAAAAGAAAGCATTGCATTGCCAATCTCATTTTCTACTACAGTCGCATTGTTACTTGTTAATTCTTTGTAGAATTCTTCAAGTGTCTTGCTCTTTTGGTCTGAACTTCTGGTTATCGGCATAGTGTCGTTCTAAAATTGGCTATAACGTTTTGCAGATTTGCGATGGGCGGGCTTTTTACCACAAATGTTGATGTGGAGAACTGAACTTACACCTTGCACAAAACTGTCTGCGGAGAACGAAACCCCGCCTATTGCAAATGTGCTGTTATAGGCTGCCGTATTGTGTCTTTCCGTTTTCAAAGCTTACTATAATATTCATTGTTTTGATATTTCTTTTCTTCAATTCTTTATTGCCGTAAAATGTCTGCTCGTCAAGTCTAACAATAATAGTTGGTTTCGAGTTTTTGTCAAAGTCTGTCACTACAAAGCCGACTGGTGTTTTGTCAAAGTTTAAAGTGTCTGTCGCAGTTAGCAGTGGAAAGTCAGATTGTATAAAATCAAATTCCCTTAGCTTATGGTCTGTACTTAAAACCACCTTTAAAAAGTAATATAAATGAGCACCGCCCGTCCCAGCAAAATAAACTTCGTCATTTATTCCGTCTTTGTCAAAGTCCCAGTTGTTTGTATAGTTGTGGGTTTGAGAAGCACTATCATAACTATATGTCAAAGTCGGGTTTGATTTACGATAAGCATTTTCAAATGAATTTGAAGGAAGATCAAGAGTGTCTGTCTGTTGAGAAAAAACAGTCAAGGTCAATGTGGTCAAAAAAAATGTAAAAAGAAATTTCATTTCTGTATCTTGTTTTTTCACTTGTCAAGTTCGTAGTATCGTATCGCACGGTTGCCCATAACGTTCCGGGGCTTTGAGTTCGGGCGGGAGACGAGGCGTAGCCGTGTCTCACGAGACGAACGCTGATGCAGGTGACTTGGCTTCAGGTCTTACCGACGCCCCGCCTGACGCAAAGGTTCTGTTAGCGGCTGGCATTATTTCTGAAATCCGAATAGAATTTGAGGCTCTTCATAGTCATAAAACGAAAGATATACCTTGGTATTCATTTCTTCGTTTTTTTCGTTCAAGTAAGTTATTTTATATATGTCTAGCTTTGCCATATCGCCAACAATAGCATTTTTGGATTTATAATCACAGCAGCTTCCAAGGCGTTCATATTTTATGGGTCTTCCTTGTTGGTCTCGAAGCAAATCAAGATATGCTCTTTGGTTTGCAGGCCCACCTTCCGAACCTGTTCCAACTTTTACTGGCTGTTCAGAGGTAAAACCGTATTTAAGACTTTTGGATGTCTTAGTCAGCGATAGTATTGAATGAATAACCGGGCTGTCTTTATGCTCTTCCTCTGCTTTTTTATTATTGACTGTTAGATTGCCATTAGTGTAAGAGCTTTCTTTTTTTAGCTTCCCATTTTCATAATATTCTTTCACAACCCCATCAATTTGACCATTTGTATAGGGTATTTCCAACTTTAGTCTACCATCTTTATAATATTCTTTTACAATACCATTCTCCTTGTCATTGACGTATGGTCTTTCTTCATAAATACCACCACTTTCATAATAATACTTAGCTATACCATGCCTCTTGTCATCGACATAAGGCTTTTCGTTTTGTAGCACTCCATTTTCATAATACCACTTTTGCACTCCATGCTGCTTATTATCAGCCCAAGGGGTTTCAATATTTAGTTTCCCGTTTCTATAGTAATGTTTTGTTATTCCATGGATTTTTCCTTTCCGGCGTGATGAAATAAAATACAGCTCTCCCTTTACATTATATCCCTTCTCAATACCGTCAATTGTGTCATTAACGTAGGTCGTTTCTGAACGCAATGTCCCATCAACGCGGTACTCAGTCATAATACCATTTTTTCTTCCATTGACCCGTGGAATAATCTTTTTCATTTTTCCACTAGGGTAAAATTCTTTTAGTGTATCGTTTTGAGCATAAACACTACTAAATAAACTAAATACAATAAAAGAAAAAATGAGTGTTGTCTTCATGTGAGTCTATTCTGATAAGTAAATAAAGTATCTTGTAGTCCGTGTCGTCTTTTTATGCTTGCCGCTAACGTTCCCGGGCTTAATGCCGCGTGGGGCATGGAGGCCGCACAACTGTAACCCAAATATACTAAATTTTAATACTTGCTAAAATGTCCACCAGCACTGAGCCCCACTTGGCTTGAAGCCCGTGTTAGCGGTAGTGCATTTCAATGTTTTATTGTAATACATGAATATAAAGCAAAGAGTCCAAATGAAATTATTATTAAACCCGAAAGTCTGTTAACCCACACCAAACGCTCGGGTGTGATTTTGTGTCGAAAATAACTTACGATGGAACTTAATATAAACCACCAAAGAGCAGAACCAATAAACACTCCAAAGACAATAGCCGTGGAGGAGAAGTAGTCGGCGGTCGAAGAAGCTAATCCAAGTCCAACGAAAATAGCTATGAACGATAATATCGTAGAAGGATTAGTAAGGGTTAAGAAAAAAGTAGAAATGAAATTTTTCAAAAGCCCCTTGTTGGCAACGGTAGCTTCCTTCGTAGCGGGTGTACTAAGAAATGACTTGACGCCTAGGTACAATAAAAATAAGCCACCGATCAGTTTTATTACAAATTCCTGTGAGATCAAAAAAGACGAAATTGCAATTAAACCAAATCCTGCCACCGCTCCATAGGCCGCGTCTGCGAATGCAGCACCCATTCCAGTCACAAAACCTGAAATTCGTCCTTCTGTCAATGTTCGCTTGATAGTCAATACACCGATTGGTCCGACTGGAGCGGCAATTGAAAAGCCAATTATTAATCCTTTAATTAAATAGTCTGTTGTCATCTGTTGTCGTATTGCATTACCGCTAACGGTTTGCGGCTTGCCGTCCGTGCGGAATCGAAGCCCTCACAGATCAGCCCCACTAAAGTACATAAAAATCGAAAACAGAACTGAGGACGGCTAGCATCCATTTTTAGGCCGGACGAAACTCCCAGAACCCGCATGGCGGCAAGGTGCTGTTAGATGCTGGGCTTTGTATTTATTAAATCAACTCTCCCAATCCACTCTGTCTGATAGCATTCGTGAAGTTCTAAACTCCTCAAAAGACCTATAAAGTGTAGTCTTGGGATAGTTGGCACGCTCTCTTTTTCCAGTCCATGTTAGGTGAACCAAAGCGAATCGCTCTTCACAATTTGGTTTCCTAATCTCAAAAAGCACATCATCACTTCGTTGATCAGTACAAAGTGCAGAGAATTCAGAATCAGAAAGTATATGGCTAATTGGCTTTGAAAGAAATCCCAATATTGACTTTTTATCTAAACCAAGCTCTCTTCTAAGTTCATCTTCAAACTCAATCTTTTGTTCTATATCTATTTCCTCCCATGGTTCGGCGACAAACGCCACAGGATTGATCAAAAAAGCTTCTATAATTTCGCTATTAATGCCCGCAATATCAATACGCTTAGGCTCGTCTGGCAAGTCTTTCAAGTCGTCAATTGTGTAGCCACCTTCTGGATAAAGAAAAACACCATTTTCTAACTGAACATTTAAACGCAGAGCAGTCCATCTTTTATAGTTCGGTATACTCGTTCGCCAAAAATCCCACACAGATCGTTGAATGTTCTTTAAATAGAAGCCTGTTGGAATAAACTCTCCAAATAAACATCCCATACTTGCATCTCCAACCTGCAAGAAAGTAGTTCCAATCAGTTCAGTATGTGAGAAAACACTTGCCTTCATGATGTCGGTATTAGCCCTGCAGCTAACGCTTTGCAGCTTGGCGTTCGTGCGGCAACGAAGCCGACAAACTTTCAAACCAGAACAAAGGTAGTTGGGAGAACGAACTTTCCAAACCTAAAAAGCCAGCATGATGCCAAGGTGCTGTTAGCACCAGTGCATTTTGGGATTCGCCTTAATGTCTAAGGGCTAAACGATTTGTTAGTAAATCTTATCAAATTCTATATTTATTTTCTTCTTTGTAACAGTTCCGATGAATTTATAACCACCTTCTGAATATTCCTCGGCAGATATAATTGTATCGCCATTACTTAAAATTGCTGTCAAACTAAATGAGTTTTCTCCAGGACTTTTGAAAAATAAGCAAGTCTTGTCATCCGTTGCTAATTGTCCACTTTCAACCCTCTTGATTCCTTTAGTTAATAATCTAACAGTTTCAATAGATTGTCCTGTCACATTAACTATGGTCACGCAAACATTGTCACTTGAACAGTCGCACTTGTTGTCACATGCAACAACTCCCAATACTATTATTATAAAAAGTCTTTTCATTCTACGCTGAGTTGCCAGTTTCTGATTTCAATTTAATATTGTCTTAAAATAACATAGTTTCCATTGTGACGAAGTTTTTTTTGCATTGATGCTAACGTTTTGCAGTTACTGGCAGGCGGGCTTTCGAAGCCTCAACTGTCTATACCCACAAAAGGTTATATAAAGATACAAATGTTTTTGTTACGACGTCCGCCCGCTTGCTAGTAGGTGCTGTTATAACCTGGCCGCTTTGAGCTGTCTACTTTTTAGTTTTAATAGTTTGCCAGTCCCAGTATGTCGCGTAAAATTCGTCGTGTAGAAAATCTGCAATATTATCATCATTTGGGTCTGGTTCTTCGTCGACGAGTTTAACGCCGATCCAGTCGTCTGAACTATGTTTTGGGTTTGATGTTCCGTCAATATTATTTAGTAAGTTGAAAATAATTGCAGCTGAAGTGTCGGAGATTATTTTTTTTAATGCGCTTTTTAATTTGTCTGTAGCAAAGAGTTTGTTTAAAGCTTCGATTTCGTCAGCACTTAATTTAACGTCTGGAGGATAAGTCAAAGCATTGTCGCCTTGTCCGAAGATATTTGAAATGGCGTTGTCTGTATATTCATCAATGTCCTCATGAACGGCAATGAGAAGTGTCTTGGCATTTGATTCGGATAAAGTCATTGTCAGGTTGTTTTATTTGATTGGGTGTCTGCCTAGCGGCTTGGTTATAACGGTTTCGGGCTTTGCGTTCGGGCGGGCTTTTCAGCACTACCGAAATACAAAGAATAATACTTCAATAGTACAAAAAAATATCCTACGAAGAAATGAAAATCCGCCTGACGCAAAACCACTGTTAGCGGCTGTTATTTATTCATTTTTTAATTCTCTCTAAGTGAAGAGGAAGGTAACAGTTGTCGCATTGTATAACGTTAATGTCTTTTCGTCTCCTTTGAATATTATTTCTGAGTAAATCAAAGTCTTCAAGGTTACCACAATATACTGTTTTAACCGGTGTTGAGTAAAACTCTTTGGGCATCTCTAAAATTCTATCTGAGTCATCGCCGAATAAATAAACTTCTTGTAACGATGTCATATTTTTGAAATGCAGCTTGTAAATAGGCGCTTGTAATGTATCTTCCTTCGTTGTTTGTTGGTATAAACCCAGTGGATTTATTACAATGAGCACTTTTATTTTAGGTAGTCTTACATCCAATAATACTCTCAATTTCTTTGCATGATTCTTCACCTTTTTATTTTTGTAAAGCTTTTGACAATTAATATCTCTTTTGTCCAAAGGCGGCAAGCTATATGTCGTAATGAATAGCTTATGTTTGCTATAATTTACTAATTCATTTTTAAGTAAACACGAACTCTCACCATATTCGACTACTTCCCAAAGGTTACAATTGGCTTCCTCATAATTTTCCCCAAAATTGACTACTAAAGTGTCGACTTGAGCAAAAGAAGACATTGTATTGAAAAAGAATAAACTATATATGAATAGGTTTCGCATGGCTTTCTGTCATAATTGCCGCTAACGTTTTGCAAATGTGCTGTTAGCGGTAGGCTTTCTATTTCGTTTCTCTAATGTGTCCATTCTCGTCAATCGTATATTTTGTCAAGCCAAGCGTCAACTTTCTACTTGTTTCGTCAATGTCCGAACTGTCTGGTTTTAAAGCATAAGTTGTTATGGAATCGCTGACCAAAATTGTCTTGTCCTTATTTATTGTCAGATATTCTATGGCTTTGTAGCCCATATCTTCTCCAGTCTTTTTGTATGGCCCCAACGAGTCAATTTTATTTCCTTTTTTGTCGTAAGTTGTCAAGAAAGGAACAAGTCCCCAGTCCCCAATTGAACAGTCAATTAGTGTTACCGTTTTACTGTCATTGTATAAAATGCCTAAAGGTTTACTTGTCCAAACGTGTTTATATTTTTCAAAAGCACTCTTGTCGTAGTTTTTTGAAAGTGTTGGTAATTGTCCGAGTGGGTTGTGAGAAAGGGGCAAAGGTATTTGGTCTAAGGTTTTCAAGTAATTTTCAAAACTGTTTGCTGAATTGTCTTGTTGCTCATTTTCCGCAGTTGTGTTGTCAGAGGATGATTTGGTGTCTGTCGAACAACTTGTCAGTGCTAACAAAATAAATGTCAAAATATATGCTGTCTGTTTCATTGCTGTCTGTCTTTTAAGCTTACCGCTGACGTTTGCAGATTTGCGATGGGCGGGTTTTTTACCACAAATGTTTATACGGAGCATAAAACTTTCGGCTACCACTAAACTGTCTGCGGAGCAAGAAACCCCGCCTATTGCAAATGTGTTGTTAGCAGCGGTTTTTTCTATCGTCAATCCATTCATACATTTCTTTTAAGTTAGGCACGTCATGAAGATATTTCATTTCGTTTTGCTCAAGCGGATATAAAGTCAGTTTAATCTCCTTCTCTTTTTCAAATTTTAGGTTTAGGTTTTTAATTACTGTCGCAATGTCAATTATTGGCAATGGCAAAATTGTCCCAAACATTCTCTCGGTGTTACCAGTGTCAAGGTTGAACATGGCAACAAAACATTCAAGTTCTTTGTCGCAAATGAAATAAACTCCTGTCATTGATTTTGGATAAGGCGGAGAAAACCAAAACCCTTCGGGATAAACTCGTTCCTCTGGTTTTTTTAGTTGTTGTCTGACGATGTCAAAACAATTGTCAAGAAGTAGAGAATAACCGAACCGTTCAAACATCATTAGGTATCCAGTTTTGAGGAGTGCATATTCCAATTTCTCAGGAATAACTCTGCTCTTCAAAAAGTCCATGTTGATAATGTATCCTCGTTTCACTTGTTCCATAGTCTTGTCCAACCTGTCGGGATGATTGTTCTTTTTGCTATGAAACATTGTTATTGTCCCGTCCTGTGCAACGGTGATTTTACCTTGAAAAGTCTCTCCGTTAATGTTTACCTTAACAGATTTCTCTGTCCCAGGAATAAATTTACCGCTGTCAATTTCACGAAGTCTTTCAGTTAAGTGAAAATCAATTTCGTGTCCCGCTGTGTTATTGCATGACTTACATGTCAAAGTGTTTGCAGAACCGCCCAATGACTTTGGTGGTGCGTCTTCAAGAGTTAATGGGTCGCTTGAATTTATGTCAGCGTGAGGTAGTAAGCAGATTGGACATAAATAGAAGTCTTTGTCACTGGTCACGAAACCGTTGTCAATAAGAAGGTTTAAGTTGTTCTTATACGTATCAAAAATTGTTTGTCGTTTGTCTTGTCCTTTACTCATCGTGTCGCCCGAGACAAACGCTGATGCAGGTGACATGGCTTCAGGTCCCACCGACGCCCCGCCTGACGCAAAGACCCTGTTAGCGGTTCGTTTTTTATTTATTAGCACATCCAGTATTTTTTCTTTCTAAGGTCAATAATTGCTGGCCCTCCAGTACATCCTCCAATTTCGTCCAACTGAGCGTCAGACGCAGCTTTTCCAATAATCCAAACACCTGTTTTGTGTTTCATTAATCGTCCTTGGTCAATTATGTCTCCTTTTTTCATTGACGTGAGTTTTCCGTCTCCTTCGTAAATTATTTTTATGGTTGAGCCGCTTACCATAACTGTCACCTTTTCGCCCATTGATTTTCCGCCCCACTCGGCGAATGCAATATCAAAACGATATTTTCCATTGGGAATTATTGTGTCTGTCAAACTGAAGTTTGCAGCTGCCCCATTCCATAGAATTAATGAATCGTTTGCTACATCGTATTCATAAATATCTTTGGTTAAGCTGTCAATGTAAATCCACTGTTCTGTTACATATCGGTGTTCAAAGCTATGTCCAATCCTAACCGCAGCATACGACCTGTTTTCACACTCCATAGGCTCTTTTATGTATGTCACAGGATGCCCGTCTACTTCAGTAAGTCGGTCTTTATTGCCGTCTAAATATTTAATCACAAAATCGTCCGCCCACAATGCCACTTCAGCAACAGTGTCTACAGTTTTTACTTGTGGTGTGTCTGACGATGTTGCTGTTTGACTATCTGTCCTGCTGGAGCAGGAGTATAGAAAAATCAAAGTCGTAATATATGTTACTATCTGTTGCATTTTATAATGACCGCTAACGTTTTGCGGCTTGCCGACCTGCGGAATTGAAATACCTCACAGAACCGCAGCACTAAAGTAACAAAAAAACGAAAACCGATCTGAGCCGGGCTAGCATCCATTTTTAGGCCAGGCGAAACTCCAGGCCCAGCATGGCGGCAAGGTGCTGTTATCAGTTGTTTAAATGTCTTTCCAAAAAACAGAAGTAGTATAAAATACTGTGTCAATAAAGTATAATACTTCGTCTGCAGTCAAAACATTCTCATCGTGAAGGTCCTCAAGAATAATACCTAGACGAGGGTTGTAGTAGTCATGATTGCGGGTATTCTCAAAACCGTTATCGGTCAAAAAAGCCTTTACTTTATGTAATTCTGTAGTTTCTGTTACCTCTACAAAGTTCTGCTTTACGACGGCATACAAAACATCATTATCACGAGTAAATCCAATTAACTCGTATGCTGTATCCTCAAAGAAAAAATTATGAAGTAGCAAGTTATAAAAGTAATCTTGCCAGGAACTATAGTAAATTCCATCATTAAGTTTAAGTACGTGATCAGCATCGCTGAGAAAAACTTTCTGTTCAGCTCCCTCGCTCACATACTTACTAAAGTCTATATCAAGTATCCAAAGGCTTTGGTCAGATATAAACTCTATGAGTCTCTTTGCTTCTTGTTGTTTGTACGACTTTGTTCTTTCAACATCTGAGCCTGCTTGCGAGCCATCTCCAATGTAATTGGCCGCTGCTTGGATAATGCTTCCAAACCTAACTTGGATCTTTCCTGAAATGACATCATGTAGATTCTCCTTAAGATGATTAACCATCTAGGCAAAGGTACGTAAAATCCCAGTAAGATGCAAAGTAAAGGGATCCAGGTGGTTCCCAAATTACTTATAACGTTTCGGGGCTTTGCGTTCGGGCGGGCAGACGAGGCCTAACCTTGCC
>JADMIO011575625.1_pt1 | contig 27760 bp, 22 predicted proteins | sample 8958161 | NCBI WGS metagenome assembly JADMIO01 (sample SAMN16585339, study PRJNA669376) | soil metagenome | isolation source: Crop rotation soil | place: USA: Cullars Rotation, Alabama | collected 2011
TTCGCCGCCTCGGGCAGATTCCCAAGCACCGCATTGCACACGCCCACCAGGTAGGTCGCCTCCAGCCTGTCCGGCCGGTTGGCATCCTTGTTCGACCGCGCTGCCATCGCCGCGTCAATCGCCTGCTTCAACTGCTTGCGGCTCTCCGGCGTGTCCCCCTTCTGCCCCTGAGAGTCAAAATGCGCCACCGCCAGTTGCTGCATCGGCAACAGCGTGCTTACATCCGCATTCTCAGGCACCTGTGCCGCGAGCTGCTCATACACCAGGTCCTTGAACCGCGGATCCTTTTCGACGATCGCCGAGAGCATCCCCAGAGCCTCCAGCCGTGCCGCCTTTTTTTCTGGCTCGCTGGTCTTGCTCTCCGCGGCAGCCGACGCAACGCGGTATCCCAGCATGTCCGCTGACAACTGCGCCTCCGCATTCTCCTTGCCGATCGACTTCTTCAGCGTCTCCAGGCTGGTCTGCGCCGCCTTGAAATCCTTCCCCCGCAGGTTCGCCACCACCGCCTGGTAGCGTGCCTGGTACTGCACCCAGCCCGGCGCTTTCTCGTTGGTCGCCTTGGCAAAGTCCGCCAGCGCCTTGGGAATGTCGCGCGCCTCGCTATAGATCTTCCCGCGCAGCAAATACGCCTGAAAGTTCACGCCGTTGTCCGTGTCATCCACCGCCCACTCATTGAGCGCAGTGGCGGCCTCGCCCAACAGCTTCGTCCGTTCCGGCGCGGCAAGGTCCATCGCCATCGCCTTAAAATACGTCGACCACGCCCCGTAATACTTCGCCTCCGCCGCCGCCCCATATGCCCGCATGTACGCCTTTTCATCAAACGGCTGCTTCGCCTCCGCCGCCTTCATCACCGCTTCCAGGTTGACGATCGCGCCAGCCAGCAGCTTGTCCGCGAGTGCTGCCAGCGGCGCCAGCGCCTCCCGGTCCTTCTGATTGTTCGCCCAGTACTCCATCCGCGTGATGATCGGCTGCGAGAGCTTCGTCAAAATGAACTGCCCCTGCGCCAGCGCCCACCCGCCATCCGGCGAAGGCGTCCCCTTCAAATACGCCGGCAACGATTCTAAATACTGTTTCGTCTTCTCCCCCTTGTCCTTAGCCGCATCATCCCATGTCGCGAGGATCAACTCCGCCTTCCACAACTCCTCACCCGCCGTCCCCTTCGCCTCCCCCATCTTCGCCTTGATCGCATCCACCTGCTTTAACCGAAACAACTCCTGCGCCAACTGCGTATCCGCATGCGGCGTGATTTGCGCGATCACCCCCCCACCCATCCCTACCGCCAACGCCACCGCAACCGCCAGCACAACCTTCTTCATCAGAAAACCTCAACCAAAAGCATCCTTGCGAACCGGATTCCCCCACCAGAACTTTCTTCGTGCGTCTTCGTGACTTCGTCTCTTCGTGCTTCGTCTTATTTCGCCGGATAAAACGCCACATTCTTGAACTGCAGCTTCGTGCAAAAGTCATACACCGTGATCACATCCTGGTAAGGCACCCGCCCCTCCGGCACGATTAGCACCTGCACATCATCCGACACCTGGTGCCGCCGCTCCTCCAGCCGCGCATAAATCTGCTGGTTGTTCCCCTGGTCCGCGTCATCCAGCTTGTTCATCTGCATCGGCACCGTATCCCCCGCCGCCACCCACGTGTCATTTCCCTGCCGCCGAAGCGTGATATTCATCTTCGCCGACGGCAGCTTCTGGTTCGACGCCTCCGTCCCCAGCCCGCCCTTGTCAATCGCCGCCGTGTTCGACTTCAAAAACAGCTCCGGCAAAATAAACGAACTCCCCAGCATGAAGAAAATCAGGATGCACATCACCACATCCACCATCGGCGTCATGTTCGGCCCCACATGCGCCGACATCTTCTTCAACCCCCCGCGCCTTTTTCCACCGTGTCCACTCATCTGACAGCCTCGATTTCGAACTTCCGGCTTCTGGCTTCCGGCTTCCGGCTTCTCATTTATCTCTCGTCGAAAAGTTCACGCTCGTAATATTCGCCTGCACACACGAAATCAGCACCGGCGAAATCCACTTGTACGTCAGCGCCTCATCCGCCCGCAGAATCACCTTCAAATCCGGTGACTCCTGCTTCTCTTTCCGAAGGTACGCCGTCAGATCCTGCATCGACACCGCCTGCCCCCGGATGATCACGTCCGGTTCGTCCGCGGCATTCACCGAACCATCCACCCCCTTCCGCGGCAGCAAATTAATCATCAGCCGCCCGCGCTGCTCCGGCATCTCCTGCCCCAGCTTCGCCCGCGGAATCTGCACCTGGTCGTTCGCCTCGCTCTTCGCCAGTGTCGAACAACACAAAAAGAAAATGATCAGGCACATGATCACGTCGATCAGCGGCGTGACATTCACATGCTCATCATGCATCGGCTCAATGCCCTTGCGGCGCATGTCGCCTCCCTTAAATCACCATTCATCCTTTAGCCTTTAGCGTTTAAGCCGTCGCCTCTTCGCCCGCCGGCTGAGGCACCGGCGCATGCGAACCATGCCGCTTCTTCTTCTGCTCTTTTTCCTTCTCCTTCTCCTCGTGCGGCTCCGGCCGCAGGCTCTCCAGCAACTCCTCCGCCACCAGCGCCGCCTTGGTCGCAATCTTGTCCGCCCGCGTCCGGTAGAACCCATAAACAACAAGACACGGAATCGCCACAAACAACCCGAAGAACGTGTGCCACAACGCGGTGCCCACGCCGCCTGCAAGCTGCGTCGGATTCGGGTTCCCGCCCGCATCCACCAGCGTGTAGAACGCCATGATCATGCCCAGCACCGTCCCCAGCAGCCCTAAAAGCGGCCCGATGTTGCCGATGACGTTCATCGGCTCAATCCGGCGGAACAGGTCCGCGGTCTGTTCCGAGACGCTCGCCTCCAGCCCCTCACGCATGGCCGGATATTTCAAATGCGTCCGCCGAATTGCCGCATACAGCGCCTTCGACACAAAGCTCGTGTCCGTCGCCGTGAAGTCCATCAGCTCCTTGTACTCTCTGCTCGCAATCAGCGACCGCAGATGCTCTGTCGTCTCCGACGGCGCAATTTTCTTCTCCCGGATATGCATCATCGCATCGATCGCCAGCGCGATCCCCGCGATCGACGCCAGCGCCAGAAGCGACAGCACCAGGTAATCAAAAATCTGGAACACCCACCCGGGCAAATGTGCCCCACCGCCACCCACCCCCAGCGGCATTCCCGCCGCAACATCCGCCGCCATCGCCGGCATCCCCGCGCCCAGTACCACCACCGCCATCACCGCAACTTTCAATCCGAATCGCATACCCAAAACTCCAAAGCACCCGTTCAATTCAAAATTCAAAACCCAAACGTCGTGTCTTTCGTGTCCTTCGTGGCAATTTCATGCCTTCGTCAGTGCAAATCCTTTTCACGCATGATCCGATACGAGCCTTTGTTCCGCGCGCTCAGGTCCTTCAAATTCTGCTCGTAAAGTGGATTCACTTCCACCAGGTTGCCGCCGCCACTGCCGTCTGGATTTGCCGCAAGCAACACCAGGCAGTTGATAGAGATCGATTTGTCCTTGTTGAGGATGTCGATCGTCTGGGACAGGCGAGGATCAAACCACCCATCCGTGATAAAGTAAATGAGCTGCGGCTTGAGCGCCGCCGCCTTTTTGAAAGCGTCGACAAATGGATCAAGTTCGTCGTTGTTTTTCCCTTTTGGAATCAGCTTCGCGATTTTCGCGGAGATATCCTTCTTTGCATCCGGCGTCGCCCTGACCAGGCTCGATCCCGTGATCATCTCGCCCCGCTCCGAAAATGCCACGACCCCGACAAACTGCAGCGGCACGAGCCGATTGACCGAACGCGTAAGCTCCTGCTTGATGTAATCCAGGTTGTCCAGCATCGAACCTGATGTATCAATGATGTACACAATGCGCGTCGCGTTCCCGCCGGTTCCATAAAACGTCGATCGCGGTCCCGTTCCGCCGCCCCCGGGCACCCCATACGCCGCCACCTTCCCGCCGCCCGAATCGTTCCCGCCGGCCCCGCCCAGACTGCCTCCCGTCCCCGCAAAAATCCCCAAGGCCTCCGTGTCGCCCGCCGCCCCCCCCAGCATGCTGCTCAGATTCTTGTTCGAATCATTCTTTGCCCACCCCTCTTCCTTCGCCAGTTCCTTCAATCGGTCCTGTGCCGACTTCTTCGACGGGTCCGCATTCAACCCCGGATTCGGTATTCCCCCGGGTGTCTCCGAATACGCAGGATCCTCAAAACTCTGCGGCACGATGATGACCTGGTCCTCCGGCGTCAGCGCCTGGTAGGTCAGGAATCCCACGAACACCACGATCAGCCCAATCCCCAGGTGAAACGCTCCCGAGATCACCCAAGGCAATGCCGTATCCAACCAATGCGGCTCATGGAGGGGGGGGTGCTCCATATGCACCACCACCGCCGCCTGGTCTGCAACCCCCGTTCCCGCCGTCTGCACCGCCGCATTGCTCATACCTAAGCGCTCACATGAAAGGAGGAACGTGAGGTGGAATGGCAACCGCCATGCCGCCGGCTCAGCGACCGGTCAGCCGCCGTGAATTCGCGCGAAATGCCGATAAACAAGAAAGGTAACACCTGAACGCCGGCCCTGAAGCAGAAGTTTCCGCCATTCACCTTTGCCAACCTCGTCAATAACCTTGGATGGCTGTGACAATTCTGTCACTCATCTGTGGCCGCTGAACCCGTCGCAATAAACGTTTGCGAATTCCATTGAAGTTCATATTTCGATCCTTGAAAACCACCCTGCTCGAGGAGAATGACATGTCCAGCCGCCACGTCTGTGCGATCTTCCTTGCCGGTGCCGCGCTGATCGCTGCCACGCCTCCGCCCCAGGCCACTCCAGGACGCGGCCCAACTACCACCGCACCCGCAGCCACTGCCCCCGCGCGGCCCAAGATCCCCGCCGACACCGCAGAAATTCAGCAGGCCATCGATCGCGGCGAATACGCCTCGGCCGTCAGCGGCATCAGCCGTCTGCTCGCACCCAGCCACCCCGTTGATTACGACCGCCATCTCCTGCTGATGCTCCGCGCGGAATGCGAACTCCAACTCAAACAAACCACCCAGTCCATCTCCACTCTCGAAGGCATCCGAAAAGTCTCCCACGAAAATGCCGTCATTCACGATGAATACGAAGCGCTCGCGATGATCTTTCTCATCCACAAGTCCCCCGCCCTCACGTACACTCCGAAAAGCGGCGCCAGCCGCATTCCCATCTCGATCCTCGAACGCACCCGCAGAAAGGAACTATACAACGACTTGTTCACCGATGAATTCGCTATCGTTCAGAAATTAAGCCGCGATGCTGCGTTCGACAAAAAGCTCGACCCGGTGGTCGCCGTATGCGATCAGCTTCTGGATGTTCAATCCGCTGAATACGTGGCAACTGGCGCCATTGGCAAGTCCCGCGGACTGGCCGTTCAGATGCTCGGGTCTGCCCGAATCGCGTTCTCGACCCTCTTGCGCAATTACGACGCCCAGGTTGATCAGATCGCCAGCAGCCGTCCCGGCCGCGGTCCCTTCCGTGGCGTTAACCAGGGCCAGAGTAAAACCCTCAACGAGATCGTTTACAACTGCAACCTTATCGCCGACCTCATTCGACGACTTCGCATCCTCGCCGACCAGCCCGAAGCGCTCTCCCGCATGCTGGCCTACAGTGAGGGCCTGAAACAAAACGCCGAGCTCCTTCTCGCGGGCAACACTATTGAGCCCCTTGGCCCGCTCACCGAGGAAGATACCGGCACGGGCACCACCGTGAACCCCGGCCGCGGACGCGGACGTGCCGGACGCGGTGTGATTGCCCGGTGAACTCGCCTGCGCCGCACACACGCGCGGCGTTTTGTGCTCTCCGTCCTGCCAATCCTCCTCCCAACTTCATCCGTATCCCTCATAGCAGGCAAGCGTAGATTTCGCTTCCACTTCTACGTCGCGCACCCAAGCTCCCCCCGTCTTGACAAGCGTCTCATAATCGTGTAATTCTTCTCTTAACCAAAGGCGGTACGAGGGAGCGGGGCAGGGCTCAGGACTGTTCTCCTGACAAAGGCACCCACACGAGCGACAGGAATCCTCGGGATGCACTTGCAGCTCCCTTGCTCAGCATTTTTTAGAATGGAGTGACACAATGCCCCCACCGAAAAAGCCCACCAACCCCACCCCTGCACCGGTTCCGGCCACCCGGGCCCCGGCAGCAGCACCCACCACCACCCCGGCCATCGAACGCTCCGAGGTGAAAGGCTCCGGCAAGACCAAGGCCCCCGTGGCATCGGCCTCGCGCCAGCCCACCCAGGAAGAAATCGCCAAGCGTGCCTATGAAATCTATGCCGGCCGCGGTTACGCCCCCGGCGATCAGCACGCCGACTGGCTCGAAGCCGAGCGCCAGCTCAAAGCCGGCCTCTAAGCGACTACACTTCCACACTTTACGCAAAATCCAAGGGAGTCCCGCGCCACGCCGGACTCCCTTTCCTTTGCGCCCAGACCAAGACCGCCACGGCGAGACCGCCAGCGCGCGCCACATAGGTTGGCGGTCTTCCCCTATTCCTATAGGAATGGTAGGAGATCGGGCACGGAGTTCTCTTTGCGGCCAACCTTTTGGCTTTTGAGTTTTTAGCCTCCCTCCCGCACAATCCCTCCCCATGCCCCGCATCAACTATCGCGACAACGATCTTCCCGCGCCGGAACCCGCCAATGGCTTCAAGGCCTGGCTCGCCGAGCGCCCGCAGATGCCCTATCTGCTCCCGTTTTTCGTTTTCGTGCTCATCATGCTTCCCGCGGCCTTCCCGTCTATGGGGGGCATCAACTTTGAATCGTTCTGGCACCACTACCATCCTGCCGTCTATGCGGCCAAGTCGATTGCTGCCGCCATTCTCCTCTGGTACTTCTGGCCCACCTACGGCCGCATCCGGTGGACCCACCTGCCCGCCGCCGTCATCGTCGGCCTCCTGGGCACCCCCATCTGGATCGGCATCCACTACGCCTGCCTCGCCACCGGTATCTGGCACCCGCCCTCCCCCTCCTCCCTGTACAACCCCGACCTGATGCTTCCCGACCAATGGCAGCGCTGGCTCTTCCTGTGTATCCGAATCGCCGGTCCCACCCTAGTTGTGCCGCCGATGGAAGAACTCTTCTTCCGCGACTTCCTGATGCGCGCCCTCGTCCGCGGCGCACGCTTCGAAGATGTTCCCCTGGGCACATACACCCCGCTCTCCCTCTTCGGCATGGCCGCCCTCTTCGGCCTAAACCACGGCAGCATGTGGCCCGCAGGCATCGTCTACGGCCTCATGATGGGCATCCTCCTCATCCGCACCAAATCGCTGGGCGCCTGCATCGTCGCCCACGGCACCACCAACCTCACGCTCTACCTCTACTGCCTCTGGACCGCCGACTGGCAGTTCATGTGACGTTCTCAGCCTTCATCCTTTCCGCCACTCCGTGTATAACCTCTCCCCTCCGGCGCCTTTTAACTTTTAGCTTTAACACTTTTAACTTCCGGAACCTCCATGATCCGTATCCTCCACCTCGGCCTCGGCGAAATCGGCAAAGCCACCCTGCTCGCGCTGCTCCAGCAGGGCAGGGCAGGGGCTGATGTCAAAATCGCCGGCATCGTCGACATCCGCCCCGACCTCCACGGCAAACCGCTCAAGGAAGTTCTCCACCGCCGCGACCTCGGATCCACCGGTAACCTCAAGGTTTCTTCCTCCATCTCCGAGGCGTTGAAGAATGCCTCCGCCAAACCCAACGTCGCCACCATGACCACCGGCAGCCGCACCGAGCAGGTCAAGTCCACGCTGGATGAACTGATTGCCGCCGGGATCCACACCGTTTCCACCTGCGAAGAACTTTCATTCCCCACGCTGCGCGCCTCCAAACTCGCGGCGGAGATCGACAGGAAAGCCAAAAAAGCCGGCGTGGCCATTCTCGGCACCGGCGTCAACCCCGGTTTCGCGATGGACGCCTTCGCACTGGCCTGCACCGGCCCCTGCACGACGGTCAAACACATCAAGGTGATCCGCTCGCTGGATGCCTCCAAGCGCCGGCCGCAGTTGCAGAAAAAAGTGGGTGTCGGAATGTCGGTCAAGGAGATCAAGGCGCTCATCAAGAAGGTGGCGATCGGCCATGTGGGCCTCGCGGAATCCGTCGCGATGATTGCCGCGGGCCTGGGCTGGAAGCTCGATGCCATCAAGGAGAAGTTCGAGCCGGTGATCGCCGATCACTACGTGTTCAGCGAGCACTACAAGGCTCAGCCGGGCGAAGTCCGCGGCATGCGCATGTGCGCCAACGGTTACGTCCGCGGCAAAAAGCTCATCGAGCTCGACCTGACAATGGCATTCGATGCCGATACCTTCGACGAAGTCATCATCGAAGGCGATCCTCCACTGCTTGTCCGCACCAAGTCCGGCTTTCCCGGCGACTCCTCCACCATCGGCATGCTAATCAATGCCGCCCGCCTGGCGCCCAGTCTCCCGCCGGGCCTGCGCACCATGATGGATGTGCTCCAGATCCGCAGCATCGGCGTCTGATTCACTGTTCTTGCGACAGCGAGGAGGTCTCATGTTTTCCGTCCCCTCTCACGTGCTGACTGTATCACTGCTGTTCCTGAGCGCAGCCGTCGCGCGCGCAGATGACAGGGCAGATCTTCAGGCGGCTGCTAAAAAGGTCGTCGATGCTGATAATTGCGCCTTCGTCATCCTGGACCACGGAGACCGGCGCACGTCAGGCAGGACGCAAGGGGGTTACACGTACTTCAAAGCAAGCTATATCGGCAATGAACCTGAGTTCTTCGTTCGAGGTCAGAATGGCGTGGCCAAAGTTAACGGCACATGGAAGTCAATCCCTGAGATGGCGCCAGGCGTAAACGAACGCAACATTCCTCGAGACCAAGGCGACGCTGAGCGAACACTCGTTAACGCCTTGGGTGAGTTTTGGGAGCCGCTAGACCTGCTGAAGTATGTTTCAGAGAAATTGCAGTCGATAGAGAAGAAGGTAGACGGCACTAATGTTATCTATTCTGGTACGATCCCCGCAGAAGATGTTTCGGCCTTCTTTGATGACCGCCGTCCTACTGGCCTTAATTTGCACCGCCTCCCGGGTACCGGCAAGGTGAGTGTCCAGGTCACCGTCACAAACGGTCGGGTTCTGTATCTTGGTCTGGCCTGCATGGGCAACGACAAGCTAACCAACGGTGACCATAATAATGTAAATACTACTAAGAGGGTAACTTTCCAAAGTGGCGGCCAGGCGAAACTTGACGTGCCGCCAGAGGTAAAGCAAAGGTTAGACGCGAAATAGATGATCTCAAAGAATTTGCCTTAAGCGTTGAAAGGAACACATAGGAGAGAAAGGGTTAGGGATCAGGGTTCGATTTCCGCCTCTTTGCAGGTCCGATCACTTTTTTTCAGGCCTATCCCGCAACAACTCAACAATCTCCTTCAACCGCCGCTCAATCCCCTCCAGCACGGCAAGCTGCCGATCCGAAACCCCAACTGGCGCCAGCGCTTCCCCACCCACCACCCGTTCACTCCTTTGCGATGCTTTCAACTCATCCCGCGCTGCGAGAATCCGATCCCGAAACGCGTGCGCATCAATAATCCCCGTCAGATGCATATCATTCGCCTGTCCCGCACTATGCCCCGCCGTCTCAAACTTCAGCGTGCTCAAGTGAAAGTGCCGCAGCAGCGGGCCCTCGATGAATGTCACATCCTGGATGTTCTCCAGCGGAATTGTCTTCTCCACCTGGACCAGGATGCCCTTGCGATAGCGCAAAGACTTTTCCCCGAGCTGGCACTCCAGCTTGTGGAAATAGTGCCGCGCCCACCACTGGCCCAGCCCACAGAACCAGACGATGGCCAGCGGTATGCCAATGCAAGACAGCAGCATCGTCATCCCCATCGTGATGACCAGGTAAGGCCGGATCAGCGGATTGAACTGGGCGGACACCACCTGTGAGCTCGCGCCAATGAGAACAGGCGCGAGTGCTTCCGAAGAGGGAACAGGCAAAGAACCATGCGAAGCCCGAGCGTCTGAAGTCATGGCGGCCTCCTCAACACAAGGAATCTTCCCACTCCAACAACGCATCCGTGGGCATCCGCGTGCATCCGTGACTAATTCAAGTCCCCGTAAACCCTGGATTCTCCCGCTGCATGAAGGCCACATCCAGCCACCGCCCGAACTTAAGCCCCACCCGCCGCACGTAACCACCATCGGTAAAGCCAAATGCCCGATGCAGGCGGATCGACGCCTCCTGGTCCGCGGAAATCAGCGCCACCGTCGAGCGAAACCCGAGCCTGTCCGCCCGCTGCATCAGATCCGCCAGCAGCGTCTTTCCGATGCCCTGGCGGTGCTGCGCATGATGCACGTACACGGAGTTTTCGGTCGTGAACCGATATGCCGCCCGCGGGTGGAAGGGGTTCAGGCACGCCCAGCCAACCACGTCACCTGCAAGTTCCGCAACCGTCACCGGGTAACGGGCCTTCCACGATTCCAGCGACTTCTCGCCGACCTCCGCACCGTCCCACGTTTTCGCGCGTGCTGCAAACCACGCCTGCCGGTCTTCTGGAGTAGAAGCCGCGGTCTGGTACGTGCAGGTGGAATGCTCCACAAAATAATTGTAGATCGCATTAATCGCTTCAAGGTCCCCTTCCCGCGCCATTCGAATCGCCACGTGCATCGCAACAACCTCCAGCCGCCAAGACGGTATCCGCCGATTTTCACCGGCCTTCCCAAAAACATCCAATTCGTCCGCCTGCAAAAACAAAAAAACGCCCGCGCAACGTTACGCGGGCGTTTTAAAGAAAACTCCAATGCCTGCAAACGCTTACAGTATCAGCGTGGACGTCTTCGTCACCGAGCTAGTCAGGCCTTCCTCCGTCGACGTCACGGTGGCGGTCACGTGATAGGTGCTGCGACGCTTATACACATGGATCGCCATCACAAAGTACTGCCCCGGCGTCGTCGGATCCTTCAGCACGACGCCCTTGCTCGTCGAGCCATCATCCCAGTTGATGTTCACGGAGAAGTTCGACACCTTTGAATCCACATCATCCGTGAAACTCAACGTCAACGTCGCAATCCGCGACAGCAGCGTTGTGATCGAGATATCGGAGACCACGAGCGGCGTATCCGTCACCGTAATGGCGAAATCAAGCTCGTGATCCGCCTGCACACCAGCGGTGTCGCGAATGATTACCGAGGCGGAAAAACTGCGCGCCAGGTTCCCGGTGATTGCGCTTTGTTTCGCAAATGTTTTGTCCACGTACACCACGTAAATGTTGGGCACATTGGGGTCCACGAGCTGCGCCGCCACGGTCTGGCTGGTTCCATCACCCCAATTGATGACGGCGACGTAATTGGCCGTCGGCGCCGTAAACATCACAAGCTTTTTGTGCGCGTACAGCGTGTCCTCGTTGACCGTCGTCGGGAATGCCAGGGATGCATTGAACTCCACCTCGGTCGGAACCACGTCAACGCTGGCGTGCACGCTCTGCCAGGTGAAACCGGTGGCGGCAATCACCGTGGCGGCCACGTCTGCCGCAGACGAAGGCAGCGTGGGGTTTACCGCCACCACGGAAGGCTGGGTCGACAGCTCGGTTGCGGAGAGATCGGCAAGCGGCGCATCGCTGAACGCGCCCGAGGTGCCCGCGAGGTTCGTATCCAGCATTCCGACCTTGTTCCTGGCGGTCTCCACAAAGTACAGATCGCCATTCGAATCAAACGCAAGGGACGCCACCATCATATCATCCCCCGGCTGCGCATCCTTCACCGTGTACGATGCCGCGTCCGTGGAACCGTCCAGCGTCGCATTCAGCGTCATGTGCCCGATTGCGTTCGCCGGATGTTTCAGCTTCTGCGAAGGCATCCCCGGCCCCATCGAAAACCAGACGCTCCCATCAAACGGATCCGTCGCGATGCTCGTCAGTTCGCCAAACTGGAACACATCCTGGGTGGCGGCATCGGTCGATGACGGAACCACGTACGAGAAGTGCGTCGAGGCCCCGTTGACGTACGCCACCCCTATGGCACTCTGCCCGATGACTGATCCATCCGGATTCACCGTCGTGTCGAGTCCCTTGAGTCCCACGTACACGCCATCGACCGTGACATTTCCTGCGAGATGGAACTGCGCCGGTGAGAGTGCGACCGCGTCTGTCAATTTCAACGTCGGATCATCGGCGAGCGTGATCAGCGTGGTGGTGGGCGAATTTGTGCCGTTCATGTGCACCTGCCCCACGGTGTTGATATGGCCAGGGCCTGAGAGGTTGTCGACAGAGGCGGTGTAGAACCACACGTCGTTGCCGCTGACGGTGAGGCCCTTAATCTGCGGCGCGCCAGCGTCCGGGGTGAAGATCGTGCTGACGCCCGCGCTCGACGGGTCGTATTTAAGAATCGTGTTTAACGCATTGTTGATGAAGTACAGCGTCCCTGCTGAACCGGCGACCAGTCCGTCAAACTGCGAGGCGTCGCCATCGCTGTACAGGGTTGCGGGTGGGTTACCTGCTCCAATTTTCTCGATCGCCGGACCGAGTTCCGGATCATACACCGAGAGATACAGGGTTCCACTGTTGTCATACGCCGCACCCTTGATGGTCGGAGTGCCAACGCCGACGACCCCTGTCACCATGGAGAAGAGTGTCCGCGGCTCCATCGTTTCGAGTCGTGCCGCTGCGTAACGCCGGCGTGCCGCGCGCTTGGCGTAGCTGGCCCCGTGCACCCTGCGGAACTGGTGGACTTGCGACATGACGTTTGCCTCCGTAATGGGCGCTCTACGCCCTGGGGAACTGGATGTATGCCGCGGGCCGTACAGACCCACAGCTACAGCGCATCCGCGCTGGGTTGAGCACGCATTGCTCCCCCCCCGGCACGGCCGGTGACGAACCGGCTGCCTCTACCGAACCATGTTAAGTCCTGACATATTGGACGCGCCGGGCGCAAATGCAAATGGCGCACGCACGCTCGGGCAGAGGCACGTATCGGCCCCGGCGCTTCAGAAACTCCAATGTTTTCGGGCTGTTATGCGCGCCTCATGGCGTGTGAAATTGGACCGGACGCGCCTCGCAAATCTTTCCCACCGGAAAGAAATTTGGCCTGCGTACACCCCCCTGACCTCCCCTAACCAACGCCCGCGCCCCTGCTTAGGGATTCCGCGGCTTCTCCCCGTCGGTACGACAATTTGGCCGCACCCACTCCTCTTCACTCACCGCCTGCTCCCCGGGCGATGCTTCCACCGTGTCATCAAAAAGATCGTCCGCCTCCGCCTGCGCCGGTACCGGCGTGACATGCGGGGCGTTCCGTAATTCTTCATCATGCCGCTCATTCAGCGGATTGCCGATATTCACTTCTTCTGACATGCAACACCTCCTGTCAATTGGGAGTTCCGCAAAGCCAGTGCCCTTCTTTTCCGGCCGAGGCGGTGGAAAAACGCCGCCCGCTCAGGTTGAACCACGATCCTGATGTGCTAAGGTAGAAAGTTTCCGCTTCTCTCACCCTCGAGCTATGTCCGCCACAGCAACAATCTCGCCCCCGCCAATCGACGCGCCCTCCGAAACGCCTGCGCCCCTCGCACCCCTCACCAACCTGCAGCTCGTGCGACGCATGATCAGGTTCATCGGGCCTGTGCGCCAGACGGCACTGCTTGCCTGCCTGCTGGTTGCGATCTGGGTCCTCGTCGATGTCAGTGCCATCCGCCTCACGGGCGAAGTCACCTCCTCCGTCCAGGCGGCCGTCGAGAAGTACTCCCCCATCACCGGCACCCTTCGCGACGCCCTCCGCCAGCCGCCGCTGGATGGCATCGTTCACAAGATCTGGCTGCTCGCCGGCCTGGTCTTCATCGGCGGCCTCGTCCGCTTCGGCCGCGAGTTCATCAACGCCAAGTTCTCCATGGACATGGTCTGGTACATGCGCTCCGGCATTTACGACAGCTTGCAGCGCGTTGGCTTCTCCTTTTACGACAAACACTCCTCCGGCGCGCTGATCAACCGCGCGCTATCGGACCTGCAGAATGTCCGCGCGTTTCTCCAACTCGGCCTCATTCTCTCTGCCGAGATCGTCGCCTTCGCCATCGGCAACATTCTCCTGATCCTCTCGATCAACCCATGGGCCGCCCTGGTTGCCCTGATCCCGGTGCCCTTCTGGATCTGGTACATCCTCCGGTTCTCCAGGGTGATTCAGCCGGCGCAGGATGCCCAGATGAAAGCCGGCGACAACGTCGTGACCGTCGTCACGGAAAACCTCGCAGGTGTGCACGTCGTCAAGGCTTTCGCTACCGAAGGGAAGGAGATCAGCAAGTATAACCTTGCCGCGGACATCTTCTTCGAAAAGGTCATGGCCTCCGTGCGGCTGTGGCGCAATTTTGTTCCCGTGATCCGGGGCATTGCTTCGGCCAGCCAGCTCTCCCTCTTTGCTGTCGGGGCGGCGCTGGTCGTCATCACCCGTCCGTGGGCCCCGGGAACCGGCGGCAAAGTGGAAGTCGGAGGGCTCCTGGTCTTCGGCATGGCGATGAGCCAGATTCTGAGCCGCCTCCAGCAGATTAACCAGATCTCCGAACAATATCAGAAGGCCATCGTCTCCGCGCGTCGGTTTTATGAGGTGCTGGACGCGCCTTCGACCGTTCCCGAAGTATCCAATCCCCCTGCGCTTCCGCGGGGCGGCGGGGCTGTGGAATTTAACTTTGTTACTTTCGGCTATGACCCTGAGAAACCGGTCATTCACGATATCGCCTTCGACGTCCCTGCCGGGAGCATCGTCGCCGTGGTCGGCCCCACCGGCGCCGGCAAAAGCACCATCGTCCAGCTCCTCGCCCGCTTCTACGACCCGCAGAAGGGGCAGATCTTTATCGATGGAGTCGACCTGCGCAACGTCTCCCTCAAGTCTCTCCGAAGCGAGATCGGCTTCGTTTTCCAGGAGACCTTCCTCTTCTCGGACACAGTCGCCAACAACATCCGCTACGGTTACCCCGACGCCACCGATGGCGATGTCGAAGCCGCCGCCCGTATCGCCCAGGCTCACGAGTTCATCATGGAACTCCCCAACGGCTATGACACGCTTCTCGGCGAACGTGGCGCAAGCCTCTCCGGCGGCCAGCGCCAACGCCTCGCCATCGCCCGCGGCATCATTTCCAACCCCCGCATCCTCGTCCTCGATGATGCCCTCGCTGCTGTTGATCCGGAAACCGAGCACCATATTTCCCGCGCCCTGGAGCTGGTGATGGTCGACCGCACCGTCTTCATCATCGCCCACCGCCTCTCCACCGTGAAAGCCGCCGACCTCGTCATCGTGCTCGAAAAAGGCCGTATCACCCAGGCCGGCAAGCACAAGGAATTGATGGCCGAACCCGGCCACTACCGCCATATCGCCGAAGTCCAGCTCGCGTATCAAGAAAAGGAAATCGTCGCCACCGCCACCAAGAAGGCAGACATCGCCGCGACGCGCACCTAGCCGCCGGATGGAAATCCGCGGCGCCGCCCGTCACAATGACGATGCAACTTATAAACAACCGCTCGCTGCGCAACCCGATGTACCAGATACCCACGGACACCCCACAATGCCCATAACCGAACAAATGACATCCAAACGCGACCGCCGCCGCATCGTCGCCCAGCTCCCAGGCATCCGCCCCACCGCGCCTGCAACCAACCCCAACGCGCCGGATGAGGAAGAACCCTATCACGAACTCGAATGGCCCCTCGTCAAACGCATCCTCGACTGGATGCGCCCCTACCGCAAACAATACATCATTGCCCTCCTCCTCAACATCGAATTCACTGTGCTCGAAATGCTCGGCCCCATGTTCATCCGGCACCTGATCGATGATGACATCCCGGGCCGCCAGCACTTGCTCGTCAAGCTCGCCGCCTCCCTCGCTCGCCTGTTTTCCGCGCAGGCCGCGGAGAACCTCCTGACCTTCATCGCTCCGCATCAATCTTACTGGAACATCGCCCTCACCATCGTGCTCTGGGCCTTCACCATCGCCATCAGCACCACCACCCAGCGCTTCAACATCGAATTCAACCGCCGCATAGGCGAACAGGTGATGTTTGCAATCCGCAAGGCCCTCTTCGCCCACCTCCAGCGACTATCCATGAGTTTCTACGACAAAACCAAGTTCGGCCGCATCCTCTCCCGCGCCACCTCCGATATTGATGCCCTCTCCAACCCCGTCATCAACGGCATCAACACGGTCATCATCAACGCCCTCATGATGCTCACCGCCGCCGCCATGCTCTTCATCGCCGACTGGCGCATTGCGCTCGCCACCCTCTGGCTTGGCCCCGTCCTCTATTTCATGAACAACTTTTACCGGCGCAAGATCGGCGCCCAGCACCGCATCGCCCGCGAAGGCTACACCCGCGTCTCCACCAACCTCGCTGAAAACATCAACGGCATGCGCGTCGTCACCGCCTTCAACCGCCAGGAGGAAAACCTCACCACCTTCAATGTTCTCCAGGATGCCAACACCGCCAACAACGTCAAGGTCGGCATGATGAACGGCGTCTATCAGCCCCTCCTTCAGGTCGTCGGCTTCATCGGCACCGTCATCATCCTCGCTTCCGGCGCCTACCTCGCCTTGACGCACTCCCCCGGCTTCACCGTCGGCACCCTTGCAGCCCTCACCATGTACTGGGGCTGGTTCATGAACCCGGTGCTCAACTTCGGCAACTTCCAGAACGAAATGCTCCAGTCCATGGCCTCTGCCGAACGCGTCTTCTCCCTGCTCGATCTCCAGCCCGACGTCAAAGATGCCGACAACGCCCAACCCCTCCCCCAGATCCAGGGCCGCGTCACCTTCGACACTGTCAGCTTTGAATATGTTAAAGAAAAGCCCGTCCTGCACGATATCTCGTTCGAGGCCCTCCCCGGCCAGACCATCGCCCTCGTCGGCCACACCGGCTGCGGCAAGAGCACCATTATGAACCTCCTCTGCCGCTTCTACCTCCCCCAGTCCGGCCGCGTCCGCATCGACGGCATCGACCTCACCCACGCCACCGCCGATTCCCTCCACCGCCAGATGGGCATCGTCTCCCAGGCCAACTTTCTCTTCTCCGGCACCGTGATGGACAACATCAAGTACGCCCATTCGAACGCAACCGATGAGGAAGTCATCCGGGCCGCAAAAACACTGGGCTCGCACGACATCCTCGCCGCCTTGAAAGACGGCTACCAGACGCAAGTCGGCGAACGCGGCGCAGCCATGTCCCTCGGCCAGCGCCAATTGATCTGCTTCACCCGCGCCTTCCTCGCCAACCCCCGCATCCTCATGCTCGATGAAGCCACCAGTGCCGTCGACACCCACACCGAAATGATCATCCAGGAAGCCCTCGAAAAACTCGTGGCCCACCGCACCACCTTCATCGTCGCCCACCGCCTCTCCACCGTCACCCGCGCCGACCTCGTCCTGGTCCTCGACCACGGCCGCATCATCGAACGCGGCACCCACGCCTCCCTCATCGCCCTCGGCGGCAAATACGCGGAACTCTACAAGCAGTTTACGCGCGAGATCGCGTAGCCGCCGTCACTCCTGCGCCGACGCCCCGCTCTTCTCAAACGTCACCGACTGAATGTTCATCCCCGCATGCACCACCTTCATCCGCAGCACGATCTGCCCCTTCTCCAGCTTCATCTTCACCGGGTCTGAGCTCGCCCACTTCTGGAAGTCCCCCGTTTTGGTCATGCGCACTTCCCCCAGGCTCGTGCCGCTTAAGTCTACCGCCACCCGCGCCGCATCCTCCCATGCCGCGGCCTGCACGGTCATCGTGTACGTTCCCGGCTCCTTCACGTTGAGCAGGTACTCAAACACGTTTCCATCCTTGAGGAACGCGATGTTCTTTCCGCCATCCTTCGAGTCTTCCACCCCGCCACCGACGTTCGCATCAAACTTCGCCGCCTGCACCACGCCCGGCACGTTCTGCCCTGCCGCGATCGCCGGCGGCGGCGACTGCGCAAAGCCCGCCACCGTCTTGAACTTCGGACCGGTCAACTTCTGGATGTCATCCGTCAGCCCCCAGCAACCATACTTGGTCCACATCCCTGCCAGGTTGTAATACATGAACAGTTCGCCCCCCTGTCCATACCAGCAGTTCAGATAATCGGTCAGCACGTTCGCGATCTTCGGATCGCGATTGGCCGCCACCTTCTGCACAAGGTTCGCCTCACCTTCAATGCCCAGCCCGCCCTCATAACACAGATGATGCAGCCGGTAGAATCGAGCCAGGAGCAGGTATTCCATCGTGGGTTTTCTGATCGATCCCTCGACATCAAACGCCTTCACGATCTCCTCCGCGGTTGCCCCTTCCTTGTTAGCCACCTTCTCGTCCGGGTTCAGATAGGGCGCCCCGGCAATTCCGTAGATAAACTTCGAGGGCTTTCCATAGGTCTTCTCAATAAACTCGACCTGCAGGCGGGTCATAAACGGATTGGCCGACTGCGACGCCAGCACCGGGCGCACCCGCGTATTCATCGCCGTTTCGCCGAACACCTCGCGGAAGATATTCGAGATCTCGACCGTCCGCTTGCTTACACGTTTCCACCCCCAGTAATACTGGTTGTCATCCTTGCCGCTGTCATTGAGCTTTTTGTCCCCGGCAGCCACTTCCGCCTTGGCAGCATCCAGATTCCGCCCGGCCTGCTTGAAGATGAAGTTCCACACCTCGTTGGAAAACTCGATGTAGAGCGCGCGTTCCGGGTCGAGATTCTCCTTGAACAGCTTCGCCAACTGCTTGATGTAATCTTCCGATGCCTGGTCAGGCACATTAATCCATAGATCCTTCTTCGTCTGGTTGGCCAGCTCAATCGCGTACTCCCAGGCCACGCCCTTGGGCGTCGCCTGCAGCGGATCCTCCCGCTTCGTCCGCTCCTCCCATTCCACGATGTCCGAACCGTTGGTCCGCGTGAGGTCCATCGTCCTCAAAGTCGAGAACGGCTCAATCGCCTTGATGAAGTCCTTCGTGAAGACCTCCTTCGTATCCGGCGCGTATCCCGGTCGAATGAGCTTGATGTTCTTCACCCCATCGGTCGTGTTCTTGAACGAGAGGAACAGGTTCGTCGACCCTTCCTGCACGGCGACCACCGCGGTGGTCGTATTCGTTTCCTTGTCGTACTTCTGGCTCTTTACCGTCCCCTTGGTGTTGATCAGCCCTAGCTCGCACTTGCCCGTGCAACTGAACTGATAGTCTCCCGCCTTCACCGGCATGTCCGCCATCACCACCGCCCCCGCGTCGCCGGTAGGCCAGCCGTCCTTGTCCACCGCGGCATTCTCATCCCAGGGCGTTGCCGTGGAGCCGAACTTCCGCGACGACTTCATCGCATCCACAAACATGCAACTGCGTGCGTAGTCCACAACGCCTTCCAGGTTCACCCCCATGGCTGCCGTCGCCCCGCGCGGAAAGTCCGCCTTGGGCACGGTGATGACATCCGCGCCCTGCGCCGCCATCACCCCGCCGGCCAGCACGGCCAACATCAACACTCGCAACAGCACGGCGGATGCTTTCATCACTCGCTCCAATGTAAAGAACAATTCCCTGGAAGTGCGCGGGTCTTTTCCGCCTCTTATGAACGAACAGCCTTCACACTTGGCTCCCTAAAAAATATTCTCACCCGGTTTTCAGTGACCCTCGCGCACTACCGATAAGTTGTACGGATCAACTGCTCATCGCAGTGCTCACACGATTTTCAGAGAAGTTTTCCTTTTGTTGGCGAAACGCGCGGATCGATATACCTCGTTGCCGAATCAGCCGTTCCGCCGCTTCTCCTCTGTTTGCGGATTTATCTCAACTCATCCGCAAAAATTTATGAAAATCGGGGAACGAACCTGAGCTCTACTGCGGTATCCAGTTATCCAGTACCGTCGGCGGAACGGATGCCGGCCCTTCGGTCGCTCTGGTCCCCTTGCATTCCAACTTGAACGGCTGAGCTTCGGCGGTCCGACTGTCTACCCAAACAAGCGACAGTCTACCCGCTTGCCAGCTCGGCAGTCGCGACGCCCGCAGGTCCTCCATGGCCTGCCCGTACGGACGCCCTGCGCGCTGACCGACTCACCAACCCAGGGAGGCGTCATGCCGGAATCCACTCGTCGTACAAAGCCCTCAACCCTTCGCCTTGAAACTCTCGAAGCCCGCTTAAACCTCTCCGGCCTTTCCGGCCTCTCAGCACCCAGCCACGTCTTTTTTGTTCCCGAACTTGCCGTCCCAAAAACGCCTCCCGCAGCACTCCTTTCGACGGTCGTTCGCGACGTTGGCAAACTCACCCCCGCCAGGCCCCTCGTCAAGTCCCTTTCGTTCGGCGCGATCAACGTCTCCTCTACCTCCGGCACCGTTGCCATCCCAGTCGACTCTTACACCGCCATCTACAACTGCCGTGTCGAAACCCAGCCCAATCTCTCCTTCCCCGACGTCGGCTTCGTCACCTCCGATGGCGCCTATGTTGAATACTCCATCAATGCCGCCAACGCCGGCACTTACAAACTGAATCTCGGCCTCGCCTCCATCGGCGGCAGCAATGTCCGCATCGACATCAACCGCGCATACGCCGGCGCGGTCTCCGCCCCGGTCACCGGTAACTGGTCCGCCTTCGCTCCCGTCTCCGCGCTCGTCCAACTCCCCGCCGGCGCCAGCACCATCCGCTTCACCGTTCAGAACAGCACCGTCTACAACATCGCCGGCATCTCCCTCACCTCCGTCAGCGCCCCCTCCAACGTAACCTCCATTTCCGATTCCACTGCCATCCCCGTCCCCACCTACTCCGGCATCTACAACTGCCAGCTCGAATACCAGAAGGGCCTCCCCGATATCGGCTTCGTCTCCCCCCCCGGCGCTTACGTCGATTACACCGTCAACGTCGCCACCGCCGGCAACTACACCCTCACCACCGGCTCCGGCTCCTGCTTCGCCGCCTCCTACGAGGTCTGGGCCAACGGAGCGAAGCTCGCCTCCTTCACCACCCCCCCCAGTTACAGTTGGCAGACCAGCATCTCTCAATCCAAGTCCATCTACCTCCCCGCCGGCATCCAGACCCTTCGCTTCATCGCCACCAATGGCACCCAGTACAATCTCTTCTCCCTCAAGCTCGATCGCCAGATCACCACGCAGCAGGCGCCCGCCTCTTACACCAGCGACTCCACCGTCGCTGAGCCTCTCATCCTTCCACCCGTCACCATCTCCTCCCGCTGGATGACCAGCTTCACCGAGCTCGACATCCTCGGCACCAATGCCGGCGATTCCATTAACGTCTCCCAGCAGGGCAGCACCATCACCGTCGTCGCCAATGGCCGCACCACTCAGTACACCGGAGCCTTCGGCGACATCGCCGTCTGGGGCGCCGGCGGCAATGACCAGATTACCATCGACGCCTCCGTCTCCTCCAACTCCCGCCTCTACGGCGGCGCTGGCAACAACACCCTCGTCGACCGCGGCCAGGGCAGCACCACCATCGTCTCCTTCGGCGGCGGCATCGACATCCTCACCGGCAATGGCTTCACCACCAATTACTGGTCTGACAAATCCGACACCCTCAACGCCTCCTCCGCCGAATCCTCCACCGGCCACGTCCATCTCATCGATTCCTTCTATCAGCCTTACGGTCCGGGTTCCGTCTCCAATGCCATCGATGGCGCCAACCTCCCCGACCCCTCCGCCACCGGCGGCGCCTGGACCCGCCTCTCCAACAATTCCTTCTGGGGCACTGGGCCAAAGCAGGAAGACATCAATCAGGGCGGCGTCGGCGACTGCTACTACCTCACCGTCCTCCAGTCCATGGCACGCCTCCAGCCCGACAAGCTCCAGACCCTCGCCGTCGATCTCGGCGATGGCACCTACGCGATTCAATTCAAACGCAACAACGTCACCCAGTACGTCCGCGTCGACGCCGACATCCCCACCTGGTCCGACTCTGGCGTGATTGTTTACAACCATCCCGGCAACACCGGCAACCAGTGGGTCTCCATCATGGAAAAGGCCTACGCCTTCTTCCGCTCCGGCTCCAACTCCTATGCTTCCCTCGATTTCGGCTGGATGATCTCCGTCTACTCCGACTTCGGCATCACCGCCAATACCTACGGCCTCCCCATCGAACAGCTCTCCTTCTACAACACCGTTTCCACGGCCTTGAACAACAGCAAACCCGTCGACATCGTCACTACTCCCACCATCGTCGGCGGGGCACCCCTGGTTGCTCGCCATGCATATGCTGTGGTCGGCGTCTCGAAGGACACCTCCGGCACCGTCTTCGTCACCCTTCGCAACCCGTGGGGTTATGACGGCTTCAATGTCGATGCCAACCCTGCGGACGCTCTGTTGACCATCCCCTACGCCAGCCTGAAAGCGAACTGCGGTTCGGGATCGATTTTCGCCTGACTTCCGTTCTTGCTCTAGCCGCAGGTGGAATCCCGCGGCGCTCGCCCGTGCATGCCTCGCACACTCTCAAATGCCGCCGCGAGCGCATCGATGCGGCTGCTCATGTCCCTCCGCATGTCTAGGGATTTCGTGACCTGTCATTTGGAAGGAGCCACCCATGACGCGCCGTTCTCGCGCCTTCTCCCTTGTCGAGCTCATCGTCGTCGCGGCAATCATTTGCGTCCTCCTCGCCATCCTTCTTCCTGCGCTTGGCCACATCCGCGAAAAAAGCCGCAGCGCCGCCTGTCTCTCCAACCTAAGGCAGATCGGCGCCGCCCTCCACCTCTACGCCAGCGACAATAACGACTATACGCCTCCCCGCGGCATCGATTCGGGCAACACGCCCGGCGCACCCTCCGGCTGGGGCCCCCCCCACTATCCCGCCTACGACCGCGCCGCCTGGTCCGATCAGATCATCCTCGGCCAATACGCCGGCTCTACCAACGGCAACAACCAGACTCCCGAGTTCCGCAACACCGTCGTCAAACGCCGCTCCCCCTTTATCTGCCCCGCCGACACCTTCCATCAGCAGGACTCCATCATGCATTGCTCCTACGGCATGGGAACCAATTTCATCTACGTGGATCCAGTCGAGAGATACTCCAAAGCCTGGAAAACCACCCGCATCAAGACCCCCGCCACCGAAATCACTGTCGTCGACTGCGCCGAGTACGTCTTCTCACCCGGCGGCTGGAAGGACCCTTTCATGTTCTACGGCACTGCCGATTCCGTGACCGAGCGCAACTGGTCCTTCTCCGACCCATTGTCCATGTACAACTGGGCCAAACGGCATGAAAAGGGCGGCGCCAACGTCCTCTTTCTTGATGGCAGCGCCCGTTACTTTCAGGACCTCAAACCCGCCTACGAAACAAAAGAAATCCAAGTCCACCTCCCCTGATTCGACTATATCTTATATATATCTTTGATTTTCAGTAATGAACCCGGCATGATCGATTTCATCAGTAGAGCTGATGGAGGTCGCCGGATGCTCAACCACCTGTTCACCACTCCCATCCTCGCACAGTCCACCGGCCTCACGCGTGAGCAACTTGCCGAGATCCGGGATTATGTCTTAAGCCTTCGCGCCAACAGCGCCAGCGAAAAAGTCTCCAACCGCGGCGGATGGCACTCCCCCGGCAACCTCTTCGGCCCCGAGTACCGCCAGATCCCCGCGCTCCGCGATGCCATCATGAAGACTGTCCTCAGCTACGTCGGCGACGTCTTCCATTACCAAGGAAATATTCAGTTGACCCTCACCGGCTGGACCATCGTCAACCGCGCCGGCGACTACAACCTCCCCCACAACCACGCCGCCAATCTCCTCAGCGGCGCCCTCTACATCGTCGTCCCCCAGGGCATGACCGGCGGCAACATCTCCTTCCAGGACCCCCGCATCAACCTCAACGCTCACGAAACCGACGGCATGCGCAGGCTCGGCATCAGCCCCCCCTGGATGACCACCAACGTCAGCGTCGTTCCTGTCGAAGGCGAAATCATTGTCTTCCCCTCCTGGCTCGTTCACTGGGTCGAGCCCTATCAAGTTCCCTCATCAGACGGCATGCGTATCGTCATCTCCTTCAACGTGACGGTGGCTTAGACGTGCGGCATCGCTGACGACCCGACGCCCCTACCCGGCGAATTCCTTGATCGCCTTCCCCGCCCCCGCCAGGTTCGTCAGCCGCATCTCCGAATATTTCCGCGACAAAATCACCCCCGGCGCTCCCGCCTTCAGTGCCGCCATCGTTGACGCATACGTATCCTCCGGCGTCGTGCGCTTCTCCGTCAGCGCCGTCGGAATATCAATGTCGATCCCCGGATAAATCGCACACTTGCTCCCGCCCACGCCCTCGATCGCGCGCTTGGTCTCACGTCCCACATACTCCGCCGGCATTCCCACCTTCGCCAGCTCGCCATACTTCATCTCCGGATACCCCAGGATCTCATTATGAAACGCCAGCAGCTCCTCCCGCGGCACATCGCCGAAAATCGTCTGCCCGATGTTGTTGATGGCCGTCACATACCGCGGCCCGCCGCAGAGGTTGTAGACCACCACTTTCAGAAAATCCGCGACTTTGGCGAACTGAGCATAATTCTGCTCCGCGCGATAGAACGGCGTGAACGAATTGCAATGCCACACATGGAATCCCCCCTGCACCCCCGGCTTGCTCGCCCGCGCAGTCTTCGCGATATCCGCATAAACCGACTGCTGGCTGTCCGTCCACAACTTCTCCCACGCCAGGATTTCCGGGTATTCCAGCAGCAGCCACCAGAACGTCACAAAGCACCCATCCGCCGGCCGTCTCCCCGCCGCGGCCGCCGCGGTGAACTCTCCAAGCTTGGGATATCCTGGAGATGGTGCTTCCCAAGGCGAAGAAGCGCGGGATGAAGGTGTACGCGTGGTATGAGGATGTTTTTTCGCGGGATGTGCCGAATGTCGGGCCGTTGACCCGCCTTGGTTTCCTTCAGGCTGGTCTTCTCATAAAACTGCGCGTGCGGCATCGCATAATTCCCCCCGCGAAACGTCCCCTGGTCATATTCCTGCTTCCCGTGATCCGGCAGATACAGCTTGCGCCTTACTGCTGAGCTCCCTTCCTCGGAACCCTCCCCCCCGCCCGCTCCGTTTCCCCTCATATCACATCTTGCGGCGGAGCCCCATCATGCACCCAAAATCACTTGTGCGCGCCCTGCTTCCACTTCTGCTCCTCTCCGCCACCGCAAAAGCCGCCGACATTACCCCCAACGCCGTTACTGATGAGCTCGTCTCCTCCGGACTCAAAAAAGGCGTCGATTTCCTCCTCAACTCCCGCAACCCCGACGGCAACTGGGAGCAAACCACCAAGTTCTGGGATGACCACTCCATCGAGGGTGGCGAAACCTGCCTCTGTCTCTACGCCCTCCTCCATGTCGGCGAGATGGGCGAAGATCCCCGTCTCGGCCCCCGCTCCAAGGAACTCGCGCCCACCGTCAAATACGTCGTCAATTTGAACCCCGACTCCGTTTATGCCGCCTCCCTCCAGGGCTCGTGCCTGGCGTTAATGCCCAAGGACATGCCCGGCGTGAAAGAGGCCATGGTCCGCGCCCGCAATTTTCTCATTACCTGCACGCGCCCCGGCGGCGGCCACTCCTACGGCACGGTTCCCGATAAAACCGACCACGACCACTCCAATTCCAACTTCGCCCTCCTGGGCCTTGCCGCCATTGCCGACACGTCCACGCCCGGCGTGGAAGTCCCGCCTAATTACTGGCAGGCCTATGAGAACTTCTGGCTTAAAGAGCAGAACCCCGACGGCGGTTGGGGGTATGCCAGCACCAACCGCGAAAAGTCCACTCTCCCCATGACCGCCGCCGGCGTCGCTTCGCTTCTCCTTTGCCGCCAGTTCACCCTCACCGATGTGACGGCAACTCCCAAAAAAGCCGCCGCCGACAAGGCCCTCGAAACCGCCCTTGCCAAAATGAACAAGGAGTACGACCCCCGTCTCGATAACGTCTACTACCTCTACACCATTGAACGCATCGGCCTTGCCAGCGGCATGAAGTACCTCAAATCCGTCGATTGGTACCGCGCCGGCGCGGCCCTGCTCCTGGGCAACCAGGGCGATTCCGGCGGCTTCAACCTTTCCAACAAAGACGTCTTCTACTCCGGTGCCATCTCCCCCAACGTCTTCACCGCCTGCTCCCTGCTCTTCCTCGCCCGCGGCAGAAGCCCCCTTATGTTCAACAAGCTCGAATACAACGGCGCATGGGATGCCCGCCCGCGCGATGATGCCAACGTCACCACCTACATCGCCCACGCCGTCGAAAGACCCCTCGCCTGGCAGTCCGTCACCCTCGCCCCCAGCGCCGACTGGCTCGATGCCCCTGTCCTGCTCATCACCGGCTCCAAGGACCCCAAGTTCTCCGACACCGATCTCGCCAAGTTCAAATCGTACGTCGAGTCCGGCGGCACCATCTTCTCCACCGCCGACAACAGCGCCAATGAATTCACCGTCGCCATGAAAAAGTACGCCGCCAAGGTCGCCGGCGAGGATCGCCTCTTCCGCGAGCTCCCCAAGGATCACCCCCTCTACAACCTGTGGTCCACCGTCACCAACCCGCCCAAACTCCAGGGCATTTCCAATGGCATCCGCGAGCTCTGGATCCATTCCCCTGCAGACCTCGGCGCCGTCTGGCAGAAAAACAAGTCCAAGGAGTTCAAGGCCCCCTTCGAAGTTGCCGCCAACCTTTCCTTCTACGTCTCCGGCAAGTCCGCCCCCGCCGGTCACCGCCTCGACAGCCTGGCCGTTCAGCCTCCCACCGAAGGCCCCTCCCGCACCATCAACCTCGCCCGCATCCAATACAGCGGCAACTGGGACCCGGAACCTGGCGCCTGGCCGCGTCTGGCCAAACTCGCGGCCGCCACGTTCAAAACCAGGGTGGACATCTCCAATACGCCGCTTGAAAAACTCGATTTCACCAAAACCCCTGTCGCCCACCTCACCGGCATCGCCGCCATCACCCTCGATGAGGATGCCCGGAAAGCCCTCGCGAAATTCGTAGAAGACGGCGGCACCCTCCTTATCGATTCCACCGGCGGCAACAAAACCTTCGCTGATTCCGTCAAAGCCGCACTCGCCCAGATCTTCCCCAACCAGCCGCTCGAAGCCATCCCGCCCGACCACCCCCTCTACTCCGGCGAAACGCCTGACACCACAAAGATCGAGACCGTCGTGTGGCGCAAATACACCCGCGTCCGCGACAACAAGGTTCCCGAAGACAAGCCCAACCTCTTCGCCATCAAAAAAGGCGACCGCCTCGCCGTCATCTTCTCCCCCGACGATCTGACCTCCGGCCTCCTGGGCACCAACACCTGGGGCATCGCCGGTTACGCTCCCAAATCCGCCCAATCCCTCACCCGCAACCTCCTGCTCTACACCACGAAAAAATGATGGGAACCCACCACCACCCCACACGTCCAATCCCGCTTACGTGCTGCGCGGAGGCAATATATCAACTGCGTTCCAACAACACCCGTTCAAACAACAAAAGCACTCATCCATATTCCCCCTTTTTAACTTTTAAATTTTAACTTTTAACTTCCCCAACGCCCTCTATTGCATTTCCGGCAACACTTTAGAACAATAAAGGTTCACCTCTGACGCACACTTCTTCAATTCTCCGATCCGCAGCTACGTTGGGAAGGGACGCTATGCCTGCTGTTGCCAAACTCTGTGTTGTCTGCGGCGAAGACGTCGCCGGCAAGAAACGCATGAAGGACCCCCAGGGTCACTACTACTGCGAACCCTGCTACTCGGCCAAGCTGGCCAAGAACAAGGCCAAGTCGTTCCAGACAGCGCTCGGCGCTGCCGTCCCCCTCGATGATGCCGGCGGCGTAGCCCTCGCCACC
>JADMIO010928628.1_pt1 | contig 27756 bp, 25 predicted proteins | sample 8958161 | NCBI WGS metagenome assembly JADMIO01 (sample SAMN16585339, study PRJNA669376) | soil metagenome | isolation source: Crop rotation soil | place: USA: Cullars Rotation, Alabama | collected 2011
GGTGGGGGTGGTTTTGCGCATCTGGAGGAGGCCGTCGGGGGTGATGGCGACGCCGCCGAGGGCGGTGGGGGGAGTGGGTTGGGTTTGCGCGAGGGCGGCGGTGATGAGGAGGAGGGAGACGATGGCGAGGAAGGCGAGGCGCATGGGTCAGCGGGTTCCGGTGAGAGCGGCGTGGACGGCGGCGGCCTGGGGGTTCATGCGGGCCTGGATGAGGCGTTTTTCGAGCATGCTGCCGACGACGTACCAGTTGCTTTCCCGCATGAATTCGCCGGCCATGTCCTGCGGGCGCTGGCACTTGGTCCAGGTTTGCTCGTAGAGGAGGAGGACTTTGTCGGGGGTGCCGGCGTCGCGGAGGGCTTGTTCGGCACCGACGAGGGCGTCGAGGACGAAGGGGCCGGCGTTGACGTAGCGATTGATGACGTCCATGTAGCAGAGGCCGGCTTTCTGGATGTCTTTTTGCTTTTCCCACATGGCGGCCTGGCGCATGCGGATTTCGGCGGCGAGGTCGGCGCGGGCCTGGAAGCGGTCGAAGGCGGCGTTCCAGAGTGCGTTTTGTTTGGTGGTGTCTTCGATGGTGGAGATCATGGGGGCGAGGACGGCGAGGGCGAAGTCGGGGTATTTTGTGCCGCAGCGTTTGAGCAGCTCGTCGGACCATTCTTTTTTTTGCTCGTAGGACATCTTGCCGTCCTTGGCGATGGAGCCGACGACGAACCAGGCGTCGGCATCGCCGGGGTTTTGCGCGAGGGCCTGGCGGCAGAGCTCGAGCTCATCGGCGGCGGCGGGGTGACGGGCGACTTTCTGGGCGGCGTCGGCGGGCAGCTCGGTGGTGGCGAAGTCTTCGGGCTTGTCGTCCTTAGCGACCTGGCGGAGGTAGTTGGCGGCATCGGAGAGAGCGGCGGCGGTCTGGCGGGCGAGGGCGGTGGTGTTGAGCATTTCGGCGGTGTAGGAGAGGAAGGCGTCGGGGATGTAGTCGCGGGTCTGGGGGTCCTGGACCATGCCGGTGACGCCGCGGAATTCCTCGTAGCGGCCGATGTCGAAGTTCCATGCGCCTTTCTGGCCCTGGGCCTGGAGGAACCCGACCCAGGCGTGGGCGGTTTCGGCGGATTCGCCGTGGGTGTAGGCGGTGGGGACGCCGATGGCCTTGCCGATGGTGACGGCGAAGTAGGCCTGGTCGGCGCAGACGCCGCCGAGGCGGAGGATGTTGGGGAGGGTGAAGGGGGCGGTGTCGAGTTTCTTGGGGGCGGTGCCGTGGAAGTAGTCTTCGTCATATTTGATGTCGAAGAAGTGTTTGCCGACGGCGGGGTCGCGGGCGTATCGGCTGAGGGCCCATTTCATTTCATCGATGGAGGCGGTGGTGTCGACGACGTAGATGAGGACTTCGGGGGGGACATTCTTGATGCCGAAGGCCATGGATTTTTCGTTGGCGACATAGTAGTCGAAGATGGCGAGGGGGTCGGGGGAGGAGACTTTGTTTTCGTTGACGCGGCGCGTCAGGGGTTCATCGTGGACGACGCAGATGGAGGCGACGAGGTTGGCGAAGGCGTCCATCTGGTCGGGGCGCTGGGTGCGGAGCTTGTCGAAGAGGTCGTAGACGGCGGTGATTTTGTCGTCGGGCTGAACGGTGGTGGCCATGATGCGGGCGAGGGCGTCGTGGCGCTGGAGGTAGGAGAGGACATCGCGGCGCTGGGTGAGGGGGAGCTTGCTCATCTGCCAGCCGATGCGCCAGGCGAAGTCGGCGTCGCGGAAGAGGTCTAGCTGCTTGTCGGTGCCGCGGCTGATGACGAGTTCGAAGGCGTTGGCGAGGCGGTCGCGGGTTTTGTCAACGTCGCCGGTGTCGCGCATGTCGTTGAAGGCGGCGGAGATTTCGTTGTGGATCCAGGTGTCGAAGGGGGATTTGGGGGCGGTGGCGGGGCCGCGCGCGGGGGCGGTTTGGGCGAGGGCGGGGGCGGAGAGGATGAGCGCCAGGAGCGGCGTGAGATATTTCATGGACGAATTCCTAGCGCGGTTTGGAGGCGAACCATGTGCCTTCGGGCCGCGAGGCGGTGACGGCGAACTTACCGTCCTTTGAACGTTCGACTGCGGTGAAGTTTGCATAGGCGAGGGCGACGCCGCCCTGGGCGATGACGTTGCCGCTGATGTGGACGACGGTGTCGGCGGTTTTGGGGACGGGGAGGGAGGCGACTTTGTACTGGGCGGTGCCTTCGGCACTGGTGAGCCAGGTCCAGTCGAGGCTGGCTTTGGTTGTGAGGCGATCCTCGCGAATGAGGGCGGCGACCATGAAGCAGTCGGTGATGTTCTGGAGGTCGGCGATGGCGTCGACGCGGTCGGCGGCGGCGGGGATGGCCTTGGAGAAGTTGTCGCCGAAGCGGCGCTGGGCGTCGGTGGCGCCTTGCGGGTTGAATTCCTGCGCGCCGACCATGACCTTGAGGCGCGGGCCGCGGAGTTCGTAGGCGTTGCCGTCGCCTGAGACGAGGAGGGGCTCGTACGCGGGCTCGAACCAGATACGGGGGGCGGCGGTTTCGGTGCCGAGGGCGTTGCCGACGCCGGGGACGGATTCGAGGCCCATGCAGATGCGTTTGAGGCGGTAATCGGCGGCGAGCATGGTGAGGGCGACGCGGGAATCTTGGGGGATGCCGTAGAGTTTGACCTGCTGGGGGCCGAGGGCTTTTTTCAATTCGGCCTGGAGGGTGAGGGGCGGGCCTTTGCCGAACTTGGCGAAGGTGCTGTCCCAGGCTTCCTTGAAATTGGCAGGGTTTTCGAGGGAGCAGCCGAAGAAGTCGCGGCCTCCCGGTGCGCCGGCGCGTCCGCGGGCGCCGCCACCGCCCTGGCCGACGGCGCGGATGGCGACGATGAGGTCTTCGAGTTGCACGAGGGGACGGCCGGTGGTGGTGCCGAGGGGTTCGAGGGCGTTGTCGGCTTTGTAGGTTTCGGCGGGGCCGGCGAGGACGAGGTCGTGGGTGTCGGGATAGACGAAGATGTTTTCGATGCGGGCGAGGCCTTTGAGGTAGCGGACGTCGGCGGGGATTTCCTTGCCGGCGTCCTTGGCGGCTTTCCACTCGGCGAGGACGGCGGGGAGGGAGACGTAGAGTTGTTCGGCTTTGGCTTTGGGGTTGCGGGTGATGGCGGCGGTCTGGCGGTATTGGAGCATGCCGTCGGTGGAGATGGCGACGCCACCGACGACGGCATTGCCGCCGATGATGGTTTGGGCGGAAGCGATGGCGGAGGTGCAGAGGAGGATGGGGAGAGCGAGGAGGTGTGAGATGCGCATAACGAGGCCCCCGTATGGTGATGTCACTATAGCACTTTCAGGGACACGGAGACATGCGGAAGGTTTGACGCATGCGAGGGGGCGTGGTTCGCGCTTGGGGCGCTATCGGCGGTCGGAATAGGTGTTGGGTTGTGCGCCGGGGAGGCCTTCCGGCCACATGGTGAAGACGAAGGAGGTGTCGGCCTGGTTGGCGTCATAGGTGACGGTGACGGCGGCGTTGAGGCGGGGCATTTTGCGGATGAGGGTGAGGGAGGTGAGGATGTTGTTGCCAGCCTGGGTATCGAAGCTTTCGGCGGCGATGATGCGGTACTTCTGGGTGAGCTGGTAGTCCATCGCAATGGTCCACTGGTCGGTGTTGAGGGCGTAGACGTAGCGATTGCCGAGGAAGTAGGAGAGGGTGTTGGTCTGATCGACGGCAATGCCGGCGGCGGCCTGTTCGACGCGGTGGCCGTCGATGGAGTAGCTGGCCTCGCCCATGAAGCGCATGCGTTCGCCGACGCGCCAGACGCCATCGAGATCGATGGAGCTGGTGGCCTGGGAGAGCTCGGGGCGCGAAGCGAAGTAATAGCCGCGCAAGGGCGTCATTGGGTAGAACAAGGTGCCGCTATCGGTCTTGTCCTTGTTCCAGAACTGGTTCCAGGAGACGTTGAAGACGATCCAGTCGACATCGCGCCAGTGGCCTTCGCCGCCGCGTTTGGTCTGCCACTTTTGCTGGAGTGAGAGCTGCGTACCGGAGGCGCCGGTGACGCCTTCGACGTCGCGCTGGAAGGGCTGGAGGTCCTTGCGGTCCTCACTGGAACCCTGGACGAAGAGATTGAACTGGGGCTCGATGATGTGGCGGACTTCGTGGACATCGAAGAAGCGGGATTCGGCATTGGAGTAGACGCGCCAGAACTGCATGGAGGCCCTGACTCCCCCACCGCCGCTGACGCGGGTGGTGGTGCTCTGGTTGGGATCGGCGAAGCCATCATCCCAGAAGGTGACGCGGCCGGTGACGTAGGGCGTGATCTTTGCGTCGCCCACCTGGATTGGCATGTCGATTTCATGGCGGGAGTCGGCACGAAAGATGCTGCCGGTGGTCCAGCCGACAGACTGGTAGAAGGAGCGGTAGGTCTGGTTACTCGGCACTGCGCCAGCGGGAGGGCCAACGAAGTTTGGCTTAAGCTTCAGATCAGTGGGTGTGAAGTTGGTGATGCTGGTGTGCAGCTCGGCAAGGCCGTTCTCTGAATAGTAGGTGAACATATCGAGGAAGGAGTCACCAATACGCCAGTACTTCAACTCCGGCAGTTTTTCGGTCATGAACTGGTCATCCACCTGATCGGCGGTAGAAGTAAAGTCCATGGCATTGGCGGAGACGAGGATGCTGAGCTGGTCTGTCTGACCCTGTTTCTTGAGGTAGAAAGCGGTCTCGTGTTCTTTGTCGGTGTCGAACTCGTGCTGGAAGAACTGTTCAAGGAAGGTGGGATCGGAGATATAGGAACCTTCGACCTGCATCGTCCAGCCGTCGCCGAACTCATGCTGGTCGGCAACCCTGATGCGGCCGCGGGCTTCCTGATCGGGGTTGACGTTGTTGCGGTCCTTGCCGAGGCGATCGGTGCCCTGATCAAGCATGACGTAGCTGCGCAGGAAGCCGCGGTCGTCGTCGGTGAGCCAGCTTGATTGGACGCCGCCGGCAGGTCCTCGTTTGCCGAAGTAGTCGAGATTGAGGTCAGCACGAACACCTTGCGGCTCGGGCTGGCCCATGAGGCCGAAAAGGTCCCAATCGGTAAGGAGGGTGAGGCCGTAAGTGTGGGAGTTGGAGACGCGGAGCGTGCGGAGTGGGACTTCGTTTTTGCTGGTGTCGCCACCGAGGAAGGGCCAGTAGAAGATGGGCGTGCCTTCAGCGTTGAGGGTGGCATCCTTGACCTGGAAGGCGAAGGTTTTGGCGGCGATGTCGCCACCACCGAAGCCGAGGTCTATGTCGCCACCTGTGCCGGTACCACCGCCGCCTGTTCCGCCGCCCGAGGCTTCCGGGGTGATGTCGCGGAGATAGACTTCGCTGGCGCCGATGTGGTAGTGGGGCGTGTAGAACTCGCTGGTGGAGAATTCGACTTTCTTGGCGGCGAATTCGCCGCGGGCAAGCTGGCGGATTTCCGCGGCCCGCAGATAGACAGGTACGTTGCGGACTTCATCCACACTGGCGAGCGTGGCATCGAGCATGACGGCGCGCTGGCTGGTGAAATCGAAGTACATGCGCTCGGCACGGACCATGATTTTGTCGCCCTGGTCGAGCGTTACGTCGCCTTCGAGGTAGACGCCGGTGACGACTTGCGAGAAGTCGCCGGAAGCGGGTTTGGCCGGTGCCGAGGCGGAAGCGGTTCCGGTAGCGGGGGCTGTGGCGGAGGAGTCTTCGGGGACGGGACTGAAGGTCACGGCACGCTGGGCGCGGAAATCGATAGGCGGCTTGCCATCCTGGAAATCGTAGTGGACGTAGACGCCGGGGTAGACGCCGACTTCCTCCTTGCCGACACGCTGCACGTGGATTTTGGTGCCGGGGTCGTAGGAGATGAAGATGGTGGGCTTGGGCTTGCGGTTTCCGGCGGGTTCGGTGGCCGGCTCGGTGATGATATTGCCCTGGTTGTCGCGGGTGAGGTGGATATCGCCGGGACCGGGGAGGATCTGGTTGTTGGGGCCGCGGGCGAGCCAGCCGGATTGGAGGGCCTGTTCAACGGTGGTGAAGACGACCGTGGGGTGCTGCAGTGATTTGAGGGGGTGGCTGGCAATTTCATCGCGGATTTCATTGCCGCGTTTGACGATGGGGGAGTCTTCGGCGACTTTGCTGATGGGGGTTCCGGTCAACTGCACGACCTGGGTGATGCGGGTGGTGACGAGCAATTCCTTGCCAACGGTGCGGGTGGAGTTGGCGGCGTTGCCTTCGCGGACTTCCACATTGCCGGAGAGGTAGATGGCGACATCGTAAGTACGTTCGCCCGATTCGCGGGAGGGAGTGAGCCAGACGGCGGCATCGGAAGCTTTGAGGGTGCGATATCCGACGGCGACCTGCACGCCGCCGGAGAGGAGCATGCGCTGCTCGCCGGTGTCGGTGACGCGCCACACGTTGGTCTCACCTGCGGCAAAACGCAGTGGGACTTGGATGGCGCTCATCGGTTCGAGAACGGGGTGGACGGTGGGGAGGATGCGGGGCTCAATGTTGGCGGCGCGAAGCATGATGCCGCAGCCCAGGGCTATGAGGCCTGCTGCCAGTGCGCACCGCCAAACGAATGCTTGCCAGATCATCGGGCGGATCATACGGGGAGGCGTGAGGACTGAAAAGGAAAATGCTGGCTTTATTGTGCAGGAATTTGACCCGGGCGGCGGCCCTGGCGGCGTCTAACGATTTTCCTTTTTGTGTGTCTGTGGGGAGAGCTTGCCGGTAGAATGGCTATCGACCCGGGAGGAACCGCCATGCGCAGCCAGGCCCTTCTTCACACATACACTGTGGGCGCTATCGTTCTCTCCCTATGTGGACTGCTGCGGGCGGACGTCATTGAGCTTTCGGATGGGCGCAAGTTCAATGGCAGCCTTTCGCGGTCCGGCGACACGATTACGATCCGCACCGATGACGGCAAGACGATCACGGCAAGGCCGGGGGATATCGCGAAAGTGACGCTTACAAGCAGTGTGACGCCGGAAGAGGCGGCGACGGCGGAGTGGGTGCGGATGGGGCCGGTGGTGAAATCGGCGGATGACATCCAGGCAATCATCACGCTCTACCAGAATTTTCTGACCAAGTATCCGAATGCCAAGCAGGCCGGGGACGCGAAGGCGGCGCTGAGTTCGTATCAGGCCATCGCTAAGAGCGATCCGGTGAAGTTCCGCGGGCGGTGGCTGGCGCGGGCACAAATTGATGTGCTGCTCAAGCAGTGGACCGAGGCGGCCAAGCCGGCGCTGGAGTTGTACAAAGCGGGGCGAATGAAAGAAGTGCTGGATGCCGCCAAGGCGGCGCTGACGGATGATGCGCAGAATCCGGATGCCCTGACGCTGGCAGGGCTGGCGGCGTATCGGCTGAACACCCTGCCACTGGCGCGGACGCACTTCACGACACTGGCGGGGGCAGATCCCACGAGCTTGCTTGCGGAGAACAACCTGGGGGTGATCTTGTTCCAGCAGAAGGCGAATGGGGAAGGGCTGTCGCATTATGTCAAAGCGTTGCAGATCAGCGGAGAGAACCGGCAGGTGCTGGACAACATTGCCGAGGCCCTCAATACCTACTTGGCGGCGGGCGGGGACAAGAATGGCCTCTCGTACCGGAACGTCGTGAAGCTCTTTGAGCCTGCCGAGGCCAAGATGGAGCAGGCGATGGCGGCACATGGGCTGCAGCGCTGGGGCTCGACCTGGGTGACGAAGGAGCGCGCGACGGAGCTGACGCGTTATGCCGAGAGCGTGAAGGACAATGTGGCGAAGATCGATGCGCAGTACAAACAGGTTCATGACGGCCTGACGGCGCTGGACAATCAAATCAAACAGTGTGATTCAGACCACGAGATGTACCTGCAGACGTTCAACGCGTTCAACAACCAGCTCAACGTGCAGGGGCAGGCGGTGCGGGCGCTGGATTTGAACTATTTCATCGCGCAGCGTGACATTGCGCTGCAGAACGTCGACCGCGTGGAGCGGCAGAGGACGCAGCTCGCGGCGCAGCGGGATCAATATGCCGCGGCTTCGCGTGATTTCCTGTCGCAGGTGGACAAGCTGCACGCCGCGCTGTCGCAAGGGGGCGGGTTGCCGGGGCTTTATTCGGGGATACAGCGGATGCTCGATCTGGGGGAGGCGGAGACACCGCCAGCGCCGGCGGCAGTGCCTGATCCGACGCCGCTGCCGACGATTGTGACGCCACCGGCGATCATCATCACGCAACCTGCGCCGACGCCGACGCTGGTGCCGGTGCCGGGGGCATCGACGCCGATGCTGCCGGTGCATAATTAAAACACGCACGTTGGCTGAGGCCAGCTGAGGCCATCAGATGCCTGATGCGCCGGATTCATTTTCGGCCGGTTCAATGTGGCTGAGCACTTCCGCCACGCCCGGGACACGAGCGCGTACCAGCTCCTCCAGTTCTGTCACCTTGTGATGTGCCGCGGCAAGCGTCATCTGGGGGGGGAATTCCGCGTGAAAATTGATATACAGGTGCCCGCCGATATCCCGGATGCGGATGGCGTGCAGATTGATCTTGAGTTGTTCTGCGGCCTTGCGCACCACCGTGTTGGGATCCTCCTGCGGGGCGGCGGGCTCCACGTGCACCAGGATGTCCAGGTTGGGGAACTTCTCGGTCACGCGCAATTCCGCGTTGTCGGCGATCTCGTGGGCTTCGGTGAGCCCGATCGCGGCATCCACGCTGATGGTGGCGTCGACGAAGGCCCGGGCGCCGCTTTGCCGCGCCCGCACGCGGGAGACCTGTCGCACGCCGGCAACCGCCTGGATCAGTGCGTGGACGTCGTGTTCGACTCCCTCCGGCGCGCGATCCACCAGGACGTCAGCGGCACGCTTCCCCAGGCGCAGGGCCGTTATAATCATCACCACCGCGACAAACATGGCGGCCAGCGGATCGGCAAGACGAAAATTCTCCCCCCCAAACCGCGACAGCAGCAGACTCACCAGCACGGCGACCGACGAGATCAGCTCGGTGCCAAAATGGACGGCATCCGCCTCCAGCGCCTGACTGTTGAACTTTTTGGCGGCCCTGGCCAGCGCGCGGCTGCGAGTGATGTCCACCACCAGTGAGATGCTGATGACGACAATTGCCGCATACCAGCTGGGGTCGATTTTCAGATTCTCCCCGGCCGTCGCATGGTCGTATGCCTGCTTGATGATCCAGCAGCCTGTCACCAGGAGCAGCAGGGCCTGCGCAAAGGCGGTCAGGTTTTCGATTTTCCCGTGCCCGTAATGGTGCTCCCGATCTGCGGGCACATCTGACGTCTTGACGCTCATCCACGTGGCGAGGGTCACCACAAAATCGAGTGAAGAATGGATGCCCTCCGAAACCAGGGCCAGGGAGCCTGAGACGATCCCCACCATGAGCTTCAGCAGCGCGAGACTTCCCCCTGCGATGGCGGATGTGCGGGCGACCTGAATCTTTTCGGACATGCAGAAGCTTTCGCTCGAGGGCCTGTACGTTACGCCGACACAAGGCACTCGACAAGTAACGCGTGGCAGACCCATCGCGGGGCGGATAACATGCAGCCCCTCAGGAGATTCCAATGCGGTTACGAGTTCCTTTTCTTGGCATTGCCGCCGTCGCACTGGGCGGATGCTTTCTTTTCCCCGGCCCGAAGATCGCGGCGGGCCCCTCCCCGTATGGCTCGCCCTACTCGGGGCTGAAGGACAAGCGCACCGCCATTGTGATTTATGTGCCTCGTTCGACCATTGATGAGTATCCGATGGCCCGCGAGGAGATCTCCACGTTTGTCGCCAACAAGATGCGCGCTTCGATGCCCTCGAGTGGATTTGCCAGTTCCGTCATCGATCCCGCAATGGTGATCGAATGGCAGGATTCGACGTTCAACTGGCGCAACCTGCCTGAAACGGAGATCGGGCGGCACTTTAATGCGGAGCGGCTGCTTTGCATCAATGTGCTGGAATATTCCACACGCAAAGTCATTGGCCATGGCGAAATGCAGGGACGCCTTCGTGCCCAGTGCCGGGTGTTTGAGATCCCGGCATCCGCCGCAGCCACGGCCCCCGTGCAGTACGCGCCAGCCACGGCGGCATGGCAGAGCCTCATCGATATTCATTGGCCGCCGACCCAGACGCTCGCTCCGACGCAGACCAATGAGGGTGCCGTGCGATATCGCACTTTGGATACCTTTTCAGAGCGGCTTGTGGGATACTTTACGCAATCCTAGGACGCCCAGAGGAGGTGCAGTATGACCAGGTGGCGAATGGTGGCATCGGGGCTGGCGCTGGCAACGCTGGCACTGGCGGTCAGCGGTTGTGAGCTGGCGTACCTGTTCGGGGGCGAGGGGAAACAGAAGGCGCTCTACAAGTTTCCCAAAGAGCACAAGGTATTGGTGCTGGTGGATGTGCGCGACGACTTGCCAGTGCCCCCTTTTCTGGCGAACAATCTTGCGGATTCCATCGGCAAACATCTGTGGAAATACCACGCGGTTGAACAACCGCTGATCCCGCATGATACCTTGATCACCCTGCAATCGACGCGGCCGGACGAATACAAAAAGATGGGTGTGGCGGACATCGCCGAGCTGACCGGTGCGGATTCCGTGCTTGACATTTACATCACGCAATTTGCGACCCCGACCACGGCCGACGGTGAAGTGGAGGAAGGGTTTGCGGAGGCCTATCTGAAAGTGGTGGACAAAAAGGGGAACATCATTTTCGGCGGCAAGCCGGGCATCCACTTGGTAGCGCATGACAGCGAAGTGCTGCTGAGCGACCGCGACACCAACAAGACGACGAATGACCTGATCAACCAGTTGTCCACGCAGGCCGGGCGCATCTTCCATGACTATGCGGTGGAAGATAAGGAAATGAATCCCGCACATCTGGATCCAAATAAACAGATGGGGCATCCGGGACAACAATAGATCATGTGATCGAAAGAATTCTCCAACCACAGCCCAAAAATTCTGCGGCTTCCGCTTCGGGCGTGAGGGTGATTTACCTTGCGGCACGCGTCCGCTGCCGCTAGATTTCTGTCATTGCTCAAGAAACCAGGCCTGCATTGTTCTCTCACCAAGGGGTTTCCATGATCTCTTCCGAGAAAGCCATCGTCCTGTCCATTGCGGGCTTGCTGCTGACGAGCGGTGCGCGTGCTGCCGATCTCTCGAGCACGAAGCTTTCGCTCAATCCCACCGTGATCACCGCCGACGATGAGGGCCTCGAAGACAAGGGTCTTCTCATGATGGGGCTCGACCAGGTCGGCGCGGGCAAGACACTGGAAGCCGCGAAAATCAGCATCTATGGCTGGGTGGAGACCGGTTACACCTACAATCATCGTCACTCCAGTGCGTCCTCCGGCACGGTGATCATTCCCGGGCCCTTCAATCATGAGTGGGGCAACCATTACATGATCAACCAGGTTGATCTCATCATGGAGCGCGGGATTTCGACGGACAAATTCGATGTCGGCGGGCTCATTGAGTTGCTGTATGGCTCGGATGCGGCCCGACTTCATGCCACGGGCCTGGGATACAGCGGCTCGGACCCGACTGACGACAACTCGCCTCCCGACAGTCTCGCTGTCGATAACCTGCATCCCATCCAGCAATTTGATATTCCGCAGGTGTTTTTGAACATCAACCTGCCGATCGGGCCGCAGGGCCTGCAAATCATCGTCGGCAAGTGGATCACGCTGCTGGGCTACGAATACGTCGATCCGACGCAGAATGCGTTCTACAGCCACAGCTACCTTTTCTCTGCCGTGCCGGGCACGCAGACGGGTATCCTTACCTCGTACCATTTCACCGATAGATTCGCGATGAAGCTGGGCATTTCGCGTGGCTGGGATGTCGCGCTGGAGGACAACAATGGCGCCATCGATGTGGTGGGCCAAATCTCCAACAAGTTCAGCGACAGCTTTGAAGCCCTGCTGACGTTCAACGTCGGCCCGGAGAATGCCGGCGATTCCAGCCACTACCGGACGGTCATCAATCCGACGATCTATAATCAGGTCAATGAAAAGCTGAAGCTCGGGTTCGAAGGGCTGTACGTGTACGACGGGGGCTACAACGGCAATGTGCCTGGGTTCTCCGATGGCCGCACGCATGCCTATGGCGACACTTGGGGCGTGGCCCTCTATGCCGGGTACCAGGTGAATGATTTCATTACCCTCAACGCCCGCGCCGAAAAAGCCCATGGCCTCCTGAGCACATTCGCCGGCGTCAACCTCTTCGACGGGTTTGGGACGATCCCCGCGCTTAGTGTCTATGAGATCACTCTCGGTGCAACCATCACGCCCTTCCCGCATGACAAATACCTCAAGGGCCTCATGGTTCGCCCCGAAATCCGCTATGATTTCACGGATTCCAGTGCCTTCCCCATCTATTCCGCCCACGATACTACGTACAAAGACCAACTGACGATTGCCGCGGATGTGATTCTGAAGTTCTAAGCGTTTACGATTCCCGCATGTTTGCCGCGCTCACGACGCCCCGATACATCACGCGCAAGTCGTCCTGGGTGACGCATATCCCCTTCGCGTTCTTTCTCGCGGAGCTGCTACGCCCACGCACCTTTGTGGAATTGGGGGTTTACCACGGGGATTCTTATTGTGCATTCTGTCAGGGGTTCCAGCGCCTGGGACTTCAGCCGCAAAGCACGGGCTTCGACACATGGAGCGGCGACTCACAGCAAGGGTTTTACGGCAGCGAAGTACTCACCAAACTTCGAGCGTATCACGACCAGCGATACAGCTCCTTTTCAAGCTTGATTCAATCCACGTTCGACGATGCCGCGGTCACGGTTGCCGATGGCAGCATTGACCTGCTCCATATCGACGGATTTCATTCCTACGAGGCGGTGCGACATGACTTTGAAAAATGGCGGCCGAAGCTTTCCGATCGTGCGGTGGTGCTCTTCCATGATACTGCCGTCGTGCGACCGGGTTATGAAGTGCATCGATTCTGGGAGGAAGTGGCGCCCCAGTTTCCGTCGTTTGCGTTTCGCCACGGTTCGGGGCTAGGAATGCTGGGAGCGGGGAGGAGCCTGCCGCCGGAGTTTCTCAAGTTTATCCAGAGAGCCAACAGAACCCCCCGGCTTTATCGCGCCGTTTTTCACGGACTGGGGTACCGTGTTCGTCGCCTTCGTCCGCGGGCGAGATAGGCAAGCTGCCGAACTCTTACCAAACTTAGTGCCGGGATTCACAGGGCAGAAGTGCCTAGGGGGCAAATGTACGCATTTTTCATTTTGTTGCGTTCAATTACCTGTTTAGACGCGTATTGAGGTGTAGCGAGTGATCGCTGCGGTTGCCGCCACGGCATTGTCTGGCAGGCACTCAACCAGCCGAATCGGCAGATGTCAGCCCAAAACCCTGACAAAATGCCAGAAGCGAAAATGGGTGCAAAGTGTGTAACAACCAGATGTTAGGCGGCATCCGAATGGAAATGAAGGCGATTTTTTTGAACGGTATCGCTTTTGTTTCGTAACTAACAGTTAGTCGCCGCCTTTCGGCGGGAAGGAGTTACCACCATGACTACTCTAGCACCCAACCTTCCAGCGACCACCCCTGTGGTCGCCAAATTTGAGCCAACCTCCAAACATCTGGCGGCACTCAATGGTCTGACGGAAGAACAGAAGGATCTCGTCCTTGAAGCGCTTTCTGTGAACCTGGACTACGTGAAAAACGACCTGTTCAAGAAGGCTTCCGCCGAGCGCGAGCTTTTTGAAGAAGGGATGGATATTCAGGCTGCTTCAACCAGCTGGTACCACCCGATGATGGATGACGAATTGATCGCCCAGTCCGCGCCGAGTTCCAGCCTGCTCACAACGGAACAGGAAAAGCATATTTTCCTGCGGTACAACTACGCCCGGTGCCGGGCGCAGAGCGCGGTGAAGAAGTTCAAGCTTCAGCCGGGCAAGCAGGCAGCGCGCGAGGTCGCCGGCTGGTATGGCCGCGTGCGGCAGAACCGCGAGATCATCACCCAGGCGAACCTGGCGCTGGTCCTTGCGATGGCCAAGCGGACCCGCATGAGCGAAGTCGATTTCGGCGAGCTTGTGTCGGAAGGCAACATGGCCTTGCTTCGGGCGGTCGAGAAGTTCGACGTGGCGCGCGGGTTTAAGTTCAGCACCTATGCGTGCCGAGCGATCCTAAAGGCATTCAGCCGCATCGCCATGAAGAACAGCCGCTATCGTCAGGCGTTCCCCGCGGAGTTCGATCCCACGATGGAGAAATCGAACTACCAGGAGACGCGCCGGGCGGATGTCGAGCAGGATGCCGTGGAAGAACTGCAACGGATCATCGGCGAGAATCGGGCACAGTTGTCCGAGGTCGAGAAGACGGTGATTCAGGCGCGGTTTGCCGTGAATCAGGGCGATGATGCCTCTGCGATGACGCTTGAAGAGGTCGGCCGCGTGATCGGCGTCACCAAGGAACGTGTGCGGCAAATCCAGAACAAGGCGCTGGAGAAACTGCGTGCGACCATCGAGAACGAAGTGCTTGTTAAGTAAGACAAGTTCTTTATCAGACTGGCTCAAAAGGGCTCCCTTACGGGAGCCCTTTTCATTTGAAAGCATTCATGAATTATCTGCATAAGATACATGTATTCATCTGAATATCGTTCTATTTTAGGACGTGCAGATCCTGCCACATCCTATAACAGAATAAGTTGCAAATCCCGAAATAATTGGGACTAATGGTTGAATAGCGGGGGTTATGCGGCATATTTTTAAGTGGAGGCTTTGTTCGATTCCCTCGACATCAGCGCGATTTGACGGAGCGAGTCCGCTACCCCGTGCAGACCTAATGTTTTGTTGCACGGCATGAATTCAGTGGGCACCGTGCGACGGTGAAAGAGGAGTATCAATGAAATCCCGGAACGTATGGGCGATGGGCCTCCTGCTGGCGCTGGCGTCGAGCGCGCGAGCCAATCTGCTGATTAATGGCAGCCTGGAGACGACGGCGAAGCTCAACTCGCACGGGCGCGTTTTGCTCTCATCGACTTCGCCCGCCAACACCTTGCCGGGCTGGGCGCTCACGCAGGGAACGGTGGATCTTCTTCCGAGCAGTTATTGGCAACCTTCCAATGGACGGTTCAGCGTTGACCTTATCGGGACACCCGGACTGGGCGGCATTTCGCAGACCGTCACGGGTCTGACCATCGGCACGGACTACGAGCTGACTTTTGACTTCGCGATCAATCCCGACCAGCGCGAGAAGAGCAGCGGGAAAATCATGCAGGTACAGGCGGTGGGCAGTGCTGTGCTCGTGACCCAGACCTATCAGCGCACCAAGAATGGCGAGTCTAAATCGCACATGCATTACACGCATGAGTCGATTCAGTTCACGGCGGACAGCACGAGCGTGACGATCACTTTCTCGGCGCTGCCACCCTTGAACCTCCCTGGGGGACTCCTGGCATCCAGATCGGTCGTGGGACCGGTGCTGGACAACGTGGACCTGGAAGCAGCGGGCGGCGGCGGGCCGCAGTCGCCCGAGCCGGCGTCGCTGGGGGTGCTGGGACTGGGCGGGCTGCTGCTGCTAAGGCGGCGGAGAAAATAGGCCCAGTGGGATTTTACTCGTTCAAAAAGAGAGGACCGGCAAGGTGGAAAGCCGGTCCTCTTTGCGTTTTTGCCCCTGCTCGCGGCGTTCCTTGCGGAGTTTTTGCGGGGGGAGGATAATCGAACCTTAACAACCGACGACGAGGAACAATGTTTAATTTAATGCCCAAGGACACCGTGTTTTACGACCTCTTTGAGGGGCTGGCGAGCCATGGGGTCTCGTGCGCGGGGCACCTGCACAGGCTGGCGACGGGGTTTCCCAATGCGATGGATCAGATTCAGCGCATTCGTCAGGAAGAGCACGATGCCGACCAACTGACGCACCAGGCTTTGGAGCGGCTGGATCGGACATTCATCACCCCGTTCGATCGGGAGGATATTCACGCGCTGGTAGGCGAGTTGGATTCGATTGTCGACAACATTAACGCCCTCGCGAAACGGCTGGCGTCGTACCACGTCAAATCCCTCGAGCCGGCATTTGTGAAGCAAGCTGAAATTCTGATGCAGGCGACGGTGGCGCTGGCGGAGGCGGTAAAGAAGCTGCGCACCACACGGAAGCTCACCGATTTGCAGGCGAAGATCATTGAAGTACACCGCCTCGAAAACGTGGGGGATGACAACCACCTTGCCGCCATTTCGAAGCTCTTCGAGCCGGGGACCGATCCGCTGCACGTGATCAAGTGGAAGGAATTTTTCCAGTTCATGGAAAATGCAATCGATGGCTGCGAGGATGCGACGAATGTGATTGAGCGCATCATTTTGAAGAACGGATGATGCACCGGATGTTCCACCCCATGCTTACACTAGCCGCCGAAACAGCATCCTCAGGCCCAGCCCAGGCGGGAATGGGCCTGATCATTGTCATCGTCGTAATCGCGCTGGTCTTTGATTTCTTTAACGGGTTCCACGACGCCGCCAATTCCATCGCCACCATCGTCTCCACCCGCGTCCTCTCTCCCACCCAGGCCGTGATCTGGGCCGCCTTTTTCAACTTCGTCGCCGCCTTCGTCTTCGGCACCAAGGTTTCCGAAACGATCTCCGAAAATCTCGTCGATCCCAAGGTCGTCGATGTCTACGTCGTCTTCGGCGGATTGCTCGGCGCCATCGCCTGGAATGTCATTACCTGGCTCCTTGCCCTTCCCACCAGTTCCTCCCACGCCCTCTTCGGCGGCCTCGCCGGGGCCGCCATCACCAAGTCCGGCGTCGGCGTCCTCATACTCCCCGGAAAATGGCTCGGCATCGTCATCTTCATCTTCCTGGGACCCATCATCGGCATGCTCGTCGGTATCCTGCTGATGGTCACGGTCTCCTGGCTCCTGCGCTATTCCACACCCAACCGCGTGGACTCATGGTTCCGCAGGCTGCAACTCGTCTCCGCGGCTGTCTTCTCCCTCAGCCACGGCGGAAATGACGCGCAGAAAACTATGGGCGTCATTAAGCTCCTCCTCGTCGCCGCCGGCATGAAGGCATGGGCCGATGCGGATCCCAATTCGAGACTGAACGTCGTGAACGTCTTTGGCCACCACCACACTGTTGCCTGGTGGATCATCCTCACGTGCAACGGCGCGATTGCTCTGGGCACATGCTTTGGGGGATGGAGAATCGTCAAAACCATGGGCACTGGAATCACGCGCCTTCAACCCGTCGGGGGCTTTTGTGCCGAGACCGGTGCCGCGGCCACGATTATCGCTGCCACCAACCTCGGGATTCCCATTTCCACAACGCACGCGATTACCGGGGCCATTCTCGGCGTGGGGACCACGAAATCGGTGCGGTCCGTCCGTTGGATTTGGGGTCAAAAGATCGTCGTTGCGTGGATTTTGACTATTCCATGCTCCGCTTTCATGTCGGCGATTGCCTATCTGATCGTGCACTTCCTGGTGAAGTAAGCGGCCACCGTAGCATGCCGGTGAAACCCCTTACACTTCTTCCGCCAATATCGCCGAGAGCTGCTGGCTGACTTCCGTGATCTGCTCGGCGGTCAGGTGGGGGTTGATGACATGCACGGCAGCTTCGGTTCCCCGGGGCAGCATGCGCCACGTCTCGGGCGTTTTGGGCGCAGTGGGATCCGCGGCGGCATGAGTCTCCTCCATTCCCTCATATTTCAGAAGCCGCTTGCGCATGAGGATGAGGGCGAGTACAAAACGAAAGCGGATTTCCTGTGGCTCGGTCTTTCCTTCCATGCGCTGAAAGACATCCATCAGCACCGAATCGTCCACGAGGAGCTTTTTCTTCTGCTGCGGCTCGGGGACGGTGGTGCGCCAGTAGCTGAACATGGTCAGCTTCGCGGCGGGGTCGAGTCCGATGGATTCCGGGGGGACATTTTCAGGGCGACGGCCCTTGGCCCAGCAGGCTTCGCAGAAATCGACGCGGATGAAGGGGGAGGGCTCCTGCTCGTCCTTCTTTTTGTCGGCTTTGGCGGCGGGCTCGCCGGCGGGCTTTTTCGCCGGCCACCCATCGCAGAGGGCGGCCCAGCAGGTCTGGTTGGGGGGCAATTCTGTGCCGCAGGCGGCGCAGCGGCCGGCCACGCGGCCGACGTTCCAGGAGGTGGAAGTATTGAGCATGGACATGGTTCGGGGGCACTCCGTTGCTGCTCTTATGGTACGCGATTCCCCGCACGGCTACCATAAATGGATGTTCGAGCAGCGCGTCATGATTCCGGAATTGATGGATGATGCGGGCCTCGACGAACGCCGGCACGAGCAGGCGCTCGCGGGGCTGCGGCGGCTCAATGCCGCGGCAGGGGCGGCAGCGGCGCTGGCGCGGCCAATCCGGGAAGTCGCGTGGAAGCGGAAGCTGACGCGGGTGTCGATTCTGGATGCAGCGTGCGGGGGCGGCGATGTCTCCGTTGCCGTGGCGGCTCGGCTGCGGTCTGCCGACCTTGATGTGGAACTTTCTCTTACTGACCGGAGCCCGACGGCTCTGCGCACTGCGCAGCGCGCCGCAAAGAAAGCGGGCTTTGATGCCCGGGCCCTTCACGGAGCAGCGCCGGATGCCCTTCCCGAGGGCGAGTGGGATTTTGTGACCAACAGTCTTTTTCTGCATCACCTGCAGCGTAACGAGGTGATTGCAACGCTGCGCGAGCTGGCGCGGCGGGCGCGCATTGCGCTGGTGCTCACGGACCTGCGCCGCACCGCGGCCGGTTACGCGCTCGCCTGGGGCATGTGCCGGCTGCTGAGCCGCAGCCCGATTGTGCATCATGATGGTCCTGTCAGCGTGCGGGCCGCGTGGACGGTGGAAGAATTGGGCACGATGGCGGTCGAGGCGGGGCTAGCCAACGCCACCGTGCGTGCAAGCTGGCCGGCGCGGATGCGCCTGGTATGGGAGCGGAAATGAAGCTTGAAACAGATACCTGGGACGCCATTGTCGTCGGGGCAGGTGTCGCCGGCAGTGTTGCCGCGGCATTGCTGGCGGAGCGCGGCTGGCGGATTCTGCTGCTGGAAAAAAGTTCCTGGCCCCGCGACAAAGCCTGCGGTGGATGTCTCAACCATGCGTGTGCAGAGCTTCTGCGCAGTGCCGGCCTTGGAGATGCTCTTCGCGATACGAGTGAATTGACGCAGATGGAGTTGCGCGCGGCAGGACGCGTGGCGGAATTCCCTCTGCCCGCGGGCGTGATTGTGGAGCGGCGCATCCTTGATGCGCGGCTCGTGGATGAGGCGATGAAGCGCGGAGTTCATTTTGTCTCCGAGGCCCTTGCCCGTCTTCTGCCGGCCGATGAGCAGCCGTTTCGGCGTATACGCATTGCGACAAAAGGCGGGGAGCAGGTTGCGCGGGCCCGTCTGGTTCTGGCCTGTGACGGGCTTGGCAGCGCTTCCGGCGGCTTTTTAAGTCATGAGCCCTGGGCGCCCGTGCAGATTCAACAAGAGGGGCGGCTCGGATTTTCGATGACCGTCGGCACGGACGGATTTCCTCTCCGTCGATCCACACTCACCATGTGCGTCAATCCCGGAGGTTACGTGGGCCTTGTGCCGCTTGCTTCTTCGGGGCAGGGGCAGCGCATTCATGTGGGTGCCGCGCTGCTGCCTGGCATCTGCAACGCGCGCGGCGGCCCGCGCAAGGTGATGGCAGAGATTCTCAACCAGTGCGCCACTGCATCCTTTGACGCCAAGACGATCGCCACTGCCGTCCTTCAATCTTCCGAAGTGATCGGCACGGGTGTCCTGACGCGCCGTCGCCTGCGCGTCGGAGAAGGGCGCGTCCTCGCCATTGGGGACTCCTGCGGCTACGTCGAGCCGTTCACCGGCGAAGGCATGGCCTGGGCCATCCGCAGTGCAATTGAAGCGGTCAATCTGCTGCCGTTGCGGACCTCCGACCTTACTGAGGAGATCGGCCGTCGGTGGCATTTGCTCTTTGAGACCGAAATTCGCCCGCGCCAGCTCTGGTGTCACGGCCTGCGCCACATTCTGGGCAATCCGCAACTGACTCGCCTCGGCATGAGCGCCGCGCGACTGGCCCCGTGGGGAGCCCAGCGCATCGCCCACCACATCAGCGCCGGTTAAGATGCCGGAATGCCAAAGTTGAAGCAGGCGCGATCCGCGCCCGAGCAAGAAGCCCAGCCTCTCCTGCCCATGCAAATGGTCCTGATCTGGGGGATATGGGCACTGCTGACCATCGTCGCGACGTGGCGCGTCGTGCTCGCCGCCATGGTCGCAGCCCATTCCTCCTTCGTCACCATGGAAGGCGCTGCCGTCATCCAGTGGCGGCGTCTGGATGAATTCATGCCGTGGGTGGCTATCGGCGCGCTGCTTCTGTTGCGGGTGCTCCTCCCCGTCAGCGTGCGCCAAGGCCGAGCGGGCCTGCTGCTTGCGGCAGGCGCAGCCGTGGGCGTGGTGTTGACCGCGTTCTCAATCCCACTGGACCAGATGGAAAACTCCGCCGCCGCCTCCTTCGCCGCTCGAAGTGCCGTAATCGTGCTGGCCATTGTCGGTGCCGCCCTGGCCCTGCTCGAAGTGCGTGCCGTCCTGCGTGCCATGCAGCGCGGCGGGGCAACCATTCTGGATATATGGTGCTTCACGGCAGCGCAGTGGGGGTTGCTGATGGTTGCTGGACTGCTCTTCATGGCTGTGTCGGTACGACGCGAGGATCTTCTCGCCGGCGAACAGTTCCGCAATCTGGTCTTCATGATGCCGGCGGCAGGCGTGCTTCCGAACGCGCTCATGGCCGGAGGCATTCTCTGGTGGGACCGCATTGCGCGCGCACGCTCCGAACGGGAAAAGGTGGACCTTCGCGCCATCGCCGGCACACCGCGCGTGCGGGCCTGGGGCGTTGCCTTCCTGCTGGTCAATGCCGGTGGCCTGCTGCTGATGCTGCGGCAGGCATGGACGGGGATCCCGGGAGGGCTGCTGGAAATTCTGGGGATCGTCTTCTATCTGCTGGGCATGCCGCGAGAATTCTGGCGCGGGGTCGGCGGCAAAGCGGCCCTGGTGGCATGGGGGCTTGTCTCTCTGGCGCTGGGCGCGCGGATGATCGAGTCCATCATGATCCTTGCCGATCTGCCTGTCCCAAGGTTTTATTCCGGTGCATGGCGGCATATCTGGACGCAGGCGATAGCGCTGCTCCTGACGGCCCTGGCCGTGATTGCAGCGCTCAATAGCATGTCTGCACCGCGGCTCAAGCGTGTCGCGATGCCTGCCGCCACTTTGCTGGTGGCGGGGATTCTGCTTACGGCGGGCGTCTGGCTGGCCACCGCGGGACGCACCGGCGAAAGCCAGGTGCCCGTCATGCGCTGGTCCATCGTGGGCGTCTCTCTGGAATTGCTTGCGATGATCGTCGCCGGTGTGGGACTTCTGCTGGCTACCGCGAGCAGGGGCAAGCACGCATCTGTGAGGTGATCAAGGCCTAGCCGATCGCCGCTTCCATGGCCTCAGCCCGCGAGGTAGCATGATCGCGCTTGTGGCGGGGAAGTTTGCGCGAAACCAGAAACTGCACAACCGCAAAAGCAAGCATCGCGACGAACACCCACAGCAAAGCCTCGGAGATCGCGGTATGGGCGGAGGCCATCGAATCCGGCCACGTCTTCTCAATCTCCTCGCGTTTATGCGGATCGAGGAGATCGCTGGTGGCAAATGGCAGATTGGCCGCCGCGAGCCTGGGCCAGGAGAGAAGATTGAACAGAGTACCCAGGAGCGAAATCCCGACCGCCCCGCCGAGATTGCGCGTCATCGTGATGCCCGCGGTCACCATGCCGCGCTGCCGATAAGCCGCGGCATCCTGCGCCGCCAGCAGAATCGCCATCGAGACCGGACCAAAGCCCAGTCCCGTGATGAAGAGCGATCCCGTAATCACCCACAGATTCCACTGAAAAATCGCCGCCAACAGTAGCCCCACAAATCCGAGGCTCCCCAGCACGGAGCCACAGTCGCGAGCTTTCGGAAGCCCCAGCGGAGCAGTAGTGGCGCCGCGAAGACGCCGGAGGAGGCCCATGCCAACATTACCGGCGTAACCGTGGCCGCCGCTGCTGCCGCAGACATGCCGCGGCCGCCCTGCACATAGAGTGGCACGAACGTATCCAGCGCAAAAACTGTGACGCCCATCAGCGCCGACACAATCAAACATGGCAGGATCACCGGTGACCGGAGCATGATCGCAACTGTTCCCCGCGCGCCCGCCGATGCCTCATCCGGATTTGCCGGATGCGTGGCATCCGCGGCAGCATGGTGATGATGACGATCCTCATACTTAAAGATCAACACCAGCGCGGCCATGAGTGCCAGCGGCAGATTCACCCAGAAGATGGTTGGCCAGCCGAGATATGGCCGCAGTATCGGTGGAAAGTGCGGGGCGAAAATGACTGTCCCGACAAGAAACGCCCCCAGCGGCGGACCCGCGAGCGATGCCGTGCCCCACACTGCCGAAAATGCCCCCTGTATCTTCGCCCGCTCCTGCAGCGTGAAAATGTCCCCGAGAATCGTCAGGACCACCGGCATGATGCCGCCGGCGCCCAGGCCCTGAATGCCGCGGAAAAGAATCAATTGCAACATGGACGTCGAGAACGACGCCAGCAGTGAGCCCAGAAAGAAAATACCAATCGCAACCAGCAGCACACTCTTGCGGCCAAAAATATCCGCCAGCCGCCCATACACCGGCATGGTAAGTGTCGAGGCGAGCAGGTAAATGCTCGCGACCCAGGAATAGTGCTCGAGCCCGTGCACCGCACCGATGATCGTCGGCAACGCCGTCGACGTGACGGTCGTCTCCATCGACGCCAGCACCATCACCATCAGCAGCGCGGCAACGGTCCATCGGCGCGAGTTGATCGCTCCGGCGGCGAGATCCAATACGGGAGCAGTCTGGGATGTATCCGACACGGTGTTCCTTCCACAATGGGGAGGAGATCATAGGCAGGGAAAGGCCGCGAGAAAACCTGGAAAAATGGTCAGGGAAGTTTGTCCACCACCAGTGTCACGGTAAAGGTGCGTGCCGGTGCGCTTTTTTCCCACGGCCGGGCATACTGAAGCGTAATCTGGGACTCCCCGACCTTCGCCACGCGGAATTTCGCGATGAACACGCCCCCGCTGCCGACATTGCCCGAAAGTTCGCGCGTATAGGTCGGATCACCAAGCGATTCGATGGCCGAGCCGGTGATGCCGGCAAGCGCCCACGAGTATCCCGTGGTGATGTTGCCGTTGAGATTGAGGACGACGGTATCGGCATTGTTGATCAGCAAGGTCTTTCCGTTGTCTGCATCGCTGAGCAGCAACTGGCGCGCCGCCGGCCCTGAAGTTGAGGGTGCCGGGGCGGTGGCCGCGGCACTGGCACGAGTGGTTGCGGACGCAGAAGTGGGAGCACTCGCGGAGGGCGCAGTCGCCGGCGCGCTGTGAGGTGTGTTGCACGCGGTCAAGACCTGCGCGGAAGCGAAGAGCAAAGCGATTCGTGAGCGGAAAGAAATCATCGAATGCACTCCATGAACCATCTCCATTATCTGCGCAGGGGCGTCCATGGCGAGATTTGCTATGATTCGCTCCCATGGGCAAAAGCGCCCCAAATCGAAAACAGGAAATCGCGGAGGCCCTGGAGGTTTTCGCCAAGGGATGGTCGCTGCCGCGATCGTTCATGCACGCCTGTGAGGCCAAGCAGGTTGGGCCGCTCTGGCTGATTCGCGATTGCCCGCGCAAGCGGGTGGCAGATTATCGCCTGGAGGAGTGGGTCGCCTTCGACATCCCTGCCGAAGAGGTGGATGCGCAGGCGCTGAAGGGGACACGCGGCGGATTCTGCATCTGCGCCATTCTTGCTGCCGGCGAGCCCGACGCCCCGCTGCGCGCCGCCTACAAGAACCTTGGCTACCGGCTCATCGGCACCGAGCCGTTGATGATCCATCGCCTCAAGCGTATCCCCACGTTCACGGCATCCGTGAATATCGCGCGCGTACGCACTGCCGAGGCGGCTGAAAGCGTCCGTGCGGCGGCGCGGGGCAAGCAGATTCTTCCCGAGCATCTCACAGGCGATGATGTGCTTCGCCTCTATGCCGCGACCGAGGAGGGCCGGGCGGTGGGCTGGGTGCGAAGTGTGCCGGTGGGAGACAAGTCGTGGGTATCGAACATGCATGTGCTGGCGTCGCACCGCCGCCGGGGCATCGGCAAAGCCCTCCTCGCGCATCTGCTGGCCGACGATCGGCGTCTTGGCGTCACGCAATCGGTCCTGCTCTCAAGTCACACGGGCGCCCTGCTGTATCCACACCTTGGTTACGAGCAGATCGGGATGCTGTATCACTACAAGCCAAAGCACTGACGCCGGCTTGGCTCTAGAAACTAACCGAGCGCGAGGCGAATTGTATTGGCATAATGCGCGAATTGGGTTGTGCGAGAATATGTTGGAGGCACACCCACGCCTCCCCAGGCGTCACCCCGGCGATGGGCGCGATTTCGCGCGCGACTTCAACTGCTGGAGCGCCCTCCTTCAGACGGCTCATTGCGGCATCCAGATATGGCTCGAGGCGGTCTGCAATTCGCTGATCAAACACGGGATGCGTAGCACTCGGTGGTGCAGGCGCAAGGGACCAACTCCTCACGCATGCGATCACGTTTGCCATCAGAAACCCAATGGTCACAAAGAAAGAAATGAGCCCCCACCAGCCCAGGAAGAACGTAATCGCCATCGATTGCCAGAAATAGCGCCAGTTGCACGAACGGCAGAAGTACCCGTGATATCCACCGGAGAAGCGCACTATCATGAGCCCGATATTCCAATTGTATTCGACATGCGCAACAGGCGCTTCGATGCCGCAGGAGACACAAAGCGGTGCTCCCATGGGTGGCTTCATGGGATTGGGTTCCGCATGCCTGTCGTACGTTGCGAGGGCGGTTGCCACCTGCGCGCTCACCTGATCTTTAAAGTCCGCAGGCATTTTCCGACGGGCAACCTCTTCTTTGGCGAAGGAAATTGCCTCCGGCTCGTAGACACGTTCGCCAGTCAACACATACGCCAGCAGATCGGCGTCATTGAGACCGGTTATGTAAGCCCTGGTCCGTTCGTGCAGCATGGTATGCCCATTCTGGCACTCCAAATCACTGTTGTCGAGATATCTGTCGAAAGAGATCGCCCTCCAGGGCAACGAAATCCTAGTTCAGGGGAAAAGGTTGATGGAAAGACTAAGGTGGCATGGTCCTAAGGTGAGCAGCATCGGGCTGATGATGCTGGCGGGGGTTCTGTCACTGGCATTTGCCGGTGGCGATGAGGGCGGACGCTCCACCGTCGGTGGCGACAAGCCGCTGGATAACGAAATCGACAAGGCCACGCAGGAGCGCATCGACAAGGGGCTGGAATGGCTGAAGAAGAACATCGATGCCGGCAGCGTGGGGACGAAGACGGGGCGGTTTGAGGAATCCATTGCCGTGCAGGCCCTCGCGGGCATTGCGTTCCTGGCAAACGGAGATACGCCGGAACAAGGTCCCCACGCCGCCCAGGTGCAGAAGATTCTGGACTACGTGCTGGCCAACGAAAAAGACTCTGGACTTCTCGCCCGTGATTCCGATGGCACGCCCATGTACGGCCATGGGTTTGCGATGCTCTTTCTTGCCGAAGTGTACGGCATGTCTCCCAAGCCGGAGCTGAAGGAGAAGCTGCAACTGGCCATTCGCCTCACGGTGCAGACGCAGAACCCCGAAGGTGGCTGGCAGTACCAGCCTCGGCCCGAGACGGCGGATACCTCCGCAACGATCTGCCAGGTTATGGCACTCCGCGCGGCACGAAACGCCGGCATTGCCGTGCCCCAGCAAACCGTGGACGCCGCCATCAAATACACTCTGCAATGCCAGAATCCCGACGGCGGCTTTCGTTACATGATGACCAGCGGCTCGGCACAGTCCGGGTGGGCGCGCTCCTCCGCCAGCGCGGTGGCCCTGAAGTACCTCGGGGCGGGGGAAGGCAAGCCGCTCAGTTCCGCAAAAAGCTACCTGATGACCTGCCTCCCCGGCCCGGCCCAAGCGGACAGCGGAGACCCTGGCGCGGTCGCGGGCGTGATGTATTTCTACGGAAACTACTACATGTGCCAGGCGATGTTCATGCTCGGCGGCGAGGCATGGGCCGCCTATTGGCCGCGCATCCGCGAGGACATGGGGAAGAAGCAGCAACCCGATGGGAGCTGGACCGGTGAGGTCAACAGCCTGTATTCCACTTCACTGGCGCTGATCGTGTTGCAGGTGCCCAATCGCCTGCTGCCGATTTTGCAGAAATAACCTGATCAGAGTGAGTCGAGACATTCCTGCAAACGATCAAGGTCAATGGGTTTCTTCAGAATGCACATCGGAGAGAGGCTTTTGACACGCTCAAGGCGCTCGGAGTCGCTTGCCCCGGTGGTGACAATCACCGGGGTTGTCAGATTGCGCGACCGCATGTAGTTGAGAATCTCACTGCCATCGCCATCAGGAAGCATCAGGTCCAGCAGAATCACTGCCGGAGGATTCTCCAGCAGGGGCACGGCAGCGCCGACTGTAGTCGCCGATTCCACCTCCCAACCCCAGATGCGCAGAATGTCCGTCAGCGCAGCCAGCGAGCTGAGGTGATCCTCAACAATCACAGCGCGGCCTTTAGTCGGCAAGGACCGGGACGGGCGCGGACGGCTCGCGGGGCTCGCTGACGTGCTCGGCACTGTTGGCGGGGAGCTCGAGGCAGAAGCTGCTGCCTTGTCCCGCGGTGCTCTGGCAGGTGAGGTCTCCGCCAAGTTGACGTGCGAGCTGCCGTGCGATCGCCAGGCCGAGGCCGAAGCCCTTTTGCCGATCCCTTTCGTGGTTGGATACCTGGTAGAAATCATGGAATAGGTTTTCCTGATGTTCGGGCGCAATGCCGATGCCGGTATCGGTTACACGTATTTCGGCATGGTGGCGGGTCGCTTCTGCAACTATTGTGATGCCACCCTGCTGGGTAAACTTCAGCGCGTTGCTGAGCAGGTTGCGAAGTATGCGGTCAATTTTGATCTGATCGGTGCGGAGCGTCAGGTCTTCCGGACATTCGATGCGAAGATGCAGACCCTTGGCGTCGGCCGTCGTGCGGAAGGTGCCCACACACTTTGCGATCAGGCTGTGAAGGCGGACTTCCACAATGTGATTGCGCTCCGGTGCTTCGTTGAGTCGTGCGTATTCCAAAAGTTGATCGAGAAGCTCCGCGGCAGCGCGGGCGTTGACCTGAATGTCTTCCGCGACGCGCCGCAGGCTTTCTTTGTCGCCGCCACCATTGAGCTCAAGCTCCATCAGCCCTGCCTGCAATGTGAGCGCATTGAGCGGCGTGCGGAGATCGTGACTGACTGCATTGAGGAAGAAACCCTTCTGCCGCGATTCTTTCTGGGATTTGTGCAGGTCGGCTTCGAGCTGCTTCGAGCGGCCCAGCTCGCTATAGATCACCTTAAATTGCCGCGTCGAGAGGGCGTAGCGCCAAGTGAAAAAAACGAGAATGGCAAGGAAGAAATCGTAGAGACGCCACGCGGGCCAGACCATTTTGATCGGGATAAAGATGTACCCGCAGATGCCACAGAACAGGAAAATATTGCGCATGTTGGCAAGGGCGGACTTCGCCGGGCCGGGCGGGAGGCGCTTCTGGTTGGTCCACCAGTGGTAGGCGATCATGACGTAGCCTGCTGCGACGAGCAGGTCGAGCAGGACGGTGGCGGTGATCCACAAGTTGTCGTTCTGCATGCAATGCTGCAGCGTGTGATAGGGCGTGCTGCCGCCGCTGAACCAGCGAAGGAGGTTCTGGATATAGTCCAAGGCCGGTCCCCAGAATGATTAGTCGACTTTCCAGCACATTGGGATCCTAAGCTTAGAATTCCACGTGGACAAGTTGTCGCG
>JADMIO010970549.1_pt1 | contig 27756 bp, 19 predicted proteins | sample 8958161 | NCBI WGS metagenome assembly JADMIO01 (sample SAMN16585339, study PRJNA669376) | soil metagenome | isolation source: Crop rotation soil | place: USA: Cullars Rotation, Alabama | collected 2011
GCCGCAGCAGGGAAAAGACGAGGAGAAGCTTCGCTGGAACTGGAATACACCTATTGTGACCGGAATTGCCGACAAGCATAACCTATACACGGGTGCGCAGTATCTCTACAAGAGCCGTGATGGGGGGAGAAGCTGGGAGCGTATTTCGCCCGACCTTACTACCAACAACAAGGCCAAGCAGAAGCAGGAAGAAAGTGGTGGATTGAGCGCGGACAATACATCCGCCGAAAACCACTGTACTATTTTCACTCTTACGGAAGACCCTCACGATGCACAGACCATCTGGGTAGGGACCGATGATGGAAATCTGCAGGTCACGCACAATGGCGGCAAGAACTGGAAGAATGTGTCAGCTGCTGTGGCCGCCTGCGGAGTGCCCGCCCAATCCTGGGTGAGCTCGATAGAGCCATCGCGCTTTACGAAAGATCTCGTGTACGCCACCTTCGACAATCACATGTATGGCGATATGAAGACCTATCTGGCGAAGAGCAGCAATGGCGGCACGACCTGGGAATTGATGGGGAGTGAGGAGTTTACCGGTTTCGCCCATAAGATCCGGGAAGACCTTCAGAACAAAGAGCTGTTGTTCCTGGGTACGGAGATGGGCATTTTCGCTACTATTGATGGAGGCGCTTCGTGGTTCCGGATGAAGTCTAAGATCCCTGAGTACGCCATGGTTCGCGACATCCAGATATCTACAAAGAACTCGGATCTCGTCCTGGCTACACATGGCCGGGGCATCATCGTGATCAATGACATTACGCCGATGCGTTCCCTTACTAAAGAGGTGCAGGAAAAGGATGTGGTATTGTTCACGCCGAAACCCGCACCGCTGACTTCAGGCCGATTTGGGTACGGAGGCTTCCCATCGAATGGAGGCTGGAACGCCGGTAATCCCCCGTCTATCACACCGATCCAGTACTACCTTAAGAACAGGGTGAGCTCAGGTGACGTAAAGATCGAGATCCTGGACGCCAGTGGTAAGCTGGTTCAGACATTCCCGGGCTCCAATCGGAAGGGGATCAACAAAGTCTACTGGAATTTGAGGATGACGCCGCCCAAGACGGCGCAGGGTGGGACTAAGCTGGATGGTGCGGGTTTTCTGGCGCCGATGGTGCTACCGGGTACTTATACTGCGAAGCTGAAGATCGGAGACAAGGAATACACGACGCCGATCGTAATGGTCCACGATACCTCGAACCATAATTTCACTCTGGCGGACCGGGAGCTGCAGCACAAGACAGCCATGGAGCTGTATCAGCTTCACGAGCAGTTGTATAATGTTGTGGAGAAGATCAATGCCGACCAGAAGGTGATGAAGGCGGCCAATACCCAGGAGGCGAAGAGCAAGGCGCTGATCAGCGAGTACAATACAAAGCTTGAGGCGCTGAGAACTACGCTCCTGGCTTCTACGCAGACTTCGATCTTCGCTGATGAACGCAAGCTTCGTGAGCAGATATCTGAAGTATATAGTGCGGTAGCCGGTCAGGAATCGCGCCCGACCAATCTTCAGATTGCAGGAGTCGCACGGCTGAAAACAGAGGTGCAAAAAGCCGAAAAGGATTTCTCGGCCCTTGAAGCAAAATACGCAGCCAAGGCCCGTGAAGCCGCCGTTGTGAAGAAGTCTGCTGAAGGGTCGAGGAGTGGGGGTTAGGTTTAGGCTTTTTCCGCCAGCCGCTCGTTAATGCCCGCCTTCATGGTAAAATACCCCAACCCCAATCCGCTTGCGAATACTCCGCTGAGCGCCCAGACTTCGAGGCAGCGAATTGGATGACGTACTTCGTGGGCTATGGAGCCAATCAGGTCTCCTGTGTTGAACAGGATGTCCCAGCTATTCCAGCGCTCGATGCGGCCGAGATAAATGCCGTAGCCATTGATCAGGAGGATGCAGGCAGTGATGGTAAATGCGATGCGGGGAGATACCCGTGTTTGGTACCAGCTTTCCATTTGCTGGAGAGATCTCAATCCGAGTAGGACGCCCAAAAAAGCGGCGCCAAACAGGATTACCGTGTCCAACCAAATACTGTCACCTCCTTTTACCGGCAGATGAATGATGTCTGTGATCAGATAGGCGGAGTTGGGGAGAAACAGCAACCATAGGGCGACGCAGGGAACCATCAGCCATGGCCTTTGGGCATTTACAGCGAGATGGGAGAATGCCAGAGGTAAAACGGCCAGGAACAGGTTCCAAACCAGGAACCCAAAATGAAAGCTGCTGTGCCAGCACATCCTGGCAGCAATCAATGCCAGCAGAAGCAGCAGTCCCGAAGTAAGCGAACGATAGCTTTTGAAAAGTGTGAGCATGCGGTATTTTTTTAGAAGAAGAATATGATAATGCCCGTGGTAAGCGCTGCGAAAGCTGAAATGAGCACGGCGGCGGCGGCAATGTCCTTGATGATCTTGACCTGCGGATGATATTCGCCTTTGCTCCACAAGTCGCAAAGCTGTTCTATACAGGTATTGAGTGCTTCTACAATCCACACCAGGGCGATAACGATACTCAGCGCGATCCATTCCATCCGCGAAATGTGTCGGAACCAGCCCGCTGACAAAGCAATAAGGGTTGCTGCTGCGTGGAGCCGCGCGTTAGGCTCCTTCATGAACAGGCTTCCGATTCCGCGGAATGCGTAGCCAAAAGAGCTCATTCTGTCCCGTGGATGCATCGATTTCAGTTTCATTTCCTGTTGGATTGGTGAAATACTTCGTTCCTGAAATCTAGCTCAGAAAGTGCTCCCGGCGAAACCTTCACCGGGAGCAATATTTGAGGGGCTAAGCCGCTTCGAGAGCTTTCAGCTTCCCGGTTCCGTACCAGTCGATCCGGCGGGAGAAGTACATGAGGATCGCAAGGATCACGAAGAGGCCGATAGATCCGAAGAGAAGGGCATAGTCCTCCAGTTGGATAAGGATATAGATGTAGGTGTACAGTCCACCAAGCGCTGCAGTGAAGCCGATGGCGGTCTTTGCACTGTGAAAGACGCTCCATACATAGAGACCTATCAGCGATACAGTTGCGAGCGCAGCAATGCCGTAGGCTGTGTTAAAGCCTGTGTATTCGGATATGGACAAGAGCAGCGTGTAGAAGATACAGAGAGCGAAGCCGACCAGCAGGTATTGCAGGGGATGTACCTGCCGCTTCTGCAGGATTTCAAGGAAAAAGAAAACAATAAAGGTGAGGGCGATGAAGAGGATGGCATACTTCACGGAACGCTCGGTTTTTACATAGCCGTCTGCAGGCTGGATCAGCCGAACGCCAAAGGAGGATGCTTCGAGATCAACATTATTATCCTTCCATGCCTGCGGGTAGGACCGGCTCACTGCCAGGATCTTCCAGTGAGCATTAAAACCCTTATCGCTAATTGAAGCGCTGGTGTCAGGGAGGTACTTTCCATCGAAAGCAGGATGCTTCCACGATGAATGCAGGGTTACCTCCGTGCTCTTTCCGACAGGTGTAAAGTATAGATTTTCTGAGCCGCGCAGTTTAAGTGAGATGCTGAAGTTGGCGCCAGTTGCAGGATTGACCGAGACGGGAATGGATAGCCCGGATTTCAATGCGCCGTTTTCAGGCATTCCCGCTTCCAGCTTCTGATTGCTGCCGTTCCAATTAAGGGCCACTTCTTCTTCCAGGCCTCTTGCATCGTTTATGCCGAAGAGGAGGCGCGCTTCATTCCAGTACATGCTCTGCGAATCGAGTCCCAGCGCAGCCAGCGGCAGCGATTTGAACGCCCCCTCCAGTTTAAGGTCCGAACGATATAGAGTCACCTGGTAGAGACTTCGCTTCCTCACTTCAGGTGCAACTTCGCCATCTACCTGCAAGGCATCCGGCAGAAAATGGGCGATCTTTCTTACCGTCACCATCTTATTGTCGTTGCCCTTGTAGGTATAGTTGTAAGGGATGATCAGCACAGGTCCGGTTACTGTTTGCGCATCGGCCCATTTGCTGCTCACTTCCTGGACCACCTGCTCCTGACGGTTTTGGCGTTCGCGAACAAGGTTGTCAATAAGAGCGGCGGGGATGAGCATCAGGAGTATGAGGAAACCAATGAGGAAGCCCTTGATGAGAAGTCGGTTTTTTTCGAGGAAAGATGCTTGATGTTCCATGTGGAGGAGGTTGAAGAGTTAGTTGCTGGCTTTTTAGTGTGATTATTTGGAAACGCTTTTTTAGAGTAATTGCATACCTGCTGTGGTTGTCTGAATCATGATAAGTGAGATGGCTTTATCGTCGTTAAAGTGCTTTGACCTGCAAAGTGATAAGGGCAAAAAAAAGGTGGATTAGCCCAGCCTTTTGATAATTGCTTCCAGTGCGTCGATATGTAGTCGAAAGGCTTTTTCGCCGGCTTTGGTAATTGCATAAAGTGTGTTGGTTTTCCGTCCGATGAATCCTTTTTTCACATTGATAAATCCGCTTTCTTCCAGTGTTCTCAGGTGGGAGGCCAGGTTTCCGTCCGTAACGTCCAGCAGAGATTTCAGATCGTTGAAGGAATGGTTTTCCTCCACCATGAGCGCACTCATGATGCCAATACGGATACGGCTGTCAAAAATCTTATTTAGCTGAGCGATAGGATCCTTCATGCGGAGTGGGGTTTGTCGTACTTATTCCACATGATTATGCCGTAGAGGATGTGCAATAATCCGAAGCCGGCGGCCATAAAGATCAGTCCGTAATTGGGGATGAGCAGCGCAATGCATCCGAGGATGATCTCGCTGTATCCTAGCCAGCGAACTTCCCCGAGGGTGTATTTGCTGCCGCTTACGAGTGCGAGTCCGTAGAAGCTCAGGCAGGCCGGAGCGATAAATGCGACAGCATCATTGTACAGGAACGCCAGGCAGAAAGCGCCGCCTACGCCCACAGGTATTGCCACCTGCCACATCAGCTGGCGGGAAGCCTTGTTCCAGATCTTTTGTCCTCCTGTCGTGGCTTTTCTCCAGGTGAAGTAGTAGGCGCCGCAGAATGCCACTGCAAACGTCAGGATTGCCAGGATTAGCAGCTGAAGGGTGATATCATTGAGATTTGAGCTTCTGAGATCGCGGCGCAGATAGTAGGAGCCGTTCATATTCCAGGCGATGGCAGCGCTGACCATTGCGGTGCAGCCGGCCCAGACGCCGCTCCAGCCGCTCAGGGAAAGGAATCGGGATGACCGTTCCATGATACCGCGGATGTCGTGTAGCGTTTGGATGGACTCTTCGGCTTGCTGATTGACTTGCATTGAAAGCGCTTTGATGCACAAAGTAAGTGATCCTGACGATTGCTTGTATCTGTTGGCGGGGAAAAACTTCTGTTAAAAGAGTCGTTTGTTTTTTCTGACCTGGGTGAGATAGGCATGCAGATCCGGCGATGGTCGGAAGACGAGCAACAGAAGCGTATAGATCAGTAGCAGAACGGCTGAACGAACGCAGGCATCTGCGACCGGATTTGTCAGATGAGGAATTGTAAAGCTGACACCAAACGAGACAGCCCCTGCAAGCAGGATGGTCAGTGTGTGTCGGGAAAAGGGATGCAAACCTGTATTCCGATATAGAAACAGCATTTTGATGATATTCGCGGCAACCATAGTAAGGCTTGCTACCCAGGCAGCACCATATATCCCGTAGTGAGGAATAAAAATGCGGTCAAACACTATCACCGATAGCAGGATCATAAAAGCCAGACGAAAATTGAATTTATAATATCGGGTCACTGAAATCAGCTCCGTATTTAATCCTGTCCCCATATCAACGACTCTCCCTAGCGATAGAATAATGACGATTGGCGCAATTGCGGAGTAGCCTCCAGGCAAAATGGCTACCGCGTTGTGCAGATTGCAGACTACAATAAGCCACATGGCGATTGCCATAATAAGCATATTCAGTCCCGAGCGGTTGAACAGATCATGCATGTGATCCTTAGCGCCGGCCAGGTAAGCTTCCGCCAGCTTTGGGAATGCCGCAGCCGTCATTGCTCTGAAGGGTGCGTACATAATGCTAATCAGAAATTGCGCATTCAGATAGACCGCTACATCGTCCAGTCCCGACCTGGATAAAGGTCCGAGCATAATGGCGTCCACATAGCTGACAAGGTTTAGAGTTGCAGAGGTCAGCAAGTGAAACCAGGCATAGTGTAAAATAGACCTGTATTCTGCCTTGCTCAAGGCTTTCCAGTTTGTAGAGAGTCTGAAATCTACTGTCTGTCTGGCAAAATAGATCAGGAACGCGAGGGGGACCGTATGGATTACCACAGTACCAACGACGAAACTGTTGAGGTCTATATAATGGAATGCATATAGCGTTAGAAGACTCAGAAAGCAAAGCCGGAGCACAACTTCCCGCATGAACATAGCTACTGCCGCCTTAAACTGAGAGTTCAGGTAGTACTCCAGTAAGGTCATATAGCTTAACAAAGAGGAAAGTGGCAGCAGCCAGGTGTAAAAGCTGGCAACGAACGGCCGGTCCTTTACCTGATATTTACTAATGATGGCGTCTTTCAGAAGAAAGTACGGGACGCAGGAAAGTATAGCTAGCAGTAGCGGGACTGCGAGTGCAATCGTAATCAGAACAGACCGGCGTTCATCTCCCTGTTTCCATTGGAGGATATAGGGATTGAGAAGATTTGCGCAACCCGCCAGAAAAAAAAGCTGAATAACAGCTCCCTGATTCACCAGATTCCGGATACCACCAAGCTCAGTCTTGCTAAATACAACCGAGCTATAGTAAGTATAGAGTGCGCCGAGTAATATTCCCCCAAAAATCGCAATACTCCCCTTGATAGACTGGCGAAACACTATGCCCATAGCTGCAAATGTAAGCGGCCACACCGGTCAGGATAATATCCTGTTGAATGAGCAACGCGAAGATCTCCCGCGTCTGCGGAAGGGATCTGTTTAGGCAGGCCTGCATAGACGAAGGCAGCAGATGTAAGCTCGCCGTTTAATCTACAACCAGATTTCGATTTATGCTTACACCCTCTGCCGTTATATGCACCAGGTAATTTCCGGTCGGCCAGCCTCTTACCGAGAAAGTTCCCTTGCCATTCCTGACCGGAGCCTCCAGCAGGCGCTGACCGATGCTATTATATATCGCAATGGAGGCGTCACTACTCAGCTGACCTATCTGGACTGTCACCATGTCCTTCGAAGGATTCGGAAATACACTTACCTCATTGGCCAGAGAACCAGGGGACGAGGCCGCAAGTGTCGACTTATTATACGCTTTAATTTCCTGGTCGCTCAATACCCGGTTGTATAATGTTATGTCTTCAATAGCTCCGGTGAACGGATAGGGATATTGCCCAATGTTGCCGAAGCGGGACATTCCTATGCAGATTCCTTCCGTACTGTTACCTACTGGCAGGAAATTGACGAATAAGGTGGAAACGAGGGTCCCATTTACATACATTCTGGCAAGATTGCCATTATAGGTTAATACCGCGCTGTACCAGGTGTTCGTATGAATGTTATCTGTGGCCTGCCAGGAGCTCTCGGTACTAGTATTTGCGTAACTGGATACACCGCCGGCAAATACTTCTCTTGTGCTGTCGAAAATGCTACAGTTATTGTAGGCATTTTCATAGATGACCATTCCATAGTATCCCGTGGTGGTCTGAGTACCTCTCTCAAAAATGAAATTTACCTGGCAATTGCCCGCATAAAAGACCGTCGGCATGACAGTCGCACAAATGGAGAATTGGGAAACGTTGAAGATCGGATTGTAGGGTACTGTGATATAGCTGCTTCCTTGACCATCGAAAAATAAAGCGGTATTTGGTTTCCCCAGTCGCCCCGCAGTAGGGGTTACGTTAAACATTGTACCATGATTTGCATTGCCTGAGGAGTCGGCTGCATTACCGTCCATCATCCAGTGCGCAATAGGCGGCTGTGCTTTCGAAGACATCGAAATCAATACAGCGACAGTAAGCATTAGAGCATAGTAGCATTGCTTATTCATGGGAGTGTATTTGCCCCAAGATAACACTTGAGAATTTGATTTTCTGTAGGGATTTGATTGCTTATTGAAATAGCTTCGCGCCGCAACTCTCAATTCATCAGTTTTCACGCATGGGTCTCATCAGCAAAATCAGTGAAGGCATCCGTAAATTCGGTGTCGGTGGCTCTATAGTCAACATTTTTGAACAGAAGCTCCATATCCACCTCCCATTGCCTACCAAGATCCGCTGGAAATGGAATATCAAGAGCGAGCTGCATTTCTGGGATATATATTTCAAGACACGCGGGTTGGACTCTCCGGAGGATTTTAAACAACGCCTTGATCCTTCCATGCGATTGCAGGATGAGCTGGTGCCGCTGCTTCCAAAGAATCAGTCAGAAGTACGCATACTGGATGTTGGGGCAGGTCCACTTACCTATATAGGTAAGCAATATCCGGGGTATATATTAAAAATTGAGGCAACCGATCCGCTGGCACCCGACTACGACGTTTTGCTGGACCGTTACAAGATTTCGCCTCCGGTCCGCACTGTTTCGGGCGATGCCGAAAAGCTGACTGCATCGTTCCCTGAGAACACCTTTGATATAGTACATGCCCGGAATTGCATAGATCACGCGTATTCTCCTGAAAATGCAGTCCTGGAAATGATACGCGTTACAAAGCCTGGTTGCTATGTGCTGATGCAGCATGCACCGAATGAAGCCATCAGTCAAAACTGGGCGGGGCTTCACAATTGGAATTTTTCGGCCGAAAACGGTGATTTCATTATCAGCTCAAAAAACAGCCGAATCAACTTTACGCAGAAGTACAAGGACATTTGTACCATCAGGACCTGGCTCAATGAGGCGGGCGATTGGTTGTATACCGAGATCCGGAAATAGACGATGAACTATCTCACGCAAGATTGAGCGTAGCTTGATACAGGAAAAAAGAAAGGTACTAATTGTAACAACCGACAGTACCCTGGCATATCAGCCTACATTGCTCAACCTTTATCATGAGCTGAAGGAGCATTTTGATATTTCTATCGTTTCCTTTTGTTACTACAATAATTTTATTCCAGCCAAAGGAGATTACAAGGTTCAATACCTGAAAATTCCACGCTTCCAAAAGAAGCTGCTGTTCCTGTTCAACAGAATCGGAGAATCGCTGATCAACCCGATTCTAAAAGTTGCGGGAACGAAACTCGCTTACAGGAACGATCTGTTCAAGGCATTAGTGTCTGCCACGCTGCGCAGGTACCTGGAGCAAACGACCCCAGACGAGGTCATCGCTGTAGATTTTCAGGCGCTGAGCGTATGCCAGGCGGTGTTCGGAAGGGCGCATTTCCTTTCGCTGGAAATATATCCGCATGATAAGTTTCGCAAGCAATGCGACTTCCGAAGGATCCGTTCGGTCATCATTTCATCGGAGGAGCGATATGAACATTTATTCGGCAGTCAGGAGCTTAGGCGGTTTATCATTCAGAATGCGCCTATTCATAAGCAGTATGAGCTGGTGCCAATAACGGAACGACATGGGCTGATCTGGGCGGGAACAATTGACCTGAAATTCGGAGTACAGTACGTGATTGATTTTATCCGCAACTATCCCCAGTATTCGCTCACACTCAAGGGGCCTTTTGTCACCGGATTAGAAGATCATATTCGCAGCTCGTATCAGGAGCTCATATCCGAAGGCAGGTTGATCATAAATAAGACATATCTCGAAAATGACGAGTTCATTCGCTTTATATCGGGGCACGAGATAGCCTTCTGCTTCTACGATTGGGAGGTCATCCGGAACAATATCAATTACTATTTAGGGAATGCGGGGCGCTTGTTTATGTATTTTGCAGCCTCAGTGCCTACCATAGCCTGCAATACACCCGGATTGAAATCGGTTCGGGATTTTAATGCAGGCAGACTGATTGACGATTATCAACCGGATACTATCAAGAAAGCAATCGATGAGATCAAACAGCACTACGAAACGATAGCCGAAAATTGTCTGAAGGCTTCGGAGCATTTCAGCTTTGACAAGATGACCGCTCCTCTTATTGAATATCTGAACGACACAAAAAAACACGAGGATTGAAAACAGCACTTATCACCGGCGTGAACGGACAGGACGGATCCTATCTGGCCGAGCTCTTATTGGATAAAGGTTATATAGTACATGGGATCAGACGCAGAAGCTCGCTAATGAACACTGCCCGGATTGACCATCTGCACTTCGATAAAAGTCTTGAAGACCGGTTCTTTCTGCATTATGGCGATTTGACGGACTCGAGCAATATCATACGGATTATTCAGCAGACTCAACCCGATGAAATCTATAATCTGGCAGCGCAGAGTCATGTGCAAGTGAGTTTTGAAACCCCCGAATACACAGCCAATGCGGATGCGCTCGGCATGCTGCGCATCCTGGAAGCCGTAAGGTTGCTGGGATTGGAAAAGAAGACCAGGATATATCAGGCTTCCACTTCAGAGCTTTATGGAAAGGTGCAGGAGATTCCTCAAAAGGAGACGACGCCCTTTTATCCCCGCTCACCATACGGCGTTGCAAAGCTTTATGCCTATTGGATCACAGTGAACTACCGGGAAGCCTACAATCTTTTCGCCGTCAATGGTATTCTTTTCAACCATGAAAGCCCGGTTCGCGGAGAAAGCTTTGTTACAAGGAAGATCGTTCTGGAAGCTGCCCGAATAGGACTTGGCGATGACGTCAAGCTGTTGTTGGGCAACCTTGATGCGCAGCGTGATTGGGGCCATGCGCGCGACTATGTGCAGGCAATGTGGTTGATGCTGCAGCAGGAAGAACCGGAGGACTACGTAATTGCCACTGGAATAACGACCTCTGTGCGTGAGTTCGTAAAGCTCGCTTTTGGTTACATGGGAATTGAGTTGGAGTTCTCCGGCGAAGGTCTCGAGGAGGTCGGAAGGGTCAAAAGTTGCAGCAATCCAAAATTTAAGCTGGAGCAAGGTAAAGAAGTAGTAGGCATACATCCCCGGTATTTCCGGCCCGCGGAAGTCGACATCCTGATAGGGGACGCTTCTAAGGCCAGGGAGAAACTTGGGTGGACGGCAACCGTGGATCTTCAGGGGCTTGTTGACGAAATGATGGAAACAGAAATTCGCCGACTACAAAGTCAGGCTTCTATTTCCGAGCATCATGCCGGCCAGATCTGAGAAGGAAGTGTGGGCCTGCCAGCCTAGTTGTTGCATTGTAGTCGGGTTCGACACCAAACATTGATATTCCGGCGAAAATCCCTGTACGGTTTCGATACGGTTGGCCCAGTCTGCACCAACAATAGAAAAGCAGAGGTCCAGCCAATCTGCAATGCTATACGCCTTTCCCGTACCAATTGCGGCCTCAGATACAGCTTCCTGTGAAACAAGTGTCCAGATACCTTCCGCGATGTCTCCCGCAAATCCCCACTCCTTTCTGACGTTTATGTCCCCAATGGCCAGCTTCTGATCAGAGCCTGCAGCAACGCGCTTTGCAAATTCAGCTATTTTGCTGCTCATGTGGCGTTCGCTCCGAAGAGGGCTGTCGTGGTTGAAGAAGTATCCGACATAAGTCCTGATGCCCAGATCGCGGTAATACCTCGCAGCGTAAGTGGAATGAATTCGGCTTACGGCATATGGACTGGTTGCCATGAAAGGTGAAGTTTCATCGATCGGCAGGTTCTTGTTTTCAAACTGAAGCCCGCTCCCTGAAATGAACACTTTCGCATGTGGGCTTTCCTCCTTTACGGATTCGAGAATGTACAGGGTTCCGTTGCAGATAGTCTCGTGATTCTCGAGCCATGCTTCATGTCGGGTTGTGGAGTTTGCAGCAAGATGGAAAACCAGATCCGGCTGGATCGTCTTGATGAGCTTGCGGACAAATGGGTAATCGTTTACGCTACCGTTGATCCAGGATCCCGAGCGTGATACGCCGGTTACGTCTATACCTTTGCTTTGCAGCAATTCATTCAGGAAATGTCCATCCTGACCATTGGCACCGAATATCAGGGCCTTCATGAACGTTTTAATTTTCCAGACTTGTTTCTGTTGCCTCGGGGCGAAACATCACGAGTTTCCCGGTGGACTTTTTCCTTCAACCTGATAAGTAATACCTCCGTTTTCATCATGAAGTGATAATATCCACGGTCGGCAAGGGAAAAATAAATCCGGTTCCTTGCGCCAGCGCATCTTTTTCGCGCTCCAGGAACTCTTCCTTGAAATGCCACGGCAGCACCAGGTAGTAATCGGGTTTCATTGCGCGGCTATCCGCCTCGCTAATGATCGGAATGTCAGTTCCGAGAGTGCGCGCGCCATATTTATCGGGGTTTCGTTCGGCGGCAAAGTCGATCAACGTGTGATCAATGTTGCACCATTGCAGGATTGTATTGCCTTTGGTGGAAGCGCCATAAATATGGATCTTCTTTCCTTCTGCCTTAAGCCTGCTCAGTAGGCTGTGCAATTCAGACTTGTGCTTGTTTATGCGCTCCTGAAAGGCCAGGTAGGGTTTGTCTGTATCCAGTTCCAGGTCGAATTCCTCCTGCCGGATTTTGTCCATTAATGCCTTGTCTTCGGGCGAAGATCGCAGGGTATTGTTTTCCTTGTGGGTTGCATAGCAGCGGATACTGCCGCCATTAATGTCGTTGAATGAGATCCGAAAGATCTTCATGCCTCCAAGTGCGAGTATCTTCTCAAGAACTGCGAGGCTGTAATACTCCAGGTGCTCATGGCATATCGTATCATAGCTGTCGAGCTTGAGCATAGTGGGCATGTAGCTCATCTCGAATACCCAAACACCATCCTTTGTCAGCGCCGATTTGATGCTCTTTACAAAATCTACCGGGCTTTCGAGATCGTAGAACATGGCAATCGAAGTGATCGCATCCAGTTTGTTGTCTCCTAATACTTCCTGAAATGCTGCAGAAGGGAATATATCCTGAACCACTTTCGCGCCCTTTACCTCCTGAGCGACATCGCTTGGATCCACGCCGTACTTATCATATCCGGCCGGATAGCATCCAAGCAGAGTGCCGTCGTTGCAACCAATGTCGAGCACCTTTGCATCTGCCTTGCCTAATATTTCTGTGACACTCTCCGCAATTCCCTTCAGGTGGGTGCGCATGGTGTTATTTGTTCCGCTACGGTACCAATATGCAGCGTACAGTATTTCGGGAGGCACACTGTGCTCCATTTGCAGCAGTCCGCATGCATTTTCATTTGACTGTGGATCGCAGCGCAAAAGGGTACAATCAATGCGGCGGGTGGACGGCATTTCCTTACCCGGCTTGATAAAAGAACCTTGCAGGTACTGAGGACCCAGATCGATTACTTTGACTAATGATTGAGAACCGCAGACCCGGCAGCTGGTCCTTTTACGTAAGTGCATTTACTACTGATTTCTAATGGGAGCGCAAATTAACGCAGTGCCAGAATCTCTCCTGCATAATTTTCCTTCCCGATTGAGCAACAATGGATTCATTTACATTAGAAACGCGGACATTGGTAAGACCGTCTGCGCTGTTTCGCCTCATTGATGTATGTGCCGGCATATCTCAGACTTACCTCAAATGCACCATTGTGATTAATGTACTGCGCCAGGTTGCTCATTGTATAATCGTAGCTTGCCATAAGACGCAATCCGTTCCACTCATAACCTGCCACGCCTACGAAAGCATCATTGTACCGGTCATAAAGACCTAATATGAGATTACTTTGATGAGCATCCGGACTAACATCCAGGCTCACGAGGGTGCCGAACATCAGCTCTTCCGAATTCTTTTGACGAGTATAATAAATGGATGGATTGACGACTATCAGCCGGTTGATCTGGTACAGGGCATCTAGATTGAGAGTCGGCCGCATGCCCAGATTATTGCTCTGGTTCAAAAAGCTCTCTTTCGGGCGATTGATATGAGCTACCGACACGCTTGCTTTTACATATAGCTGTTCGGATGGAAATATGGCATAGTTAACACCAGCGGACACATCCGCATAGCTGGCTCTGTTCTCTATATCCTTTTCGTTGCTGGGATTCGTTGCATCAAAGTCAAAGCCATCCCACTGGGCATCAAAGGTGAGTTTTGAAAAATCCACGGTTCGCTGAACGGATGCGACAGATGCGCCCGCAGACAGCATTGATTTGGTTCCAAGATCAAGATGATACGCGGCATATGCTTCATACCGTGTTTGAGTAAGATTGCCATCTCCCGACTTATCGGAGAAGGCGCCAACGCCGAGCCCCAGCCAGTTCGTCTGATTGCGATCCCTGAATACCTGGCAATCTGCCTGTACAGAGTAGGAGTTGAACGGGACGGGAATAGCGCCCCATTGACTTCGGTAATTTGCTCCCACCCGGAAATCCTTGTCAGACATCAGGCCGGCGTTGGCAGGGGAGACCAACATTGGAGCATTGAAATATTGTGAAAAATGTATGCCTTGCGCCATCATGGCTGATGGAATCAGTGCAAACATCCATGCAGCCAGGAAGCTCTTTAAGGCAGATGATTTGTACGTCATATCCTGGTCTTAACGGATGAGATTGATATTGCCCTTCTTTATAATTGTGGTGCCGTCAATAAACGATGCTGTAAGAATGTAGGCATAGTTATCGATCTCCTGTTGTTTACCCTTGTACACCCCGTCCCAGCCTCTCTCAAGACTATTTGTCTCAAAGACCTTTTGGCCCCATCGGTTATAGATGACTAGGTTCATGGTTGTTACCGCACTTCCTCGGGCATACAATACATCGTTTACGCCGTCTCCATTTGGCGTAAATGCGGTGGGCACGCCAATTGAAGTACGCACATCAGCCTTTACGTCGTTACATATGGTGTCGGCGCACATGCCCTTGTTTGTGACGATCAGGCACACGCTATAGGTTCCCTTTCGGGTATATAAATGCGTAGGAGTAGCAATATTGCTGCCTGTCCCGTCTCCGAAATCCCAGCTGAAGGTCTCTGCATCCGTGCCGTAGCTGATGAACTGAAAAGGGGTGTTGGGCTCGGGTGGATCCGGAGTATAACGGAAGCCGGCTATGGGAACCGGTATGATCTGAATGGAGAAAGTGTCCTGGTACTGGCAGCCTGGTGCTCCGCTTACTGAAACGATGTAGACGGTAGATGCTGTGGGTGTCGCCACAGTGCTGGCAGTATTAGTGCTGCTTAATCCTCCCGCAGGGCTCCAGGACCAGGTGGTGCCGGAGGTGGCCGCCAGTGTCACCGACTTGCCCAGGCAGATCACAGTATCAAATCGTTCGCCTACGTACGGAATGATATTTACCGCTTTGGTGATTGTGCCCGTGCATCCCTGCGCATCGGTAACAGTAAGGGTTACATTGTACACGCCATTTGTCGGAAATACATAGGTAGGGCTCGGCTGGGTGGACGAGCCAAGCGTTCCAAAAGTCCAAACTGCGCTTCCCGTCGCTGCCGAGCCGGGCGAGGTATTGAAGAATTTGGCCCTGAAGCACCCAGTCATCGTATATCTGAAGTTTACCGGAAGGCTGTTAAACTTGAAGCTGTCTGAAGGTAATGGAAGGATACGTGGGAATCCGCTGACAGTTACGCCTGTTGCGCCTGGGCGCGAATCGTGAGCTATGTTGCCAAAGTTGGTTACGACTCCGTTCGCCCCTCCCGAGGTATTAATAAAGCTGCTGGCCTGTATGGCATTTGTATAGAGTACCGCTCCGCCTCCACCTCCGCCTCCGGGTCCGTGAATGGAGCTCGCGTTGATGCTTCCTCCGTCTCCACCTTTTGCTTGCACAGCAGGATTACCCATAAACGTGTTGGTGCTGATCAGAATAGTTCCGCCAGCCCCGCCCCCGCTCTCTCCATCTCCCGCGTTCATCGCCGGGGCTCCGTTGACGAGCACGCAATCATCCCCATTCGCCATAATATTCCGGCTGTTCCCGCTGATGCTACCGGCACGGATCATTACTATGCCGCCGCCATTGCCGCCTCTGTCGGTATTCCCGTTATTCTCATGCCCTGCACCGCCGCCGGCTCCCATGAAGATCCGGTTTTGAGTCACAGTGTAAGGCAGGGAGCCGCCGCCGATTCCTCCAACATTCAGACTCGTATCGCAGCCATCCCACTGATGCCCTCCAGCGCCGCCGAGACCGCCATTGCCGCCGCCTCCACCGCCGGCATTTGTGCTGTTCCCGCCTCCGCCTCCGGAGCCCATAGATCCACGTCCCCGCATACGGGACGCCGATACTTCTGCTATCCCTTCTCCCTTTTCCCCGCCGTCGTTTGAGGCAAGGGGATAGAAGTAGTCGGTCTTGTTGCACGTATAAGTGGTGCCGGCATTGCTTCCGCCTCCGCGAAAGCCCATCCCGCTAACGTCAATATCGCCACCCAGAACGGACAAACCATTAGCTACATTGATGGCAAACACGCCCCCCTTGCTTCCATTCCAGGGCATACAGGTATGCCGCCTCGTAACAAAATAAGTCTGGTAATACGGCACCAGCACAAATTGCACTTTGCCGTTAGGAATATCATAGTTGCGCTTCACGTTGTACAGCAGTGTGATCTTGTTGCCGGATACGGCCTTTATAAGGTTGTATTCGTAGTTGCCGGCCCCGTTGTAGGCAAGTACCGAGCCAAAAGCAGGCGAATTCGTGGTATCAACAGTCGCTCCTTTCATTTGAATCATCAGCACCGTATCTCCGGCAGAAAAGCCCGTTGCATCATCTACATTAAACGTATTGCCGCATGGTGAAATGGACTGAATCGCCGCATACTTATTCGGAATGATATCCGTAGGACAGGGCGTCGCTACACCGATCGAAACAGGTGTGACAGTAAGTGTGGTGGATGGAACGATTAAAGTGACCGGTGCGATAGTGCCAAAGCTCATCGTCGGGGTGAGTGTTACCGTCGGATTCCCGAATACAGGAGGGGTGACGTTTACAGCACAACTCGTGCCGGTAGTCGGAAACGAGGTGTCTGCGTCAATTTTGAAGACATCCTGTGTGCCGATTGAGGTTGCGGCGTCATTCTGACATCCGCCAAAGCCAATGAGCCGGCCATTCACCAGTTCAGCCGATCTCCAAAACTGTATACCGGTATTTCCTAGCCTGCGGCTGTATCTCAGGAATCCCGGAGCGGATGCATTCATGCCATTGACCTTGGTGATCACCAGGTCAATCATATTGGCAAGACTACCTCCGGTTTCAAAATTGAAAGCGGTGTTACCCGGCGACGTCATAAGATAAAGCTCATTAGACGGACCAACAACTGTGTAAAGACTAGTAATAACATTGTTGCCGGCAAATTTGTACTCCAGACATTGAGGGTTCAGACCAGCGGTGTCCAGAGCTACGATGCCATGCTCGTCGTTGGTGATGCCATACAGATCAAAATCATAGGCATCAATGTAGATCTTATTGTTTACTAGCTTGATCTCTCTGACCCAGTTGCCTGTATTTCCAGAGATCGTCGATGTGTAGTCAAAGGAACGGCCCCATTTGATATTCCCGTTGCTTTCGTCCATCTCCAGCAGGTAGCCATCATAAAGAGTCGTCCCCTGATAATAGCCGGTGACGAGGAGATCATTTCCCTTCATCGTGCAGGCCCATGCTCCGTCGGAGCCGTTCCCATCGTATGTCTTCGACCAAAGGACGGTTCCGCTCGCGTCGAAGTCGGCAACGAGACTCTCCCCGAGACTGGGAATAGTGCGCAACGATCCGGAGCAGATGATGTGTCCGTTTGGCGCTTCGGTAGCCCAATAGAATATTTCGCCTTCAGGGGTGTTCTTGAATATCTTGGACCAGGAAAGGACGCCCGTAGAGGTGAATTTTGTGACAAGGGCTGAATAGTCGCTTCCTCCGTTATTGCTATTGGCATAACCCACTGCCACACAACCTCCATCCGATGTGGGAGTCACATAAAGGAAACGGTCAGTGCCTCCTGTAGACAGCTCATACGACCAGAGTACATTGTCAGAAGGATCGATACATGTGATAAAGGCGGCTGAACCTGCTATGGTACTTCCATTTGGGAATGCATATCCTGCAGCAACCCGGTTGCCATTCTTAAGAATTGCGGACCGTGTAATGAATTCAGACCGGTTAGCCCGGCCGAAATACTTCTGGATGATTTGAGCGGAAACACCTTGTGCAAAGCACAAAGTCATCAGCAGGTAGAGACATCTGCGCATAAACTTTTTAGACAGGGGGAAATTCTCGAACGTTGGCCGGTTAAAGTAATAGCTAAATATACTTTCTGTTTGGGAATCACCCAATAAGGTAACGACTGAGAACTGCAGGAACGAACCTATGGCAAAAAATAAGTGGCGCCAGACGAGCCGGGAAATTTTCCGGCCTGCATGGCGCCACACAAAACAGAGCGTTCGTCTATCGTATCAATGCGAAGCTTCCCTTGTAAATAACCTTTTGTCCATTGGAAGGACGTTTGCCACTGATCAGGTAGTTATAAGTCCCTGCCTCAGCAAGCTCATCCTTGAATGTGCCATTCCATGCGTTGGAAGCGCTATTGGACTGGAATACCAGTTGACCCCAACGATTAAAGATGCGGTATTCCTCGAGCGTGAAATCACAGAAGACCATCGGATGAATTGATTCATTGCGCCCGTCACCATTGGGGGTAAATGCACCAGGCATTGCTACGATGTCGTTGTCGGCCACAAAGACGGTCACTGTATCCGAAGCGCTGCAACCATTCGAATTAGTGCCTACAACCGTATATAAAGTGGTCTGTGGTGGACGTGCGTTCGTTGTGGCGCTATTCGGGGCACTTAGGTAGTTGCCCGGAGTCCAGCGATAGCTTTGAGCGGTGCCCGTCACTTTCAATATCGCGTAAACCTCTTCGCATCTGGATGCGCTGCCTTCTACAGTAGCGTTGACTTCAGGCGCCATCCGGCGATGAATGGTCACGGTGTCCGTAGATATACAGCCCCCTGCACTCACACCTGTCACCACATATGTTGCATCATCCGTAGTAAGGGTTGCGATTGGATTCGCAATTGTTGTGCTGCTCAAGCCGGCGGCCGGAGACCATTGATAGGTCGCTGCACCGCTGGCAGACAGTTGCACAAGAATACCGTTGCAGATCGTTGTATCAGCCGGCTTTGCGATCACAGGAGCCGAGGTCGGCGCAACAGTGATCGTGACCATATCGGAGTCATTGCATCCCTTGCTGTCAGTCATTCGCACAGTGTAAACGGTGGTTACAAGCGGATTTGCCTGAGTGGACGCGGTATTGGGGCTGCTGAGCGTAGCGGTGGGGGTCCATGAATAGCTGACACCTCCGCTGGCATTCAATGTTACCGGCATCCCAAAGCAGATCGTTGTGTCTCCTCTGCCGTCAGCAAAGTGGATGTACGGTATTTTGGCAAAATTGCTGAGGCTTGACGTGCACCCATTCGAGTCAGTGACAGTAAGGGTAACGATGAAGTTCCCATACCCGGGGAAGGTGTATGAGGGATTACGAAGCGTCGAAGTACCGGCTCCGTTATTGAAATACCATTTGTAAGTAAGGCTGGATGAATCAAGATTGAAGCTTGTAATGATCATCTTTCGTTCGAAACAGGATACAATGGAATCCGTGAATGAAACAGAGGGACCGCCAGCGCCGAATAGGATGCCGGATTGTGGGATTGCCTTGCTGACAAGTGTCTGTCCGTTTGAGCCTGGAAGAGCTCCATAGGGTGTGCTGGCATACTGCGGCAAAACTCCGGCTGCCCCACCTGTCCCGTTAAAACTGACACCCGGGCCGGTGCTGCCTGGCAGGAACGCCCATGCGCCACCACTACCTCCACCGCCCGGACCTACTGCGGGATCACCGATCACCCAAACGTTGGATCCCTTGCCGCCGGTAGCCTGAACGGTAAGATTGCCGGAAATAGTAGACACTGTACTGTAGATGAGACCACCACCACCACCACCGCCGCCGCCGTCATTTGCACAACCACCTCCGATTACTCCTGGTGAAGAGCATTCCGGAGCGCTGGAACCATTTGCCCGAAGCGCACGTCCATTTCCAATCAGGGTGGCTGCACTTACGAAGATGATGCCGCCTCCATTTCCACCTGCCTTCTCAGCGGTGTCGTCACCGTGGCCGCAGCCTCCGCCGCCACCCATGAATGCTCGGCTAAACGGACTCGAGACAAGCGCCTTTCCGCCAACACCTCCAATGTTTGGAGTGGTTGCGCAAACGCCGATAATAGACTGGTTACCGCCCTGCCCCCCGGATGAATAGTTGGAACCGCCGCCGCCGCCGGAATTGTAATCATTCCCGCCGCCGCCGCCATTGGCCTGAGCACCTCTGCCATACAATTGACTAGCATTCAGTTCAGCAATGCCTTCGCCTTTCCGGCCTCCGTAATTATTTGTGGCCGGATAATAGTAATCGGTGCGGTTACAGCTGCCGAGATTGGAGAACATCGGCTGACCGCCTGCAAATCCTTTACCGCTTACATTGATGTCTGCATTCATCGTCAGCGTACTGCTCACGCGGATGGCAAACACACCCCCTTTGACACCATTCCAGGGAAGACATGAATGTCCTCTGCTGATCGTATAGCTTGCGAAGGATGGGGTTTTTACAAACTGGACTCTCCCGTTGGGAATGTCATATTTGTTGATGAGCTTGAACATGAGCGTAATGTTATTGCCGGATATGGACTGAATAACATTATACTCATAGTTGCCTGCGCCATTGTAAGACACGATATTTCCGAATGAGGCGGAATTGTTCGTGTCGATGGACGCGCCCTTCATCTGAATCATTAGAATAGTATCGCCGACACTGAAATTCTGTGCCGAGTCGACTGTAAATATGTTATTGCAGGTGCCTCTTGCCAGTACTGCTGCATATTGATTGATCACGATATCCGGGCAGGCAACTGTTATCGTTCTCGTTATACTGTCCCGGCAACCGCTGCTGTCGGAAACAACCAGCTTAACGGAATAGGTGCCCAACAGTGAATAGGTATGCGTTGGATTTTGAAGGGTAGAGCTGCCCCCATCTCCGAAAGTCCAGGCCCATGTCCTAACCCCGACATTCTTTGTTGTTGTGGCATCAATGAACTGGCGCGAGTCGCATTGAGTGACTGTATCCAGGAAATTCGGATTAAGGTTGTTCGCCGCAAAAGTGTCTGTTGGATTGAATGGCGGGATAAGCAGGCCGCTCAGAACAGTTCCCGCATTTCCGTCCGTTGTGCCCCATGGATTATTTCCATTGAGAAATATTCCTCTCGCTCCGCCTGATACATTCGATACCACCTGAGATGGAACACTTGCGCCGCTTAGCCATACCGCTCCACCGCCACCGCCACCGCCCGGACCGCAGGGACCTTGCGAAGCATTGCTGTTACTGTGAAACGCACCATTGCCACCAGCGGCGTTAACTGCGATCGTGGAAGGATATGAGCCCACGCGGAGAAGAACAGCGCCACCCCCGCCACCGCCCGGCTGGCCATCCCAGCAATCTCCGACACAACCGGCTCCATTTCCGCCGTCTGCCTTTATGAAGTTGCCTCCCGCAAGCTGGTTAGCCATCACAATGATGATCCCGCCGCCATTGCCGCCGTTGCCGCCATCTCCATTATTCGCATGGCCGGCACCTGCACCGCCTCCCAGAAATATCCTGTTCGCCGAATTGGAATAGTTCAGCGCTGCCCCGCCAATGCCACCTACTGATTGGGCCGGAGCGCATGCAGCAAGTGCGGTTTCCTTGCCACCGAGCCCACCGAGTCCGGCATTGCTGCCTCCGGCACCGCCAGCGTTGTGACTGTTGCCGCCACCGCCACCGTTTGCCAGGGGGCCACGGCCGTGATTCCGGTTTACGCTTACTTCTGTGATGCCTTCACCCTTAAGTGCGCCAAGCGAATCGGCAAGGGTTGAGTTATAGTAGCTGGTCTGTCCGCATGGTGCGGCGTTCACATACACCAGGCTGCCTGTCCGGAAGCCCTTCTTGCTAACGTCAAGTGAGCTGTTCAATGTGACAGTCCCTGATGCATTTATTACAAGCACGCCGCCCTTGCTCCCATTCCAGGGAAGGCAGGTATGAGGCTGCACAACAGAGTAGTTCTGAAAGTAGGGTACCCTCACGAACTGCACACGTCCGTTTGGAATATCATACAGCTTACGCGGATTGAAGCGAAGGGTAATATTATTGCCCGAAACGGCTTTCACAATATTGAACTCATAGTTACCCGCCCCCTTGTAATCCAATATGTTTCCGAATGAGGCACTGTTGCTGGTGTCGATCACCGCGCCCTTCATCTGGATCATCAGAACTGTATCTCCTACGGCAAAGCCGGTCGCAGTATCTACTGTGAACGTATTGCTGCATGGGATTAAAGCGGTAACGGCAGCATACTTATTGATAATGGTATCCGTAGTAGAGTTGCAGGGAACACTGGTAAAAAGGCTGACCGGTGTTTCAAAAATGCTTGTGCTTGTCGAGCTCCATGTTATGCTGCTGATACCTCCTGAAAATGTATAGGAAGGATTTATGCTTACAACAGGATTGGCAAATTGAGGTGCGGTCGTATTTGTCGCGCAGCCTCCAGCCAGGGAAAAGCCGGTGTCGGCCTCAAGCTTGAAAATGTCCACACTGCCAAATTGCGTAGCCAAATCTGCCCGAACCCCTTCAAAAGCTACAATCTTGCCATTGTCGTAGTTCATCTTCTTAAAGGTTTGTTCGCCGGTATTTCCCATTTTGCGGGTGAACACCGGGGTCAAGTTAGTGGCATTCATGGAATTGACCTTAAAAACAACTGCGTCCAGCATTGTTGAATTACTGGTTCCATAATTGGGATCCCATGCAGCCGTATTGGGTGACTGTGCGAAATATATCTCCGTTGGAGACAGCACAAGCGAAGTGGGAATACCAGCGAGTGTAGAGCTAGCGAACTTATACTCCAGACATAATGGAGTCAACCCTGAAGTATCGAACGAGACAAGAGAATGTTGCGCAGAGGTTGGTGTGTACGAATTGAAATTAAAGACATCTGCGTACAATTTGTTACCTACAAGTTGTAGAGCCTCCGCCCAATTGCCGGTATTCCCTGTTAATGTCGAAGTCATATCAAATGAACGAGCCCACTTAACATTTCCATTATTCTCATCGAACTCCGCTATATATCCGTCAAAGAATGAAGAGCCCTGAAAAAAGCCCAATCCGATGATATCTCCGCCCTTTGCCATGACGCTGTGCATTTCATCGGAGCCATTGCCATTATAAGCCTTGCTCCAAAGAATATTACCCGATGCATCCAGATCCACTAACATGCTGGATTCGACATTAGGAGCATAATTATACGCCCCGCCGCAGACTATATGGCCGTTTGGCATCTCGGTAACGCTGAATAGCAAATCGCCATTCGTAGCATTGTTCTTTAGCAGTTTAGTCCAGATAACATTACCAGTGGAACTAAACTTCATGATCACGGCAGTCGGACTGGTTACACCATTTGTTGCATTGGCATATCCCAGGACCACCATTCCGGTGTCGCTTGTTGCGGTGATAAATGTGAAGCGATCAGTATTGGCGGTTGCAAATTCTTTTGTCCATAACACATTGTCAGAAGGGTCAAGACAAGTAATCAAGGCGTCTGAGCCAACTGTATTAGTTCCATTGTACGCATATCCCACCGCCACTCTGTTGCCGTTTCTCAGAATCGCAGAAGTGTTGGCGATATTGCTCCTTCCTGGTCGTCCAAAATACTTTTGCGATATCTGGGCATCAGAGAAAATCGCAATGCAAGAGAATATTAATAGAAGCGCACAATGTAGATTTCTTGGCATAGAAATAGAATATGCCAGTGAAAATAGACTCTAATTCGGAATCGCAAAGAAAAATGTTGTACGACTCTAATAATTCAGCAAATCTCTATAAGTTGCTGTAAATCTGTCTTTTCCGAAATGCGACAAGGCGTACGACCGGGCCGAATTCTCCAGATTTTTCCTGAGCGAATCATCGTGGCAGAGCAGCTTGGTCATATCAATTCCCTGAGCAACAACATCTTCCTCGTCCTCAGCATTTCTGAGCAGCAGCGCATTTTCACCATGTCTTAGGTGAGTAAGATTGCCGGGAAGTGCTGTAACTATTGGAATGCATCCATTGGCCATGCCTTCTTTTATCACCATTGGAAATCCCTCATAAGCCGAAGTCAGAATGATCACATGGCTTGACTCATATAATTTCTTCATTTTGCCGGAATCGCTCACTTGTCCATGCACCACCGACCGCCCCTTGACAAAGTCTGACAGATCTTCTTCCATGTCCCCCGCAAAATGGAAGATTACCGGCCAGCCCTGTTCATAGCAATGCCTGGCGATCCGGTCTATTATCCAGACACGCTTCTGAGGACCACCCCGGCCGGCGTACAAGACCGCAAGCGGACTCTCCGGCTTAGGTTTTATTTCAGAGGGGATTTCCACACCCGGCTCAATCGTCTTAAGTCGCTGAAGGTAGACTTCCGGAATATTGTTCTGCCTGTATTGTTCCCGGATATTCAATGCAGTAAACGCGTCCACCGTAATCCTTTTATCAAGATTTCTGTAGTTGGCAAGTCCGAAAAACTCCATTCCTTTCTTACCATAAGTAAAATTGTGCAGGAGCTCAATCCTTTGAAAGTCCTTTCGGAGCCAGGGCAACAAATCATAAAAGAAGGTACTGTTTGAGCTGAGTATGATCAGATTGCGGTGTCGGTTCAAATAAAATGCCCAATAATGAACGGAAAATAGCCGGAGCAACAGATTGTCACACCAGAAATGGATGTCTTTGCACGCGGTTCCTTCGGCCGCATCAAATGCAGCTTTCATCACCTCATTCGGTGAATGCCGTGTGAACAATACCAACTTTGGCAGTGCAGCAATACTTTTCAGTATATCAAGGTGAACCCGCTGGGCGCCACCCAGTGAATACCGGTCAAAAAAGAAGACATGCCGAAGTCTGAGCTTACGTCGGCAAAGAGCAACCGGATATACAAAAAGAAGGGATGGCAGCCAGGTAATGCAAAGCAGGACCCGGAATATGCGGATTTTAGTAAGATTGTGCACGCGGCGAGGCAATAACGGGCTGGACAGCAAAATAAAGACATACCGGCTAACCAGTTCAACGTACTACTTGTACATTCAACCCACGTATGTACCTTTACGCCCGCAAAAAAAGCACTCAATCCCGCCCCTACTAACTCATGCATTTTTCCCTGCTTCAGGCAGCTGCCAATACTCCAATCAATTACCTGCCCGTTGCACTGCAGGCCGTAGTGGCGATAGGATTTATCGCAGTCGTAATGGCAGTCACCCACCTGCTGGGCCCCAAACGCCGTACGGCAGATAAGCTCATAAACTTTGAAAGCGGTATCCCCAGCATCGGCAACGCCCGCCAGCCCATGGCGATCAAATACTTCCTTGTCGCCATCCTCTTCGTGCTGTTTGATGTGGAAGTGATCTTCTTCTACCCCTATGCCGTAAACTTCAAAGAGCTTGGTAAAGAAGGTTTTACAGCTGTAGTTCTGTTTGTGGCATTCTTTCTTTGCGGTTTTATCTATATCATCAAGAAGGGCGCTCTAAAGTGGGAAGACTAGTCCATTTGCAGTCCTGGCAGCAGCCAATTCCCGCAGGATCTCCATCGCGGAATGGCAAATCAGAAATCATATAACAGTTATGGCTCGTCCGGTTCAATATAATACAACCCCCAAAATGCCTGAAATGCCAGAGGGGCACTATGGCGAAGGGTTTTTCGCGGGAAAGTTATCAGATGTAGTAGGCCTGGCGCGTAAGAACTCCATCTGGCCACTTCCATTTGCAACTTCCTGCTGCGGCATCGAATTCATGGCCACCGCGGCTTCGCATTACGATCTTGCGCGCTTCGGCTCGGAACGCATGGGATTTACTCCCCGCCAGTGCGACCTGCTGATGGTGATGGGTACCATCGCAAAGAAAATGGCCCCCATCGTCAAGCAGGTTTACCTACAGATGGCTGAGCCGCGCTGGGTACTTGCAATGGGAGCCTGCGCCTGCAGTGGGGGTATCTTCGATTCTTATTCAGTGCTCCAGGGTATAGACCAGGTCATACCAGTAGACGTGTATATCCCCGGCTGCCCTCCGCGCCCTGAAGCGGTACTGGACGGTATCATGCGCATCCAGGACCTTGTCGGATCCGAAAGCCTTAGGCGCAGAAGCAGCGATAAGTACAAAGGACTGCTGGAGAGCTATGGAATACAATAAGAAATAGGCTTAATAAGATTCAATGGATAAATCGCGGTCTGCAGTGCTCACTGAAAACTGCGTGAAACAATACCAATGGCATTACTAAACGAAGACATCAAAGCCGGACTCACTGCTAAGTTTGGTGATGCGCTATCGGGTTTTGAAGAGAGCTACGGCATGCTCAGCGTGACGGCTCCCGCCGCAATGAACCTGAAAGTGCTGCAGTTCTTATACGATGACGAGCGCCTTCGCTTCCGTTTCCTGACCGACCTGACGGCCATTCATTTCCCGGACAGGGCAGGGGAGGAGCTTTGTGTCGTCTACCAGCTTCATAACCTGCAGGATAACGCCCGGCTGCGCGTAAAGATTTATGCACCCATTGCCCAGCCGGATGTTTTTACAGCAACTCAGCTGTTTCCCGGCGCAGACTGGTTGGAGCGGGAGACATATGACTTCTTCGGAGTGAATTTTGTCGGTCACCCCAACCTCACAAGGATCATGAATGTGGACGAGATGGACTATTTCCCATTGCGTAAGGAATATCCAATGGAGGACGCCAGTCGCCGGGATAAGGACGATGAGATGTTCGGCCGCGGAGGCAGTAATTTTTATTAATCAGGTTCTTAAAACCTGTTGTTTTTTATAGGATCAGGAAAATCAGCGTTGCCGGCATTCAAGCTTGCTAATACCATGGCAGATACAAAGACAAAAACCGCTTACCCTGCGGGACCGAATTCCGGAGGACGCGCGGCACACCACATCTCTCTCGGCGAAGACTCGCTGACCAAGGATACCGTCACCATCAATCTTGGACCGACACACCCGGCGACACACGGTGTATTCCAGAATATCATGGAAATCGATGGCGAGCGGGTCATACAGACTACGCCCACTGTTGGTTACATCCACCGGGCCTTTGAGAAAATTGCCGAGCGCCGGCCCTTCTACCAGATACAGACGCTGACCGATCGCCTCAATTATTGCTCGTCTCCGATCAACAATATCGGCTGGCAGACAACAGTGGAAAAGCTCGTAGGCATCAAGACGCCCAAGCGCGTGGACTATATGCGTGTCATCATCATGGAGCTGGCCCGCATCACCGATCACCTGGTCTGCAACTCGGTGATCGGCGTCGACACCGGGGCATTCACAGGTTTCCTTTATGTGATGCAATTCCGTGAGCGCGTCTACGAAATCTACGAAGAGATTTGTGGGTCAAGACTCACCACCAATATCGGACGCTTTGGAGGCTTTGAACGAAACTTTACCGAGGCTGCCTGGAAAAAGCTGGATGAATGGCTGCGCGACTTTCCAAAAGCTTTTGATGAGTTCGATCGTCTCATGACGCGGAACCGCATCTTTATGGATCGCTGTATTGGCGCCGGTCCATTGAGTGCAGAAATGGCCCTCGCATACAGTGTTACAGGTCCTAATCTTCGAGCAGCGGGTGTTGACTACGACGTGCGTGTAGCAACGCCATACTCCTCTTACGAGGATTTTGATTTCCAGATCCCGGTCGGTACGACGGGCGACGTTTACGACAGGTTCCTTGTCCGCAATGCTGAAATACGCGAAAGCGTCAGCCTCATCCGTCAGGCCCTGGACAAGCTAAAAGATCTGGATCCCAATGTCTACCATGCCGACGTTCCCGATTTCTACCTCCCC